>Ga0207819_1000057_pt1 | contig 19085 bp, 12 predicted proteins | sample LuqExpMetageno42_FD_187800 | JGI IMG/M metagenome (GOLD analysis project Ga0207819, IMG submission 187800) | Tropical forest soil microbial communities from Luquillo Experimental Forest, Puerto Rico - Sample 42 (SPAdes) | ecosystem: Environmental > Terrestrial > Soil > Tropical forest ...
AACGCCTCGCTGTCAGTCTCACCGCCGCAACCGCACTTTGGTCCGGATCGGCCCTCGCCGCTGGCGAGAATATCGCAGTGTTCACGAAAAACCTGACTAACCCCTACTTCCAGGCCGTGCGCGTTGGCAGCGAGACGGCAGCCAAGGCCCTCGGCGTGAAGGTCATCCAATACGTGCCGACCAAGCCCGACAGCATTCCCGAGCAACTGAGTCAGGTCGAGGACGTGATCGTGAAAAAGCCTGACGCGATCGTCTTCATCCCGGTCGACTACAAGGCACTGGTGCCCGCGGTCGAGAAGATCAATGCCGCGAAGATCCCGGTCACCAACATCACCGATCGCTCCGCAAGCGGCGACTTCGTCGCCTTCGTCGGCGCCGATGACTACAGCATCGGCCTTGCGGTCGGGAAGCGGCTACTAACAGCGATGGGCGGTAAAGGCAACGTCGTGATCCTCGAGGGCGTGAAAGGATCGCTCACCAGCACCAATCGCGTGCGCGGCTTCAACGACGCGCTGAAGGAGTTTCCGAACGTGAAGCTGCTCGCCTCGCAGCCGGGCAACTTCCAGCGCCTGAACGCACTGCAGGTGATGGAGAACCTAGTTCAGTCGTTCCCACAGATTGACGGCGTCCTGGCGGCAAACGATCCGATGGCCGTCGGCGCCCTCGAAGCGCTGGAAGGCGCGAACCGCAAGGCGCTGGTCGTCGGCATCAACGGCAGCAAAGAAGCCGTCGAACTGATCAAATCCGGCAAACTGCTCGCCAGCGGCGACTTCAACGGTTTCATCCAGGGCTGCATCGGCACGGAAATCGCCGTGCGCAATCTGCGCAAGGAGCGGACGCCAAAAGAGGTGATGCTGAAGCCGATCGTCGTCGATCAGAGCAACTACGCTCCCTACGAGACGCCTGTCGAGCAGCGCACGTGTCCGACGCTGAAGGACGTCGCTGCGCAGTGATCGACGGCGCGGGCCATGCGGTTTGCATGGCCCGCGCATCGGTTGACCCAGATCGAACAGCGCGAATCCGCGCGTGGCCGCGTGTGGGCTTTCGGAAAGAATTGTATCCGGCGGGGGCCCCGCGACGACGATGGGCCCATCGCCAGACAAACCCCGGCTATGACAGCGAACGATGGTCCTGCCACCATCCGCGGCCCGTTCTAAGCGGTCCGGTGGCAATTCAATAGGCAACTCCCTTCAGCGCTAGTGCGCTGCCGGTGGCAGAATGTTCAACGGCGCGCCAGCGGCTGCACGGGCGGACGGCCCCGCGAGCGTGGCGCCGGGGCCGTTGCGGCAACTCGGCGGATCAGCCCATTCATTTAGGGCAATTGTCGAACTCGGACATGTCGCCGTCCCGATCAATGCACTCTTGTAGCCCGAGAAAATTCGGTTGAACTCGACACCTTCGGCTCTGAGTAGTCTGCCATCGCAGGCAGCGCTGACGGAGCTCCGCAGGAATTTCGGGCCAGCGTTCTTTGAAGTTCTGAAGCTCGATTAATCGTGCTTTTACGTCTTCACATTCGCTCGGGTCGTCACTGCTTTTGCAGCTTTCGAGGCTCTTGGGCGTTGGGTCGGCTCTGTAGGTCGGAAATTCTTGTGTGTGAACCGCGCTGCTCAGACACACGGATACGGCTATGGCGGCAAGCGTCTTATTAGACCGGCCATGCGCAATCGGATGCATTAAAGACCACTCCCGAGTTCCCTATTCTCACTCATTGAGCATCCGATGAACAGTCGCGCCGAACAACGCCCAAATCAAGCTGGCTATGCCGCCCATCATAATCGAACTGAAAACTCGGTCAGGTGTTTCCGCCCCCATCCACGCGTACGCAGCCACACTCACCGATAGGCTGATGCAAGCAAGAATAGCGCGGTTGAGAATTCGCCAGAACGTCACCATCAATACGATGTGGGCGAGGCGTCCGGCAAATTGGAGGCACATGGCTTTCAGCGCGGCATCCGGCCGGAACATGGTTAGCATTTCGTGAGCGCCCGGCGGCAAAAACGATGTCTGGATTGATGGCTTTAATCGTGCGCGCCGGGGCTAAGATCTGTCGGCGGCGGCGGTTAAAAGCTGATCATAGACGATCTTCAAGCCTGCAGCCTTCGCAGCCTTCTCACATTTCTTCGACTGGCGCTTTATTCTTGCGAGTGCTCAAGCGAGACCCAGCACTGGCTTCCCGCTCGCAGCGTAGTGCATTCCACGGCAAACTTGCGGCCAAGGAACCGCTAGTCCAATTTAATGTTGGCGGTTTCGATCACCTCTTTCCACTTCTTCGAATCGGCGTCGATGAACGCTGCGAATTCCGCAGGCGACGATACGATCGGTGCAAACAAGTTGGGCTTGAGGAAGTGTTCCTGGAAATCGGGATTCTGGAAAATCTTGACGATGGCCGAATTCAATTTATCGACGATCCCCTTCGGCATTCCCCCGGGGCCAACCATACAGAACCAAGACCGCGCCACGAAGCCCGGTACGGTCTCGGCAACAGTCTGAATGTCGGAATAGGCAGGTATTCGCTCCTTGCTGCCGATGGCCAGTATCTTTACCTGACCACTCTTTGCCGGTCCAAGCGCTGAACTGGCGCTGATGAACATCGCGTCGAGGTGCCTACCCATAATATCTGTCAGCGCCGGCGTCGCACCCTTGTACTGCACGCCGTTGAATTTGACCTTCGCCTCATGCTGCAACATTTCCATGTTCAAATGGCCCGTGGAGCCGATACCATATCCGCCAAAACTGATGCTTTCTGGCTTCTGTTTTGCCATTGCTAGAAATTCAGCGACAGAGTTGACGCCAAGGTCGTTCCTCACGATCAGCGCCTGGTTGATCGCGACCAGGCCGCTGATCGGCGTGAAGTCGCGGCGTGCGTCGTAACGCAAGCTCTTGTATAGATAAGGATTGATGACCAGCGTCGCCTCCGCGGATACCAGAAGCGTGTATCCATCCGGCGCCGCGTTGGCGACGATTTCAGCCGCAATCTGATTACCGGCGCCGGCGCGGTTATCGACAATGATTCGTTCCTTCCACAGCTCGGTCAAATGTTGGCCGATCGCTCGCGCGAGGATATCGGTCACGCCGCCGGGCGTCGCGGGAACGACGATGTGAATTGGTCTTTCCGGATAACTAGCGTCTTGCGCATTCGCCGAAGCAAGCTTGCAAAGCAATAAAGCCATCGCCCAAGCAACACGTAACAGGGCCATCACGTTCCTCCGATACACGCCGCCTTTTGTTGCGGCTGGGGGTTTCTTGCAAGTCGTGATCGAGCAATTGTTGACATTCGCCAAATCGCTTGTCAATTTGTGGACCAGTCACGTCGTTATTGAAATTCTCGCACCGGGTGAAGCGAATGAGAGCGATGGTGCTGCGCGCATTCGGCGGTCCCGAGCAACTCGTACTCGAAACCGTTGCCGATCCGCGGCCCACGCAAGACGAGATCGTTCTGCAGGTCATTCGCGTTTCCATCAATCGCAGCTTCGACTTGGTGGTACGAAGGGGCGCATACTCGCGCGGCGCCGTGTTGCCGCTAGTGCTGGGCGCTGACCCGTCGGGGATCGTAACGGCCGTCGGTCAGGGGGTGACCTCTGTAAAGGTTGGCGATCGCGTCACGGTCATGTCGACGATCCCCTGCGGCGAGTGCCGTGAATGCCGGCGCGGCACAAGCGCGCAATGCGGCTCAAGCCGTACGATCGGCGTCCACCGCTGGGGCGGGTGCGCAGAATACGTGGCCGTGCCAGCAAGCAATGTTACTCTAATTCCGGATCAGCTCGATTTCGGCGATGCGACGGTGATCGCCCGGCATGGCGCAGCAGCTTACAATTTCCTGGTCGATCGCGGCCGGTTGCGTGAAGGCGAAACTGTCGTCGTTTTCGGCGCTTCCGGTGCACTCGGCAGCTTCGCCGTGCAGGTTGCGAAGCTGATGAAGGCGAAGGTTATCGCGATCGTGGGTGCCGACCGGCGTGCGGCCTTTGCTCGTGAGCTTGGCGCCGATGCCGCCATTAATTACTGCAGCGGCGAACTGGTCGATCAAGTGATGGCACTGACCGAAAACCGCGGCGCCGAGCTCGTTTTGGAGAGCAGCGGCGATCCGCAACTATGGCCGCTCGCGTTGCAGTGCGTGGCGCACGCTGGCCGTCTAGTGAGCTGTGGGGCGCATGCCGGCGGCACCGTCGCAATCGACCTGAAGCGGGTTTATACCGGTCGGCTGCAGATTATCGGCGCAGCCGGCGTGAACTTAAGCGACCTCGATTGGGCGCTCGCAGCCGGCGCGCACGGCGATCTCAAAGCCACCATCGATCGTATTTATCCGCTGGAGTTGGTGACCGCCGCCCATCACTATGTCGAACGGGAACGGCCGCTGGGCAAAGTTCTGATCGCCGCGCAACCGAACTTCCAGAGTGCCCCTACGGGCGTGTGAGGTTACCGATGACCGATCGCAAGAAAGAGTTGGCGCCCGATCTGGCCAAATTCCGCGACAGCTACGTGGAGCTATTCGGCGAGTGGCCACCCTTGCCGGCCGCACGCTTTGAATTTTCCAGCGATATCAACGAGGAATTCTTGCGATTGTCGGAGCGGCTGCGCGCGCACGCGTTCTATTCGGATGTCTTCGACGTCAAACTCACCCATCTCATCTTGTTCGGTATGCTTCTCATCGAGCACAATCCGGCTGCAAGAATGCACGCCATCGCGGCCCGCAGGGCGGGCGCAACTTGGCAAGAATTGCACAAGGTCGTGGAGCTTGCTGCTGCGACCAAATCACTTGGGCCGGCGAACCAGGGGAGCGCCATGCTCAAGTCTGTGCGCGATGACGAAGCCAAGACTTAGAGCTATGTGTGCGACTGTGGCGCGTCCCACATACGCTTGATCGACGCACAAAAAATTGTGCGCCGCAATACATTTTCATAAGGTGACCACTCAGGTTCGCCGCGGCCCCTGATTGATGCAGAGCGCGATCGCGTGCGCACGCACTAGCGTGCGAGTATACCCCCGAGATTGCAAGAATTTTAACCGTGAGCGGGAGCCCGCTTCTCTGCCAGCACTGGCACGACATCTCACGACCCAACATTGAATTTCAATGCCAACCCGGAACGTTACCGGAAAAGTGGATACACTGTTTACATTCGTGTTTTGACCGGATTAAATGGGCACCTCTTTGGGGCGTGAGCACCCGCCATCGTCCACAGCAGGAATGGAATTGAGGGCTTCCTATGTCCGGAAAGACGAAGCGTGTCTGCGTCGATGTCGGCGGAACGTTCACCGACTGCTTGGTTATGGATGAAACCGGTCTGCTGCAGAAATTTAAATCCTCGACCACGCCGACAGACCCGTCCAAGGGTTTCATGGACGCGATGACAAAGGCGGCGCGCCATTACGACCTCAGCGTCACTGCATTTCTCAGTCAGATCGAAGTCTTGGTGCACGGCACCACGCTTGCCACCAACATCCTGCTGACCGGCCGTGGCGCAAAGGCCGGCATGCTGACCACAAAAAACTTCCGCGATATCATCGAGCTGCGGCGCGCAATGAAGCCGCAGGACGTCTCGCTCTACAATTTGTTCATTCCGCCGGCGGAGCCGCTGATTCCGCGCTATCTCCGGCTCGGCGTCGACGAACGCTCGCTCTACAGCGGCGCGGTCAAGACCCCGCTCGACGAGAAGGAAACCGCCAACGCGGTGCACCAGCTCAAGGCCGAGGGCGTCGAATCGATCGCTGTGTGCTTCCTGCACTCGTACGCCAATCCGGCGAATGAGCGCCGCGCCGCCGAAATCTGCAAGGAGGTCGCACCCGACATCTTCGTCACCACGTCACACGAAACGCTGCCGGTGTGGCGCGAGTTTGAGCGCTTCAACACCACCGCCGTCGGCGCCTATGTCGGGCCCGCAGTCGGCCGTTACCTCATGTCGCTCGAACGCGTACTCAAAGAGTTTGGCTTCGGCGGCACCTTCCTGATGATGCTGGCCAACGGACTGGTGCAGAATATTTCCGAATGCGTTCGCCGCCCGGTTTTCTTGTTGCATTCCGGCCCAGCCGCCGCGCCCTCGGGCGCGGTGTATATCGGGAAGCATCTCGGCGACGAGAACCTGTTGTCGGTCGACATGGGCGGGACCAGCTTCGACGTCTGCATGATCAACAAGGGCGAAATCCTGACCACCACCGAGCATTGGGAAAGCGATCAGCGCGTCGCGATCAAGATGGTCGACATATCCAGCATCGGCGCGGGCGGCGGCTCGATCGCCAAGATCGACTCGCTCGGGTTGTTGCGCGTCGGGCCCGAGAGTGCTGGTGCCGATCCGGGGCCGGCGTGCTACGGCCGCGGCGAAGATGCGACCGTCACTGACGCCAACGTCGTCCTCGGTTATATACCGGCCGATTATTTCCTCGGCGGCGAGATGACCCTCGATGCCAAGGCATCGCGACGCGCCATGAAACCGCTCGTCGAACGCTTGAAGCTGAGCGAGGTGGAGGTCGCCGAATCCATTTTCCGCACGGTCAACGCCAATATGGCGAACAAGATCACCGAGGTATCGACCAAGCGCGGCTACGACGTGCGCGATTGCGTGATGATCGCGGGCGGCGGCGGCGGTCCGATCCATGCGGGCTTCATCGCCGACAGTCTCGGCATTCGTAAAATTGTGGTCCCGCCGGTGGCCGCCCTGTACAGCGCCTTTGGCATGTTCGCCATGGACATCGGACAGGATTATGCCCGTTCATTCGTAAGCCGAACCAGCAACGTCGATCTCGCCGCCCTCAATCGGGTTTACAAGGAGATGGAGCAGGAAGCTTTGGCATCATTCCGCGCTCACGGTGTCGACGCCGAGGATGTTGTGCTCAAACGAACGGTCGACCTGCGCTATGTCGGACAGTTCCATGAAGTTGAGGCCAACCTTGCCAATGGCAAGCTCACACAGGCCGATATCGATGCCGCCGTCGCCAATTTCAGCCGGAAGCACGAGGAGATGTACACCTTCTCGATGGCGTGGAAGGCCGTGGAAATCCTCACATTGCGGCTGAAGGCCACGACGCCCAAGGCAACCTTTGCGTTGCCGGAAGTCGCGGTCGGCAATCAAGATCCGAAAGCTGCCCTGAAGCGTCATCGGACGTGCCGCTTCAATGGTCGTGACGTCGATACGCCGGTCTACGACGGTGAAAAGATCCTGGCACGCAATACAATACCCGGACCGGCGATCATTGAGGAGACGACGACTACTGTGGTTATTCCGGAGGCCTATGTCTGTTCGGTGGACAGATACAAGAACTACGTGCTCACGCGGCGCCAGGGCTGAAAGGGACATTCCATGACCAAGCCCAACATCGACCCCACCACCGTCGCCACTGTGTGGCACTCGATGCAGACGATCTGCAAGGAGATGCGCCACATCGTCAAACGCACGGCGCAGAACTATCTGATCGGCCAGTTGCAGGACTTGTCGGTCGGCATCTGGGGCGCGGACGGCGCGACCATCGCTGTGCCCGCCGGCCTGCCGGTGCAATTTCTCGGCACGACATTCGCGGTTCAGGATCTCGTCCGGGACTTTGCCGGCAACATCAATCCCGGCGATGTCTTCCTGACCAACGATCCCTATCATGGCGGCCACAACTGCCATCTGCCCGACTGGGGTTATATCCGTCCGATCTTTTATCGCGGCGAATTGCTGTTCTTCACGCTTTGCCGCGGCCATCAGATGGACACGGGCGGATCGTTCCCCGGCGGCTACTTCCCCAATGGCTACGACATCCACGCCGAAGGGCTCATCATTCCGCCGATCAAAGTCGTCGACCGTGGACGTGAGCGCACCGACGTCGTCAATCTCATCCTGAACAACGTGCGCTTTCCCGACGGCGTGCGGATCGACCTGCACGCTATGATCGGCTCCACCACGATGTGCGAGAAGCGCCTGGTCGCGCTGCTCGACACGTATGGACGCGATGTGGTGATGGCCTGCGTCAAGGAAATGCTCGACCGCACCGAGCGCGCCGTGCGCGGGGAGATCCGCAAAATTCCCGATGGCGTGTATACCGGCGCCGCTGCCACAGACGACGACGGCACCGTTCTCGACGAGCCGGTCTGGGCGCGCGCGCGCGTCACCGTGCAGGACGATGAAATGACCATCGACCTGTCGGAAAGCGACGCACAGCGGCGCGGCTTCGTCAACAGCGTCTATGCCGCCACATACGGAAACGCCATCGCTGCAGCCATCCTCTATTTTGACCCGGCCCTGGCCGACTATCACAACCAAGGGACCATGGCGTCCATCAAGGTCATCGCGCCGCTTGGCACGGTGGTGAACTGTCAATATCCCGCGACCGTGGGCGCCTCGCCTGTCAACATCGGCACGCAGGTCATGGAAGCGGTGCTGGAAGCCCTGTCGAAGGCGGTGCCGCATCGCTCGGTCGCCGCCTGGGCGAAACATCGCGGCGATTACGTTTTCGCCGTCGATCCGCGGAATGGCGAACGCTATGTGCGCACGAGTTTCGATTATGACGGCAGCGGCGGAGCGGTCTGGGGCTTCGATGGCTACCAGGGCCTGAGTTCGATGACCGCTCTCGGCGCCGCGAACCGCGGCAACGTCGAGGAGACGGAAGTCCGTATTCCCTGGCACATGCTCAAATACGAATTTGTGCCCGATTTAACCGGCGAAGGTCGCTGGCGCGGCGGTCCGGGCCTGCGCTGGGAAGCGATCAATGAGGGCTCAGCCGGTCAGATGGCGACCGGTAGTTCGGATGGCGATGTCGTGCAGGGCTTCGGCGCCGTGGGCGGGCATCCCTCCCCGCATTGTCGGACGTGGCTGCGCCGCAACGGCGAAGATATCCGCATCAAGCCGCACCGGCTGGTCGACATCAAAGAGGGCGACATCCTCATCAAACATTCGAGCGGTGGCGGCGGCGTGGGCAATCCGGCAGAGCGCGATCCCGAGATGGTGCGCATCGACGTGCGAAACGGGCTCGTATCGGCTGCCGCTGCGCACGAAATCTACAAAGTCGTCATTGATCCGATGACTTTCGTTATCGACGAGGCGGCAACGAAAGAATTAAGAGGGCAATCCTCGACGTGAAGAAACCCGCCGCGAGACAATCGGGCGATCGCCTCAACAACATGCTCGCGCAGATCCACTCGACCGGCGAGCGCGATCAACTGGAACAGCCTGATCGTCCGCGAGGACGGTCGGTTTAAGACATTGCTCCAGGAGGAGCAGCCGATCGTGGCTAACCCTTTGCAGAAGGCGAGCGAACGGAGCGGCAAGCCGCGTCTGTCGGGTGAAGAGGCCGTGCGGCTACTGCGTAGCATGCAGTTGATCCGCACCTTTGAAGACCATGTGCGCAATCTCTCCTCCGGCGGCGCCATCCCGGGGCTGGTGCATCTATGTGCCGGACAGGAGGCGGTCGCGGTTGGCATATGCAGTCTGCTCAATGCCACCGACAAGATTGCAAGCAATCATCGGGGGCACGGCCATTGCCTGGCGAAAGGCGCAGATGCTGGCCGACTGATGGCCGAAATCATGGGGCGTCGCAGTGGCTACGGTCTTGGCCGTGGCGGCTCGCTGCACATCTTCGATGCCATTAATGGCAACCTCGGCACCAATGGCATTGTTGGCGGTGGCATTCCCCTCGCCGCCGGCGCGGCCTTGAGCGCCAAGCGGCGCGGGCACGGTGAGATTGCCGTCTGCTTCTTCGGCGACGGCGCGCTGAATCAGGGGCTGCTGTTCGAAGTCATGAACATGGCGGCAATCTGGCATTTGCCGGTGTTGTTCGTCTGCGAAAACAACGGCTTTGGCGAATTTACTGCGATCGAGGACGTGACCGCCGGCCCAGATCCAATCGCGCGCGGCCTCGCTTTTGGAATTCCATCGGAAACAGTCGACGGCATGGACGTGATGGCCGTGTGCGCAGCGGCGAAACCCGCTATCGAGCGCGCCCGCCACGGTGACGGCCCGACTTTCCTCGTCTGTACGACCTACCGGTACGGCGGCCATCACATCGGCGACAAGCAGGAGTACAAGGACGACGCAGAAGCAAAAGCTTGGCGCCTCAAGGATCCGATCGAGCGGTTCAGCCGATGGATGATGGAAGCCGACTTGGCGACCGCGCAAGACATTGCCGCACTCAAGCAAGACGTCGAGCAAGACGTGCGCACTGCGGTTTCGCATGCCAAAGCCGCCCCGCTTCCTGCCGCGGACGATATGGAAGGCCATCTCTATGGCTGATCCGCGCCCCCTCTCCTACCGCACCGCGGTGCTGGAAGCGCTGTTCGGCGAGATGCGTCGCGACGACTCCGTCATCTTGATGGGCGAGGACATCGGCGCCGCCGGCGGCGTGTTCAAACAGACCGAGGGACTGTTCGCCGAATTCGGCGCCGAGCGCGTGATCGATACACCCATCTCCGAATCCGGCGCCTTCGGCATTGCCGTTGGCGCCGCCATGACCGGCCAACGGCCGGTGTTCGAAGTGATGTTCGGCGATTTCATCACACTGGTCATGGATCAGCTCGTCAATCAGGCGGCGAAGATCAGTTACATGTCGGGCGGACAGTTCAAGGTCCCGCTGGTCGTGCGCACCGCCGTCGGCGTCGGCAGCAATCTCGGGCCGCAGCACTCGCAAAGTTTGCACGCCTGGCTCACCCATATCCCCGGCTTGAAGGTGGTGATGCCTTCGACGCCAGCCGATGCGAAAGGACTGATGGCTGCGGCCATCCGGGACGACGGTCCAGTCGCCTTCTTCGAAGACCGCATGCTCTATAACGTGCGCAGTGATGTGCCCGAGGAAGACTATGTTGTCCCGATCGGCGCCGCCGAGGTCAAACGCGCAGGCAAGGACATAACCCTCATCGCGACCGGCCGCATGGTGCAGACGGCGTTAGCCGCCGCCGAGTTGTTGGCGAGCGAAGAGATATCCGCTGAAGTCGTCGATCCTCGCACCCTGGTGCCACTGGACGTCGCAACGCTGGTCGATTCCGTCAAAAAAACATCGCGCGCAGTCGTGGTCGATGGCGGCTACCGGCAATACGGCATCACCGGAGAAATTGCAGCGACGGTCACCGAGCACGCGTTCGATTGGCTCGATGCGCCGGTCACTCGTCTCGCCGCCGCCGACGTTCCGATCCCATTCAGCAAAACGCTCGAGCCGCTGACGCTTCCCGGCGCGGAGCGGCTGACACGCGAGGCTGCCGCGCTGGTGCGCGGCAAAAAATGAGACTTACAGAAGGGCAGACAATGACCGCTCTCGATCGCCGAACCAGCCTGTCGATCTTCCAACGCATGTTGATGATACGTCATTTCGAAGAGGCCGTGATCGAACTCTTCAAGCAGGGGCGGTTCGTCAGCCATTATCATATCTATATCGGTCAAGAAGCGACCGGCGGCGCCGTGCTGGAAGCGTTGGGCGAAAACGATCTGATCTGCACCACGCACCGTAACCACGGGCATATCATCGGCCGCGGCTGCGATCCCAACCGCGCGATGGCCGAGATTCTAGGCCGCGCCACGGGTTTCAACGGCGGACGCGGCGGTACGCTGCATATTTCCGATCCCGCTCACGGATTCCTGTCCACGTCCGCCGTCGTCGGCGGCTGCTCTGGTCTCGCAACCGGCGCGGCCTACGGGCTCAAAGTCAGGCGGCAACCGCACGTGGCTGTCGGCTTCTTCGGCGACGGCGCGCTGGAAGAAGGACTGGTCATCGAGAGCTTCAACATTGCCGCACTCTGGAAGCTGCCCGTCGTTTATGTCTGCGAAAACAACTCGGCCGGTGCCGCCGGCCCACAGCAAGGCGGTTACCCCACCGCCATCACCGCAACCGACAGCTTCACCCGCCTTCCCGCCGCTTACGGCATCCATTGCGTGAAAGTCGACGGCACCGACATGAACGCTGTGCACGGAGCCGCAACGGACGCCGTTCACCGCTGCCGTAACGGCGACGGCCCGGTGTTCATCGAGGCCTTTACCGTGCGCTGGCCGGGAAGCAGCCCGCTGTGGCCGGAGCTGGCGACGGCGACCGATCTCCCATCAGCCTGGGATGCGACGCGCATCGCCGGACCGCATGCCGACTGGCTGCGCGGTCACGATCCGCTGCTGCGGGCCGCCCGCGAACTGGTCGCCGCCGGCCATGCGACCGCCGACGAGTTGCTCGCGCGCGATAAGGATGCGCGCGTCCGTATCGCGGCCGCGACGAAATTTGCAATCGACAGCCCGATGCCGCGGCCAGAAACCGTCGGCGACCACGTGTTTGCCTGAGCGAGGAACGACCGATGCGAAAGATTAGCTATGCCGCGGCCATCGTCGAAGCCTTGCGCACCAGTCTGGCGGAGGACCCGCGCGTCAGTCTGGTGGGAAGCTATGTGCTCGGGCTAGGTCCCAAGCGCGTGCTGATGGATCCAATTCGCGCCGAATTTCCCGACCGCATCTACGATCCGCCGACGTCGGAAGCAGCCATTGTCAGCCTCGGGGCCGGGGCTGCGATGGCCGGCGCACGCCCCTTCGTCGATATCGGCACTGCGAGCTTCAGCTACGTCGGCTGGTCGCCGCTGGTGAACGAAGCAGCCGTCGCCCACCATATGTCCAACGGCGCGGTGCGTGTGCCCGTGGTCTATCATATGCTGCACGGCTTGCGCGGCGGCGGCGCTGCGCAGCACAGCCATAGCCCGCAGGCGATGCTGTGGAACGCAGCCGGTCTCGAAATCGTGCTGCCCTCCAGTCCTTATGACGTTAAAGGACTGATCCGCAGCGCGATCAAAAGCGACAATCCCACGGTATTCGTCAATCACGCACGGCTGATGGATATCGAGGGCGACGTGCCGGAGGAGGATTATGCGATCCCGTTCGGACGCGGCGACATCAAGCGAAAAGGCCGCGATGTCACGCTGATTGCCACCTCCTACATCGTGCAGACCGCGTTGGCAGCCGCCGAAACGCTCGCTGGCGAAGGCATCGAGGTCGAAGTCGTCGATCCACGCACGCTTGTGCCCTTGGATCGAGATTTGCTTCTGCAGTCAGTCGGCCGCACCGGCCGGCTGGTGGTGGCGGACGAGACCAATCTGAGCTGCGGAATCGCCTCCGAACTGTCTGCGATTGTGGCCGAACATGGCTTTAGATCGCTACGCGCGCCGATCATGCGCGTCGCGCGCCCCAACGTACCGACACCTTTCAGCCAGCCACTTGAGCAAGCGATCACGCCGACTTCGGACAAGATTTGTGATGCCGTGCGCAAGATCATGACCTGGTCCTGACCCGATGAAAGCCGTTCGTCTGTTCGAATTCGGTGGCCCGGCACGCCTTGTCTACGGTGACTATCCGGAGCCGGAACTCGGACGCGGTGACGTGCTGGTGAAAGTCATCGCCACATCGGTGTCTCGGTGGGACATCAAGTACCGCACCGGCGAGGTTCACGACTTCTACGGCAGGGCGACCGGGCACCATGGCGGCATCCATGGCCGCCGCGCCTTCCCCATGCCGATGCAGTTAGGCCGCGATGTCGCAGGTGAGGTCGCGACCGTGGGCGCCGACGTAACAGATTTCAAACCAGGCGACCGGGTCGTCGGCCTCGTGCACCCGGAAAATCCGGCGTCGCTGAATGCAATTCGCGGCCTCGGCAATCTGTCGACCGGCGTCGACCTTCCCGGCCACACCATGTTCGGCGGATACGCGCAGTACGTTGCCCGTCCGCAAGCCTATTGGATCAAGATCGGCCCGGCGTTGAGCTTCGATCAAGCGGCAGCGGCCATGTGGGCGTGCTCGACCGCACATCACATTGTTGCCGGCCGTCTACAGGTGCGGATGAACGACAATGTGCTGATCACCGGAGCTTCCGGCGGCATGGGCACCGCCACAATGCAGCTCGTGAAACTTGCCGGCGGCACGCCGATCGCGACGACGCGCAACGCCGCCAAAGCGGCCGCCCTGCGCCGCGCCGGGGCCATACACGTGGTCGATACGATGGCACCCGATGCCGCGGCGACGGTACGCGAGTTAACGCACGGAGAAGGCGTCGATGGTGCGGTCGAATACACCGGCGCGACTACCCTGATGCGGCTTTGCATCGATGCGATGCGCTTCGGCGGTACCTTCTGTCCTGTTGGCGGCGAAATGGCCGACGTGCCGCTGCGGGTCATCGATTTGATCAGTCGCGAGCTCAATGTGCACGGCGTGCGCGCATCGACGCGCAACGACCAACGCATCGTCGTCGAACTGCTCGAGAGCGCTCGTATCACGATGCCAATCTATGCCACCCTGCCATTGTCGCAGGTTGGCGAAGCACATCGACTTTTGGAATCCGCCGACGATCTGGTCGGCCGCATCATCCTGCATCCGTGGGACGGCTGAGATGCGCGCGAGTCGACGCCAGCGCACGTGGGAACGCCTGGCTACGCTAACCAGATCTTTGGCTGATGCTCGCAGAAACATTTTCTGTGGGGCAAGCCTAACGACTAAAACTGAACCTGATCTTGGGAGGATACGATGGAGGTGTTCAGAGGTTTGCAGAGATTTTTATATTTGAGCTTTGCGGCCCTCTCAATGCTCGCGCTGCCATTGGGCATGGCCCTCGTCAACCCTGCTTTAGCGGCGGACCCGGTCAAGGTCGGGTTCTCCATGAGCCTCAGCGGACCGGGCGGACCTGCCGGCAAGCAAGTCCTCGTATCGCTGGAAATCTGGCGCGATGACGTCAATGCCAAAGGCGGATTGCTCGGTCGCCCGGTCGAGCTCGTCTACTACGACGATCAGACGTCTCCGGCCAACGTGCCGCCGATCTATGCCAAGCTCATCGATGTCGACAAGGTCGACTTGCTGCTCGGCCCATATGCGACCAATCAGATTGCCGCGGCGATCGCGGTGCTCACGCCACGCAAACTGACGACCATCGGGCTGCTCGGCCTGGCGGCGAATAGCCAGTTCCACTATCCGGGCTATTTTTCCATGCTCACCTACGGCGAGAATCCAGCACGCGAATTCTCCCGCGGATTTTTTGAGTTGGCCAAATCGAGAAAGCCGCAGTTGAAAACGGTCGCGATCGTCGGTATCGACTCTGAATTCGGCAAGACGGCAACCGACGGGGCGCGCGAGAACGCCAAAGCCGCCAACTTCAAGATTATCTACGACCAGCTCTACCCGCCGAGTATAATCGATCTGGCGCCGATCGCGCGCGCCATCAAGGCCGTCAATCCCGACATCGTCTTTACCGCCTCATATCCGCCGGACACCGTCGCCTTCGTCCGCGCCGCCAACGAGGTAGGACTTGCGCCGAGCATGATCGGCGGCAGCTTGATCGGCATGCTGGCAATGCCGCTGAAGGTTGCGATGGGGCCGTTGATGAACGGCTACATCAACAACGCAGAAGTCTTCATGCCGGTGCCGACGCTGTACTTCGACGGCACGAAAGACGTCCTCGACAAATATCGGGAGCGTGCCAAAGGACAAGGTATCGATCCGTTCGGGTATAATTTCGCCCCGTATGGTTATGCGGCAGGGCAGGTTCTGGCTGCCGCCGTAACGGCGACCAAGAGCCTCGATCACGTCAAGCTCGCCGACTACATGCACAAGCACACTTTCTCGACGGTGGTCGGCGAGATCAAATTTGGTCCTGACGGCGAATGGGCTAAACCGCGGTCGCTGGTCAGCCAATGGCGCGACCTGACCGGCAACGATATCGGCCAACTGACCGATCCGAAGAAATGGGTCGTTGTCTGGCCGCCCGAACACAAGACGGGGGACCTCGTGCACCCCTATAGCGCGGCCAAGAAGTAGCAGCGCGGGCGCGGGCCCGACCGACGCCGGCCAGACCCGCTCTCCTTCGTTACGCGCCCGCGAGATCGTTGACAGCTCCAACAGAAGTGTATCCACTTCTTTCGAAGACAACCGACGGCTCGCACTATGCGCTGGCGATGGCGGTCAGGCTTCCACGTTCCCAAGGGGATCAGGCGATGAACAAAAAGCGTGTGTGTATCGACGTCGGCGGAACATTTACGGATTGTCTGGTGATGGACGAGACGGGGCTCCTGCAGAAATTTAAGGCGTCGACCACGCCAAGCGATCCTTCGGCCGGTTTGATGAATGCGCTGAAAAAGGCGGCACGGCACTACGGTATCGATATCAGCGAATTCCTCGGCCAGATCGAAGTTCTGGTGCATGGGACGACGCTTGCCACCAACATCCTGATCAACGAACGCGGCGCAAAGGCCGGGATGATCACCACCAAAGGCTTCCGCGACAGCATCGAAATGCGCCGTGGCATCAAACCAGTCGATGTGTCGCTCTATAACCTGTTCATTCCGCCAAACCGGCCACTGATCCCGCGCTCGCGCCGCATCGGTGTCGAGGAGCGCACGCTCTGCGATGGCCGTATCTTGACGTCGCTCAACGAGCAGGACGTTGCCGACTCGGTGAAGAAGCTCAAGGCGCAGGGCGTTCAATCGATCGCCGTCTGTTTCCTGCACTCCTATGCAAATCCAGCGCACGAGCACCGCGCCGCCGAGATTTGCCGGGAGATAGCGCCGGACATCTTCGTCAGTACGTCGCACGAGACGCTGCCGATCTGGCGCGAATTCGAGCGCTTCAACACCACCGCTGTCGGCTCTTATGTCGGTCCGGCCGTCGCGCGCTACCTGACATCGCTGGAGAGAGTCCTGAAAGAGTTCGGGTTCAAGGGCACGTTCCTGATGATGCTGGCCAACGGGCTGGTGCAGAACATCACGGAATGCATCCGGCGCCCAGTCTTCCTGTTGCATTCGGGTCCGGCGGCGGCACCCTCCGGCGCGGTCTATCTCGGCCAGCACCTCGGCGAGAAGAATCTGCTCTCCGTCGACATGGGCGGTACCAGCTTCGATGTCTGCATGATCGAAAAGGCTGAGATCCCGACGACGACCGAGCACTGGGAGAACGATCAGCGCGTCGCCATCAAGATGGTCGATATCGCCTCGATCGGTGCCGGCGGGGGCTCGATGGCGAAGATCGACGCTCTCAACCTGCTTCGCGTCGGGCCGCAGAGCGCCGGGGCCGACCCGGGTCCGGCCTGTTACGGCAATGCCGAGGATGCGACCGTGACCGACGCCAACCTCATCCTCGGCTACGTGCCGGGCGACTACTTCCTCGGCGGCGAGATGAAGCTCGATGAAAAGGCCTCGCGCCGCGCCATGAAGCCGCTCATGGAAAAGCTTGGCGTCGACGAGAAAGGTGCGGCGGAAGCAATTTTCCGCACCGTCAATGCCAACATGGCGAACAAGATCACCGAGGTGTCAACCAAACGCGGCCACGACATCCGCAACAGCATCATGATCGCCGGCGGAGGCGGCGGACCGATCCACGGCGGCTTCATCGCCGACTCGCTCGGCATCAAACGCGTCGTGGTCCCACCGGTGGCAGCGCTCTACAGCGCCTTCGGTATGTTCGCAATGGACATCGGTCAGGACTACGCGCGTTCCTTCGTGACCCGATGCATGAATGCCGACCTCGAAGGGATCAATCGTGTTTACAGCGAACTGGAAGCCGAGGCCCTCCGCGCATTCGAACAGCATGGCGTGCCGGCCGACAAGGTGATCCTCAAGCGCAGTGCTGATCTGCGTTACGTCGGTCAGTTCCATGAAGTCGAGATTGATATGGCAGGCGGCAGGATGAGGCGCGAGCTGATCGATGCTGCGGCGGAAGGGTTCGCGCGCAAACACGAGGAGCTCTACACCTTCGCCATGCCGTGGAAGGCGGTGGAAATCCTGACGCTGCGGCTAAAAGCGACGACACCGAACGCCCCGTTCGCTTTACCGCAGGCCGCAAAAGGCGACACGGACCCGCGCTCCGCGCTCAAACGCCGGCGCACCTGTCGCTTCAATGGCCGCGACGTCGATACGCCGATCTATGACGGCGAAAAGGTGCTCGCAGGCAACGTCATCAGCGGACCGGCAATTATCGAAGAAACGACGACGACCGTGGTCATTCCTGAAGCCTATGTCTGCTCTGTCGACAAATACAAGAACTACATTCTGAATCGGGCTTGACGGGAGGCCAGCATGGTACAGCAAGTCAACATCGACCCGACCACAGTCGCAACGGTTTGGCATTCCATGCAGACCATCTGCAAGGAAATGCGACATTTGGTAAAACGCACAGCGCAGAACTATTTGATCGGCCAGTTGCAGGACCTCTCCGTCGGAATCTGGGCCGCGGACGGGTCCGCCGTCGCGATCCCCGTCGGTTTGCCAAACCAGTTTCTTGGGACGTCATTTGCGGTTCAGGCACTCGTCAAGATGTTCGGCGACGACATCCATCCCGGTGACGTCTTCCTAACCAACGATCCCTACCATGGCGGACACAACACTCACTTGCCGGACTGGGGCTATATCCGCCCGATCTTCTATCAGGGCGAGTTACTGTTCTTCACCCTTTGCCGCGGCCATCAGACGGACACCGGCGGCTCGTTCCCAGGCGGATATTTCCCGAACGGCTACGACATTCACGCCGAGGGGCTCATCATCCCGCCGATCAAGGTCATCGATCGCGGTCGCGAGCGGAAGGACCTGGTCAACCTCATTCTCAACAACGTGCGTTTCTCCGACGGCGTCCGCGTCGACCTTCACGCAATGATCGGTTCAACCACAATGTGCGAAAAGCGCATCCTGGCGCTGCTCGATATGTACGGCCGCGACACGGTCTTGGCGAGCATCCAGGAGATGATGCGGCGCACCGAACTCGCTGTCCGCGACGAAATCCGCAAGTTTCCCGACGGCGTGTACTACGGCGCAGCCGCGACTGATGACGACGGCACAACACTCGACGAACAGGTGTGGGTGCGCGCAAAGATCACGGTCGCGGGCGACGAAATGACCATCGACCTGTCGGAGAGCGATGCGCAGCGCAAGGGCTTCGTCAATTGCGTCTATGCGGTCACCTACGGCATTGCAATCGCCGCGGCGATTCTCTACTTCGATCCTGCCTTGGCCGATTATCACAATGAAGGAACGATGAAGCCGATCAAGGTGATCGCAAAGCCGGGATCGGTTGTGAATTGCCAATACCCGGCAACGGTGGGCGCCTCTCCGGTGAATGTCGGCGTGCAGATCATGGAAGCGGTGGTCGAGGCTCTGTCAAAAGCACTGCCCAACCGCGCCATCGCCGCCTGGG
>Ga0207819_1000064_pt1 | contig 18670 bp, 15 predicted proteins | sample LuqExpMetageno42_FD_187800 | JGI IMG/M metagenome (GOLD analysis project Ga0207819, IMG submission 187800) | Tropical forest soil microbial communities from Luquillo Experimental Forest, Puerto Rico - Sample 42 (SPAdes) | ecosystem: Environmental > Terrestrial > Soil > Tropical forest ...
CTATGAAAGCCGTTGTTGTTCATGAATTTGCTCCCTTCGACCAAGTTGGCCTGGAGCAGGCGCCCGACCCGATCCCGGGAGACGAAGAGGTCGTCATCGACGTTAAAGCCGCAGAGGTCAACTATCCGGATATCCTGGTCATTGCCGGCCAGTATCAGTTCAAGCCGCCGCGGCCCTTTTCTCCCGGAAAGGCGGCGGCAGGTGTCATTTCAGCAATCGGAAAGGGCGTGACCGGATTTGCGGTCGGCGATTCGGTGTCCGCGCAAGTGGAATACGGAGCCTATGCCGAGAAGCTAAGCGTCAAGGCGGTTAACGTCTTCCGCGTGCCGCCGGGTATCGCCTACGCCAAAGCCGCGGCCCTCGGCCTCACTTACCAGACCGCGCATTTCGCCCTGGTCGAGCGCGCTCGCATGCAGAAAGGCGAGGTAGTCCTCGTGCTTGGCGCGTCTGGCGGAATCGGCGTCGCCAGCGTGCAGCTCGCCAAAGCGCTCGGCGCGAAGATCGTGGTCGGCGGCGTGTTGGGCGAGAACAATGCGGAGATCGCGCGGCGCGCGGGCGCCGATGCAACCTTCGATCTGGGCAGCGGTGATATCCACGACAGCTTGCGTAATTTCATTCGCAAGCTCACAGGCGGACATGGCGCCGACATCGTCGTTGATCCGGTCGGCGGCTCTGCCAATGCTGCAGCCCTGCGCGCTCTTGCCTGGCGCGGGCGCATGATCATCGTCGGCTTTGCCGCTGGCGATATCCCCGTCATTCAAACCAATTATCTGTTGCTCAAAAACATCGAGGTCTGCGGATTGCAATGGTCGGACTACCGTGACCGCACGCCTGAATGGGTAGCCAAAGTCCAGCAGGAACTTTTCGATCTCCATGTCGCCGGCAAAATTGACCCCTTCGTCAGCGCTACCTTTCCACTCGACGAGTTCAAGAGCGCGTTGTCGCTGTTGCGCGACGGCAAGGTGCAGGGCAAACTCGTGCTGAGTGTCGGCTAGCGCGAACGTCAGGCAGGCCGGACAAAGCCTGGCGGCTGCGTGCTCACGAATGATGGGCGGTCATGCAGGGTGCAACACCAGCCGGCCAGACGCGGCGCACCCGATCGCCATTCATGGGAATAGCGGAAATCGATGTATTGCATCGCCGTGGCCAAGGTGAGATCGGCAAGCGTGAGCTTATTCCCTGCGAAATAATCGCGGCCTTCTAAGCCTCTTTCAGCTGCCACAATTATTCGGGCACTGCGCGCCTCTTCATGCGCCAGTCGCTCCTTCATTTGTAACGGTTCGGGGCGGCGCAACTCCAGCACGCGCGTCGCGGTAGCGTCGATCATGCCATGGGCGAGCGCACACCATCGCAGCGTCGTCCAGCGCGCCTCGCCCGCAGCGGGCACCAATCGGTGGTGCGGCGGCAACAGCGACTCCAGATATTCGATGACAAGCGCGGACTTAACAGGACGGTGCCGTCGTCGAGATCCAACACCGGCACCTTGCCGATCGGCGCCATGGCTAGAAGTTCGGCGGTCGGTTGCCAGGCATCGACCGGGACGAAGCGATGCGAAATTCCTGTCTCGGCCAGATAAACCCGCACCTTGCGTACGTAAGGCGAGGTGGTCGAACCGATGAGTTTCATGGCAGCGTATTGACCTCAGATACCTCTGGTCGCGAGGCAGCGCCTCTCGGCGTCTCAGACAGCCGCGACCGTTTTGACCGGGTGAAAATCGGAAATCGGACGGTAAATCGCCTCTTGAGCGGCGGCCGGCAGCGATGCGCCAGAAACCTTGGACGTGGCGATGTCGGACATGGGCCGCAGGCCGATTATGGGAGTGTGCCGGTCGAGCCCAATAATGGGGAGCCACATCACCTCCGGCAGCGACTTTTCGGTCGCCGCACGTGCGGCCGCCGCATCAACCAGGCTCATGCCGTCGAACGACACAACTTGCAGCGCGCCCTGGGCCGGCACAGCGAAATCAGCGTCGCTGTGGCCTTCGCCACCAAACAGGTCGCGGCTCCAATCCGTGACGAAGGGCCGCCATTCGAAGAAGCCCCAATCCGAGGTATATTCCTTGGTATTGAACGCTTCGGGGGAGTCGAGAACCCAGAGCGCCAGATAGTTTCGCCCCCTCCCCGACCCCTTGCGAAAACGCTGGCCGGTCCGAAAGAAAGGCTTTGCCAGCATCTGTTTGATCTTCGGCCCGCTGTACCAATCGTTCCAATCTCGCTCTCTGTTCGGATCGGAAAAATTGCAGCGAACGACATAGACGACGGACATGGTGTTTACCTCGAAGACGTTCCTTTACCGTGCAAACACCGCAATTTCCATGACGTCGATCTTGCGGGCGTTAGCCATGAAATCGCGCGCAACAAAGACGCGTGCAGCGCAGCAACATTCTCATGACGCGCATCTGCCGGTTGCATGTTCGCCCCGGCGACCACAGAGTCTGCCGAGCTTATTTTTGCGGTGGATCAAAGCACCAGGGAAATCGGCCATAGGAGCCATCAATGGCCAACGGCGCGTGTGGTCGCGCTACGCAATTTGAACGTAGCCGCCAAGCGGCGAACGCTCGGCTCAAGTGTAACGCCACAGAAAGGATGATGAGCCTGTGGGAGAAGTGACGGACGTCTTGGTGGTCGGAGGTGGTGGCGCGGGAATGGCCGCCGCCAGTGAGGCAGCGCGAGTCGGCCGCAAAGTTATCCTGCTGGAGAAGGATGCTGCACTCGGCGGCAGTACGGCCTGGTCTGTCGGATCGATATCCGCGACTTGCACTCCACATCAGTTGCGGCACGGCATTATCGATTCCCCGGATGAGCACTTCGAGGATTTGGAGAAACTCGCAGGCGCCTACGCCAGTCGCGACAATCGCGAGCTGCGCCGGATCCTCGTCGACCACACGAACGAGATGTTCGAGTGGCTACGCTCGGCCGGTTTGGTATTCGTCGGGCCGAACCAAGAGCCGCCGCACCGCTATCCGCGCATGCACAATGTGCTGCCGAATTCGCAGGCCTTCCCTGCCCGGCTTGGCCGCTATTGCCGCAAGCTCGGGGTCGACATCCGTCTGCGCACGAAAGCCACATCCTTGATCCGCGATGGCGAGCGTGTTGTCGGCGCCAAAACCCGCGGACCGAACGACCGCGCCGGCGAGATCATTGTGCGCGGCGGGGTCGTCCTAGCAAGCGGAGACTACAGCGCCAGTGCCGTGCTCAAGCAGAAGTTCGCCGGTGAAGAAGTCGCCCGACTCGATCCGGTCAACGCGGCCGCCACGGGCGATGGATTCCCTCTTGCGCTTGAGGTCGGCGCCAGCGTGATCAATGGCGACATCGTACGTGGTCCGATTATGCGCTTCATCCCACCGACCAAGCGCAATCTGCTGCAGTTACTGCCACCTCATCCATGGATCACAAATCTGATGCGGCTAGCTTTCGACTTGCTGCCGCCATCGCTGCTGCGCCCCTTCATGATGAGCTTCCTCACGACTGCGCTAGGTCCATCGGGTGACCTATTCAAGCGCGGCGCCATTCTCGTCAACAAGGTAGGCAAGCGGTTCGCCGATGAACTGAACAAGCCAGCGGCGTCCGTGCCATTACAGCCGGACAAGCTTGCCTTTATCGTGTTCGATCAGCGGCTGGCGCAGGAGTTTTCGGCCTGGCCAAACTTCGTGTCGACCGCCCCCGGCGTTGCCTATGCTTATATCGAAGACTATCGGCGTAATCGGCACGATATCTATCACCGCGCCGATACGATCGAGGGCCTTGCCGGTTCTCTGGGCGTACCCGCCGCCACGCTGAATGCTACGATCGATGCTAGCAATCAAACTCGCGGCGGCACCAACTCGGCGGCGCCGTTGCAACCGCCGTTCTATGCGCTCGGCCCGGTGAAGAGCTATGTGGTCTTCACCGATGGCGGGCTCAAGGTAACCTCGCAGCTCGAAGTCGTTAATAAGTCGGGCGCGGTCATTCCTGGCCTCTACGCGGCTGGCTCGACCGGACAGGGTGGGCTGCTGCTCGAAGGCCATGGCCACCATCTCGGCTGGGCCTTCATCTCGGGTCGCATTGCCGGCCGCAATGCTGCCTATCAAGCGTCGGGAATGACCGCCACGGCGGCGAGCTAGGCCGAGCAGGGAGTGAGCGATGGATGCGCCAACTAAAACCACTAGCAAAATCGACGGACTGAGTGCCGAGCTTTGCACGGCCGCGGCTGCCATCCGGTACGAGGGCCTGCCGGACGACGTGGTACGCACCGCGAAGTTACTGATCCTAGATACGCTGGGAATCATCGGAGCTGCCAGGGACGCGCCAGGCATGGCGGCGCTCCACAACCGACTGTCGTCGTGGGAACGTGATGGCAGCGCGACGACGCTGCTTACCAAGCGCCGGCTTTCGCCGCCGACCGCGGCCCTCGCCAATGGCGCCGCTGCACACGCACTCGACTTTGATGACATTCACGACGCGGCGCGCGTCCATACTTCGAGCGTAATCCTGCCGACTGTTTTGGCGGTTGCGGAAGATCGGGGTAACGTCAGTGGCCGCGAATTAATCCGTGCCATGGCGCTCGGGGCAGAAATCGACGCGCGCTTGGGCCTCGCCTGTTTCAACTGCCTCGGCATCGGCTGGCACCCGAGCGCCTTGTTGGGCGTTTTGGCCGGCGCAATCGCGGCAGGCTTGCTGCTGCAGCTCGATAGCGAACGGTTGCTCGGAGCTTTGGGATTCGCCCAGCATCTGGCGAACGGCTCGGCCCAAAGCATGCTCGACGGCACGTTAAGCAAGCGGTTTGGGCCCGGCTTTGCGGCGAAATCCGCGGTTATGGCGGCGTACCTATCGGGCGACGGCATAAGCGGTCCGCGCCGGCCGCTCGAAGGGCAAGCGGGCCTCTTTCTCCTACAGCAGCGCGGCGAGGTCATGCCGGAGCGGCTGCTGGCCGACTTTGGCAAGCGTTGGGATATTCTCGACTATGCATTCAAGGCGTTTCCAAGCTGCCGTTGTACCCACAGCACCATCGACCTCGGCCTGCAGATGCATCGGCGAGGCGTACAGCCGAGCGAGATCGCGGTTATCGAAATTCGCATGCCGGAAGTGAATTTCAAGACTGTCGGGCAGCCCTACGATCCGCTCCTGAAGTCGATGGTTCATGCGCAATTCAGCGCCGCCTATTGCTTTGCGCGTGCGCTGACCGACGGCCGCGTAGATCTGACGACATTCCGCCCAGATGCCATTGTCGATCAGCGCATTGCAGCACTCACCGAGCGGACTCAGGTCGCGCTTGATCAGGACATGGACCCAATTGCGATGGGGCCCGTGCGGCTGCAGATGACTCTGCGCGATGGACGCGTGATGTCGGCCGAGACGACGAAGCTGCTGGGCGGGCCAGAAGCCCCGCTCAGTGAGGACACACTACTCGACAAGTTCCGATCATGTCTCAACGTTGGATTAGGTGCGAGTCGTGCCGCGACGGACCGGCTGGCGGAGACCGTCTTGCATCTGGAAGCTGCACCCAATTCAGCGGTGCTCGCCCAATTGTTTCCTTCATCAGACACCAAGTAATATGACAGAGCGCACCGGATGCAAAAATGTTTGCTGAGAAGCAGGCAAAAGGTTGAGAGGCACCTTCGTCACTTACTTGGCCGGCGTCATCTTGCTCACCTTGACCGCGCCCGATGCCCGCAATCTTTCGATAGCAGTCCGGTCTAGGCCTAGCACATCGCCCAGCACAGTTACCGTATCTTCGCCCGCTGCGGGGGGATAACGCGGAGCGCGCCGGCGCGCCTCCCGAAAAATGATAGGGTCACCCATGACGCGAGCGCGCCGTTTGTCATCGCTTGCCAGTTCAATGATCATGTGCCGATGTGCGATCTGTGGGTCGGCCATGACGCGGTCAAGCGTGTTCAGAGCACCTGCGGGCACCCCTTCCTTGTCGAGCAGTGAGGTCCATTCATCGGCGCTCCGCGCTAGGAATCGTTCGCGCAGGAGAGGAATGAGTGCTGAACGATTGACGTTGCGATCATCGGCAGTGACAAAGCGTGCATCCGCAGTGAGTTCCTCGCAACCAAGCACGTGGCATAAACTTGCCCACATACGTTCGGTGACCGCGGCAATGACGACTTCGATCCCATCCTTGGCCGCGAAAGTACCGTAGGTGACGATGGCGTCGTGCTCGCGTCCCTGTCGTCCAGGTACCTGCCCGGAATGCAAATGAAAGGCAGCCTGATAGCACAACATGGCCGCCTGACAGTCGAGCATCGAAATGTCGATGACATCGCCCCGCCCGGTCCGCGTGCGGCGATGCAGGGCCGCAAGAATGGCCGTCGCCGCGTACATGCCTGCGGTGAGATCGCCGATGGGTATTCCCGCGCGTACCGGCACGCCGTCCCGCGCGCCGGTGAGGCTCATGCCTCCCGATAAGGCTTGCACGATGATGTCGTAGGCCGGCTTGTCACGATAAGGGCCTTCCTGACCGAAGCCGCTAATCGAACACCAGATCAAGGCGGGTTTTTCGGCGCGCAAGTCGTCCGCGGAAAGTCCGAGGCGCTGGCAGACGCCCGGACGAAAATTTTCGATCACCACGTCCGAGGACAGCGCAAGCCGCCGGACCAGCGCGATACCTTCCGGTATCTTCATGTCGATGACGATGCTACGTTTGCTGCGGTTGATAGACAGGTAATACACACTGTCACCGCCGACATAATACGGTGGCATGGCGCGCGCTACGTCACCCTGCGGGCCTTCGACCTTGATGACCTCCGCGCCCATGTCCGCCAGCATCTGCGTACAGTACGGGCCAGATAGCACCTGGGTCAGATCCAGGATCCGAATATCGGAGAGTGCACATGAATCGGCGCTCGTCATGAGTGAAGGCCCAACGGCTTACGGTGACTGCGTCCCACGGTCGGCTTCGAGTTCTTTTAGGATTTCTTCGGTATGCTCGCCGAGCGATGGCGATGGTTTGCGTTGCGGGTCACTCAGTCCGGCGCGCGCAAGCGGATCGAACAGATGCGGAATCGGTCCCTCGGTCGGATGCTCGGTGTATCGCACGATGCCACGTTCACGCGCGTGTTCCGATCTGATGGCCTCGTCGGCATTGTAGACCGCGCAGATGGCGATTTCTGCCTCAGCCATTTCCGCCACCAGGGCGTCGCGCTCACGTGCGCGGCAAAAACCGCCGATAGCCGCACGGATCGCGTCAGACCGCTCGCCATGATCTGTGTGCCGATCCGCCCAGCTCTCTTCGAGAGCGAGATCTCCACGCCCGATATAGTCGCAGAACCGCTTCCAAGTGCGATATTCCAACAGGCAAACGGTCACGAACTTACCGTCGCAGGTAGGATAAATTGCATAGCGCGGGTTCCGGCCCCACGGCTCCATCTCAGGTTTGCCCGCATAGCCTGCAAGACGGGATAGCGCACCGGATAAGCAGACATTGGAGACGCTGATCAAGCTGTCGTACATTGGAATCTCAAGATAACAACCGACGCCGGTCGTCAGGCGCCGGATATAGGCCGCCAAGACGCCCATGGTTGCGAAAGCGGCGGCGGTAAAATCGCCACCCTGGAATGCCGGCATCGGCGGGGTTTGGCCCGGCTGCAGATTTTTTCCAAGAATTCCCGCGACGCCCTGGATAGAGAGATCGTGGCCTGGCACGCGGCCGAGTTTTGACTCGTTCCCGAAGCCAGTGATCGAACAATAGATCACTGATGGATTCCGTTTCGCCACGGACGCGTAATCAATCCCCAGCTTAACAGCGACCCCTTGGCGAAACGATTCCACAATGACATCAGCGATGATGGTGAGTTCGTCCGCGATAGCCCGATCTTTTTTCTGGGTCAGATCGAGGACGATGCTGCGTTTGTTGCGGTTGATACTGTTAAAGTATACGCCAATGGTTTTGTATACTGGTGGATTGAAGCGCGAATAGTCGCCAATTTCCGGCTGTTCGACCTTGATCACGTCGGCCCCAAGATCGCCGAGCGTCTGTGTACACCACGGCCCCGGGAGTAGGCGGCTAAAATCGATTACTCGCACTCCTAGCAAGGGAAGACGCGTCTCTGTTACGGTAGGTCCGCTGCTGGTCTCCATAGGTCTCGTCATTGACGTTGATGAGGCACTGTCAGTGCTGGTAGCCTAACCTGCCACAACTCGGAAGATCTACACGACGTTACAGTGGAAAAACGCGAACTCTTGCCACCGCTCGATGTGGCATTGCGACACCCCAACCAAAGCAACGTCCATGCCATGATTTCCCAGCTTTTCAACCAAGGTGCGTCCGAAGCCATGCCTACCGCCCGCCGGACGACTCACGATGAGGCGCGCGCTTTAGGCGTCGGCCATTGGGCACGGAAGCGAGGCATAGAACGCTGGTCCCTCGACAGACCTTGGCCCTCGCCCCGGCTCGCGGTCCATCCTCCCGGTTCAAAGGGAGACTAGGTTCAACGCCTACTGCCCCTTTTTCACCAGCGGGCACTTCGATTCTGATAACGGTTGGAATGCCTCTTCGGCCGGGATTGTGGCGACAAGTTTGTAATAATCCCACGCCCTCTTGGATTCTGCCGACTTCTTGACCTCGTACAAATACATCTCGTGGACCATCCGGCCGTCCTCGCGGATCTTTCCGCCCTTGACGAAAAAGTCGTTAATCGGTGTCGAGCGCATCTTCTCCATTACCGCTCGGGTCTCCTTAGTGCCGGCGGCCTCTACAGCTTTGAGATAGTGAGTTGTTGCAGAATAAATTCCGGCCTGCGTCATGTTCGGCATCTTGCCCATGCGCTGGAAATAACGCTGTGCCCAAGCGCGCGACTCTTCGGTGCGATCCCAGTAGAAGGCGTTCGTGAGCAACATACCTTGTGCCGCCTCCAGGCCGAGTGTGTTGATGTCGTTGATGAAGACCAGCAACCCGGCCAGTTTCTGTCCGCCGCGCACAACCCCGAATTCGGCCGCTTGCTTAATAGCATTGCTGGTGTCGGCGCCCGCGTTGGCGAGCCCAACAACCTTGGCTTTCGACGATTGCGCGTGCAGTAGCGCCGAGGAGAAATCCAAAGTGTTGATCGGAGTCCGGACGCTGCCGAGCACCCGGCCGCCCCCCTCTCTGACGACGGCGGCCGTGACCTGCTCAAGATCGTGGCCGAAGGCATAATCGGCCGTAATGAAGAACCAGGTATCGTAGCCTGCTTTGACCATTGCGGCGCCGGTGCCATGGGACAGGGCGTAATTGTCATATGCGTAGTGGATCGAGATCGGTGTGCATGCTTCGTTGGTGATGCGTATCGCGCCCGGCCCATTCAGAACTACGATCTTGTTCCTGGATTTGGCAACCTCGATCACGGCGAGTGCAGTCGCCGAGGCGGCGACGTCCATAAGAGCGTCGACGCGCTGGGTGTCGAACCACTCCTTCGCTATGCCCGAGGCAATATCCGGCTTGTTTTGATGATCCGCCGCAACAATTTCGATTGGCTTGCCTAACACTTTTCCGCCGAAATCCTCTACCGCCATCTTGGCGGCAGTTACCGCTCCAGGGCCGGTGATATCCGCGTAGATGCTCGACATGTCCTCGAGCATTCCGATTTTTACGCCTTCAGAAATCTTATCCTGGGCCAGTGCAGCGAATGCGCATGCGGACAGCAGCGCGACGCCGGTCGCGATAGCAGCCGATCTCTTCATCGCCATCTCCCTCGGGATAGCTTTTTTCAGAACGCCAACCGCGGACATTTTCCAACAGCCCGACAGCGATTGGACTTAGTACTGATGCTCCAAATGCCACGAAACGGCGAGGCTATACCAGGGTCAACCTATCGGTAAAGCCCGGCCCTACTAACGCGCCTGCCATCGATTATGCCAAAAAAAGGTCTGCAGCGCGCGAATGGCGATGTGTTGGTTGCAAGCACGCGAGCTTTATTTTGATGACTTGAACACGACAGTTATTAACCGTTAGCGAATGTGCCGCGGACGTATCACCGATCTCAGCTTTGTGACCCGTCTTTAGAGATACGGCGGTGCAAGTCCTGGGAATTGTCGCCGCGTATCGGCTATGTATAATCGCTGATAAAATTAATTGGGGGGAACAGCATGCTCCGTTTCAATACGGCACTGGTTATCGTTTTTGCCGCCACGTTTGGTGTTGCGAACGCACAATCCGATCTGGTGAAGCGCGGCGATTATCTGGTCAACGGCATTCTCACCTGCGGCAATTGCCACACGCCAAAGGGGCCGACCGGCGAGATCATGGACAAGGCGTTTTCCGGTGGTCTGAGCTGGGACGAGCCGCCGTTCAAAGTGACCGCGCCGAACATTACGCAAGATAACGAAACCGGAATCGGCAACTACACAGATGCCGAGCTCAAGCAGGTGCTGCGCAAGGGTATCAAGCGTAATGGCGTGCCGGTCGCGATGATCATGCCGAGCGGGTTCTACGAGATCATGACCGACCGCGATCTCGACGCAGTGATTGCTTACCTTCGCACGATCAAGCCGATCAAGAACACGGTGCCGGATCCGATCTACAAGACGGCACAGGGGCATCCGATTCCGCCGGGCGGAGAGAAGCCATTTACCGAAGCCATGTTAAGCGACAAGGTGAAGAAGGGCTTCTATCTCGCCACGATCGCGCACTGCATGGAATGTCATACGCCGATGGGCCCCCGTGGGCGCGATTTCGCCAGCAAGCTCGGCACTGGGGGCTTCGAATTCCCCGGACCATGGGGCGTTTCGGTATCGCGCAACATCACATCGAGCAAGGAGAAGGGTATCGGCGGCTGGACAGACGAGGAGATCAAGCGCGCCATCACCCAAGGTGTGAGCCGCGATGGCAGCAAGCTGAAGCCGCCCATGGGCTACCACTATTATTCGACAGTCTCGACGGACGACCTCGACGCCATCGTGGCCTATCTGCGCACTGTACCCGCGAAGGAGTGACGGGCCCTTTTAAAAGAAGCAGAGTAGTCGTCCGCTGCCATGGTTGGAGGCTGCACACAGAGATTATCCGAGGGGATCACTGCATGGTGTGGTGGAAGGGTCTACAAGTCTCGCCGTTACCACTTTGTTGTCGTCGGGCACCAAGGACGGAGGGACTGGCCCTAAACGGATATTGCGAAGTTTATGTCCGCAGTCGCTAATAGGGGCAAAGCGGACCTATAACGGACACGCTGGTTATGTCGGCTTCTGACCTAAGGAGACATGGGCTACGATCGCTCGCGTCCTTAGGCGAGGGAGCGCGTCGGCAATCGGAACCGTTGGGCGCGCAGTGACTTTGTCAATGACACGGCGGCAGAGGACCTGCCCGGCGTTGGAGCAATCGCGTCGCTGCATTGGGTTGACGTGGATCAAAGCCAAGGCTCGCCCTCAAAATAACAAGAATATGGCGACGTTGCGCAATTCTCGGTGCAGGCAATCTTCTGGCTGAGCCAACCGTTAAAAGTGCGCTGGGCGTATCGGCTTTGAGCAAAATGGATCAAGACAGCAAGAGCACCGAGGCCGCCTGGCCCAAAGCAGCCGCGCAGCACGACGCGCCTGTTTCGCAGAAGGCCGATCTCGTGCCGGCGGGCCGCCAGGCAGACCTGCCGACAGTCGTTCGAAAGCCCGGCCGTCGTGCCGCATGGCGGCTTCGCGCCTTCATTGTACTTGCCATCTTTATCGCCGGCGGCAGCGGGACTTATTACTGGTGGCAGCGGCTTCATCCGCCGTTGCCGCCGGGCATCGTGTTTGGCAATGGACGGCTTGAGGCGGACGAAATCAACATCGATACCAAATATGCTGCGCGGATCGCAGAAATGCTGGCCGACCAAGGCGTTCTCGTCAAAGCCGGCCAAGTTGTGGCCCGCATGGATACTCGCGATCTGCAAGCGTCGCTCAAGCGGTCGCAGGCTCAAGCTCAGCAGGCACAGCGGGCTGTTGACGAAGCGAACGCAAATTTGGCCCAACAGGAAAGTCAGGTACTTCTCGCCCAGCAAGAATTAGACCGCGCCACATATCTTGTGCAGAAGGGCTTCCAGACCAAAGAAGTCCTGGATCAACGCCAGCAGCAACTGAACGGTGCTACCGCGCTTCTGAACGCTGCGAAGGCTCGCGTTACTCAATCCGAGCACGCGCTCGATGCCGCGAGGCACGACGTAGAGCTCTATACCGTTCAAATTGATGACAATACGTTGGTCGCGCCGCGCGATGGCCGCATCGAGTACAGGGTCGCCAATATCGGCGAGGTACTTCCGGCCGGCGGTCACGTTTTCGCGATGCTCGATACCTCAAACGTTTACATGGACATCTACTTGCCGACCGAACAAGCCGGCAAGGTAAGGTTCGGCGCCGATGCCCGCATCGTGCTCGATGCCTATCCGAACGTCGCGATCCCGGCCAAGGTCTCCTTCATCGCGACTCAGGCCCAGTTCACGCCGAAAACGGTCGAGACGCAGAGCGAACGTGACAAGCTGATGTTCCGCATTCGCGTGCAAATCGATCCCGAACTGCTGCGGACGCGGGCGGAAAGGGTACGCAGCGGCTTGCCTGGAATTGCTTATGTCAAGACCGATACCGCTGCTGTATGGCCTGCATCGTTGCAGAGGCTGCCGCCGCAATGATCGACAACGCCAGGCCAGTCGCGCGCCTGGAAAGCGTCACGCAAGTTTATCGGCGCGCGTTGGCGCTGGATGCCGTCAGCCTTGACCTGCCAGCCGGCTGCATGATCGGTCTGATCGGACCCGATGGCGTCGGCAAATCTACACTGCTCAGCATCGTCGCCGGCGCGCGGCAAATCCAATCCGGTCGTGTGGACGTACTTGGGGGCGATATGGCTGACGCCGCCCACCGCGCTGCGATCTGCTCCCATGTCGCCTACATGCCGCAAGGCCTGGGCAAGAATCTCTATCCGGATCTCAGCGTCCGCGAAAACATCGAATTCTTCGGACGCTTGTTCGGGCAATCGCGCTCCGAACGGGACTGGCGCATTGCAGAGCTTCTGGAGAGCACCGGTCTTGCACCCTTCGTTGATCGGCCAGCAAAAAAGCTTTCCGGCGGCATGCGGCAGAAGCTTGGACTCTGCTGTTCGCTCATCCACGATCCCGGCTTGTTGATCCTCGACGAGCCCACGACCGGCGTCGATCCGCTTTCGCGCCGGCAGTTCTGGGAGTTGGTCGAGCGTATGCGTTCGCGTCGCAGCGGCATGAGCGTGATCGTTGCGACCGCGTACATGGAAGAAGCCGAGCAATTTGATTCGCTTGTTGCGATGAATGCTGGAAGGGTCCTGGCCACCGGATCGCCCGCCGATCTGAAGAGGAACACCCGCTCGAAGAGCGTCGAGGAGGCGTTTATTGCATTCCTGCCCGAGGAGATGCGCGCAGGCCATAAGGCGCTGCAGATACCGCCGCGTCCCGTGTTTGGCGGCGAGCCAGTCATCGCAGCACGCGAGCTCACCTGTCGCTTCGGCGATTTCACGGCGGTCGACCGGGTGAGCTTCACTATCGAGCGGGGCGAAATCTTCGGGTTTCTCGGCTCGAACGGCAGCGGCAAGACCACGACAATGAAGATGCTCACTGGCTTGCTCGCGCCGAGCGAAGGAGAGGCGCTGCTGTTCGGAAAGCCTTTCGACGCCAGGGACATGAACTCACGCAAGCGTGTCGGTTACATGTCGCAGTCGTTTTCCCTCTATACCGAGCTTACAGTCCGGCAGAACCTTAGCCTGCACGCCAGGCTCTTTCATCTGCCCAGTAAAATCGCGCGGAAGCGGATTGCGGAGCTTGTCAGGCGGTTCGGCTTGGAGGAGTACCTTGATCAGCGGGCCTTGAATCTGCCGCTCGGTATTCGCCAGCGCCTCTCGCTCGCTGTTGCGATCGTGCACGACCCTGAAATCCTCATCCTCGACGAGCCGACTTCGGGCGTCGACCCTTTGGCCCGGGACAGCTTCTGGGAACTGCTAGTTCATCTGTCACGCAAGGAAGGCGTGACAATATTCGTCTCCACCCACTTCATGAACGAAGCGGCACGCTGCGACCGCATCTCGCTCATGGACTCGGGGCGGGTGCTCGCAACGGATACGCCGGCAGGCCTTATCAAGGCGCGCGGCGTCGCAACACTTGAAGACGCGTTCATCAGCTACCTGGAAGAGGCAATACGAGCGCGCACCTCCTCTGCCAGCGCCGCGTCCATGACTGAGCTTATAGTGCCCGCACTTCCAAGGTCGGCGCTCGTCGAATCTCAGCGACCCGACACGGGACAGGCGTTCAGCCTGCGACGCCTGTTTGCATACTCCATCCGCGAGACATTGGAGCTCCTGCGCGATCCAATCCGGCTCGGATTTGCGCTGTTCGGTACCGCGTTTCTGATGCTGGTTTTCGGTTTCGGCATCTCGACCGACGTCAATAATCTCTCGTTCGCAGTGCTCGACCGTGACCAGTCGCACGAGAGCAGAGCGTATCTGGAGGAGCTCAGAGGCTCAACCTATTTCGTGGAGAAAGCACCGCTCGCGAACTACGACGATCTCGAGAAACGACTCAAGAATGGGAGCATCCGAGCGGCCATTGAAATCCCGCCCGAGTTCGGCCGCGATATCGAACGCGGGCGTCCGGCGTGGGTCGGCGCGTGGATCGATGGAGCCATGCCATTTCGCGCATCCACTATCCGCAGCTATCTGCAAGCAATGAACGCGCTCTATCTGACTGATCCGGCCGTGAAGACCACAGTCCCGACCCCAGCCCCGCCCGCAGATATCGAGATCAGGTACAAATATAATCAAGACTTCGAGAGCATCTATACAATGGTCCCTATCAGCCTCTCGATGCTGCTCGCTCTCTTTCCTGCCATCCTGATGGCACTCGCCATTGTGCGCGAGAAAGAGCTCGGCTCCATTACCAACCTTTATGTCACGCCCGTGACCCGCATTGAATTCCTGTGGGGCAAGCAGCTGCCCTACATCGGTCTTGCCGTCACGAACTTCGCAGTGATGTTGCTGATGGCGCTGTTCATCTTTCGGGTGCCGCTCAGGGGAAGCTTTCTCGCTCTGTTGGCAGGGGTATTGATTTACGTCACGACCACGACCGCCTACGGGATGTTGATTTCGGCCTTCACGCGCACCCAGATCGCCGCTCTGTTTGGTACGGCGATCCTGACGGTGTTGCCCGCAACTCAATTCTCCGGGATATCGGTGCCGGTGTCGTCCTTATCCGGCATGGCGCAGATCATGGGCCGGGCATTTCCGATGACATATTTTGTCCCGATCAGTATCGGCACCTTTACCAAGGGCCTGGGCTTTCACGACCTGGCGCCGAGCCTGGCCGAGCTTGCGGTTTTCATCCCGACATTGACATGCCTGAGCCTCCTATTTCTGCGAAAGCAGGAACGCTAAAGGATCGGCTAATGCGCAAGTTGGAGAACATCTTCTGGCTTGGCACCAAGGAGCTACGCAGCTTCTTCAGCGATTTTGTTCTGCTGGCGCTCATCGTTTACGCGTTTTCGCTGGCCGTGATCGCCCAGGCGCGGAGCAATTCGCAGGAGGTGTACAATGCGTCGATCGCAGTGGTTGACGAGGACCATTCCCCACTTTCCCGCCGCATCACCCACGCGTTCCTGCCGCCATATTTCCAGGTGCCCCATCTGATCGCCGAGCGCGATATCGTCCCGTTGATGAACGTCGGGAAATACACGTTCGTCGTCGACATCCCGCCGAATTTCGAGCGGGACGTGCTTGCGGCGCATCAACCGGCAATCCAGGTCAACGTTGATGCGACGACGATGGTGCAGGCCGGGCTCGGCGCCGGCTATATCCAGCAGATCATCACAAATGAGATTGCCGATTTCCTGTCGCGTGCGGAAGGCGTACCGCTGCAGCGTGTCAATCTGGCCGTGCGCATCGAGTTCAACCCCAACATCACGACAGCATGGTTCACATCGGTGATGTCGATTATCAACAACGTCACCATGCTGGCGATCATCCTCGCTGGCGCGGCGCTTATCCGCGAACGCGAGCATGGCACCATGGACCACCTCCTGGTCATGCCAGTGACGCCGTTCGAGATTGCAATGGCGAAGGTGTGGGCGAATGGCTTGGTGATCACCGTCGCCGTCGGGCTATCACTCTACGGCGTGGTCCGTGCGCTTCTCGGCGTTCCCATCGCCGGTTCGATCCCGTTGTTCATGATCGGAGTGATGATCTATCTGTTTTTCGCGACGGCTATCGGAATATTCCTGGGAACTGTAGCGCGGTCGATGCCTCAACTAGGGCTGCTCTTCATGCTGGTCTACTTGCCCATGAATATGCTGTCCGGCAGCAATACTCCGCTTGAAAGCATGCCCCCGTGGCTCGCGACAGCCATGCAGGCATCGCCATCAACTCATTTCGTATCTTTTGCGCAGGCGATCCTTTATCGCGGCGCCGGTATGGACGTGGTTTGGCCGGAATTCGTGATCGTTGCGCTGATCGGAGGTTTGTTCTTCGTACTCGCCATCCAGCGCTTCCGATCTACAGCTGCGCAAGCGAGCCTGTAAATGGTAAGTTGCATCGCAGCACTGGGTTAAAAAGCCTCCGCATCACGCTGCTTGGCGGGGCGGGGATGACAACTCTTTGGAACTGAATTGGAGGATGAGGGATCATGCTCAGTTTGATTTTCAGAGGGTTTCTGATTGCGGTGGGATTCGTAGCGAGCTGGTTTGTGGCAAAGGACGCCCCGCAGTTTGGCGTTATGCAAATGGCCGTGGCGCTAATTCTTGTGGTTTTTATCGTGGCGGTACTGGCATTCTGGCCAGAACGGTTGAGTCACATTTTGAACCGCGTTCATAAGCCGCCGCCTTCAAACTGAGTACCTTACTATCGACCCGGTTTGCCGGCGCTCAAGAGCCTAACAAACATCTTGTGTCATGACTGACACTAGCGACAGTATCCCGGCCACGGCGACAAAGATCGAGATCAACCTCAGCCGACTGCCACAACTGTTCAATTCACTTGATCCATCGCCGTTTCTTGAGCGTGATCTCGATCACGATGCCGAAGATTACATCGTGGGATCGGCCGAGGAGGCTCCGCGTCAGCACCCGCTCGCTCTTGTAATCCACCTGCCAGCCGACCAGTTGCCGGCGCAGGGACTGCCAAACGTGCCCGAGGCCATCCACAATTATTTCGCGTATCGCCGCGATCAGGAGAACCGCCGGCTACGGTTGTTGTTCCGGGACGGCCGTATCGCGCTGCTGATCGGCCTGGGCTTCTTGTTTTGCTGCATGCTGTTGCGGGAATTGGCGAATTCCTTCGGCAACGACAGCGCTTTGGATATTTTTGGAGAGAGCATGTTGATCATTGGCTGGGTGGCGATGTGGCGTCCCTTGGAGATTTTTCTCTACGAGTGGGTGCCGATGCGCCGCCGATGCCGAGTACTTGCGAAGCTTGCCGAAATGCCAGTGACTATACAGTCAAAGCGCATCGGCTGACCATTTCTTCTCCGTTCGCCCTAGCCGACGAGATAGCGATCGATTAAGGCGGCGAATGTCCGCTTTCGATGCTGTGGACGGCTCCTCCACCGGCACGCGAGTGCCATGAAAGTGGGCGTTGTTAAGGCCCCCCACGATTCAGAGGAGCCAATCATGCAAACAGTTAGGACAATCGGTCCTGAAATAGCGAACTCTGTTTTTCGGGTGCTTGGGGTTGACGCTGATAGCGAGGTGTTTATCCGCCGGCAGTTGAGACGCCGTTGTAGGGTTCCAGCACCATGTCGCGTGGACGACCACTGCACTCGCCTCGCCAGCGCGCATTGCAATATCCATTGCTCACTCCCATGATGGCGTTATGGCGCAGGTGAACGGTGGACCACCCTAGGATGCTACCGCAAACGCATCGCGCAACCGGCCTGCATCGAATAGTCATCGTCGGCGGCGGCGCCGGCGGGCTCGAACTTGCCACCCGTCTGGGTGACAAGCTCGGGCATCGCAGGAAGGCAGACATCACGCTGATCGACAAAGCTCGCACGCACTTATGGAAGCCGCTTCTGCACGAAATCGCGGCCGGCAGCATGGATCTCGGCCATCATGAGCTCGACTACTTGGCGCAGGCGCACTGGCACCATTTCAATTACCGTAGCGGAGAGATGATTGGGCTCAACCGCTTCCGCCGAGAGGTGCAGGTCGGTTCCGTCGTTGAGGAGAACGGAACCGAGGTCACACCAGCTCGCAGCTACCAATACGATACACTTGTACTGGCGCTCGGCAGTCTGACTAACGATTTTGGCACCCCGGGGGTAGTGGAGCATGCGGTCCGTCTGGAAACGCCCGAGCAGGCGGCGCGATTCCACCGCGGGCTGGTTAATGCCTGCATCCGCGCGCAAAGTCAGACTGAACCGTTGAAGCCTGGCCAACTGCAGGTTGTCATCATTGGTGCCGGCGCGACCGGCGTTGAACTCGCCGCCGAGCTGCACAAGACCACGCGGGACCTGGTGGCGTTTGGGCTTGATCGTATCAATCCCGACAAGGACATCACCCTGTACGTGATCGAGGCTGCGGACCGAATTCTTCCTGCGTTGCCGCGGCGTATCTCGGACGCGGCGGCCGATCTGCTGCGCAAGCTTGGCGTTAGGGTCTACACGTCCGCGCGCGTCGCCGCTGTTATGCCAAACGCGATCAAGCTTGTGGACGGCCGTACCATCGCTGCGGAACTCGTAGTATGGGCGGCCGGCGTAATGGCGCCGGCGGTCCTCAAAAACATCGATGGGCTGGAGACCAATGCGATC
>Ga0207819_1000077_pt1 | contig 17485 bp, 16 predicted proteins | sample LuqExpMetageno42_FD_187800 | JGI IMG/M metagenome (GOLD analysis project Ga0207819, IMG submission 187800) | Tropical forest soil microbial communities from Luquillo Experimental Forest, Puerto Rico - Sample 42 (SPAdes) | ecosystem: Environmental > Terrestrial > Soil > Tropical forest ...
GCCGGCCGGCATATTCGGCGATGCCCTCGTTGAGCGCGCGCGCCGCTTCCACGCCGACGTCGAGCGGCAGATTGTAAAAGATCTGGGGCGGCGCCGGCGCGACAAGCTGCATGTCGACGCCCATGTCGTCCATCGCAGCGAATCGCTCGTCGGTCGTGCTGATGCGGGTGCGGAGATCGGCCGCCTGTTTCGCCATCAGCGCCTGCGTCTCCTGCGCCGACTGCGCAACCAGGGGATCGGTCGATTGCTTGAGATGCGGCGTCACGATCTCGCCGACGTGCGGCACGGCGACATGACAATGCGCGTCGATGGTCGTCGACTTCGGACGGCGCTCGCGGCCCGGCGTGCCGTGCTTGCGCGCGGCGGTTTTGTCATATTTGTTCCAGATCTCCGGCATTCTGATCCTCTCGCTTGTCATCCTCCGCAAAGGCGGACGATCCAGTAATTACTGTCTTTCTCGCTGTTAAGCGGCAAGCTTTGCGCCCGCCGGAGTTTATCCCCGCGAAGGTGGGGACGGGGACGACGGCCTCTCCTAAAACACTCCCAGATGCTGCCGCAGCAGCGCATCGTTTTTCTTTAGCGCCGGCGGATCGGACACGACCGCGACACGGCCGGTGTTCAGAATGATGATGTCGTCGGCGACGTCGAATACGAGGTTCGGGTTCTGCTCGACCAGCACGATCGACAATCCGCTCGATTTCAGCTTGCGGATTGTCTCCATCACCTCGTGCACGATCTGCGGCGCGAGGCCTTCCGACGGCTCGTCCATCAACAGCACGCGCGGATTGCCCATCAGTGCGCGGCCGATCGCTAGCATCTGCTGCTCGCCGCCCGAGAGATGCGCGGCCATCTGGCTCGCGCGTTCCTTCAGCCGCGGAAACATCGCGAACACCGTCTCGAGGCTCCAGAGCGCATGCTTGCCGTCGACGGGCGGCTTGGCCGCGACTTCAAGATTTTCCTTGACGGTCAGGCTTTTGAAGATGCGACGGCCCTGCGGCACCAGAGCGACGCCCCAGGCGGCGACGTTCTCCGGCGACTTGCCGGTGACGTTCTCGCCGAAGACGGATACCCGGCCCTGCCGCGGCGGCAGCAGGCCAACGGCGACGTTCATGCAGGTGGATTTGCCTGCGCCATTCCGGCCCAGGAGGCCGAGCATGCGCGCCTCGCCAAGTTCGAACGAGACGTCCTGCAGCACGTGGCTGTCGCCGTAATAGGCCTGGATGTGCTCGAGCCGCAGCGCGCTAGTGGCCAAGATAGACCTCCCGGGTGCGCGGATCGTCGACCACCTCGGACCGCGTGCCTTCGACGATCACCTCGCCGAAATGCAACAGCGTGATGCGCTCGGCGAATTCGAGCGCGACGTCCATATTATGCTCGATCATCACCATGGTGACGTCGCGCGGGATCGCCATCAGGCACTGATGCACGTCGCGGCGCTCATCGATGGACAGGCCTGCGAAAGGTTCGTCGAGCAGCAGTACCTTGGGCTTCTGAGCCAGCGCCATCGCGATTTCGACGCGTCGGCGCTCACCGTAGGACGTCTGTGCCAGCCGCCGCTCTGCGATCTGATCGAGGCCGACCTGCTTGAGCGCCGCGCGGGCGTGCTCGACGATGTGGCCTTGGCGCTTCATATCGATGAAGCAGTTCCAGCGCAGTGGGGACAGACCGACGAGCGCGAGCGAGACGTTGTGCAGGATCGAGTCTTTCGGAAACAGTGTGATGATCTGGTAGGTGCGCGCCATGCCGAGGTGGGGGCGACGGCGGCTCGGCACGCGCGTGATGTCGGTGCCCAGCAGTTGGATCGACCCGGCGTCCGGCGTGATCTCGCCGGTGATCAAATTGAACAAGGTCGTCTTGCCGGCGCCATTTGGGCCGATGATCAGCCGCCGCTCGCCGGGTTGGATATCGAGGTTCACATCACGGGTGACGTGCAGGCCGCCGAAGGATTTGCGTAAGCCGGAGACGGTGAGGGCGCTCATGGGGCTGCCTCCGTGACGCCGGCGGTTCTCTTGGCTTGGCGGCTGAAGGCGAGCCGCCATAGGCGAGTCGTGCCCGGCACGAGACCTTCAGGCATGAAGATCACGATGGCGACGAAGATGAAGCCGAGCAGCATGTTCCAGCGCTCGATGAAGCCGCTGACGACGCTCTTCACCACCACGACCAGAATCGCGCCCACGACAGGTCCGAACAGCGTGCCGGCGCCGCCGGCGATGACCATGAGCAGCACTTCAGCCGACGCCGTTAGCGCCAAAGTCTGCGGGCTGATGAACTGCGTATAGTAGACGAACAGGATGCCGGAGATTGCGGTGAGTAACCCGGAGAACATGCACGCCCAGAAGCGGATCGCCCAAACGTGATAGCCGAGCGCATTCATGCGACGCGGCTGGTCGCGCGTCCCCATCAATGCGGCGCCGAGCGGCGAGCGGGTGAAGATCGCAACCATCCCGATGCAGATCAGGAAGATCACCATCGTCACGTAATAGAACGTATTCGCATCTGCGAGCGAGAAGCCGAACAGTTCGGGACGGTTCGGCACGTTGATGCCATTGTCACCGCCTGTGATGCTGATCCAGCGATAGGCGAGACCCCACAGGATTTGGCCGAGCGCCAAGGTGATCATGATGAAGCCGATACCGCTCGAGCGCAGCGAGAGGAGGGCAAACAGCGCCATCGACAGCATGCCGATCGCTATCGCGAAGATGATCGAAGCACCGTGGCCGAAGCCGTGCTGCAATGAATAACTGGCGACGTACGCCGCAATCCCGAACAGACCGGCGTGGCCCAGTGAGACCAAACCCGCATAGCCTGCGAGGATATTCAGTCCGAGCGCGAAGATTGCATAAAGCAGGATCTGGCTCGCGACGTTCACGTAATAGACGCCGGGCATCCAGTACGGCACTGCGATGAGCAGTCCGAGCGCAACAACGAGGGCGATACTGCGAGTCGTCACGGGACGTGCCTGCCGAACAAGCCCTGCGGCCGGAGCAGCAGCACCAGCAGCATGGGCAGGAAGAGGACGAAATAAGCGAGCTCGGGCAGCAGCGCCTGCCCGAAATTATAGATGAAGCCGATCACGATGCTGCCGACGAAAGAGCCGAGCAGGCTGCCCGAGCCGCCGAGGATCACGACGACGAGCGCGAGCGGCAGCATGTCCTGATCGAGGCCCGGGTAGACCGACAGGATCGGGGCTCCGATGATGCCGGCGAACCCGGCGAGGCCCGCGCCCAGCGCGAACACGATGGTGAACAGTTGCGACACGCGGATGCCCACTACGCGCGCCATTTCCGGATCGTCCACGCCGGCGCGGATCATCGCGCCGAGGCGCGTGCGCTCTAGCAGCAGCCACAAAGCAATCGCCACCACCGCCGCAATGACGATGATGGCGAGGCGATAGAGCGCGAACACGAGCGAGCCCATGCGCGCGAAGCCCTCGAGGCCTTCGGGTGTCGCGACGGTGAGCGGGTCGCCACCCCAGACCATCAGGCTGAAGTCGGCCGCGATGAAAGACAGGCCTAGCGTCACCAGCACCTGCGCAAGCTCGTTGCCCGGCAGGCGGCGCAGCAGGAACCTTTCGATGAATGCGCCCGTCAGGGCGATCGCGATCGTCGCAAGCAGAGCCGCGAGCCAAAAATTCATTTTTGCGCCGAGCATGCCGACCACGAAGGTCGCGCCGACATAGGCGCCGAGCATGAACAGCGAGCCGTGCGTCAGGTTTGGGATACGCATCAACCCGAAGATCAGCGAAAAGCCGGACGACAGCAGAAACAGCAATCCCCCGAAGGTGATGCTGTTCACCGTCAGCACCAGATAGAAACTCATCGCCGGGTTGTTCTCGCGTGGGCGCTGGATAGAGAGCGGGCGCCGTTTCGGGCGCCCGCGGAGAAGACAGAGCGTTTACGACTTCAGCGGCGGATAGTCGCGCGAGTAGACGGGTTGCGACAAGAACTTCTTCTCGTCGTAGTTCCAGAACTGGCTAACGTTCTCATACGTCTTCACCGTCTTGTTCATCATCTTGCCGTTGGCCTTCTCGACCTTGCGGACGTAGAAGTTGCCGATCACGTTGCCGAAGTGGTCGAATTTGACCGGCCCGCGTGGTGTATCGGTGAGCGACACCGACCGCATCGCCTTGATCAATTCTTCTTTGTTGTCCGACTTGCCGCCGGTCTTCTCCAGCGCCGCTTCGACCACCATGCCATTGATGTAGAGGCCGGCCGCATAGAAGCCCGGATCGACCTTGTAGTCCTTCTGCATTGCGGCCACGAAACGCTTGTTGCTCTCGTTCTGAAGGTCGAGCGTATAGGGGCAGCAACTGTACATGCCGATCGCCTCGTCGCCGAACGAATGCATCAGCGCGTCGTCGCCGCCGGTTTCGCCGCTCACTACTGGGTACTTCAGGCCCGCGGCGACGTACTGCTTCATGAAACGCAGCGGGTTCGAGCCGGCGAAGCCCTGGCACACGCCGTCACAATCCGCGATCTGGGCGAGGTAGGGCGTGTAATCCGGCGTGACGATCGGCGGCCACAGCTTCTTCAGGATCTTCCCGCCATTCTCTTCGAAGGTCTGTTGGAAGCCGCCCATCTGCTCGTAGCCGAAGGCGAAGTCTTCCGAGATGGTGATGACGTTCTTCAGCTTCAGTTCTTTGGCCGCATAATCCGCCATCGGATGCATGGCCTGCGAGGACGTCGCGGACGCGCGGACGAAATACGGGTTCGGCCGGCGCTGCGTCATGTCTTCTGCCGCGGCGAGGCTCAAGAGCGGCGTCTTCTGCTGCGCGATGTAATCGGTGATCGCCAGCAGTTCGAAAGCGGCGAGCGGTCCTACGATGCTGTCGACCTTGTCGCGCTCGATCAGTTCTTGTGCCTTCGTCTTCGCGCCCGCCGGGTTGCCGCCCGAATCCGCGGAGATGAAGTCCACTTTGCGGCCGGCAAAGGTGTAGTTCTTCTCCTTCAGGTACGTGACGATGCCCTGCTCCATCTGGATGCCGCCCTGCGCGAGGGGGCCGGTCTTCACGGTGAGCAGGCCGAGCTTGAACGGCGCGTTCTGCGCGATCGCCGGCGTCGGGAATTTGAAGGCCGCAGCCGCGGCGCCCGCCGCTGTGCCCGCCAGCATAGTGCGGCGAGAGATCTTGCGTGTCATTGGCAGTCCTCCCTATGCCCGAGCGGGCTTTTGTCCAGCGCGGCCTTTAACGGCCATTACATATTTAGGCGCGTGCATCTTGGATGCATACGCTGTTTCTGTTTCCCCCACATCATCCGCCAAGGGCGCGTCTGATGTAAAGCCCTGGAAAGGCGAGCGAAGCGTCGCATGTTATCCTGCGCTGCCGTACAGAAGTATCAGCGGGCGTGTTTAGCGCGGCCTCCTTTCGGCGGAATGAGCGGCAGCAGCACGTAGGGCGCTTTGCCCGCGCTGAAGTGCAGCGTCGTGGTACCGTCGAACAGTTCGGGCGGACGGTCGCGCGGATCGTCGTGCAGGAACGGCCCGCAGCCGGTGAGCTCGTTCTTGAAATTCGACAGCTTGCCCCCGCTGCCGCCCGGGTAGACGTAGTCCTTGCCGCGCACGGACAGGCCGATGCGATAGCCCGCGGGCACGACGATCGATGTCGGCCAGATTTCGATATCGAGTTCGGCAACCTGACCTTTTTTTAGCGGCTGCTTTTCGTCATGCGTGTGGTACGGCCGGTACGGCGTCGACAGTTTCTTGTCGAGTTTGCGGTGCGAGGCGCGGAGCCAGCCCTGCGCCACCGGCGTGTGCGGATCGATCGCGCCCTGGAAGACGACTTCCTTCATGTCGCCGGTGAAGACGCGCAGCACGATGAAGAAGTCGGCGTCTGCCGTCGACGACGACGCAAAAAGCTTCAGCGCGCTGGGGCCGGTGATCTCGGTCTCCTCCTTCAGCGGCGGCGTGAGGAAGGTGAAGCCGTCGCCCATCACCGCGAAAGAGAGCTTGCCGCCCTTCGCCGGTTTCTTGCTCCCGAGCGTCATGGTCGCGGGATCGAGATAGAACTTGGTCCATTTCGTGCGCTTGAGCGGCCATTCGTTCTCGGCGCGGCCGACGAACTTCTCGCCAGGATGGCGCACCTGCAACAGCACGCGCGGCTGCTTCGACCAGCCGGTATCCTTTCCGTGCAGGAAAGTGCCGAAGAACTTGAGCTGCTGCTCGCGTCCGTAGTCCGTGTAGAAATGCGTCCAGTGCTCGATGCCGTGTGCCTCCAACCATTTCTGTTTGGACGCCGCGCGCACGAATCCCTCGAAATTGCCGCGCGGATGCAGACCCTGACCGCCCCAATTGGCGGCGGAGAAGACCGGCACCGTCACTTTCGACCACACTGGCGAGCGGTCGCGGTGATACTGGTCATCGAGCGGATGCGCGGCGATCTCGGGGCCGAAATCGCAGCGGCTCTTCTTCAACTCTTCTTCCGACAGCGTCTCCGGCCCGCAGACGAGTTCGCCGTGCACGCGGCTGCGGCCGCCGCGCTCGCCCTCGCCGTATTGCACGGTCTTGACCTGCATGTCGTACCAGTTCTCCCAAAACGTCGAGAGAATGCCGCCGTGATGAGTCATGTCGCGATACCAATCGGCCGAGCCTTCCCAGACGCAGATCGCGGCGAGATGCGGCGGCTGCAGGCTCGCGACGTGCCACTGGTTGATGCCGTAATAGGAGATACCGTTCAGCCCGACCTTGCCGCTCGACCAGGGCTGCACGCCGGCCCATTCGATGCAATTATAAAAATCCTTCGTCTCGCGCGGCGAGAAGTGATCGACATAGCCCGGCGAGCAGCCGGTTCCGCGTGAATCGACGCGCACGCAGGCGTAATCGTGCGGAACCCATTTCTCCGGATCGACGACTTCCCAGTTCTGGTATTTGTTCGAGGATCCCGCCGTCACGTCGGGATGCTTCTCGGCCATACGCTGCCACGCGCTCGGATAGCCGTCCTGGAAGGCAAGGTTTTTTGCGTAGGGGCCGTAGGTGAGGATGACGGGATATTGGCCGTCCTTCGCCGGACGGAAGACGTCGGCGCGCAGCACGAGCCCATCGTCCATCTCGATCGGTACGTTCCAGTCGATCCGCATGCCGTCGCGGATTTCCAATCGATGCTCGAGCGCGGTCATTCGCTTCCCCCGGAAGTCGTCATGGCCGGGCTTGTCCCGGCCATCCACGTTTTAATTGGACGGAGAAGCTACAAAGACGTGGATGTCCGGCACAAGGCCGGGCATGACGAGATGAATGGCGATGCGGAAGAGGCTACGCCGTCTTCTTTCCGCGCGTCCGTTTCAGCCGCGCCATCTGCTCCAGCACGGCGCAGACGGCGGCGGTGTCCTTCATGCCGAGCCCGCTCTTCTGCGCCTTCACATAGATCGGCTTGGTCGCGTCGAAGATCGGCGTCTTCACGCCGATCTTGCGCGCATAATCACCGATCACCTGCATGTCCTTGTCCCAGACGTCGATCTTCATGGTGACGGTGTCGTATTTGCCTTTCACCATCATCGGCGCGCGAAGCTCAAAGACGCGGCTGTTGCCGGCGCCGGCTTTCACCAGATCGAAAATCGCTTGCGGCGGCAGGCCGGCTTTCATCCCGAGCACCATCGCCTCGGCGCTGGCGACGTTGTGGATTGCGACCAACAGATTGGCGACGTACTTCATCTTGCTGCCGTTGCCGAACTCGCCGACGTCGTAGACGTGCCGGCCGAAGGCTTCGAACATCGGCTTGAGCTTGCGGACCGCTTTGGAATCGCCGCTCGCGTAGAAGACGAGATCGCGCGCCTTCGCCTGTGCGCCGGTGCCGCTGACCGGACAGTCGAGCATCGTGTGGCCCGCTTTGGTCAGCACCTTCGCGGCTTTCTCCTTATCTGAAATTTCAAACGTGCTCATTTCCACGACGATGCGGGGCTTGAGCTTGGCCGCGGCGATCTCGCGCGCGACATCTATCAAGGCCTGCGGCTTGGGCAGGCTCGTCAGCACGACGGGGGAGGATTCGGCGACCTCTTTCGCGTTCCTTGCGATCTTGACCCCCGCCTTCTGCGCCTCGCGCCGGCGCGGCGCGCTGATGTCGAAGCCGGTCACGTCCCAGCCTGCGGCCGCAAGATTGCTCGCGAACGCGCCCCCCATAATGCCGAGGCCGATCACCCCGACTTTTTTGCTTCCCGCCATCTCGTCCCCACTTTGTGCATGCGCGAAAGCCGTCTCTTACAGTTTGGCCGCTTCGATTGTCGAGGCTTTCACGCTTGAACGTGATCGCCTATCGTTTCGTAAAAGCAAACGAGGAGCAGACATGAACATCGGGGTAGCTGGTCTCGGCGCGATGGGCGCCAACATCGCGGCGCGGCTGATTGAGGTGGGCCACACGGTAACGGTATGGAATCGCACGCCCGAAAAGGCGAAGCCGCTCGGCGCGGCCGGCGCGACCATCGCGTCGTCTCCAGCCGATCTCGCAACCAAATGCGACGCGGTGATCAGCATCCTGACCGACGGCGCCGCGATCGATGAGGTCTACAACGGGCCGAAGGGGCTGCTGTCCGGTTACGTGAAAGGCAAGCTGTTCATCGAGATGAGCACGGTGCCGCCGAAGATCGAGACCGATCTCGCCACGAAAGTGCGCGCGAAAGGCGGGAGCCTGGTCGAGTGCCCGGTCGGCGGTTCGACGGCGCCGGCGCGACAAGGGAAACTGCTCGGCCTGATGGGCGCGGAGCCGGCCGACGCGGCACGCGCGAAGCCGGTCCTCGATCAACTCACGCGACGTTTGGAGCATTGCGGGCCGGTCGGCAGCGGCGCTGCGATGAAGCTTGCGATCAATCTGCCGCTGATGGTCGCGTGGCAGGCCTACGGCGAAGCCTTTGCGATCGCGCGCTCGGTCGGCTGGGAACCGAAGCGGTTGCTCGATCTGTTCGTCGATACGAACGGCGCCAATCCCGCGCTGAAGAACCGTTCTGAGATGATCGTCACGATGCTGGAGGGCAAGGATCCCGGCCCGACCACGTTCTCGATCGCGAACGGCGCGAAGGATCTACGCACGATGGTGGCAACCGGCGAGGCGCTCGGCGCCGACATGCGCGCAACCAAGGCCACGCTCAGCGGCTTCGAGGACGCCGTGCAGCAGGGGCAAGGCGGTGGCGATGGCTCGCGCATGGCGGTGTATTGGTCGGGGAAGAAGAAATAACGGGCGTCAGGGTCGGGATGAGCCCGCCCCTGACGAAGAGAACGGGAGAGTCTAATGAAACTCTTTTCCTTCTGGCGGTCGCTTGCGACCTATCGCGTGCGCATCGCGCTCAACCTCAAGGGCGTCACGCCTGACGAGGTGATCGACGTCAATTTGATGCAGGGCAAGCAGCGCGACGAGAGCTTTCGAAAGATCAATCCGATGATGGCGATCCCCGCGCTGGTCGAGGACGATGGCACGGTGTTGTTCGAGTCGCTCGCCATTCTCGAATATCTCGACGAGACGCATCCCAAACCGCCGCTGCTGCCGAAGGATCCAAAGGCACGCGCGCGGGTGCGAGGCTTATCGCAGATTATCGCCTGCGACACACATCCGCTGATCGTGCCGCGCGTGCGCGAATTCCTTGCGCATGAATACAAGATCGACGAAGCGGGCGTGATGAAGTGGGGCAACCACTGGCACACGAGCGCGCTGAAGGCACTGGAAACGCATCTGCAGTCGCCGCAGACAGGGCGCTACTGCCAAGGCGATCAGATCACGATGGCGGACATCTGCCTTGCCGGGCAGGCGGTCGGTGCAGCCTATTTCAAGGCCGACCTCGCGCCGTTCCCGACGGTGAAGCGGATCGTCGACGGCCTCAACACGATCGAAGCTTTCGCCCGCGCGCACCCACTCAAGCAGCCGGGTGCCCCCGCCTCGGTGTGAACAGGTTGCGCGCGGGCGGCGCGCTCACTCGTCGAGCGCGAAGGTCATGTCGCGGACGAACTGTGCGGGCAGATTTGGCGCAGCCGCCTGCATCTGCATGATGTCAATTCTGGTCTCGACAGCCGCGGTCGCGGTCGGAGTCGGGATCACGGCCTTCACGCCCAGAATGAACATGACGATCGCGGCGACCGCCGTGATCTGAAACAGGATGCGCATCGCAACCTCCTGAATTTTCACGATATTTGGTATGGTGCGACGCAGCAAAACGCATTGAGCCGTATCAAATCCGACGCCATTCGCCCAGCAGCTATGCGCGTTTTGCGGTACGGGCGGTCGGACCGGCGATGGCGCGGTCCCAGACGGCGTGGATATGCGCAACTTCCCGCTCGAAGCGCTCGAGGAAAAGGCGAGCCTGGGTCGACAGCACGCGGCGAGTGGGCTGGATGACGACGAATTCGGCGTGCAGCTCGGGCTCGACCAGTGGGTTCACGGTCATCTCGCCGCGGCCGATGTCGTTGACGGAAATCACGCTCGGCAGCACCGTCACCCAGTCTGATCGCGCGACAAATTCCAGCGTCGCGATCATCGCGTCCATTTCGAGGACGGCTTCGATCTCGACGCCGTGACTCTGGAAATAGGTTTCGAGATTACGCCGCCGGATGTTGTCGGGACCGGGGACCACAATTTTCAGCGGTTTCAGTTGGCCGAGTCGCACCGGCGCGAGCGCGGTCAGCCCGCGCTTGGGTCCCGAGATCAGCATCTCGCGGTCGCGCACGAGCAGCCGAGATTTCAACCCGATCGTGCCTTCGAATGCTGGCACGACGGCGAAGTCGAGTTCGTCGTCGAGCACCATCTCGGTGAGCAGGCCACTGTAACCCTCGACAATGTGCAGCCGCACCTCGGGACAACGCGGGACAAAATCGTCCAGCACCGATGCGAGCACTGCGCGCGTGAAGGTCGGCATGAGCCCGATGCGCAGGTCGCCCGTTACCTGTCGGCCAAGCGAGCGCGCCTCATCGGCCGCCTGATCGAGCGCGCCCACCGCTTCGACGCAGCGCCGGTAGTAGCGCAATCCCGCCGGCGTCGCTGTGACGCCGGCCGGCGTCCGTTCGAACAGCTTCACACCCAGCGCCTGCTCCGCAGCGGCGACGTGCTGGGAAATGCCGGATTGCGTCGCGTTCTCGCGTTCTGCAGCGCGGGTGAAGGAGCCTTCCTCGCAGACGGCGATGACGGCGCGGATTTGCCGGAGCGGGATCGCGGGCATGCGGCGTCATTAGAAAACCTGATGGAGGAGGGCAAGAGATATTATTTCAGCCTGGAGGGTCAAACGGCTTACAGTCGCGCCCCAATCAGCAGCAGGTTAGCGGCAAGGGCCGCGTGGAGGAACGCCATGGGAGCGAATTTCGGCATTGCCGGTATGGATTGGCAGCAGCGGGTCAATTGGGACCGCATGCGCGAATACCGCATCGAGCGCGCGCGTCAGATGATGAAGAAGCACGGGCTCGGCGCCATGCTCTGCATGTACGACGAGAACGTCCGCTACATCACCGGCACGCTCACGCCCGGTTGGAATCGCCTCAAGCCCGGCCTGCGCTACGCGATGCTGTGCGGCGACGGGCGGCCGATCCTGTTCGAACAGGGCGACATTGGCTTCCAGATCGAGCGCCATAGCCCGTGGATTCCGAAGGAGAACGTGCGGCACTCCTTCGCCTGGATCAAAGGCGCGGCGGGCCCGGCCTCGACCCAGCAGGTCAAGAAATTCGTGAAGGCGGTGATCCAGGCGATGAAGGACAATGGCGTCGAGGGCCAGAAAATCGGCGTCGACTTCATCGACATCAACATGATCAACGTCTTCAAGGAGAACAACATCCACTGGACCGACGGCATGACGCCGATGATGGAGGCGCGTGCGGTCAAGTCTCCCGATGAGCAGGAGTGCTTCCGCATTGTCGGGGCGATCGGCGATGCCACGCACTGGGAGTGCATGAAATTCCTGCGTCCTGGAGTGACTGAGAACCAGGTCACCGCACATCTGATGGAATATCTTTATTCGATCCCGGGCATGGAGGACGTGGAGGACGTGATCGTCTCCTCTGGTCCGAACACGTGGCCGAATTGGCGCAACTTCTCCGACCGCATCATCCAGCCGGGCGACATCGTGTTCATGGATTTGGCCGCGCTCACCTGGAATGGCTACAAATCCTGCTATTACCGCACCTACTGCGTCGGCAAAGAGCCTACGCAAGAGCAGAAGGACACGTACGCGACCGCGCTCGAGTGGCTCTATGACTCGATCGGCGCGGTGAAGGTCGGCGCGACGACCAAGGACATCGCATCGAAGTGGCCGTCGGCGCAGGAGACCTGGGGCTACGAGGACGAAGACCAGGCCGCCGCGAACTTGTGGGGCCACGGCCTCGGCCTTGCGCAATACGATCCGCCGGTGATCTCGCGCATCTGGTCGCTCGATCATCCGATCGACATCCAGGAAGGCATGACGTTTGCGCTCGAGACGCAGCACGGCAAGCGTTTCCGCTACGGCGTGCGCATTGAGGAAATGCTGATCGTGAAGAAGAACGAGATCGAGATCGTGTCGAACTTCCCGGTCAAGCAGATCACCGTCGTCGATCCGCTGCCGGGCTACGGCGATCACGTGAAATAACAAACGCCTTCTCCCGGGCGCAGCGCAGCACGAAGTGGTGCGCTGCAGACCCGGGATCCCGGTTTCTCAAAAGCAAGCTGGGTCTCGGATGAGCGGCGCACCGCTTCGCAAGAGCTTCGCGCTGCACCGCATCCGGGACGCGAGAGATTAGATGTCCGCCTTCATCCTCCCGCTCACCAACGCGCGCGCGGCCAATCCTGAACAGGTCGGCCCGAAGGCGGCGAACCTTGCGTCGCTGACGCAGGCCGGCTTGCCGACGCCGGGCGGGTTCGCGTTGACGGCGGACGCATACCGTCACCAGGTCGAACATCTCGGCATCGCCGGGCTGATCGAGCAATACAAGACGGCGGACATTCCGACCTCGCGCCGGCTGTCGATTGCGATCCGGCTTGCGATCTACGAGAAGCCGATCGCGCCGGAGATTCTCGAGCCGCTGCTCGAAGCCTGGTGCGCGCAACGCGCCGACGGTTCACTCGGCGCGATCCGCTCCTCCGCGCTGATCGAGGACCGGCAGGGCGCGAATTTTGCCGGCCAGTTCGAGAGCTTTCTCGGCATCAACGACGAAACCGAATTCTTGACCGTCGTGCGCGCGTGCTGGGCCGCGCTGTGGACGTCGAATGCGCGGCGTTACATGGACAACCACGGTCTCTCGCCCGCCGAGACTGCGATGGGCGTGCTGATCCAGCCGTTGATCTCAGCGAAAGCGTCAGGCGGGGGCTTAAGCGAGACCGCGGAAGGCCACATGCTCTTGTCCGCGACCTGGGGTCTCGGTTCGGCGATTGCGCAAGGCGAGGTCGTGCCGGACCGCATCGTTCTGTCGAAGACAGGCTTCGTGCGCTCGATCGAAGCGGGCCGCAAGGATCATCGCGATATTTGCGCGCACGGCGAAGCCGCGCCGCAGCTCGTGCCGAAGGACATGGTCAGCGAGCCGTGTCTCACGCCCGGCGAAGCTGTGACGCTCGGTCGTCTGGTGCGCCGATGCGAGAAGCTCGCCGGCATGCCGGTCGAGATCGAATGGGCGATGGACGAGGGCGGCTTCAAACTACTGCAGTCGCGCCCGCTGCACGTCGAGGCGCCGATCGTACCGGACGAGATCTGGCTTAGGCATCCGGGCCTACGCGGTCATCCCGCGGGTATCGGCTGGGGCTCCGGCCGCGCGATCGTCGTCAATTGCGAATGCGAATTGTCGCGCGTCGCACCTGGCGACATCCTAGTGACGAAAGTGGCCGGCCCGGCGCTCAGCCACATCCTCACGCGCGTCGCCGGCGTGGTGACGGAGCGCGGCGGCTCGACGTCGCATATGGCATCGCTCGCGCGTGAACGCGGCATTCCGATGGTGCTGGGCGTACTCGATGCAACGAGCACGATCCCGGACGGCGCGCAGTGCGCTGTCGACGGCGTCGCCGGCATCGTGCGGTGGCTGCGCTAATGGCCAAACCGCGCATTTTCGTCACCCAGCCGGTCGCGGAGAGTGCGATGAAGCGCCTGCGCGCGCTCGGCAGCGTCAAGGTATTTCCGGACGACAGCCGCATCATCCCGCACAAGACGTTGATCGAGGCCGTGAAGAAGGCGGAAATACTGTTCTGCCTGCTGCATGACAAGATCGACGCGGCGGTGGTCTCGGCCAATCCGAAGCTCAGGCACATCGCCGCGCAGTCGATCACGCCGTCGAACATCGACGTGGTCGAAGCGACGAAATGCGGCATTCCGGTCACCGTCGTTCCGCCGGTGACAACGGAGGCGACGGCCGATCTGACATTCGGTCTGATGCTCGCCGTCGCACGCCGCATAGCCGAGGGCGATCGGCTGGTGCGCGCAGGCAAGTTTCCCGGCGGGCAGTCGCGCCATCTGCTCGGCTCGTCAGTGTGGGGTAAGACCGTAGGTCTGGTCGGGGGCGGCGGCCTGATTGGCAAGGCGGTCGCCAAGCGCGCGCAAGGCTTCTCCATGCGTGTTCTCTACTGGACGCCGCGGCGCAAATCGGAAGCCGAGGAGCGCGAGGCCGGGCTCACTTACGTGTCGTTGGACGAATTGCTGCGCGAATCCGATTTCGTCTCGCTGCACTCGCCGCTCAATGCGGAGACGCGGCACCAAATCGGCAAGCGTGAATTCGGCCTGATGAAGAAGACTGCGTTCGTCGTCAACACCGCACGCGGTCCGATCATCGACGAGGACGCGCTGGTGCGCGCGCTGAAGGCTAAGAAGATCGCCGGCGCGGGCCTCGATGTGTTCGAGCGCGAGCCGAAAGTGCACGCCGAGTTGAAGAAGATGAAGAACGTGGTGCTCAATCCGCATCTCGGCAGCGCGACTGTCGAGGTGCGCGAGGAAATGGCGCGCATCGTGGTCGACAACATCGAGATGCTGCTTTCGGGGCGCCCGCCGCCGAATTGCGTCAATCCGAAGGTGTTGAAGCGCTCCGTCTGATCTGCCGTTTTACGATTTGTCGCGCGCCCAGGTGACGATCACCCGCACCGTGCGGTCGTTCACGTTCGGATGCGGCATCGGCGGGCTTTCGATGTGCAACAGATCGTCGCCCTCAAAGCGCAGAAACCGTATCTGCTCGCCGCCGACCCAGGCCTCGTTCCAGGCGACCTCGACTTTGGTGATTACCCTATCGCCTTCCACGCGATAACGGCCGCTGTAGGCGATCATCGTGCGCAAGGCCTTGGCCCTGTCCTCGTCGGTCTTCGGCACCGGGCGCCCGTCGGCCGTGACTAGCGCGATCCAGCGGCCTTCCGGTGTCGCGATTTGATAGCCGCGCGGATGCTCGCCGAGCACCGGCGTGCGCTCCTTCGTTTGCGCGTCCTCGTAAACGACCGAGACGAGCTTCCAGGTGCCGACGATATTGCCGCTGTCTGCCGCATGCAGGGGTGAGGCGACCAGCAGGAACGCGCACAGTAGAAGCAAGCGCATGCAAAGCTCCTATTCGGCCGTCCAGCCGCCGTCGAGCACCATTGCCGAGCCGGTCATGAGCGACGACGCATTGCTCGCCAAAAAGACGATCGCGCCGGTCAGCTCTTCCAATTGTCCCAGACGGCCGAGCTTGATCTTCGACAGCACCTCATCGCGAAACGCCTTGTTCTCGAAGAACGGCCGCGTCATCGGCGTTTCCAGGAAAGTCGGGCCGATCGAATTGACGCGAATGTTGTGCGGCGCGAGCTCGACCGCCATCGCCTTGGTGAAGCCTTCCATCGCGTGTTTGGACGCGCAGTAGACAGTGCGTCGCGCCGCGCCGACGTGGCCCATCTGTGACGAGATGTTGATGATCGAACCGGGGAGCCTGGCCTCGATCAGCCGCGTCGCCACCGTCTGCGCCATGAAAAACGCGGCGCGCACGTTGAGACCCATGATCGTGTCGAAGTCATCGACGGTAACGTCGGGCAGCATCTTCGGGCGGTTCATGCCGGCGTTATTGACCAGAATCTGAAACGGCTCGCGCGCTGCGAGCGCCTTGCGCACGGCGTCGATGTCGGTGACGTCGAGCGTCAGCGCATCCGCCTGCTGACCGCGCGCGCGGATCGCCTTCGCCGCTTCCTCGATCTCCTTCGTCGTGCGCGCGGCGAGCGTTACATGCGCGCCGGCATCGGTCAGCGCGCTCGCCGCGGCGAGCCCGATGCCGCGGCCTCCGCCGGTCACCAGCGCGCGCCGGCCGTCGAGGCGGAAGGAGGGGGTGCGGGTGAGATCAATGCTCATGTTCGTCATGCCCGGCCTTGTGTCGGGCATCCGCGTCTTTTCATTCGGACGACTATCGAAGACGTGGATGGCCGGGACAAGCCCAGCCATGACGTCGAGATGCTATTCCGCCGCCTGCCCATACGGCACATTACGCCCGCCGTAACGCCGCACGCGCACGTTGGCCTGCTCGGCATGCGCGACGAAGCCTTCCAGCATGCACAGCCGTGAGCAGTATTCGCCGATCATCGCGCTCGCTTCGTCCGTCAAGACCTTCTGGTAGGTGCAGGTCTTGAGGAATTTGCCGACCCACAGCCCGCCGGTGAAGCGCGCGTTCTTCTTGGTCGGCAGCGTGTGGTTGGTGCCGATCACCTTGTCGCCATAGGCGACGTTGGTGCGCGGTCCCAAGAACAGCGAGCCGTAGTTCGTCATGCCATTGAGAAACACGTCAGGGTCGCGAGTCATCACCTGCACGTGCTCGGAGGCAATCCGGTCGGCTTCCGCGATCATCTCCTGTTCGCTGTCACAGACGATGACCTCGCCATAGTCCTTCCACGCCTGCGAAGCGGTGTCGGCGGTCGGCAGGATGGTGAGCAGCCGCTCGATTTCGCGGATCGTCTCGCGCGCGAGTTTTTCCGAATTGGTCAGCAGGACGGCAGGCGAGGTCGGGCCGTGCTCGGCCTGCCCGAGCAGATCGGTTGCGCAGACTTCGCCGTCGACCGTGTCGTCCGCGATGACGAGTGTCTCGGTCGGACCCGCTAGCAGGTCGATGCCGACGCGGCCATAAAGCTGGCGCTTGGCTTCCGCGACATAGGCGTTGCCCGGCCCGACGATCATGTCGACCGGCGCGATCGTCTCGGTGCCGAGCGCCATCGCGGCGACGGCCTGCACGCCGCCGAGCACAAAGATCTCGTCCGCGCCGCCGAAATGCATCGCCGCGACGATCGCGGGATGCGGGCCTCCTTTGTACGGGGGCGCGCAGGCTATGATGCGCTTCACACCGGCCACGCGCGCGGTAACGATGGACATGTGCGCAGAGGCGACCATCGGGTAGCGCCCGCCCGGCACATAGCAGCCGATCGTATTCACCGGAATGTGCCTGTGGCCGAGCACGACGCCGGGCAGCGTCTCGACCTCGACGTCCTGCATGCTGTCGCGCTGCTTTCGCGCGAAATTGCGCACCTGCGCCTGTGCGAACTTGATGTCGTCGAGATCGCGTTTCGGCACCTGCGCGATCGCGCGGTCGATCTCCTGCGGCGTGAGCTTGAAGCTCGCCGGCGACCATTTATCGAATTTCT
>Ga0207819_1000088_pt1 | contig 16785 bp, 15 predicted proteins | sample LuqExpMetageno42_FD_187800 | JGI IMG/M metagenome (GOLD analysis project Ga0207819, IMG submission 187800) | Tropical forest soil microbial communities from Luquillo Experimental Forest, Puerto Rico - Sample 42 (SPAdes) | ecosystem: Environmental > Terrestrial > Soil > Tropical forest ...
GGAACGCTTTGGCGCAGCCCCAGGCAATGGAATTTTCGTTTGCGATGCCAACAATCAGGCATTTCTTGCCCTCTAACAGCTTTGCCTTGGCAACTGGGATCATGCCGCGTTTTTTCGCGCCGTTCGCCTTGGCAAGGCTATCATCGACATACCGGTTCGCAACCTTCTTCATCTCGTCAAAAGCTTGTCGTCGGCCCTTGGCGTTTGTGACGTGACCAATCTCGATCCCGTCCACCCGCAGATGGCCCTCGCCCCAAGGTGCGACATCGATTTTGAGAGTCCGGCCGCCGAAGGTCGCGATGAATTCCTGAACCGTCGCCCCTTTGCCCGTAGCAAGGTTCTGGTTCGCACCCCAATCGAGTGTTGCAATTCTGTGTGCGCTCATGATGGACGCCCATTCGGTTAAGTGAGCATCAGCTCAGAGAGCCTATGTCGCTCACTGAATTGATCATAGCGGTAAACTGAATTAATCATAGCGGTAAACCGCGGTGTTATACTTGATTTGGTTTAAGCTTGACCCGCTCTCGGATCGCCCCTTAGTGCAATAGACCTCACTGCTGCCTAATGCGCAGACAGCCCAACCCCGGGCGAACACTCCCGCTGGCACTTCAATCGCTCTGGCTCATTCTCGTTAAGATAAATTATAAGAAATCAGCTTCAGCAATAATGCACTGCAATCATCTCCGCCACGCAAGCTGGACGATCACTGCCTTGGAGCTCAGTCGTGATGCCGTAGGTAACACGTAAGCCGTCCTGCGGCGCGTCTTCTGCAGCAAGAATACTAATCCGACCGCGCAGTTTCGATCCGGCAGGCACTGGTGTGAGATACCGGATGCGATTGGCTCCGTAATTCAATGTGTTCTTTATTGTCTTTATGCCGATGACGGAACGGACAAACCACGGCGCCAATGCAAGCGTGAGCAGCCCGTGAGCAATCGTGGTGTGCGTTGGCAGTTCACGTCTAGCGCGCTCTACATCGACGTGAATCCACTGCTGGTCGCCAGTGGCCTCGGCAAATTGGTCGATGCGCTTCTGCGTCACTTCCAGCCATTCGCTCACTCCGACCTCGGTTCCAATCGCCGCCTTGACTTCCTCGAAGTTCTCAAAGACGTGCATTTGCGGCACTCCCGATCATGAAGTTTCTACTATTCTTTGATTTACGAACGGCGCCGGCGGGGTCTCACGCGCGGAAAGGCCGACCGACATGCGCTCTAGGCCTTCGCGATAGCCTTTACAGCCGCGTCTAGGTCCATTCCATGATGTATCTCAAAAAGGATGAAAGCTGGGCAAGTGCATTGCGGGATATGTCGTGGAAATCCGATTGCGCTGGCCGCGTTTGCTAATACAGTTGTTTTCCGAGGTTAATTGGACGACGCATGATTGCAAAATGGACAATTGTGCAAAGAATCGCTTTTGATGCATTGCAGCATAGGGACAAACGCAATCGCTCATAATTGATATTTGCTTGATCTAGCGCAATGCGCACGCGCCTCGACGAAGCATGCTATCCAAACTGTCTACGATTGCGGAGATGTTTCGATGCAAACAATTTCCGTAACAGACGCTGTTGCCATGATCCCTGATGGCGCGACCGTTATGGTCGGCGGGTTTATGGGTGTTGGCACCCCTGAACGCATTATCGATGAACTCGTGCGGCAGGGAAAACGAAACCTGACGGTCATCGCCAACGACACGGCGTCGCCGGGCCGCGGGATCGGCAAGCTCGTGGATGCAAAGCTTGTTGGTCACACGATCGCGAGTCATATCGGTCTTAATCCTGAAACCCAGCGGCAGATGATTGCCGGACAGATGAGGGTTGATCTCGTTCCTCAAGGCACGCTCATCGAGAGAATCCGCGCCGGCGGATACGGGTTAGGTGGTGTATTGACGCCGACAGGCGTCGGCACGGTCGTCGAGGAAGGCAAACAGCGGATCGAATCGAACGGTAAGACTTATCTGGTCGAGGCGGCGTTGCACGCAGATTTCGCCCTGATTGGCGCATTCCTTGCCGACTATCTTGGCAATCTCTCCTATGCCCTGACCGCACGTAATTTCAATCCGGTCATCGCCATGGCGGCGAGCACCACCATTGTCGCAGCCGAGCATATCGTTCCCATCGGACTTATCGCGCCCGACCACGTCGTTACACCAGCTCCGCTGGTTGATTATCTCGTTGCAAACGGGTGACGAAATGGACGCCCAAACAGTCATCGCGAAGCGAATTGCCCAGGAGTTGCGAAGCGGGATGCTCGTGAATCTGGGCATCGGAATTCCCACAATGGTGGCGAACTTCATTCCGCGCGACATGAAGATCTTCTTTCAATCGGAAAACGGACTAATTGGCACGGGTCCCATCCCGGAAGAAGGAATGGCGCATCCCCTGCTGACCGACGCAGGCGGCCGTCCGGTCACTGCGTTGCCTGGAGCCTGCACATTCGACAGCGCTATGTCCTTCGGCCTCATCCGTGGAGGTCATGTCGATGTGACGGTCCTCGGCGCACTGCAAGTCGGCGCGAACGGCCAACTCGCTAATTGGATGATTCCCGGCAAGATGGTGCCCGGCATGGGCGGCGCCATGGACTTGGTTACCGGTGCCAACCGCGTCATCATCGCCATGCAGCACACAGCCAAAGGCAAGCCGAAAATCGTCAACACGTGCTCACTGCCTCTCACCTCGGTCAGGCCAATCGACCTCTTGGTAAGCGAAATGGCGGTGATCGCGTTCCCGGATGGCAAGGCGATGCTGATGGAAAGAGCACCCGGCGTCAGCGTCGAGCAAATCGTCGCTGCGACCGAGGCCAAACTGTTATTGGCCGACAAAATTCCTGAAATGCAACTGTGAAAAGTCGGCGGGTCGTCTTATCTGCCACCTGGTGCGATTCTCACAACAGAAATTCAGAACCGTATCAGACGAACTTCGTTGGAGGCCGCGATGGAAGCCCAGTCACCTGCAGCAACGCAAAGCGAAGGCAGGATGGTACGAATCGCCATCGGATTCACCGCATGGGCAGAACGCTGGTTTCCCGATGCTTTCATTTTTGTGGCGATTGCAGTCGTCATAGTGGCGCTTGCAGCGCTCGGGAACGGGGCTTCGCCAATCGCAGTGAGCCAATCGTTCGGTAACGGCTTCTGGAGCTTGATCACCTTCACGATGCAGATGGCTTTCGTCGCGATCGGCGGTTACGTCGTCGCGATGTCGCATCCGGCGCAACGGCTCATCCATAGTTTAGCCGGCATGCCCAAGAATGGCGTCAGCGCAGTCGGCCTCGTCGCCACCGTCAGCATTCTGGCTTCCCTGCTTAACTGGGGCCTGAGTCTTATCTTCGGCGGTCTGCTGGTGCGCGCCCTTGCTGAGCGCCGAGAACTGCGGATGGATTACCGAGCTGCAGCGGCAGCCGCTTACCTCGGACTCGGCGCGACTTGGGCCATGGGGCTCTCTTCCTCTGCCGCGCAGCTACAGGCCAATGCCGCAAGCCTGCCGAAAAGCCTGCTCCCCATTACCGGCGTCATTCCATTTTCCGAAACGATTTTTCTCTGGCAATCGGTCGTAATTACCATCGTGTTGTTGATCGTCTCGATCATCATTGCGGTCTGGTCCGCGCCCGGACCTGAGACCGCAATGACAGCGGAAAAAATGGGCATCGATCTGGCGCGTGAAGATGAAATCAAAATCGCGGCGCCGAGCCAACCCGGTGAATGGCTGGAGCATACGCCGATACTCACCATCGCGGTTGTTTTACTTGCAGCGGGATGGTTGATTTATGAGTTCTCGCGTCAAGATCCGATTGTCGCCATCTCAAATCTCAATACTTACAATTTCCTGTTCATCATGCTCGGAATGCTATTGCACTGGCGTCCGAAACGGTTCCTCGTTTCCGTCACTAAGGCTGTGCCTGCCACATCGGGCGTGCTGATCCAGTTCCCGTTCTACGGCGCTATCGCGGCCATTCTGACGCAGGCAAAAAATGGTGCCGGGCTAACCGTCTCGGACCAGATCACGCATGCATTCGTGAGCATATCCACGCAACATCTTTACCCGGTTGTAATCGGCATCTACTCGGCGGTTTTAGGGTTCTTTATTCCCTCCGGCGGCGGAAAATGGCTGCTCGAGGCACCTTACGTGATGCAGGCGGCTAACGATCTGAAGGTTCATCTTGGCTGGGCGGTCCAGGTCTATAATGCAGCCGAAGCCCTGCCGAATTTGATCAACCCGTTCTGGATGCTACCGCTGCTTGGTGTGCTTGGGCTGAAGGCCCGCGACATAGTCGGATTCACTTTCCTGCAACTATTACTGCACCTGCCCATAGTGCTGTTCCTACTGTGGCTGCTCGCCTACACGCTCGAATACCATCCGCCCGTTGTTCCGTGACATGGTTCCAATGATGCATTGAAAGACCAGAGCTGGAGCGAATTTCGCCGCGGCATGTCTCCGACGCGAGCGGAGCCGATAGATCCAACCACGATAAACTTTTTCGCACTGCGCAAGGCATATCGACTTATTGCAAGCTGCATGCGCGCTTCGAGAACAGGCATGGCAAACTAAGTCATGTACTACCGACGAGAGTTATTCCGAAGTGTCTCGCCCGCGAATGCACAGTACCGATAAACTCCCCTCGTCAGGCTTAGATCGGAAATAGCCCCCTCACCGTGGGGCTGCATTGCCGCTGCCTTGCATTGATCCAACGTTCTGAATGATCCGACCGTTTGGGAAGTGACACCGACCGGCGTCACAGAGCCGGTAGCGGGCGATAGGATCGCAATTACTATGACGAGCGCGTACATCGCTGAGACTCCACATTTATGATAAAAAACAATTAGAATGTACCGGATCGTATTTTTTGAAATGATACAGCTCAACAGCGGACCGTTTCGAGAAAGCGATTATGTCTTTAACACAGCCTCGCGCAGCCAAAATACTGCCAGATGCTGGAGGTTATCGAATTGCAACTTTTTGACCCAAAGCGGACATCGCTCATCGCAATCAGAAAGGGCTTCAACTCCTCGTCTTCACCGCGCGTTAGAAATTCACGTTGTGACCTGCAAACCTCTCTTTTTGCCCAGAGGGGCGGCACATGGGAACTTAGCATTCGTCAATTGGCGCTGCCACACGATTACCGAAATGTGTCGCTTTCGTCCCGTTCTGAGGTTCTTCGGGCGGGGGAGTTCTTTTGCTTTCTTTTGGGAAGGCCGCATTCGCATTTGTTGGAATCTGTGGCGCGTTGCTAGCCCAACATGCGACGGCGCAAGAAAGATCGATTGTCGTCGCCTCGTCGACTTCAACGCAAGATGCTGGTCTGTATGACTATTTGCTGCCGCTCTTCACGCAGAAGACCGGCATTCAAGTGAAAGTGCTGGCAGTGGGTACCGAGCAGGCGCTCAATATTGGCCGACGCGGTGAGGCCGATGTCGTGTTCGTACATGCCAAATGGGAAGAACAGAAGTTCGTTGCCGAGGGACAAGGCGTGAAACGCTTTGGCGTCATGTACAACGACTTTGTGCTGATCGGCCCGAAGAGCGATCCTGCCGGTGTCCGGCAGTTGAAGGACATTGCGAAGGCTTTCGCCGCGATCAAAGACAAATCAGCAACCTTCGTATCGCGGGGCGACCGCTCCGGCACCCATCTGACTGAACTCATGATCTGGAACAAGGATGCCGGGATCGACATCCAGAATGAAGGCGGTCCTTGGTACATTGCGACGGCGCGAGGCAGGGATGCCACGCTCCACACGGCGGTCGCGCGCAATGCCTATGTGCTGTCCGACCGCGTCACGTGGACCCACTTTAAGAGCAAAGGTGATCTGGAAGTGCTCTTCGATGACGACCAGCACATTTTTAGTCAATATGGCGTGACACTGGTCAACCCCGCCAAGCATCCGCAGGTGAAGAAGGAGTTGGGGCAACAATTCATCGATTGGTTGGTTTCGCCGGAAGGCCAGCAAGCCATCGGCAACTATAAGATTAATGGTGAGCAGTTGTTTTTCCCGAACGCCACTGATCCAAACGGCTAAGGTAGTTCTCTGTCTGCTTTTGGCCGATTCTGTTGAAAAAGTCCGATTTCTGCCCACCGCAAAAATTGCGCCGCGCGGGAAAGAAGTGCCCCACGATGCTGCAAACGTGCCGCAATGCCAATGTAAGCGTCATGGAGTACGTGGGGCGCAGACTATGAGGTCCCTCACGTCTTTCTAAAACGCTCGCATCGAAGCACGTATAAAATTTCACAGACTTTCAGCGGCGACTTTTTCAACAGAATCGGCCAATTGCGGACCTTTCAAAGTCCAAGGTACGCAACTTGCACTTCCCTGTTGTTTGCGAGGAATGAACTAGATCCATCCATCACGACCTTCCCGCCTTCCAATACGTAGGCTCGTTCTACGAGGGCGAGTGCGCGGCTTACGTTCTGTTCCACCAAAAGGATCGCCGTTCCCATTTTGTGGATTTCGGCGATCTTCTCGAAGGTGACGTCGCATGTCACTGGAGCGAGACCGAGCGAGGGCTCGTCCAGCATCAAAAGGCGTGGCTTAAGCATCAAGCCACGCCCCACTGCGAGCATTTGCTGCTCGCCGCCGGACATGGTGCCGGCGAGCTGCGTGCGGCGCTCCGCCAGTCGCGGGAAGATACTATACACAAGTTCAAGCGATTCCTTGCGGTCCGCCTTCGCTCGTGACGTGTACGATCCGACCTCAAGATTTTCGTTCACCGTCATTTCCGGAAACACCTGCCGGCCTTCGGGCACATGCGCGATACCTAGTTCGGCAATCTTGTACGGCGGCAGTGACGCGAGGTCTTGTCCCATAAATGTAATCCAGCCCCCTGTCAGTTTAACGAGCCCGGAAATCGCACGTAGTGTTGTACTCTTTCCCGCGCCATTGGCACCGAGCAGGCCCACAGCCTCTCCCTGGCCGACACGTATGGTCACGCCGGCGATGGCCGGAACCGCGCCGTAGCTAGCGCTCACGTTTGAAAGGTCGATCACCTCACAGCTCCCGCAGGCACGTGTGCATAGGAGCCGAGATAGGCGCGGATCACTTCGGGGTTCTCGATAATTTCCTTGGGTGATCCCTCGGCGATCTTCTGCCCGTGATCGAGCACCACGATGTGCTTGGCCACGGCCATGATGGCACGCATCAGATGCTCGACGATGACAATCGTGAGGCCGCGCGCCGACAGCTTGCGGACGAGGGCGACTGCCTGGTCGATCTCCGACGGATTGAGGCCCGCCATCACCTCATCGAGCAGCAGCAGTCGGGGCTCGGTCGCAAGCGCGCGAGCCATTTCCAGCCTGCGTTGGTCAATCGTCGTGAGGTCACGCGCCGCAAAGGCTTCCTTGGTCGCCAGCCCGACGAACTCAATGGTCTGGCGTGCTTTGTCGCGCGCCGCTTGCGGATTGCGGTGGCGCAAAAAAGCGCCTGTCATCACATTTGCCAGAACGGTCATGCCGCCAAACGGCTTCGCGACCTGGAAGGTGCGCGCAACGCCGTGAGCGCAAACGGCGTGGGGCCTCACGCCAACGATGTTCTGACCGAATGCCTCGACCACGCCCTCGTCCGGACGGTGGTACCCCATGATCAGATTGAACGCGGTCGTCTTGCCGGCTCCGTTGGGACCAATGAGTGCCAGCGTTTCGTTCTCACGGACGTTGAAGGACAGGTCTTGTACGGCACGAAGACCGCCGAACCGCTTGCTCAAGCCCTTGATAACGAGGACGTCGGTCATCCGGCCTCCGCCGGGCTGGTATGGATGCGTCGGCCGTACATTTCGACCAGGTAGCCCATGATGCCGGTTGGGCGCCACAGGATGACCGCCATCAGAATGAGCGCGTAGACTGTGAGCTGGACACCGCCGATCGAATTGCCGAGCCAGCTTTGAAGCAGCGCTGACGTGGTTTCTAGCAATATCGTGCCAATCACCGGCCCCCACAGCGTGCCCACCCCTCCTACGATGGAGACCAACGCGGCCTCGATCGAGATGTTGAAGTTGAAAGCGGTCTGCGGATCGATGAAATAGATGTATTGGGTATAGAACGTGCCGGCCATACCGGTCAGAAATGCGCTGATCATGTAAATGTTGCGCTTGACCTTTGGCACGTCGACGCCCACCGCCTCCGCAGCATCCTCATCCTCCCCGATCGCTACGAGGTAGTAGCCGACACGCGAGCGTTCGATCCACCAGGTAACGAGTAACGCGATCGCGAGTAGCCCAAGCACGATGTAGTAGTACGGAATTTTTGTCTCGAACTGCATCATCAGCGGCGCGTGGCCCAGATTGGGGATGGTGGTACCCTCGGCGCCCCAGGCGAAATCGCGAAATTTTAGAAAAACCAGCATCAGCACGTTTGCGGTCGCAATGGTCGCGATAGCAAAATAAGGGCCACGCAGCCGAAAGCAGAGCCAGCCGATCGGCAGGCTGGCCATTAGCGCCACAGCGGCCCCAGTCACCATGCCAATCCAAGGCGATATGCCGAGATCGATCTGCATCAGCGTCGAGGTGTATGCGCCAAGCCCGAAGAATGCTGCGTGACCAAGCGACAACTGCTTGGCGTAGCCGCCAAGCAGGTTCCACGCGCTGCCGATGAAGGCAAACAGCAGAACCCGAATGAAAATCTCAATAGCAAAAGAGTTTTTCACCACCAGCGGCAGCGCCAGCATCACCGCGACGACAATTATGAGCACAACACTGCCCCAGCCCCGTATCCCCATCATCGTCTTCGGCCCCCCGCCAATCCGCCAGGCCGCACCGCCAACATGGTCAGCAGCATCAAGAACACCACTATCAAGCCGCTGTCCGCGCCGATGAACTGGATCCCGAACGATTCGGCGACACCCATAAGCAGACTAGCGACCAGAGCGCCTATCACGTTGCCGAGCGTACCCAGCACCACAGCGACAAAGGCCATCAACACAAACACCTGTCCGACGAGCGGATATGCTGGATAGAACGGCATCAGCAGTGAGCCTGCCGCGCCGGCAAGCGCCAGTGCGATGCCGAGCGCGACGGCAAACACACGATGCGGATTAATACCCATGAGCTGAGCGACCTCCCGGTTCTGCGACGCCGCGCGCATGGCTTTGCCGAGATCTGTGGCATGGAGGAACACCCAGAGCAGACCGCTCAAGAACATCGCCAAGACGAATGCGATGAGTTTGGCAACGGGAACGTAGAGGCCCGCGAAATGCAATGCCTCATCCGAATACCAGGTGTGGACGGTCCGATAATTGGCCGTCAGCAACATCAAAGCGAGATTCATTAGGAGGAGCGATAGTGCGAAGGTTAGGAAGATCTGAGGCAGATCGTTAAGCCCCAGAACCCTGCGGATCAGGGTATTCTGGATCAGGACGCCGATGACGAACAGGACCGGCATCGATACAACGAGAGACAGAATCGGATCGAGACCGAACTGCGTGGCGAGAAAGTACGTGATGTACATCCCGACCATCACGAATTCGCCCTGAGCGAAATTGACGATCTTCACCACGCCAAAGATGAGGGTGACGCCGATCGACACCAGCGCGTAAATCCCACCTATGAGCAGGCCGTTGATAACGGCCTGCACTACCGTTTCCAGCATGCAGAGACGCCTAAGTCTTTAGCAACGGCGCCCGTGCATCTTCCTTGGGGAAGACGCTGGCGAGATCACCATTTTGCCACTGCACGCCGATCGGACGGCCGTAGATGTTCTTGCCGTCGGGTCCGAACTTGACCCTGCCCCCCGGCGCCATTGCCGCATAGCCCTTTGAGACATCAAGGGTCGCCAGCGCTTCACGCACTTTGACCGGGTCGGTAGAAGCAGCGCGCTCGAGCGCATCAGCCAGCATGAACGTCTGCGCGACAAGACCACCCGCATATTCGAACAGGAATTCACCCGTGCGTTTCTTGTATTCGGCATTCGCCTTCTGCGCGTAGTCGCTCATATCATGGTTCCAGTGCGCAACCCCCTGGAGACCTTCGGCGAGTTTGCCGACATTCTTATAGAAATCGGGAATGACGAAACCGCCAGAGCCACCATTGATCGCGATATTGAGTCCAACCTGTTTGACCGTGCGCACAATCAGAATGAGATCGTTCAGATACGACACGGAGAACAGCGCATTAGCCCCCGAGGCTTTCACCTTATTGATCAGTGGAGACGCATCGGTGAACCCGGCCGAATAGGGTTCGAACATTACGATCTCGACGCCCTCACCGGGCGCCAGTTCCTTGAGCCCATTTGATGTGGCCGTGCCAAACGCAGTATTCTCGAAGATCACCGCTACCTTCGGCTTGTCGGATACCAGCTTGGACATTTGTAACTGCGCCTGGGCAAATTGCGACGCCCGCGCAAACGGGGTGAACGTGTAGGTGCGACCCTTATTGAGCTGATCGGACGACGAGCCGGTGATGATCGGCACCTTGGCGCGTTCAGCAACCTCGGAGGCGATTAGCGTAAGCGCAGACGCATAGCAGCCGTGGATCGCCGATAGCTTATTGCTGGTAATCAAGCGGTCGGTCTCGGTGCGGGTAACGGTGGTATCGCTCTGGACATCGGAGATAATCAGATTGAGTTTGGCGCCCCCGAGCGATTTGATGCCGCCAGCGTCATTAACCATCTCGACCGCGAGCTTGGCAGCGGCGACACAGCCGACGCCAATTTGCGCCATGCTCCCTGTGGTCGGATAGAGCCCACCAATGTTCACGGTTTCTGCCGCGCCTGAGATGATTGGTGGAGAAGCGATCGCGGCGGCGGCCAAAGCGCCGCCCCCCTTGATCAGAAACGTTCTTCGATTTGGACAGTATGACTTAGGACGTTTTTCGTTCTTCATCGCTCCCTCCCCGTAGTGTCTTGAGCCCCGTCCCTAGATCCCCTCCGCGACTAGCATGTTCCGACATCACCAGTTTGTCGATAGGCCTTCTTCGCCTCGCCTAAAGGCCATGACGCTCATCGCTTCCATTGAAGCGCCGCCACACTGCGGTCGGCGCATTTGCAGTAGATCTGCTCGCTGAGGAGACACATGTTGAGTCCTCGATCTAATCGTTCGCGAAACCCATAGGCGACATAACCGCCACTTGCTGTGCAAAATCATCAACACCGACGTGTTCATCTGTGACGCAGGATAAATTATCATGCGGCGCGAAGGCGCTGAATTAACTCGCAGCCGTGTTTGATTGTTTAGTGCAGCTATGCCGAGCTCACACGGCCGGGATCAAATGAACTACCTACTTTGAAGTCAAGTTTTTCTCAAAGATTTTGAGTTTTTTTCAATATTAATCTTTTAGACGCCGTAAGCGCGGCTCACAGTTCGATGCGACCCGATAGCGCTTGACTAACAATCACTTGATTGGCGCAAACTGAGCGCAGCATTTAGCAAAGTACGTCATCAATTCTGCTCTGAGGAATAGACGAGGCAATGAACAGGCGGCTTGCGAGATCGTGGCGCGCGATCGAATTGTGCCGGCACGCCGAAACGATGCGCCGCTCCGCTTCTTCGCCTGGGTCTTCACCGTTCACAAGCAAGACGCGGAGAGCGCCAACTCAAAACCAATCAAACAAAATGCAGCAATATCGGTTGTTTATGCAGCGCCCTAGGGCGGGCTCAAATTTGCCATATCAGTCAAGAGCTTGGGCTTGTCCCGCCGCCGAGATTGTTGCCATTCATTCACAATGGGTATTTCGAAGAAAATCCCCCCGGATAAGCCCAGTTCGTTTTCGCATTTTGGCAGTGGTTCTATTCCTCAACCCCGTGCTGGCACGTCAACTATCAAAACTCACAACGCCTCGTAAATTTTTTCCTGCCACCAGATCCGCATAGCCCTGGTTGATTTGCTCTAGCGAGTAAGTTCTCGTGACCAGCTCGCGCAGCTTTAACGCGCCGCTTCGATATAGACTGAGCAACTCGGGGATCTGCAACCGCGGACTCGCAAAGCCATATACGGCGCCCATGACCGCCTTTTGAGTGACGAATAATTCAAGCGGCGGGATTTTTATCTCGTTCACTGTGTCGGGTGTGAGCGCCGTTACAATAACGTTGCCTGCTTTCGCGGTGGCCCGGAACGCGGGTACCAGTGTCTCCGGCGGATCAATGCAGACGAAAGCGTGATCGACGCCGACGCCCTCGGTGAGCTCAAGGACGGCGCGGGTCAGTGCTTCGCCTCGCGCGTTGACCACCTCAGTCGCGCCGAACTCGCGAGCCCAGTCGAGCTTTAGCGGCACGACATCGGCGGCGATGATATTTGATGCGCCGCATAGCCGCGCACCCTGGACGACGTTCATCCCGTCCCCACCGCAGCCGACGACCAAAACGCTGTCGCCCGCCTTGACGCGGGCACGATAGCGAGCCGCTCCGACGCCCGCCGGCACACCACATGCAACGAGGCTGGCGAGCTCAAGGGGCACGTCCTTGTCGATCACGACGACAGACGCCTGATCCACCGCGGTCCGCTCGGCGAAGCCCCCAATCATGCAGAACGCGCCCGTAGCGGAGCCGTTTTTGTCGCGGCGCCGGTAGGTGCCATCAAGTTGCGGCCCTTGGGTGATGCGCGGCCCCTGTGCGCAGAGGTGGTGTAGACCCTTGCGACACCAGCGACATGTCCCGCAGCCCGGGATAAACGTTAGCACCACGTGATCGCCACGATGGATACTCTGGACCTCCGGCCCTACCTCTTCGACGACGCCTGCGGCTTCGTGCCCGAGTACCATGGGTCGCATCGCTACCCGCCGTTCGCCCTGCATCACATGATAATCGGTGCGACAGAGCCCAACGGCTGCGACACGCACCAGTACTTCTGTGGCTTCCGGCTGATCAAGCTCGATGCGCTCGATCGAGAGCGGTTTTCCAATCTCCCTGAAGACGGCGGCGAGACAATCCATGACTAATAATGAACCCGAAGACCTAGCGGAGTGCAACTAAGTCGCGACGTCCGCTCAGCAGTAACAGGCCTTGGTCCACGCTCGCACTTTTGGAGGAGCCGCATATGGCAGCGATCTCGGATAAACGGGTTACCGATGAACGTGTGACATGTCTTCGAATTTTTGCGGATGCTGGTGGCGAGACACACATGGAAGACGTCGATATTGCACTACAGCCGAGAAAGCTTTTCAAAGGCAATCCTCCACTGCGGCTCTCGGACAACGTCGCAGCGTCTTGGTTCAACATCTGCCACGTACCCGCAGGCATGCACGAAGTCGATTGGCACAATCCGCCGCAGCGCTTGCTTGTACTCTGGCTAACTGGCGAGGTTGAATTTGAAACAAGCGACGGCAACATCCGCCGACTTCCCGCGGGGAGTGTCGTGCTGGCCGAGGATACGACGGGCAAAGGGCACATTTCCCGTCACCCTCCCGAGGGCCAGCTCGTGGTGCACGTAGCCTTCGCCGAGCATCAAAGCTAATGATGCGCTAGCAGGCGATCGTGCGATGAACGTGCTCGTTGAGGCGAGCGCGGGCCCCTGCCCTGAGAACCAGTGGGCAAGGAGCCCAAATCTCAGCCGACTTTCGGTTTTTCCGAAATAGACCGCCTGCTCAGCATATGCCCTTTCCAGACCGGCATAACTTCCTCTTCTGTTCGGTTCGCTGACGCTACAAAGTCGTAAGTAGCTCTGTTTAGCTGAGCCAGATGGTCCGTCGCTACCTGATGGTCGTATGAGGACCTCGCTGCGGTTCTCGGCTCGGCTCGAGATCGAGCTTTTGCCCAGCGCGGCGCACTTCGATACCGACATTCCTAGCCTCAAGGAAACCGAGCCACTTCATCTTCTCGGGTGGAGTTTCGGTTATGTATAGGATCGCAGCCGCCGAGAGCCCTAGCTCATTCAGATATGAACTTACTAGCGCATTCCCAGCGGCGCTTGCCGAGGCAATGGCACCGCCCGAGCCACGAGTGTAAGGGGCATGGAAACCTATCCGACCTGTGGCTCCCATTAAGCGACTCGCGCCTCCTAACCAAGCTAGAGCGCAGGCGGAAGCGCACGCGCTCCCGTTCGGGACAAGGGTGTCAAAGTGTTTAAAATGGATGACCTTACCTATCGCAATCCCGGCGAATAGATTTCCGCCTGGGCTCTCGAAGACCACCACCGCGCCCGCAACGGTACCGGCAATTTGAACAAATCGATTTTCATCCCCGGGGACCAGCTCACCCGAGACGCTAATCACGACAGAGCCCGCGTGGCTCGGAGCTTTGACGATAGTCGCGGCTACAGCCGGAACAGGAGAATTGGAGAGCCACAGGGCAATCATCGAAGCAGCAATTAGGCATCGCATGGAATCGTCCAATCGCCCCCGATCCTCAGTGCCTACCTTCGAGTCCAACGTTTAATAAGCAAGCTAGAACGATACCTTCGCGCCGTTTCCGGTCGATGTCTGCAAACCAGATTAGACGATTAGCGTGCCCAGTCACGCCGCTTCCTTGAGTGCTCGTTCGAGAATTGCCTCAGCGAGATGCCTGCTCACTGCGACCAGAAACGCCCAATGAGCATTGTCGAGACAATCTCGCGCGTGTCTGCTTGTCGGCCTTTGTCCGATAGGGAGTTACGTTCGGCACGCTGGACGCAGAGCGACGGTACTCGTCAGCCATCTGCGAGGTCCCGTTTCAATTGAAGATCGGGACCTAATCCCGGCCTAGCGTCCTCGATCTGGAGGGGCGGTCGCTACCCTATTAAGCTAACGCGCAATCGATGCTCCGCAGGGGGACGTATTGTGCTCGAGTCGGGGACTGCGGCACATAGCGCCAGAAAAATGCAAGAAGAAACAATCGCTTATCTCTGTTGACTGGCGGAGACGGAGGGATTCGAACCCTCGATAGAGCTTTGGACCCTATAACGGTTTAGCAAACCGCCGCCTTCAGCCACTCGGCCACGTCTCCGTGAAGGCTTTTCAAGTACTTAGCTAGGGTGTCCGGGGAACACTATTCGAACATTGCCACCCAATTGCCACCCTAAGCACCCGGCAGAGCGGCATTTATCGCGGCTGCCGCCTTGCGGTCGTCCGTATGGAATAAATGGGCATAGATGGCAAGCGTGATGCTTGGTTTCGCGTGCCCCAGGCGCTTCGAGACGGTAACGATGTCTACGTCCCGCGCGATGAGTTGGCTGGCATGGGTGTGGCGCAGGCCGTGAAACGTCACGCCGGGTACGCCGAGTGCTTCGGCATCCTCGCTCCAGTCCGACGACATGTTACCGGGCCGCAGCGGATCTCCCTGTAGGTTGGCGAACAGCAACGTGTCATCCGGCAGCTTGCCAAGCCCAAGCCTCATGCGCAGCTCCAGTTCGCGCCTGCGGTGCTCGCGTAAGGCATCGACCAGGGTGCCCGGCAGGCTGATGTCCCGCCTGCCCGCCTTGGACTTCGGCTGCTTGAAGCGAATGCCGTGCGCCTTCGTTTCCTCCAGGGCCTCGCGCACCTTGATCGTCTTTCCGTTCAAGTCGACATGCAACCACCGCAGCGCCAATATCTCTCCGAGCCGCATCCCGGTGAACAGTGCGAGCATTGCGGGAGCTTGCAGGCGCGAGCCCCTGAGCTTCTCCACTAGGGCCGGCACGTCCTTGACGATCTCCATCTCCTTCACGGGCACCTTCGGCGCCGACGTCGCCCTTGCCGCATTCCGGTGGACTGCCCCATTGCGTTCAGCATCGCGGAGCGCCTTGGACAGTACGCGATGCGCGTGTCCTATGGTGCGCGCTGATACACCGCCCTGCCCGTTTGCTCGACCACCGGATCGCAGGGCCGTGTGCCAGTCTTCGACATCAAGCGGTCGGAGCTTTTGCAGCAGCTTGCCGCCGATCTGCGGCGCTATCTGGTTTTCGAGAAGCTGACGATAGCGTTGCGCGGTGCGAGCCGTCACAGCACCGGCGGCCTCCCATTGGTCGATGCGTCGACCGACGTATGCGGCCACGGTGATCTTGGAGGGATCGACGCTATTGCCGGCCACATGCTCCGAGACAAGCCGAGCGAGTTCCAGTTCGGCATCTCGTTTAGTGCCCTTGAAGCTGACATAACGGATGCGGCGCTTGCCAGTAGCAGGGTCGCCAACGTCGAACTTCAATTCAAAGGATTGCTTGCCTCGGCGGCGGATATGGGCGGTCATTGCATTTTTCCACTAATATTGAAGGGCCCGAAAGGCCCGCTCGAGTGTGTAGTACGACTTTTCGAGATGGTCGATTTCGTCTTGTCCCCCACACATGAACCAGGGACTTCATTTCTTTCAAATCGGATTCTTTATTGCGGAATAGATCGGTAAGAAGCCAAGTTGCGACATCTCTCCCCCGGTTTTCCGGGGTATCGAAAAATTGTCCGCCGTAGATTAGCCGATCGGTTGTATCTTCTGGAGTTGGGCCGGAAAACTTGTAGGCGTCCGGCACCTCGGGCGCCTCACATGCGCCAGTCGGGCGAAGCCCATCTAGCACCTTTATAACAGCGTACTTAAAGGCCTCGTAAAGGAACGGATTTGTTCGCCAGTTGTATTTCTTGCGATCCAAGGCCCCTGAGATGTCTTCGCTGAGCCGGGTGATCAGGTAACAAATCGCCCTGATGGGATCATCACTCTGCCTGCTTTGCCGCTCCTTGAGTCCAAGATCAAGCAGAGCTTCGACAGTGAGAGACAAAGACTTTTTTCTCGTCAGTCTCCGCTCGGCTTCCAGCCTGCTCCGCAGGTCTGAACTAATCCGTAGCGACAAAGCGGCGGTTTTCCCGCTCTCGGATTCCCGGGGGCGGCCCGCGCCCTTCCGAGATCCCCCGTGGCTACTGTGTGTACTTGATTTTGTAACGCGTTTGACCACGGGTGCAATACCCGCGCGTTGCGTCTGGTGCGTCAACGGCGGCGTTGG
>Ga0207819_1000096_pt1 | contig 16279 bp, 13 predicted proteins | sample LuqExpMetageno42_FD_187800 | JGI IMG/M metagenome (GOLD analysis project Ga0207819, IMG submission 187800) | Tropical forest soil microbial communities from Luquillo Experimental Forest, Puerto Rico - Sample 42 (SPAdes) | ecosystem: Environmental > Terrestrial > Soil > Tropical forest ...
CAGACCGGATTCGATTATTGCGCGTTCGCAGTGCAGCAAGGAGTTTTGCAACACAATCCGGGGTAAAGCGGACATAGTTCGGACCCGTGAAAATATCCGCTTATATGACCCAAAGCGACCTGGCGAAGGACGCTTGCCGGGTTGTTCGGTGTTATTCACCAATCAGCCGCGGAGGGTGAGTATGACCCATATGATTTTTGCAGTTGCCGTAGCTGCCGGTTATTTGACCTTCAGCCTGCCCGCGGCGGCGGCTGACGTGGCACCTTGGTGCGCCGTAGTCAAAGATGGTGACCATTGGGATTGCCAGTATCGCTCATTGGAAGAATGCCGGCCTAATGTCTTGGGAGGCAATCGCGGCTGGTGTAGTCCCAACCCGTATTTCGTCGCTACGCCGACACAACCTAAAGGCTCAAAAAAACACGGCGCTCTCTCGCAATAGGCAATCACCTGAAGCGGAGTTAATTAGAACGACTAACGGAAAATCACTGCGATTGGTCCCATGATGAAAACGGTTCGGTTCGTTCCGCTTCTGCTGACCACGTTCGGCTTCGCGGCCTACGCGAGTGCTGAGATTTATTATCCTTGGTGCGCCAACTATGGGGATGGCGGTGGCGGCACGAATTGTGGCTTCTCCACCCATGACCAATGCATGGTCACGATCAGGGGCATGGGCGGTTTCTGCGATCCAAATCCGTTTTACACGCCGTCTTCGCAAAAACTGTCGCGGCACTTGTACAAGCGACACAACTAGAGCTTAGCGAGGAAGTCCGGCCTCGGTTGGCGGCCTCTTTCATTGCTCGTTCCTGACGAGCGAAAACACCTACGCACTTAAAGCCTCAGCCTTCCGGGCCAATCGCGGGTCGTCGCAGATTTTGCGACCGCAAGTTGGAACGGTGTCTCATCTGTTCCACTCCCCGCAACGTTGCCTCTCCTCGCCACCGGCGTAGGCGCATTGGGTCTACTGGGCTGGCGCAGGAAGCGCGAACGGTAAGGTGAGTATTGAAAGGAACATTCGAAACAAACCCAAGAAAATGGTGTGTGGTGCCGCGCGGTTATTCACCTGCTCAAATAAAGGCGTTGCGGCAGCGATCACGTCACTTTTTTATGGTGGAAAGAAACTTGTGATAAGAAAAAAGGGGGCACGCGGTGTTTTTAACAGCTCGTTTGAGCAGGGAGAAACTCATGAACAAAATCACTCGTCGCAATGTTCTGACTGGCGATGCCGCGGTCTCAGCTGCGAGCGCTCTGGCGTCCGCTGGGGGCCACGACGAGGCGCAAGCCGCGGCACAGTATCACCGAAGCGACACCACTAGATTAAGATTAACCAGTCGTTAGCCTAATATGAATTAGCGTTCACGAAGGTACGGACAAGCCATCCATAGGAAAAGCTGATGGAATCCTCAACATCTGCAGCCCCCGCTGAGAAGTCGCTGTCGGAGGTGGAAGAAGAGATCAGCAAACTGGTGGGGCAAAGGATTATGAGCCCTCGCCCTTATATTGAGCGTGATCCCGCTCGCCCTCAGATTGAGCGTGATACCTCTCGTGCTCAGACTGAGCGTGATACCTCTCGTGCTCAGACTGAGCGTGCGCATGATATTGAACGAATCATATCTTCAGTAGCACAACTAACTTCAAGTTCGATCGAGGGCCTTCGAGACCTGACGTCCGAACTTCACGACCTGCAAAAATTTCTGAAAACAGAGGTCGCTCGCGTGCAAAGTGAAGTCGACAACGCTCTGGCTGGTATCAAAATTATAATGGAAACGATTGCGCCTTGGAGAAGCATACCGACCTCGGGAACGACTCCGAAATTCTAAGAAAACGAAAACGCGAAAAAGCCGCGACCGCCCGGAACAGGTGGAACAGTCTAACAAAATCAATGTGTTCTTATGTTCCACCTCTCACTGTGTGTCCTCCGTTCGTGTTCCACGTTCCACCTTTTCCAGCCGTTCCGCCTATTTCCCAATCGGCTATGTCATCAACTGGCGTCTCGACCTTACTGACATAACCGATGCGTCCGGTCGTGCTGTTTCGTTACTACGTTTATGGTCTGGCCACTTCACCTCCCATTCGAACCGCCGCTCGCGCTTTCTGCGGGGACCACATACCCATCACGAGACAAGTGGCGTAGTTAATCCGGCAAGAATGCGACAATAACCACGATCACGAACATGATTATAAGAACAATGCCAAGTAGCATGGATCGAAGGGTAAACTCGCGATGCGGCGGTGTGGGCTCTCTCACGGCAATCTCCTAAGGAGCTCCGGTTCAAGATGCAATAACAGGATTCCAAAATTACAGCGCTGTTACTGGTGAATCACGCAGCAATGCTGACGTGTTTTTTGGCACTTTAGAAAATAACATGACCGCGCCGAACTCCTCCGCCACGTGCGAGCGACATCACTTGATTAACCTCGTTAATTAACCTCGTTAGCCAAAGTGGACGCGCCGATGCGGCGTTTCTAATCGCAGATCATCCAGCACTGTCCAGTGAAATTGCAGACACGGTGGGCATTCATGCCGCCGCATGAGCCATAAAATTGCTTTGAAGCCTGGCCGAAAGCATATTTGCGACGACATACGCCATTGGCGTCGCGATATCGACCAATGCCGCATCTGTCGGCGGTTAGGACAACCAAGTTGTGCTGCGTTTGATCATCGGCAAACCGCGAGACCTGCGTACCGCCTGCTGACAAAGCAACAACGGCAGCCAAAGTAGCAGCGAACGAGTTTTTCATCGCTCTCGCCTGTTTGAGGCAGATTATCGCGCCGAAGGCGTTGAGCACAGCGCAGTATGCGTAAGGGGCTTTGCTTCGATTCATCGCGCGTCGAGGGCAGATCCGTCGCTCGGATTTCCAGTCTTTTCTGACGTACGCCGATCTACGATACTAGTTTTCAGACCTATTAACTCTTTGGACTACTAGTCCTTTGGCCTAGGGTGATATTAGGCCTCCGCTATAAGAATCCGCCCCTTGGTCTCTGGGAGCAAAAGTGCTGCAACGATCACAATGCCGTAGGCGATGCCGGCGAACACGCCGATTGACTGGCCGAGCGGCATGCTGGCGCTGAGCAATCCCACAAAAAACGGATTGAGCGCGGCGATGCCCCGCCCGAAATTGTAGGCAAAACCCTGACCCGAGCCGCGCACCCGCGTGGGGAAGTTTTCTGTGAGAAACGCGCCCATTCCTGAAAAGATTCCCGAGGCGAAAGAAGCCAAGCGGGAAGCCCAAGACCAGCATCATGAAGCCCAAGACCAGCATCATGTTGTCGTTTATCGGAAGCTGAGTATAGATAAACACGGTCAGCAACGAGCACACCGCGAATAAAATGAAATTGCCGCGACGGCCGATGCGGTCGGCGAGATATGCGCTTACTAGATAACCGATGAATGATCCGAGGATGATCACCGAAAGATAGCCCCCAGTGCCGAGCACGGTGAGCTTTCGCTCAGTGCGCAGAAAAGTCGGTAGCCAGGTGGCGATGGCGTAGTAGCCGCCCTGCGCACCGGTCGCCAGGATCGAGGTGAGGATCGTCGTCTTCAACAACGAGGGCGAGAAGATCTCCAGGAAGTTCGCCGTGGTGCCCTTGGCGCTGAGATTGTCTCGCATCGCGGTGAACACCTTGGGTTCATCCACAAATCGCCGGACGAAAAAAACCAGAATCGCGGGCAGCAGCCCGACCCAGAACAAGGCACGCCAGGCGGTTTCGGCAGGGAACACGCTAAAAAGCCAGGTGGCCATAAGGGCGGCGATAGCCCAGCCAATGGCCCAGCCGCTCTGTACGCTGCCGACCGCCTTGCCGCGATGCTGCGCGCGGATCACTTCGCCCATCAACACGGCGCCGGCGGCCCATTCGCCTCCGAAGCCGAGGCCCATCAATGCACGGAAGGCAAATAACTGGGCGTAGCTTTGGGCGAAGCCGCAGAGGAAGGTGAAGAAGGCGAACCAGACGATGGTAATCTGCAACGTGCGCACCCGCCCGAAGCGATCCGACAGCGCGCCGGCGAACCAGCCACCGAACGCAGAAGTGAGCAGTGTCACCGTCCCGATAAGCCCAGCATCGGCGTTGCTTAAATGGAAAACTGCGATGATGGCTGGAATGGCGAAGCTGAAGATCTGTACATCCATGGCGTCAAGCGCCCAGCCCCCGAAGCAAGCCCAAAACGTGCGTTTTTCGCTCGCTTGCAATTCCGTATACCAACTAGTCGAACTATCGTGGGCACTCATCATGATGCTCTCCCCAGCCCTGCCGCGATGGGCACGCGCTCGACCCGCATAAGGCAATATAAATTTCTCCGACGGGCAGCGACAAAAGCTAACACTTGCTTGGGCGGTCGTGAAGGCTGCCGCTGCCGCAGCGGATGTTGAGCTGAAGCTTCTGCTGTTCGTTTAAGATATCGTAAGACGCACGGCACTTAATTTGCTCGCTCTGTCCTCCGCGAGCTGAATCGTGCCCGAGCCGCTCCATTGCCCTGCCAATCGGCCGAACGGCTGTGCCCTTGAGCGTGACCCGCCCTGCCGACAAAAAGCCACGACACCAAGACTACACTAGCCCCACGCATCATCATCCTTGCTCGTCGTCTCAATGCTAGGTTGGACCAAAACCGCGACCGCACCGCGCGAAATACATTCTGGCATTTCCTGGTTCCATTCTTGGAGCGCTGCAATGCCTGCACAGTTGTCACAAATACGCGAACGAACAGAGCCAAGATTAAACGAGAAAACCGCTTCTCATCGAGCCCTGTATTGGCCGCCAACGAAACCCGTGCAGGGCGCCCCGGCACCTCGTTCCGTTTTTGAGGACACGCGCGAGGAGCAAGCGACTCCCGAACTGACCGCGCTTTTGGCCATTTCAGCAGTTAGGAAACGGAGCTTGAAAGCACCGGTGCGTCTCCCCGTGTCTCAACAGACTACCTTTCAATTCCGCCGATTATTCCGATTGCTTCGCGCGGTCTGCGCGGTAGGTCTGATCAACGCTAGCGCGGCCTCGGCTCAACCGGCGGCCGGCCAGGCGCCACCCGATCCGACCGGCGAATGGCTGGTCGCTAAGCAGATCGCCCGCATCCGCATCGCGGATTGCGGCGATGGGCACCTCTGGGGTGTGGTGGCGTGGGAAGCGCAACCCGGCGGGATCGACAGCAAGAATCCGAATTCGGACTTGCGCTCGCGCCCGACGCTGGGGATGCCGATCCTGCTGAACATGGAGCAAGAGAAGAATAACCGTTGGAATGGGCAGGTCTACAATTCGGAAGACGGTCACACCTATTCTGCGACCATCACTCTAGTCAATCCGGATACGCTGCGTGTGCAGGGCTGCTTCCTTGGCATCCTATGCGGCGGAGAAAACTGGAGCCGCTACGTCGAACTACCCACCCCGGCGAAGCCCGAACAAAAGTCGAAGACAACGCGCGAGGCCGCCCCGGGCAGATATTCGCCTAACGCCGACAATCCAAAACCGATACAGGCCAGCGACGACGTGTGCCTAAGCGTCTTCGGCCCCACGTGGCTTTCCCATGAGCGCCGGTTGAAATAGCACCGCCGCCGCCAGCGTGCAGATTAATGACAGCGCCAAGAGCTTTCCCATACTTGACGTGCCAGGATGTTGCGACAACCATAGGCTCCCGAACGCAGTCGCCGTCGTCAGCGCGCTCCAAATCACTGCGCGGGTCAAGCTCGATTGCAACAAATTGGTATGCCCCGAACGCCAAGCGATAATGTAATAGATCTTGAACGCCACGCCGACTCCGAGCAGTAGCGGCAGCGCGATGATGTTGGCAAAATTCAGCGGCATCCCGATGACCACGCACAGCTCCAGCGTCACCATGCCGGCGAGCAGCAGCGGCACCAAGGTCAGCAGCACGTCGCCGACCCGCCGCAGCACAATCCAGAGCAGGAGCGCAATCGAGACCAGCGCATAAAAGCCAGCCTCGAAGAATGCCCGAATGACCGTCTGGCCCGACTTCAGAATTGAAATCGGGCCGCCGGTCGCGTTCGGGTACTCGGCTAGCACGGCACCAGCGAATGAGCGCAAGACTTCGGTATCATTGGTGTCGCCTTTGGGCGCCACCTCGACACGTGCGCGGCCGTCGGGCGTCACCCACTTGTGCCTCAAATCCTGCGGTAAGTTATCTTGCGTTATCTTCTGCGCCCTCAAGTAGCCGCGCAGCTCGGCCACATCGGCCTGTAGCGGCACGATGAATGCCGTCTGCGCCGCAGTGCGCGATTTTTGATCGGCTTGCGCCAGCTTGCGCGCGTCGGCGGAAAGCTGTTTCGCCGCTTCAGCGCCGGGTCCACTGGCATTGGCCGCGAACCTAGCCAATTGATCTGCGATGCCGTTCAACGCCGCGACATTGTCCGCGTCAGTCGGCGGCTTCCCAGGCTGCCGCTGCAATGAGGGCCCCAGCTTTTCAGCTAGCTCCCGGACAGCCGCCAGCTTTTTGTCTTGATCCTGCGGCACGAAACTCGCCAGCGTTCTCGTCGTCTTGACCTGCGACACCTTTTGCAACCGGTCAGCCGCGGTCCTTGCCTGGTCGAGCGACGGGAGCACCACGTTGACGGAATTGATACCGGCCTGCGGATCGTTGCCGAGATCGAGCACGGTCGAAATTGATTCGGTCTGCGTGCTGCGCAGGTGAATGGGATCGAAATCGAAAGTGAGAAAATAAAGTAGCGGCGTGCCAAGTATGCCGATTGCCAGCGTCCCTACGATCACTGGTATTCGGTAGGTTTGCAGAAACCAGTCGATCGGCGCAAGCGCGCGATAGCCAACCGGCTCAGGCTCCCCTGGCGGATTGAGCAGCGTGATGAGCGATGGCAGCACCGTGATGCTGGTCGCGTAAGCGATGATCATGCCGATGCCAGCGATCTGGCCGAGCTCAGAGACACCGCGATAGTCGGTCGGCAGAAACGACAGGAATCCCGCCGCGACAGCTGCAGCGGCGAGCGTAAGCGGCACGCCGATCTTTTCCGCCGCCTGCAACAGCGCGGGCCGCAATTCGGGGACAAGGTGTCGCTCGGCGCGATAACGCACCGAGAACTGTATGCCGAAATCGACGCCAAGGCCGACGAACAACACCGCGAAGGCGACCGAAATCATGTTCAGGGCCCCAACCATCATCAGGCCCAGTGCCGCCGTGATCGCCAAACCGACAAACAGATTGATGAACACCGCCATGATCAGGCGCGCTGATTTCAGCGCCAGCCACAGGATCGTCAGCACGAGAATGATCGTACCGAACCCGTTGACCGCCGCCCCCTGCTGCACGGTGGCGAATTCCTCGTCCCCCATCGGCACCGAACCGGTCAGGCGCACGCGCGCCTGATATTTCGAAGCGAGATCAAGATCGGCAGCTGCCCGACGGATGGCGTTGCTCGAGGCGCGCCCCGGTTCGAGCGCCGAGAAGTCGAGGGCAGGATGCACTACGATAAAGTGCCGCAAATCGCTCGGTCCCGGCGACTGGCCATTCACCAATTCCTGCCAGGAAAACACAGTTGGTTTCCCAGCCAGTACACCTTCGATCGTGCTCGACGCTAGCGTCAGGGGCCTCGCCAAGGCATCGAGTGTGATCATCCTGTTTTGCACGCCGACGAGTCCCAGCGAGAGCGTCCGGCCAAGGCCGCGCAGGCTGGGATCATTGACCAGGGTGCCGACCAGCGGCGCGGCTTGGCCTAAGCCTTCCGTCATGTGCGTGATGTCGTCAGTCGTCTGAAACAGTAAGCCATTGTGGGCGAAGAACTCATCGCTCGCGGGGTCTTCAACCGAGCGGAAGAGTTTAGGCTGAGCGCGCAAACGCTTTGCCAGTTCGGCGGCCGCGATCGATGCGTATTCCGCCTTCGGCGCGTCGACGACCACAATGGTTGACCCGAAGTGGCCTGGAAAGGCTTCCTCGAATTCGGCTTCGTGCTTACGCCACTCCAGATCTGGCGAAATCAGTTTGTCGATGTCGGTATTGATCGCGAAATTCTTTGCCGAATAGACCGCTGAAGCGGCGGCCGCACATAGGGCTACAATGATGATCGGCCGCGGGAATCCGGTGCAAAAACGGACGATTTGTGTGACAACGAAGGCTAGCATGCGCGACGCAACCTTTGCGCGGTCGCAGCCTCGTTTACAACCGTCCACGCATGTATGAAGATGAGATCAAAGGCTTTGCTCTGGAACATTTCGCCGCATCATTATTTTGAGGTAGACTAAAAGCCCTTTTCGATAACCGGAAAGGGCTTACATGGGGCGGGATGTATAATTCCGTGAGGTCCTGCCTCTGATATTCTTACCGAAGGATATTCAAACCGTGACGGCGCCGATTGCCGGTCGAACTGCTCGACATCCCAGGCAGGAAGACCAATAAGGATCGAAATCTTGGGTATTCCTCTTCTCCAAAAACTGTCTGTCGGTAGCTACGTCGTACGCCAGCACCTCGCGGGCAACAAGCGTTATCCGCTGGTGTTGATGCTGGAGCCGCTGTTCCGTTGCAATCTCGCCTGCGCCGGGTGTGGCAAGATCGACTATCCGGATCCAATCCTCCACCAGAGCATGTCGGTTGAGGACGCGCTCGGCGCCGTGGATGAATGCGGTGCGCCGGTCGTGTCGATTGCGGGGGGCGAGCCATTGCTGCACAAGCAGATGCCGGAGATAGTGCGCGGAATTATCGCGCGACGCAAATTCGTCTACCTCTGCACCAACGCGCTGCTGCTCGACAAAAAGTTATCGCAATACGGGCCGAGCCCCTACTTCACCTGGTCCGTGCATCTCGACGGCGACAAGGAGATGCACGACGCGTCAGTCTGTCAGCCCGGCACCTATGATCGAGCCGTGACTGCGATCAAGCACGCCAAAGAGCGGGGCTTCCGCGTCAACATAAACTGCACGCTGTTCAACACCGCCGAGTCCGAACGCGTCGCGGATTTCTTTGACACCGTCACCGCTATGGGCGTCGACGGCATCACCGTGTCGCCCGGCTACGCCTATGAGCGCGCGCCCGACCAACAGCACTTCCTAAACCGCGATCGCACCAAGCAGCTTTTCCGCGGCATTTTCCGGCGTGGCAGCCGCGGGCGGAGATGGTCTTTTAACCAGTCTAGCCTGTTCCTGGATTTTCTCGCCGGCAATCAGCGCTATCACTGCACACCGTGGGGCAATCCGACGCGTACCATTTTCGGCTGGCAGCGCCCCTGCTATCTGCTCGGTGAAGGTTATGCTCAGACTTTCAAAGAGCTGATGGAAGAGACCGATTGGAACAGCTACGGCACCGGCAACTACGAAAAATGTGCCGACTGCATGGTCCATTGCGGCTATGAGGCTTCGGCCGTAAAGGACGCCATCTCGCATCCGCTCAAAGCTCTGTCCGTAAGCCTGCGTGGCGTTAGCACTGACGGCGCCACGGCGCCCGATATTCCGCTCGATCACCAGCGGCCAGCGCGGTACGTGTACTCAAAGCACGTGGAGCGCAAGCTGGAAGAAATCAAGCAAAACCAGCAGAAATCCGACCTCGTAGCCGCGGAATAACTGCCTTACAGTTTTCCACAATGAAACCTACGGGAGGTCGGCGATGCACGGGCGCGACAGCATCAGCGGCCGCTTCGCGCCGGTGCGTTTCGCGCTACTTTCCATAGCGCAAGCCTGCATTTGCGGATTGGCCGGCGGCGCGCTCGCTTGCGGCTGGCGGTGGCGAAGCTCTGCTTTTGCGCAGGCCTCACATGCCAAAAGGCGTGCGGCCGCCGTTGAGCAAATTTTGATAGCGCGCAAGCGCCCAGACCGGAAAGAATTTCCGGTAGCCGTGGTAGCGCAGATAAAACACGCGCGGAAAACCCGTCGCCGTGAAGCGCTCTTCATCCCATAGCCCTTCAGTGTTTTGCATCCGCAGCAAGTAGCCGATGCCGCGCGCCACCGCCGGATGAGCGCCTTCGTCAGCCGCCATCAGACCTAGCAGCGCCCAGGCCGTCTGTGAGGCAGTGCTGGCCGCTGGTTCATGCCCGCGATAATCGAGCTTGTAGCTGGTGCCGTCCTCGCCCCAGCCGCCATCGCTGTTCTGGTTCGCCACCAGCCACGCAACTGCTTTGCGCATGGCTGTCGAGTCGTGCAGGCCGCAGGCATTGAGCGCGCACAGCACGGACCAGGTGCCGTAGATGTAATTCATGCCCCAGCGGCCATACCAGCTGCCATCCTTGGTCTGGGTGCGCAGCAGATAGTTGACCCCGCGCGAAAGCGCCTCGCTGTTACGCACCGTCTCGCCGAGTTGCGCCAGCATGGAGACGACGCGCGCCGAGACGTCCGCGGTCGGCGGATCGATCAACGCGCCGTGGTCGGCAAACGGAATATTGTTGAGGTAATCGTAGATATTGTCGACGTCGAAGGCGGCCCAGCCGCCGTTGCGACTTTGTAAGCCTTTCACCCATTCAGCGCCGCGTTCGATCGCTCGATCGTAGCCACTGCCGGCGCCGCTGCGGCGAGCGCGATCCATCGCCATCACCACCACGGCGGTGTCGTCGAGGTCGGGGTAGTACGCGTTAGCGTATTGGAAGGCCCAACCGCCGGGCCGCACCTGCGGGCGTCGGGCAACCCAGTCGCCATAAATGTCGAGCACCTGACGCGGCAACAGCCAGTCGAGTCCACAGCAGGCGGCAGCGTACGCATCTTTGCCGCCTATCTCCAGCAGCGTGTAACAGGTGAGCGCGGTATCCCAAACCGGCGAAACGCAAGGCTGACAATAGGCCTCGTCGCGGCCGATAACCAAAAGCTTCTCGATCGAAGCGCGCGCGATAGCAGCTTGCGCAGCGTTGCCGAGCGCATCGAACATCATCGTGGCATTTGCCATCGCAGGGAAAATAGCTCCGAGTCCATGGTCGCCATTGAGCCGTGTCGTCACAAAGGCCACGGCCCGTTCGATGGCACGCTGCCGCAGCCGCTTTGGAAACAGTCGCACTGCCGGACGTAGTGCCATGTCGATGCCGCGGAATAACGCAAACCAAATCCAACGTTGGTGGGGCGCTTTCGCCGCCGGCCCCACCATCTGCGGCGGCTCAACGAAGAGTTCGTCCAGGGTCACGCCCTTCGGATTCTTCGCGCGAGGGCGGAGCGCCTGCAAGACCAGGAGCGGAACCATCACCGTACGCGCCCAATAGGATACCTTCGACAGATGGAATGGAAACCATCGCGGTAGCAGCACGATCTCGACCGGCATTTCCGGAACGCTACGCCACGACAAAATGCCAAATAACGCCAACATAGCTCGCGTGAACACATTACAATTAACCGCCCCACCATGCGCCAAGATGGCGTCTCGCGCCCTTTGCATGTGCGGGGCGTCGATCGGATCGCCGATAATCTTCAATGCGAAATAAGCCTTCACGCTGGCGCTGATGTCGAAGGCGCCCTCGTGGAAGAGGCCCCAGCCACCATGAGCACCCCGGATGCGGCGTAGATAGCGCCCAATCTTCTGTTCAAGCGCCACATCGACCGCCTCGCCGCGATAGTGCCGCAACAACACATATTCCGACGGGATGGTGACGTCGGCCTCGAGCTCAAACATCCAATGGCCGTCGGGGTGCTGGCTGGCGAGCAACGCGCGCGTCGCCGCTTCGGCGGCGCGACCCACATCAAGCTGAGCCGTGCTCTTGTCCCTGACTAGCGTGATAGTCATGCGGCGACTCGCAAGCGCTGACCGGCAAGCTCTGCCGCCCGGTAACCGGAGCGCACTGCGCTCTCCAGCGTCGCCGGCAGACCGGTGGCGATCCAGTCGCCGGCCAACACGAGATTGCTCCACTGAGTTTCCGCGCACGGGCGCAATGCGTTCTGCTCAGGGGTTGCGGCGAATGTGGCGCGGCGTTCGCGCACGATTTGCCACGGCGGCAGCGGATGAGAAAAGCCGGCGATCGTTTCGACATCGCGCCACAAGATTTCCGCTAATTGCGCACGCGGAATGTCGAACCAATGCCCGGCATCGCTGATCGTCACCGAAATGCGACCGGGAAACGCAAATATCCATTCGGCGGTGGCGTTGATCACGCCCAGCATCGGCGGTAGGTGCGCTGGCGGCTCGACGCGGAAGTGTCCGTTGACGATGCCGCAGAACGAGGTCGGCGTACGCAGACCCGGCACAAGACTAGCCGCCACGTAAGGCGGCACGGCGAGAATCACCATATCGTTGCTGCCGAGGCGGATCTTCTGCTGGGCAAAGTCGAGTTGCGTCACGCTCTCGTCCGAAAAGTGGAGCGCGATCAGTTCATCCTGCAACGAGATTGAAGCTCCTCGGCCGCGCAGGAAGCCGAGCGCCGGCTGGACAAACACTTGGCCGATCCCCTCGCGCGCGAGCAAGGGCCGGCAGGTCTGGCCACCGAGGGTGATCGTCTCGCGCAAGACCGCGCCGGCCAACTTTGACGAACCCCGGTGCGGTGCGATGTTGAGCGCGGCGCGCAGTAGCGGATCGATCAGGCGTTCATAGATCGGCCCGCTGCAATTCATGACCTCGCTGACCGGCCTGTCCGCTGACGTCCAGGCCAGGCGCGCCACGGGCAGGTAGTCGACGACGCCGGTCTCCGGCACCCGCCGGTCCTTGTCGAAAACCCACCAAGGGAAGCGTCCGGCTCCCAGTCGCAAGGTCCAGCGCGCGTCGCTTGCAAGGTCGAAAAAGGGAAACTCCGCCTCCTTCGGCCCCCGCAGGCCCGCGGCCGAACCGATGGCCCGCGCGTAAGAGAGCGCCGCGCGATTTCCCGACAAGAGCAGGTGGACACCGTTGTCAATCACCATCCCCGTGGCTTGGTCGTGGAAGGACCGGCAGCGGCCGCCAGCCTGTCCAGTCGCTTCGTGGACGGTGACAACGCGCCCCGATTCAGCCAAGCGCACGGCGGCTGCGAGGCCCGCCACCCCCGCTCCAATGATGTGAACCGTTCCGGCGTCAGACGAAGGCATGCCGCAAGACGACCCATAGCAAATGAGACTTCTGGACGTGCACGCGAACGCGCGGGGGCGACCAGCCGCGTGCACTCATATCCTCGAGCAGTTGCCGGTACACTTCCCCCATAATCTTCGGCGCCCGCACAGTCCAGCGGGGCGAGCGCGCCATGATTTCATTGGCCTTGGCGAAATGCTCCAGCGCGCGATGGGCGACTAAATTGCAGGCGGTCTCGAGCCGAGGGTTGGCGACGACCGTCTCGGGATCTGTGCTGTCGATCTTGGCATGCTCTAGTGCTTCGCGCGGCAGGTAGAGCCGGCCGACCGCCGCATCTTCGTCAATGTCGCGCAAGATGTTGGTCAGTTGCAGCGCCCGGCCGAGCTGGTGAGCCAGAGCATGTCCGTCATGATCCTCCATTCCGAAGATGCGCACCGAAAGGCGGCCAACGGCGCAGGCAACGCGATCGCAATAAAGGTCGAGGATTTCCATGTGTGGCGCCCGGATATCCTCACGCGCGTCCATCTCCATGCCATCGATCACGGCGAGAAAATCGTCACGGCGCAAGTTGTAGCGCGTGATCGCCGTGGCTAAACCTTCGAGCCCCGGCGGGGTGCGGCACTTATAAAGTGCATCGATATCCTGCCGCCAGTGAGAGAGCTGCGCCATACGCCGTTGCCGTGGCGCGTCGCCGTCGGCGATATCGTCGACCGCGCGGCAGTACGAATAGATCTCGAACATCGCTTCACGCCGCTCGCGCGGCAGAATACGCATGGCAAAATAGAATGAGCTGCCGCCAGCGCGTACCGCCGCGGTCGAAGGGGTTCCAGTAACGTTGGGAAATTGGAAGTTCACGGCGTCTCATATCGGCGCATGAGCGCGCCGACCCTGAAAAGCCGGTACAGCAATGTGTTGATGCCGCTGTGCGCCGCGATGGCCAAGGACTCGCTGCGGGTCAGATGCACGACGTCCTTGAGCGGGTCGCGGACCTTCAGCATCGCGACGAGCCGCTCCGCCAATGCCTGGATGATGGAGACTTCAAGCGCCAAACGCCGATCGCTGACGCTCTCGCTTAGTCCTCGGCTTTTTTGCAGCAAGATCGCGGTGCGTCCGGCCAACGCATGCAGGCAATCCAGCAAGGCCGCGCTGGAGTGGCTTGCGCCGAGCGCTTCCACGCCCGTGCCCCTTGCCTTGAGCATATGCAACGGGATGTAGACGCGATCGAGAGTGCAATAGTCGGTGGCGCAATCCTGCAAATGATTGATGATCTGCAGGGCCGCGCAGAGCGCATCGGAAGCCGGCCACGTCGCGCGCGTCTCGCCATGCACATCGAGAACGAAGCGGCCGACCGGCATTGCCGAACGCGAGCAATAGTCCATCAGTTCGTCCCAGGTGACATAGCGACGTTTGGTCACGTCCTGCTTAAAGGCCTTGAGCAGATCGAGTGCATGGCGCGCCGTGAGCCCGCGGCGCTCCAGCATCGCGCGGAGCGTCAGACCAACCGGCTCGTCCTCGCCGCGCCCCAGCAGGCTTTTTTCGAGACGCTCAAGCCGTGCCATCTTTTCGTGTTCGCTCAGCCCGCCATGGTCAGCAATATCGTCAGCAACGCGCACGAACTCATAGAAGGCGAGGATGACCCGCCGGTGCCGCCGCTGAATTATCCAGGAGGCGACTGGGAAATTCTCGTCCGCCGCACCCTTGCCGGAGCGGAGTTGCGCGCTGGTCGTCATTGCAAGCTGGCCGCGTTGATGTGCACGCGCCCTTTCCACTCGCCACCGCGCCGCCGCATATGTGCGTAGGCTGACGCTAGCGTGTAATAGAGATAGAGGGCCGCGGTGATAGGCAGGGCGATGCTCCACAGCGGCGACAGCCGGTAGAAGCGCAGCGTGGGCAAGAATGAGAGCGCCATCGCAAGCCAGGCCGCGAAACCAAGATAGCGCGGCAGGCCCTCGGCGAAGATCGCAAACAACGGCGGCGCGAGAAACGTCAGCGCGAGCCCAAGACCGGCCACCGCCAGCCACAGCGGCGAATAGTCGAGTTGTGCATAAGCGCAGCGCGCAACCATCCGTTTAACGTCACGCAGGCTATCGTAGTGGCGGATGCTGCGCGCGCGTTCAGTGAGACCGAGCCAGATCGGACCGATGCCTTTCAACCGCGCTGCCAAGGCACAATCGTCGATCAATGCACTACGAATGCTGCCGACGCCACCGATGTTCGCCAACGCGTCCGTACGCACGAGCATGCAGCCGCCGGCAGCCGCCGCGACGCCCTTGTCGTGCCGACAGACCCAGCCAAACGGAAACAGCATCTGGAAGAAATAGACGAAGGCCGGCACATGGCTGCGCTCGGCCAAGCTCTCGCAGCGCAGCTTAGCCATCAGCGAAGTCAGCACGTAGCTGCCGCTCAGCGCTTGCGCCACCAGCCAGGAGAGCGTGTCCGGCGCGTGCACGATATCGGCGTCCGTCAGCAGCAGGTATTCCGGCTGCGTTCGCTCGGCCGCGAGTATTCCCTGCTGGAGCGCCCACAACTTGCCGGTCCAGCCGCCGGGTAACCCACGGCTACGCACCACGGTTACCGCCGCTTGGTTGGCCACCGCGGCGGTCTCGTCTGCACTGTCGTCGTCGACTACGATTACCGAGAACTGCCCCGGGTAGTCCTGCCGCAGGAGCGAGCTCACGCTCTCACCAACGTATTCGGCCTCGTTGCGGGCCGGGATTACGGCCGCCACAGTCGGCCATTGAGCCGCTGGCGACGGCGCGCCGCTCTCCCGCGCAGCATCCAGCCAGAATCCACCGCGGGCGAGAACCAAATAGAGCCACGCGGCCGTGCAGATGACTGCCAAAACTATCATTTGGGGGAATTCAGATCGCAATGGGGTTTCAAGTTCCAACCATCCAGAACCGGTCTGGTTCGATCAAATTTGGAACTTTATACTACGATTTAGCTCGGAAACCTTCAAACGACCTCAACCACCCCTGCGAAATTATGGGCTTGTTGTCGGCCCCCTCGAGGTTCCCCAAAATCTCGATGTAGCCGCCGCCACCAAATGCGGGCTCGGCCGTATCGCCGCCCATACCGACCGCCAGCTGGCGGCTCGGGCCTGGGTGCCCATCTCAGGAAAACCTCTATCCCGGCAGACTCTTGGATGCGTGGTTCGTCCTGGTGGTGGAGAACCGCAACCTGTTCGAACTAGCCTGGAGGCCTGATTGTCGCCGCTGCGGTCGCATGCGTGCATTGCTATTCGCGGGTGCACGAAGACCGTATGGGCAACGACGCGTTGCGGCGCAGCCAAAGATCGAATCCGCAAGCCCCCTGAAACCCATAGGACTTTTGTTGTGGCTGCCGGGCTAATGTCTATTCTCGCCGCGCTACCGCGGCGTCGATCAGACGCC
>Ga0207819_1000105_pt1 | contig 15718 bp, 11 predicted proteins | sample LuqExpMetageno42_FD_187800 | JGI IMG/M metagenome (GOLD analysis project Ga0207819, IMG submission 187800) | Tropical forest soil microbial communities from Luquillo Experimental Forest, Puerto Rico - Sample 42 (SPAdes) | ecosystem: Environmental > Terrestrial > Soil > Tropical forest ...
TATCCAGCCATTGTGGTGAAGGTACCAGTGCCATAACAATCCCCTCATATCGCCAAGTCCGCGAAGCGAAATGCTTAACAGGACGTAAAAGAACTGCGCAAAAACTGTGCCAGCTCAGCTTTCGGACATCGCTTTGAAAAGTTTCATGTTTCCATTGCGTGGTGCAAGTTGATGATCAAAAGAAAGACAATTGAACAAAAAATAGGCAGAAATGATTGCGACGCTCCGATAGCCAGGATGGTTCTGCTCCGTCAGATGATTGCTTTCGTAATCGCCGGCTTGCCAGCCCTCGCGGTCGCTTTCGCAGCTGAAGGACAATACGGTAAGGCGGCGATGACGTGCACGAATCCGGCTAGCGGCGTGAGCTGGCAGATCAATATCGACTACAACGAGAGGACCGTGGACGCGAATCCGGCGCAAATAAGCGACACCAGGATATGGTGGCACGATGCCAAGGACGGCGGCAATTACACGCTTGATCGCAAATCCGGAGATCTTACCGTAATCGTCGCGTCAAGCACCGGCGGCTACTTTATCTATGATCGTTGTCGGCTACAGGATTGAGCACTAGTGCAAACGGGGTCTGCGCTACTGCGCTCTGGTCCAGGGGGCCTACCGCCAACCGGAATTCGGAGCGGCGGCAATGGCTGAGCACGCTTCCGGGGTCAAGGCGAGCGTCGGATTCTTTTCTGACAAAGGAGCGCGCGAACGCAACGAAGATTTCGCAGGGGCCGTTTTCGGCTGGGAGTTACCAATACCGCGGCAGGAGGTCGTGGCTGCGATCGCGGACGGTATTGGTGGCAACAAAGGTGGCCGCGAGGCGGCAGAAACGGCGGTGCGCGGTTTCCTGGACGGATTTTGCGAGTCGCCCGAAACCATGGAGGTACGACGGGCGGCTGCGAGGGTCCTCAACTCATTAAACAGTTGGATCCATTCACTCGGTCGCCAGGACGCCGATCTGGCAGGAATGGGATGCACTTTCACTGCTCTCGTCCTGCGGGGTCGGATTGCACATATTCTGCATGTCGGCGATACGCGCGCTTATCGGCTTTCCGGCAACCGGCTAACCTGCCTCACGCTTGATCATACCCAGGAGCGTGGCGCCGGCAGGGCTGGCGTGCTTTATCGCGCACTTGGCGTCGAACCGGAGCTACGGCTCGATTATGCCAGTCAGCCGATGGCTCGGCACGACCGTTTCCTGCTGTGCAGTGACGGTGTACACGGCGTTCTCCCCATCGAGATGATGGCAGACATTCTGCGCGCGCATTCTGCCTCCGACGACACGGCACGCGCACTGGTCACCTCCGCATTGCAATCCGGCAGCACTGATAACTGCACGGCAATGGTTCTCGACGTCGTTGCATTGCCCACAGTGGGATCGGCCGACATCAGTGCCGCGATGATGCAGTTGCCGCTAATCCCGGTGCCGATTAGCGGTCAGACAGTTGATGGATTCCTGCTGAAAGCTTTGTTGTCCGATGGACCATATACGTGTCTCTATCTCGCGGTTGACGAGATTGAGGGCGGGGAGGTCGTACTAAAGTTTCCCAAGCCTCAGCTCGCCGCCGTGTCAACGTACCGCGCAGCGTTCGCCCGAGAGACCTGGGTGGGCGCGCGGGTGAACAGCCCCTCGATCGGCCGCATCATCGAGCTGCCGCCAGGGCGGCAGACCGCGCTTTACACTGTAATGCCGTTCTACCATGGCGAACTTCTGGAGACGCGGCTCGCGCGTGCGCCGTCGCTCAGCTTAGAAGAGGGGCGCAACATCGCTGTCAAGCTCGCCCGCGCCGTGGCAGCGCTTCACCGCGCCGACATCATCCATCGCGACATTAAGCCTGACAACGTCATCCTTGAACGCGACGGATCGCTCAAGCTAATCGATCTCGGGGTCGTCCGCGTGCCCGGCTTAGAGGATTCCGCGCCTGAAAACATTCCGGGGACTCGTGCCTACATGGCTCCGGAAATGTTTGACGGCGAAGCCGGGAACGAAGCGACTGATATTTATGCTCTCGGTGTCACAATCTTCCGCGCTCTCACCGGCGAGTATCCTTACGGAAATGCCGACTCCGTTAGCCCCCCGCGCCGAAACCGGCCGAAGCCACTCTCGGCGCTACGGCCAGACTTACCCGCTTGGCTGGACGCTGCACTGGCGCGCGCCGTTGCGATCGATCCCGCGGAGCGTTTCCACGACATGATCGAATTTGCCGTGGAGATGGAAGTAGGACCAGCGCGCGCCGTCGTCGAACCAAGCCGGCCGCGTACGCTTTATGAACGTGCACCTGTCCGATTCTGGCAGGGCGTGGCAGCACTTCTCGCGATTGCGCTGCTTATCGCGCTGCTGCGGCATTAGGTGACATCTCACCAGTGTTTTGGAGCAAAGACTAGTGGGTCGGATGTTTGCAGGAACATCACTACACCAACTACTAATTTTCATCTTTATTTCGATATATACATTTGCTCACTGGTTTGCCCGCACTCTATTATTCTCGCGCTCAGGCGGGAGGTTGGTATGCAGATCACCGGAATGCTGTATGGAGCGCGCCTGCTAGACTACGTCGAGTTCCCTGCTGCCGAAACCTTGGGGCCGGGAGCGACCGAGGACGAAATTCAGGGTCTAATCGACCGGCACAAGCTTATTTTCATAAAGCCGCTCTTTCGTGGGGGAATTGGCAAGAAGGGCAAAGCGGGCCTAATCGGCAAAGCGACAGACCTCAAGACTGCACTGCAAGAGAAGGAGCGGTTGTATTTCGTCGAGCATCGCCACGGCAACGTGGTCACCAAGGCTAATGGCGTTACATTCGAGGGCGGCGTCCCTGCCGAGCACGAGGTTTATTTTGCTATCACCGATTCGACGGAGTTTCGGGCCCCCACAATGACCCTTACTCACCATGGGGGAATGGACATTGAGGAGCTCGACAAAAAAGACGTGGCACAGGTGCCTTTCGAGGCACTAACTGGTCTAAAAGCTTTCGTGGTGGCTAACGCGCTAACCGATATCGGCGCACCCAAGGAAATCATATCACCGCTGGTTCAGCATTTGCCCAAGCTCTGGGAGCTCGTGCATCACTATGGAATGACAACTCTCGAATTGAATCCAATTCGGATGCGGTCCGGTCGCGATGGACGACTAACACCGGTAGCATGTGACTTTAAATGCGGATTTGATCGCGATGACCCGCGCTGGCAACGCCTCGGCCTGCCGGACCATCTGTTTGCGTCGGATACGTCGGAGTTTGAGCGAGAGGTCAATCAATTGCGCACCCACCAGGGTCAATCCGACGTTTTCGTTATCAATGATAAGGGTACAATTTTAGCGCCCACCTTCGGAGGCGGTGCCAATTCGCTAGTGACGCAAGTGCTCGGCGAGGCTGCGATTATCTCATCAGATTTTGGCGGTAATCCGCCATACGAAAAGATGAAGGCTGTGGCCAGGATCTGCTACAAGCACTGGCTTGCCCAGACCAATGTCTTGTTCATTATCGGCGGCAAATCTAACAACACCGACATTTACGAGACGTTCCGCGCGATCGGAGACGCGCTACGCGAGTATTTCAGTACAAATGGGCCGATTCCCTTGTACGTTGTGGTGGGTCGCGGAGGACCAAACCTCGTTCGTGGCATGGGCGCGCTCGCTGAGACGTGTGATTCGCTCAATCTTCCGTACCGCTTCTTCGGCTTTGACAGCGCAATCTCGGAGGTTGTCAATTATGCCAAAACGGTGGATGAATGGATGAAAGCTGGCGGCCGCGCTCAAATTGCGGCTCACCTGGGATTGAAGAACGTCGCGTAACCTATTGCGAGTGAGTTGAGATCGCGCATGTTCAGACGGGGCATCGAGGGTTTCCCGTATTATTTGGGAATCGCTGCACTCGACAAAGTAGCCACACGCCAGGATCGTGTTTGCGTCCTCAACATTCTGGGCGGCGAGTCGCGGCAAGTCACGCCCGTCAGCCATGTCTATTCCGGCGGCAATATTGTGTTCGGGACCTCTCCGGGCAGACGCGGACAAGCTTTGCCAACCGCTATCGGCGAAATTCCGGTTTACAACAACGTTCGTGAGGGCCTCGATGCCGGACTTTCCTTCAATACTGGCGTAGTCTACCTGCCGCCTTCCGGCGTGCGTGATGGCGTCGCCGAGCTGGTGCGAGTCAATCCTGATCTCCAAAAAATCGTAATGATCACGGAAAAGATCTCCGTGCACGATGCGCGCGAGATCCGTGCGCTGGGCCAAGCAAACGGCATCGATATCTTCGGGGCTAATTGCCTCGGCGTAGCGGATTCCTGGAACCGCGTTCGCATCGGAGGCGCGCTTGGCGGCGATAATCCAGAGGAGGTTCTACTCAAAGGATCGACCGCGATTTTTTCTAACTCCGGTGGATTCACGACCACCATTGCGCAATACCTTGCGACGGAGGGATGGGGAACGACGACACTCATTTCGTCCGGCAAGGACGTCTATATCCATTATGCAGCACGCGATTTCGTTTATGCGCTACATAACGATCCTCGCACCAAAGCAGCGGTCATCTACGCTGAGCCCGGGGGGTATTACGAGCACGGACTCGAATTCCGAAAACCGGCAGTGGCGTGCATTGTCGGTCGATGGAAATCTAGGTTGACGCGCGCCGTGGGGCACGCCGGCGCGATGGCAGGGTCTGGCGACAAGGCCGAAGACAAAGAACAATGGTTCATGGAGGCTTTTGGCGTCGATCAAATCTTCACACCAGAGCACCCGACTGTTTCTGCCAAGGGTGCTGTGGTGACCAACATCGCTCACATCCCCCGTGCACTTACCGCGGTGATGAAGCTTAACGGCATCAGTCCAGATTTCTCCCCTCATGGGAGCCTTATCCTGAAGCCTTGGATCGTCAATGATCAAGGGTTGAAGCTGCCTGCCACCCTTGCCTTGCCGGCGATCGAGGCTATGGCGCCCTACAACAGTCAGATTAGGACACTCGGCGAGCAGGTCGGCGCCATCATCCCGCGCCAGAACATGAAGGACCGGTCTGGGGCCACTGTCATGGATGCGAAGACGCAGGTCACCAGCGTGCACGGACATTCCGTCCTCGATCTTGCATTGCTACCCCTCGAAGCGAATTTTGCTCTGCCACTCGTTCACGAGATCGCTTCGGAAAACGCCCGAGCGATGCTCGACATCGCCGTCGCCGCAGAGATGAACCTCGTTGGCGACGCCGCTCTGGCGGCTGCAGATGCGGCACGCGAAGCGGGAAATTCACCGAACACGGTGATGGCAGCCGCAGCAGCAATCATTGGTCCCAAACGCGTGGAACGCACGCTGGCATGCTCGCGCAAGCTCATCGACGTTTTTGCCCATTCCGGGCTCACGGATCCCTATGATGAAGCATTCGATTTCAGCGCAATTAAGCTTGATCCGAACGCTCGTGAAATATTTCTTGCAAGAGCCGACGAGGCGGACGATCCGCGCCCAGAAGCCATGCTTAAGGCTGTCCGCGACCGCGAGGGAAAATCGCTATTTCTAAAGTTCCTAAAGTCGCTCGGTGGCCGCCTTTCCCGCGACGCTATTCTTGCGGCGATTGCTACTACGATCGCCTGGGGTCCGCTGATGCGCAAGCGCATCTCGCGACTTACTGCAGAGACTCTTCCTTGGTATCTGCGGCTTTATGGCGTCATGATCGGCGCTTCGATCCCCGGCAAGCACCATCAACACGGCAAGCTGTGGGGGATCCCGCGTGACGAACGTTTCGGACGTTGGACGATGGCTGATTTTCTGTTTTTGGCTTTAACCGGAAAGCGACCAACGGAAGCTGAGGCGCGGCCACTGCAGATTTTAATCGGCTTATTGATTTCCAATGGACCGGGTTCGATCACTGCCCATGGGGCCAAGGGAGCGGTATCGGCGGATGGCCCGCAGACGCCTCGGCGTGTCCAAATCAACAAGGCCATGGTCGGTTTCCTGACCCACAGCGGCTACAGCCATGGTGGCAACGGATTTGAGGGGATGGCCTTCCTACTGGACCAATTTAAAGACGTTGACCTGAAGGACCCAACTGATCCCAAACACGGTCTTGATCTTAAGTCGATAGCCACGCGATTTGCTGAGGTCTACAGGGATGAGAAAGTTCAATCGAAGGAAGCGGGCTTCGACGGACCACGTGCGCTGCCGGGTGTTCATCACCCGATCTTCAAGGGCAAGCCCGTCAACTACGATCCACGTGAGCGGTTTATCGCCAACTTCATGGAGAAACGCAGCGATTATAATATCTTCCATGCATTCTATCGCGAATTGGTGCAGGCACTCTATGAAACAGGCGCATCCCGTTATGTTTTTTGCGTCAATGTCGACGCAGTGATCGCAGCACTGCTGCTCGCAATTTTGTGGAAAGACTATCGCTCGGGTGCGCTGACTGAAAAGGACCTAGAAACAGCGGCTTTCAACGTATTCCTTTATGGCCGCATGATCGGCGCCGCCGCGGAGATTGATGATCATCTCAATCGTGGGCGAAATATGGATACGCGGACACCGCAGGAGCAGTGTGCGTTTGTCGTATAGTGCTTCTGGTACCCGTCTACCGCGATGGGGTAAGCACTGAGATTCGCCGAAATGGCGGTGTTAGTCGCCTCTCTTCATATATTTCCGTCGCCAAGAGCTCCTCCGCGTTCCAACATTGGGCTGATGCGCCTCCTGCTCAGGTGGCTGAGACTTTGCTGTTCCGAATGTTGATCGCAATCGTTGGCGCTTCTCAGTTCAGATTCAACTGAAAAGGACGTTCTTCACGGGCGACGCCTCAATTTGCCAGCAACACGGGTAAGGGGGAATTGTTTAGGACGTGTTGGGTCGCCCCACCGAAAATCATTTGGCGCAACCTGCTCTGGGTGTAGGCGCCTTTGATTAGCAGGTCGCATCCCAATGATTCCGCAGCTGCGAGGATAGCCTCGCCAGTGGTTTTACCATCCAGGTCCACTCGCATCGGTTCTGCGCTAATCCCATTGCGTTGCAGGTATTGGATCAATTGGTCTGCCGATGGTCCTGGCACCCTTGTGCCGCCAACAACTGTAAGGACCGTAACGCGATCGGCTTTATGAAGGAGGGGCATTGCCAGGGAGGTGGCGCGTGCCTGCTCAGTGCTGCTGTTCCAGGCGATTAACACGTTTCTCGCGATCTGGACTGGCGGCGACGGCGGAGCTAGCAATATCGGTCGACCACTTTCAAATAAGCCAGATTCAATTGTCCGGTGGTAGAGACCGGTCGACTTCGTATCCGGCCGATTCATCACAATCACATCGAAAACGCGACCATAGCTACCGACGAAGCTTTCACCCTCCGGCGCCTCGTCCAACCAATTGAACGATGGCGGCCTTGTCGTCCCCGTTGAGCGGGGCACATCGTGAGTCTGCATGAAAGCCTCAAAGACCTGTCGTGCTTTCTTCGCTTCTTCTTCGATGTCGCGTCTAAAATCTTCCAACGGAAAACTGCCCATTATATCAACTCCAGCAAAATCACTGATTTGCCGGCGCAGTGCGAAACCCTCTATGTAGGCACCGTGTTGTCGAGCCAACAATAGCGCAGTTTCCAGTGCTGATCGCATAGTTTCGCGATTTTCAGTTGGAACTAGGATCGTCTTCATGCTCATTATTACTCTCGGTGTTTCAATAATCCCACCCAAATAGATCCGGACTAGATGGTGAACGATGGCTTGCTGGCGCGCCTCGCATATCGCTAGGACAACAAGCAACTCGTTCGCCAGCTGGCCGGGCAGTTGTCACGGAATATTTTGGCAAGGCTTCGATAGTACCAGCGCCACTTTTCACGGGATTACCGGCGGATGGTAGGGTAGCGTATAGGCCAGCGCCCACAGCAGAATTAGCACAACCGGCAAATGCACGAGCAACTGCAGGAAAGTGAAACCCACAATGTCGCGTGCGCGTAGGCCGAGCACACCAAGAAGCGGGAGCATCCAAAACGGGTTAATCAGGTTCGGCAGTGCCTCCGCGGCGTTGTAGATCTGCACCGCCCAACCGAGATGAACTTTGAGGTCGTTGGCCGCTTGCATCACATAGGGTGCTTCCAGAAGCCACTTGCCGCCGCCGGACGGGATGAAGAATCCTAAGATCGCCGAATAGATGCCGATCACCAGCGGATAGATGTGCTGGGTCGACATGCTAACAAAAGCATGAGCGATCTGGTCAGACACGGTCAGTCCCGCGCCGTTTTTCGCTTGCGTTAGGATCGTAGCGATAGCGCCATAGAACGGAAATTGTATCAGCACGCCGGCGGTTGCTGGCACGGCCTTGGCCACCGCAGTAAGGAAGCGCTTGGGACGCCAGTGCAGCAGCAATCCAACCATGATGAAGATAAAATTGTAGGTATTGAGGTTCGAAATCGCGATGATCGTGTCCTGCCGGGAAAACTCGTAAATCAGCCATCCCCCCGCGAGCAGGGCCAGCAGAATGGTTAGCAGCGGCGAATGCTCAAGCCACTCTCCGGGTTGGCTTGGCGGGTTTACCTTGATGACGTCCTCACCTGCGATCTCGACACCCATGTGCTCTGCCGTCATGGCGGCGTCAGGTCCAGGTGCGGACCACACCGCGATGATAACCGAGACCATCAGCAGCACCGCAGTGATCACGATCGACTGCCAGAGGAAAATCGTTTCAGAAAATGGAATAACGCCGGTAATCGGGATAAGGCTTTTCGGCAGACTTGCGGCATTTGCCTGCAGTTGCGCCGCTGAAGATGACAATCCCATTGCCCAGGTCGCGCCGAGCCCGAGATAAGCGGCCGCGGCCGCAGCTCGATAGTCCATCCGCAGTTCTCGCCGCTCCGCGAGCGCTCGCACGAGGAGGCCACCCAAAATCAGGCTTAGCCCCCAGTTCAGCAGCGAGGCCAACATGCTGACGGCCGCCACAAGTCCTACAGCGCCCGTACCGTTCTTGGGCATATTGGCGAGGCTGCGGATGAGCCGCTGGGCCGGCCCAGAGGTTGCCACGACATACCCTCCGATCGCCACAAAGGCCATCTGCATCGTGAAGGTGATCAGGCTCCAGAATCCGTCTCCAAACGCGCGGCTGATGGCGAGTGGCGCAGCGCCGTTGCCAAGCGCCGCGAGAGATACCACCACCACTGCGATGGCCACGAAGATGAATGCATCGGGAAACCACCGCTCCGCCCATGCGGTGAACCCGATCGCGATCCGAACCAGAATTCCTTCGCTTTGCGTTGCTGGGGTTTCCATCGGGCTCTCCCATCAAATTGGCCCAAACTGGCGCAAACCGGCGAGTGTCGACACCTCATTTTGCGCAGATGCGAGCAGCACCCAAACCTACGTTGGGGGACAGTATCACATAGGGTGAGAGGCACCAAAATCTGAATCAGTCGCCACTACCTTCGCTTGCAGCGCGCAGCCACGTGAAAGAGGCCGCCCACAGGGGCGGCCTCTACGCACCTCCTTGGGCAAATGCGCCTTATTGCGCCAAAGGTTTGCGTCTCCCCCATTGCTGCAACATTGGGATCACAATCCAAGACAGTGCAATTGCAAAGATGAGAAGCCGAACGGCAAGATGCAGATTTAGTCCCATCGCCACCTCATTTTGTCGATAGTAGCGCAATAACTGCTAACTACCGTCAATTACGTATTTTTGCTTAGTGTCCTAAGTGATCGCTACCGATGGGGTTTTACCCCAATCTTACCGGGCTTACCTAATCAGTTCGGTTGAGCGCGTTACCGTAGAAGGTTTGCTTCACGGAGTTGCTTCCCCAGACATGCGCTCCGCGGCGGCGCTCTGGACGGCCTTGACGAGCACTACACCATCTGCTGCCACCGCACCCCGCCCCCGCGGCAGCACGAATAGCGGATTGATCTCGGCTTCTTGCAGTTCACTGCCGATCTCCCCAACCATGGTCGAGAAAGCCATGATGGCGTTGACGAGCGCTTCAACGTCCGCGATTGGCCGGCCGCGGAAGCCCTTTAGAAGCGCGGACGTTTTCAATTCGTCGATCATTTCATTGGCGTCGCGCCGCGACACAGGAGCAAGCCGCAACGATGTATCCCGGTACAGCTCGGCCGCGATACCGCCCATGCCCAACAGAATGATGGGGCCGAGCTGGGCGTCGTGATGAAAGCCGAGGATCAGTTCGACGCCGTCTGCGACGAGCTCTTGCACGAGGAAGCCATCCGGCTCGTGCCGTGTCACCGCAAAAAAGCGCTCGGCCATCTGCGCGCAAACTCGCGTGACGTTCTCAGGTGCGATGTTGACTGCGACGCCTCCGACCTCAGATTTGTGCAGCACATCGCGCGACAAAACCTTGACGACGACACTCTCAGCAAATGTCTTAGCGACGGCTTCAGCTTCCTCGGGCGTTCTTGCAACGACCTCGCGCGTGATTGGAATGCCAAAGCGGGCAAACAGACGCTTGCTTTCGGCCTCACTGAGTGCACCCGGCCGCAGCAATGAGGTCAGTTTATCCCTGACGTTGGCGGACGCCTTACTTGGACAATTTATTGTCTTGGCTTCTTCGACGCGACGCAGCGCGGCAAGCCCCATCGCGCAGCTCTCCGGAGCAACAAAGGTCGGAACGCCGACGAGGTTGAGCGCCCGCACCAGCTGCGGCGCATTGGGACTGGCAAAGCCGACAACCGGCTTGTCGCTCACAGACGCGCACTCGCGCAACGGCGCGCCGACGGTTTCCGGATCGCGCAAAGCCGATGAGCCCAGGACGACGGCGACGGCGTCATAGCCCGGGCTCGCCGTGACCAAGCCAAGAATGGTGCGAAACGTATCCGACTTCACGCCGGCGAGCGTGACGTCGATCGGATTTCGGTCGAGGGTTGCGCCCTCGATCGCAAGCGCCTTGAGGTTCGCTGCAGTGGCTTCGTCCGGCGGCGGCGTCTCCAATCCGGCAACGCCGACGGCGTCGGCGAGCAGGCTCGCCGAACCGCCGGTCGAGGTGATGATAGCTACACGATTCCCTTTCAGTACGCGGCCGCAGCTCAGCGTTAGCGGAATGTCGAGCAGATCCGAATATCGGTCGGCCCGGATGACGCCGAACTGGCGGAACATCGCGTCGTAGGCAGCATCGGAGCCTGCCAACGCACCGGTATGCGACACCGCCGAACGGGCTCCGCATTCCGAACGACCGACCTTGAAGGCTACCACCGGCTTCCCGGCGGCATGCGCGCGGATCACCGCGGCCTGAAATGCTTTCGGCTTGCGCAAACCTTCGAGGTAAAGCGCGATCACCTTCGTGCCCGGATCGTCGACGAGGTGGTCGATAAAATCGGCTACCTCGAGATCGCACTCGTTGCCGGTGGCGATCAGCTTGGAGAAGCCGATGCCTGCTGCCTGCGCGCGCGACAACAGCGAACCGACGATGCCGCCGCTCTGTGACACCAGCGCGATATTTCCTGCAATGATCTCATCGGTGACTAGTGCGTTGCTCGCTGACAACACAATCCGCTCGCTGACATTGACGAGGCCGATAGTGTTTGGGCCCAAAAGTCGCATCGCGCCAGCGGCGCACTTCAGCTCATCTTGCCGTGCCCGGCCCTCTGGACCACTTTCGCCAAACCCGCTGGCCAGCACGATGGCCGCAGATGTGCCGATGGCTGCAAGCTGCCGGACAGCTTCGATAACCTTTGCCCCGCCGATGAGCACCATGGCGACGTCGGGCGGCTGAGGCAGCGCGGCAATGTCTCGGTAGCAGCGATGGCCGCCGATCGTTTCGTAACGCGGATTAATCGGGTAGATGTCCCCTGCAAAACCGTATTTTTCGAGATAGGCGAGCGGCCGCCCGGTCAGCTTGGTCCTGTCCGCAGATGCGCCAACAATAGCGACCGCGCTTGGTCGTAATAGTCTTTCGAGGGTCTCCATCAGCGTGCGGTCTTTTCTAGGAAGGCGGTGACTGCATCCCGATGTTCCGCGGTCGTGTAGCAGACGGCCTGAGCTTCGCGGCCGAGCGCGAAGATCTGTTCCTCCGTCGACTCGAAGGTGCGGTCAAGGATCGCTTTCGAGAAGGCGATCGAGGCGCTGGAGGCCTGGCTCAGCTCGCGGGCCCAGGCGACGGCATCCGCGATCAGCATATCGGGCGAGGTCACGCGGTCCGCTAGTCTGATGGCAAGCGCTTCCTTCGCATCGACGAGGCGGCCGGTGAAGATCAGCTCCTTGGCGCGCGGCAAACCGACACGGCGCGGCAGGAAATACATGCCGCCGCCGTCGGACACGAGGCCGCGCTTAACGAAGCTCATGGTGAAGACGGCCTGCTCGGAGGCGAGAATGAAGTCGCAGGCGAGCGCCATGTCGCAACCGAGCCCAGCGGCAGCGCCATTCACCGCCGCAATAACCACTTTCGGCATACCGTGCAGCAAGGCGACGCTCTTGTGCGTTTGGCCCTGCCGCCGCCAGCCGTTAAAGGCCACCTGCCCCACCGGCACTTTCAATCGCTCCTTCATGCCGCTGATATCGCCGCCCGCGCAGAATGCCTTCCCCTTGCCAGTGAGAACCACTGCGCGCACTCCCTCGTCGGCGGCAACGCGCTCGAGCAGAACCACAAGCTCGGCGCGCAGCGCGTCGTTGATCGCGTTGCGCACCTCCGGCCGGTTGAGCGTCACGATGGCGACCTTGTCCTCGACCGTTAGTTCGACGAATGTTGTCATGGCGCAAATTCCGACTATTCGATCTTGATGCCGGCGTCGTGCACGACCTTGCGCCAAAGCGCCTCCTCGCCCTGCACGTACTGTCCGAGCTGCTCCGGCGCCCCGCCGACCATGATGAGACCTTCGTTCTCCACAAGCGTGTCAAAGGACGGCGCACGCAGCGACTTGTCGACCGCCTTGTTGAGAAGCGCGATCGTCGCAGAGGGCGTTTTTGCCGGCGCAAACAGTCCATACCAGCTCTCGGCGGCATAACCAGGCACGCCGGCCTCGGCGACCGTCGGCAGGTCTGGGAATGCCGCGGTGCGTTTTGCCGAGGTGACGGCAAGGGCCTTCAACTTGCCGGCTTTAATGAGCGAGGTAGCGCTGGCGACTGTGGTGAACATCACCTGGATAGTGCCGCCGAGTAGATCGGTGATCGCCGGCGCAGCACCTTTATAGTGCACCGGCGTCAGCTTCACCTGGGCCAGGCTGTTGAACAATTCGCCGGCAAGATGCGCCGAGGTGCCTTGGCCGAAGGTTCCGTAGTTGAGGCCGTCGGGCTTTGCCTTTGCCGCGGCGATTAGGTCGGCAATCGAGTTAATGCCCGAGCTCGGGTTTACGACGACGATGTTGAACGAGCGTGCGACCAGTGCAACAGGCGCGAAGTCCTTATCGGTGTCGTAAGGCAATTTGGCGCGTAGACTGGGATTCACGGCATGCGCGAAGGTAGCCATAACTAGCGTATGGCCATCGGGCTCGGCCTTGGCCACGTATTCTGTACCAACGATCGTGCCCGCGCCCGGCTTGTTCTCGATGATCACGGTACCATTAAGTTCCTTTGCCATCTCTTGCGCGAGCGTGCGCGCGATGATGTCGGTGCCGCCGCCGGCCGCGAAGGGCACGACTATCCTGGTGACCTGGCTGGCGAACTCGGAGGCGACGGCCGCGCCGGACACGGTGAGGCAGGCGAATATGGTCAAAAGAGCATGTGCGAAACGCATGCGGGCGGCAGTGATCAGCATAAGCGGCTTCCAGTTTCCAACTGCTCTTCGTTCTTTGTCTTGCGCGGCGTGTTTAACATGGCGCGATGACATGCAGCCGGGGCCGATTCCACCTGTTGGAATTGGCTGCCCGCCTGCTATCCTGCATCCATGAGACCGATGGGCCGCTCGCCGCTTAACCGCTCGCTCAAGCGAGGGATCGCTATCCTGCGTGCGTTTCGGCCAGGAACAGAACTGCTCGGGAATGGCGAACTTGCCGAGCGCACGGGTCTGCCGCGCGCCAGCATCAGCCGGCTCACGCAAACGCTAACGGAGGTCGGTTACCTCGAATATAGCGCGTCGCAGCGCGCCTATCGGCTTGGCGCGCCTGTGCTGACGCTCGCACATGCGATGCGTTCAGGCTCATCGGTGCTGCGTGTCGCAACGCCGCCGATGACGGCGCTGGCGCGCCGCCTGCGCATCAACGTCGGCCTTGCTGTGCGCGACGGCGACGAAATGGTCTATCTCGAATCAGTGCGTTTCAACGCCAAAGGCTCGCAACGCTCGGTCGTATCAGGTCAGCGCGTACCGATCGAATTGACGGCGCTCGGCCGCGCGTGGCTGGCGGTCGCCCCGGAAGGAGAGCGCAAGCCGCTGATGGCGCAGTTGAAGGTAAGACGACGCAAGCGTTGGCGCGTGCTGGAAAGGGAGATTGCCGAAGCAGCAGCTTACGTCGAACAGCACGGCTATTGCGTTGCGTCATGGCAACCGCAGGTGATTGCGCTGGCGACGCCGCTAGTATGCGCGCGGCATTCGATTTATGTGTTGAATGTTAGCGTGACAACAGAGGAACCAATGGCATCCGTCATCCGCGCCCTTGAGCAGCCGCTTCTCGCCCTCGCCGCGCATTTACGCGAGGCGATTAACGGGACCGGGCTGTGAACTATGCGATCCTCTCCCATCAAGCCACGAACATCAAAAGATAGTAGCAAATGATAATGCAAATGCTTGGTACTGAGGGGCAGATCAATATCGGTGGCATGGTCCTAGAGTATCGATTCTTTGGCCCACCTCCCGCTCATTCACCGACTATAGTCATGTTGCACGAAGGGCTTGGCTCCATAAAGACTTGGGGCGATTTTCCACGGCGTCTTTCCGAACGAACCGGCGCTGGTATATTTGTGTATTCGCGCGCCGGTTATGGCGCGTCTCCACCTTTTGGTAGCGGCCTTCCAATCGACTACATCAAGCGTCACGCGCTCGACGTACTGCCCAAAATTCTCGAAGCCATCGGGTTCCGACGCGGAATGTTGCTCGGCCATAGCGACGGAGCATCCATGGCCGCGGCCTATGCCGGAAACTCCGATGATCCAAGAGTTATTGGACTGGTCCTGATTGCCCCGCACTTCATTGTTGAACCGGAGACCCTCGCCGAGATTCGGAAAGCCCGCCAAGCCTACGAGGCGCGCGACCTACGCCAGCGGCTAGCGCGTTATCACAACTATGTCGATGTGGCTTTCTGGGGATGGAATGAGGTGTGGCTCGAACCTGACTTCGCGGCATTCAACCTGCGAGCAGAGCTGGCAAAGATCCGCATTCCAATGCTGGTCATCCGCGGCGATGATGACCGTTACGGCACCCACCGCCAAATCGCTGTTGCGAAAGAGCAATGTGGGTGCCCGCTGGAAACGTTAATAATTCCGAACTGCGGTCACGTTCCGCATCGCGAAAGGCCAGAACAGACGCTTGATACGATTGCCGGATTCTATGAGAAGTTCGCACAAGCGGAGCGCGGAGAGCCCGCACGATCAGGGTAACCTCACTTAGCAGCCTTGAGTTCTGCCGCGACGCCGCCACGCGGCCGAGAACTCTTTGCCTCCACGCGAATCGCCGTAATGTTAGTTTCGATGGCATTACCAATCGCGAGAACTGTGTCATCCGCACTGTCGAAGCGCGCCAGCATCAGTCCGACCGGTGCATCTCCTTCGCGATGGCACGGCAGGCTCAATGCGCAGCCGTCAAGAAAATTCACCAGTGTCGGATTTCGCAGAACCAATAGATTGAGCCGATGGTAAAGCTCGTCGTCGCGTTCGAGATCGGTAATCAGAGGTGCGGTGATCGGTACCG
>Ga0207819_1000113_pt1 | contig 15556 bp, 15 predicted proteins | sample LuqExpMetageno42_FD_187800 | JGI IMG/M metagenome (GOLD analysis project Ga0207819, IMG submission 187800) | Tropical forest soil microbial communities from Luquillo Experimental Forest, Puerto Rico - Sample 42 (SPAdes) | ecosystem: Environmental > Terrestrial > Soil > Tropical forest ...
GTTGCGGTGATCCGCGTCGGCGGCGCCACCGAGATCGAGGTGAAGGAGCGCAAGGATCGCGTCGATGACGCGATGCATGCGACCCGCGCCGCGGTCGAGGAAGGCATCCTGCCGGGGGGCGGCGTCGCCCTGCTGCGCGCAAGCGATGCGCTGAAGAAGGTGAAGACGCAGAACGAAGACCAGAAGCACGGCGTCGAGATCGTCCGCAAGGCGCTCCAAGCTCCGGCGCGCCAGATCGCCCTGAACGCGGGCGAGGATGGCTCGGTCATCGTCGGCAAGATCCTGGAGAAGGATCAGTACTCATTCGGCTTCGACGCGCAGAACGGCGAGTACGTGAACATGATGTCGAAGGGCATCATCGACCCGACCAAGGTCGTGCGCGCTGCGCTGCAGAATGCGGCCTCGGTGGCCGGTCTCCTGATCACTACCGAGGCGATGGTCGCCGAACTGCCGAAGAAGAAGGAAGCGATGCCGGCCATGCCCCCGGGCGGCGGCATGGACTTCTAAGCGGTCCGACCGAAACAAGAATGCAGAGGCCCGGGAGCAATCCCGGGCCTTTCGCAATTAAGTAGACGAGATCGGGTCGCAAAAGCCTTTCGGCAACGTAAGCTCGTGCTCATGGCATCAGGCAACATCTACGTCGGCATCGGCGGCTGGACCTACGAGCCGTGGCGCGGCGTGTTCTATCCCAATGGCCTGCCGCATGCGCGCGAATTGCAATATGCGGCGGAGCACCTGACCTCGATCGAGGTCAACGGCACGTTCTATCGCACGCAAACGCCGAAAACGTTTCGCGACTGGGCGAGCCAGGTGCCTGACCGTTTCGTGTTCGCGCTGAAAGGTCCGCGCTATGCGGTAAACCGGCGCGTGCTCGCGGAGGCCGGCGACTCGATCAAACGTTTCCTCAATTCCGGCGTCACCGAGCTCGGCGACAAGTTGGGTCCCCTGCTCTGGCAGTTCGCGCCGACGAAGAAGTTCGACGAGGCCGATTTCGGCGACTTCCTGGAATTGCTGCCGGACAAATTCGCCGGGCGCAAGCTGCGCCACGTGGTCGAGGTGCGGCACGACAGCTTCAAGGTACCGGCGTTCGTGGCGCTGCTGCGCAAATTTTCAATTCCGGTCGTCTATGCCGAACACGCGACCTATACGGAGATGGCGGACATCACCGGCGATTTCGTCTACGCCCGGCTACAGAAGGGCAACGAGAAGCTGAAGGCCGGTTATCCGTCGAAGGCACTCGACGCCTGGGCCGAGCGCGCGAAAACCTGGGCGAAAGGCGGCGCGCCGAAGGACCTGCCGCGCGTCGAGAAGGCCGCGCCGAAGAAGGCACCGCGCGACACCTTCATTTATTTCATTCACGAGGCGAAGGTGCGCGCGCCGGCGGCGGCGATGGGGCTGATCGATCGGCTAAAAGCGTAACGACCACGAACGAGAAGGTGCGCGTTCATCCGGCGTCACCTTGTCGCGACGTGGCCGTCTTGGCGCGCGGCGAAGTACGCCGCCACACGCGCTTGCAGGGACACTGCCCGCCGCGCATGACGGCGCGATGACAGCTTCCGTTCCGCGCCTCGCATTCCTATAGTTCCGCCATGCCCGCACGGAAGCGCACGCTCTTCACCATCGGCTACGAACAAGCGACGCCTGCGGCGGTGATGCAGGAGCTGAAGGACGCGAAAATCGAACTGCTCGTCGACACGCGCGCGGTCGCGGCCTCGCGCCGGCCAGGCTTCTCCAAGCGGCAGCTTGCCGCCGCGCTCGACGAGAACGGCATCGCCTACCTGCATCTGCAAAAGCTCGGCACCCCGACCGAAGGCCGTCAGGCCGCACGCGCGGGCGATCGCAAGACGCTGTGGCGCATCTACAACAAGCACATCAAGAAGGCGGAACCACAGGCCGAACTCGGCGAGTTGGTCGAGCTCATCAAGTCCGGAAAGCGCATCGTGCTGCTCTGCTACTGCCGCGATCCAAAGACCTGTCACCGCAGCCGCATCGTGGCCAATGTCGAGGCGCGCATGCCGGTCAAGGTCGAAGACCTGATCCCGAAGCTATTCTAAGAGGCATATTCAGTCCGCCTTGACAAAGATCAACGCCGCCCCACCCGGCGCCGACCAGATTCATTCGCTCACGCGAACGAAGGAACCGGCGCCATGCTCGACGTCACGCGGTCACGCGAATCCGCGGCCGAGATCGGACTTATCCGCAATTTCATCGACGGGGCTTACGTCGAGCGATCTGGCGCCAAGACCTTCGACAAACGCTCGCCCGTCACGGACGCGCTGATCGCGCGGGTCGCGGAAGCGACGGAGGCCGACGTCGACGCAGCAGTGAAGGCCGCGCGCGCGGCGCTCTCAGGTCCGTGGGGCAAGCTAACGCCGGCGGAACGCGGCGACGTGCTCTATGCCCTGGCCGACGGCATCAACAAGCGCTTCGACGATTTCCTCGCCGCCGAGGTTGCCGATACCGGCAAGCCGGTGTCGCTCGCGCGCCATCTCGATATTCCGCGCGGCGCGGCGAACTTCAAAGTGTTCGCCGACACGATAAAGAACGTCTCGACCGAATTCTTCGAAATGGCGACGCCAGACGGCTCCGGCGCGATCAATTACGCGGTACGCCGGCCAATCGGCGTGGTCGGCGTGATCTGTCCGTGGAATCTGCCGCTGCTCTTGATGACCTGGAAGGTCGCGCCGGCGATGGCCTGCGGCAACACGGTCGTGGTGAAGCCGTCGGAAGAGACGCCGCAGACCGCGGCGCTGCTCGGCGAGGTCATGAACGCGGTCGGCATTCCGAAGGGCGTCTACAACGTCGTGCACGGCTACGGACCGGGATCGGCCGGCGAATTCCTGACACGCCATCCGGGGGTGAACGCGATCACCTTCACCGGCGAGACACGCACCGGAGCGGCGATCATGAAGGCGGCCGCGGACGGCGCGCGGCCCGTGTCGCTCGAAATGGGCGGCAAGAATCCGGCCATCGTCTTCGCCGACTGCGATTTCGACGCCGCGATCGACGGCACGATGCGCTCCTGCTTCGCCAATTGCGGGCAGGTCTGTCTCGGTACCGAACGCATCTATGTCGAACGCCCGCTGTTCGAAAAATTCGTCGCCGCGCTGAAGGTGCGGGCGGAAAAATTGAAGATTGGTGTGCCGGACGACACATCGACCGGCATGGGCCCGCTGATCAGCCAGGAGCACCGCGAGAAGGTGCTCTCGTATTATCGAAAGGCCGTTGAAGAGGGCGCCACCGTCGTCACTGGCGGCGGCGTGCCGGAGATGCCGGAAACCTTGCGCGGCGGCGCCTGGGTGCAGCCGACGATCTGGACCGGCCTGTCGGACGACGCCGCCGTCGTCACGGAAGAGATCTTCGGCCCGTGCACACACATCGCGCCGTTCGATACGGAAGACGAAGTGATCGCGCGCGCCAATGCGCTTGACTACGGCCTTGCGGCATCCGTGTGGACCACGAACCTCTCGCGCGCGCATCGCGTGTCGGCGCGGATCGAAGCCGGCATCGTCTGGGTGAATTCCTGGTTCCTGCGCGACCTGCGCACGCCGTTCGGCGGCATGAAGCAGTCGGGCATCGGCCGCGAAGGCGGCATCCACTCGCTCGAATTCTACACCGAACTGAAAAACGTCTGCATCAAACTGTAAGGGCACCATGGCACGCATCATCGGCGCGATCGCCGCCTCGCATACGCCGACCATCGGCTTCGCCTACGACCGGCAGAAGCAGAACGATCCTGTGTGGAAGCCGATCTTCGAGGGCTTTAAGCCGGTGCAGCAATGGCTGGCCGACAACAAGCCGGACGTGCTGTTCGTCATCTTCAACGATCACGTCACCTCGTTCTTTTTCGATCACTACTCCGCATTCGCGCTCGGCATCGGCGAAAGCTATGCCGTCGCCGACGAGGGCGGCGGCGTGCGCGATCTGCCGCCGGTCAAAGGCCACACTGGCCTTTCACACCACATCGGTGCAGCGCTGATGGCCGATGAATTCGATATGTCGTTCTTTCAAGGCAAGCCGCTCGACCACGGTCTGTTCTCGCCGCTGTCGATCATGTGCCCGCACGAGCCGCAGTGGCCCGCAGCCGTCGTGCCGCTGCAGGTCGGCGTGCTGCAGTTTCCCATTCCATCCGCCGCGCGCTGCTACAAGCTCGGGCAGTCGCTGCGCAAGGCGATCGAAAGCTATCCGGAGGATCTGAAAGTCGCGCTGGTCGCGACCGGTGGGTTGTCGCACCAGGTGCACGGAGAGCGCGCGGGATTCAACAACACAGCCTGGGATGAGCGCTTCCTCGATCTCATCGAGAAGGACCCGACCACGCTCACCCGCATGACGCAGGCCGACTATGCCCGGCTCGGCGGCATGGAAGGCGCAGAAGTCATTATGTGGCTCGTCATGCGCGGCGCGCTATCGGCCAACATCAAATGCCTACACCGCACCTACTATCTGCCGTCGATGACGGGCATCGCCACGGCGATCTACGAGAACCAGCCGGTCGAAACGCTCGCCGACGTGCACGGCGACTACCGGCGCCACATCGGGCACCAACTCGCTGGGGCGGATGCGCTGGAGGGCACCTATCCATTCACGCTCGCCCGCAGCGTGAAGGCCTACCGGTTCAACAAATTTCTACATGACCTGATCGTGCCGGAGAAGCGCGCCGCCTTTCTCGCCGACGAGGAAACCGCCTGCGCGCACGCCGGTCTCACGGTTGAGGAGCGTGCCCTGCTCCGGGCTCGCGACTGGCGCGCCATGATCCACTACGGCGTCAGCTTTTTCATGCTGGAGAAGCTCGGGGCCGTGACCGGCGTGTCGAATTTGCACATCTACGCGGCGATGCGCGGGCAGACCCTGGAAGAGTTCCAGAAGACGCGCAACGCGCCGGGCGCGCTCTATTCGGTCGCCGGGCAGGACGCGCCGAAACTCGCCTGGGATGCGGCGCCGGCGAAGTGAGCCCTTGCGCTCCGCCCCAGGCGCACTATGTGACGATCCGGTTTTCCGGTTTCGGGCGATTGCCGTGGTGACGCGGTAGGCTCTTCACTCTCCGTAAGGCGGCGATGCACGGGACGCCGACGAGCCGAAAGAGCGGGAGTAACACCCCGTATCGCCCGAACCTATCTTACTCCGCCGCGACCGGCACCGCTTGTGCCGCGTGCCGTCGCTCGAAGGCGTTGACCAGAACCGCGAGCGCGGCTGTCAGGGCGAACATCACGAACGCGATCGCGGCATCGACCGCGAGCACCAACGCGAAGCCGCCGCGCTCATGCAGCAGCGAGATCATCGCGATCGCGCATCCAGCGCTGATGAACAGCAGGAAATACCGCACAGCATAGACGCGTCCGCGCCAGGCGTCAGCCGTATAGCGCGCCAGCACTATGTCATTGACCGTGACTTGGCCGTAAATTGCGGCCACTGCGACCGCGAGCGCGAACATTAGCGCAATGCCGTTCGAATAGGCGGCCCAGAGATTGCCGAGGAAACCCAGGCCAGTAACGGCCACGAAAAGCGTTTGCGGCGCGAAACGCTCCGATAGCCGCCCGACACAGAGTTGCGCGATCGCGCCGCACATCAGCACGGCGGTGGCGATGCCGCCGACCAGCACGAGCGGCACGCTTGACGTGAGCCGTTCATCGACGATCTTCGGCAGCGCAATGGTGAGGAAGTGAAACACCGTGCCGGCGGTCAGCGCAATGCCGATGAACAGGCCAAACATCATCGCCATCGCGCGCGGCGACAGCGTCACCGCGGCCATTGTCTTGCGGCTCTTGGCATGATGCCGGTCGTCCGGCGTGAGCCACAGGTAAGCCACGCCGGTCACGAGCGCGAACGCCGCGGGCGCAAGGAAGGCCGCGCGCCAGCCGAGCCACGTCGCGAGCAGCGCGCTGATGCCGGCCGCAAGTGAAACGCCGAGATTGCCGCACACTCCATTGAAGGCGAGCGTGCGCCCGCGCGCCTGAGAAGCCTCGATCAGCATGGCCATGCCGACGGGGTGATAGATTGCGGCGAACATGCCCAGCGCAAACAAGGCGACGGAGAGCGCGACGAGATTGGGCGCGAGCGCGGCGCCTGCGAGCGAGACGCCGCATCCAAGATAGAACAAGCCCATCATATTGCGCCGGCTCCAGCGGTCGGCGAGCCAGCCGGCCGGCAATGAAAACACGCCGAAGGCGACGAAGGCCGCGGTCGACAGCGCAATCAGCTCCGAATACGGCCGCCCGTAGACCGCCTCGAGCCCGATCACCACGGTCGGGTAGATCAGCAGTACGAAGTGATCGAGGGCATGCGCCCAGTTCAGAAAAGCAATCGAGCGGCGCTTGGCGGCTTCGTCGGTCATTCCAACAGTACCTTTCGCCGCCTCTTAGCACAGATCAAGCGGGCTGCCGAACCGATCTGCACGCACTTCGTGTGCCAACGCACAAACTCTGGCCGGACGATCCCAGCAAACATCGATCTCGGCCTGCGTAATGGCGGCGGAATTCTGGACCGAGCCAATGGCGAACACGATGCTCCCCGACGAGTTGTCGCTCTCGATCGTCGCCACCAACTCGACCGTGCGCCTCGCCATCGACTGGCGCGTGCTGGAGGATATCTTCGGCGACGGCATCTACGTCGGACCGGAAGTGCAATATTTCGGCTCCGACGGATATCGCCACACGCGCTTCGGCGCGCACCTGGCCGGATTGAAAACCGACACGTATGAATGGTCGGCCGCTGCCGGCTGGGCGCGCGACTCCGAGCGGCAGTCGAGCCCGTACGTGCGGCTCAACGTTATGACGCGGCGGTGATCAATCCAGCGTCCGCCTGAACCGCGTCACCGCAATCGTCATGGCGACCAGCATCAGGATAAACAGCGCGAGCGCTTCCGTGCGCAACTCGCCGAACGTCGAGCCCTTCAGCATCACCGAGCGCACGATGCGCAGATAATGCGTCAGCGGCAGCGCCTCGCCGATCCATTGCGCCCAGCGCGGCATGCCGGCGAAGGGAAACAGGAAACCGGAGAGCAGGATGTTCGGCAGGAAGAACATCATCGACATCTGCATCGCCTGCAGCTGATTTTGCGCAACGGTCGAGAAGGTGTAGCCGATCGACAGATTGGCGGCGATGAATAACGTGCTCAACCCGGCGAGCACCGCGAGACTGCCGACGACCGGCACGCCGAACAATGCGACGCCGAGGCCGATGATCATTCCCGCCTGCACGAAACCGACGATGATGTACGGCACGATCTTGCCGAGCATGATCTCGGTCGGCGAGATCGGCATCGACAGCAGCGACTCCATGGTGCCGCGCTCGATCTCACGCGTCACCGACAGCGCGGTGAAGATCAGCATCGTCATTGTGAGAATCGTGCCGACCAGGCCCGGCACGATGTTGAGTGGCGTCTCGGCCGCCGGATTGTAACGCGGGTGGATTCGAATGTGGAACGGCGGCGCGTTCAGCGACTGGATATCGCGCTCGTGCGCGAGCGCCGTTTGTGCGACTTGGGCGAGCGCGCTCAGCGCCGAACCCGACGCAACCGGATCGGTCGCATCGGCCATGACCAGCATGGTCGGCGACTCCCCTCGCCTGACGGCTCGCTCGAAATTAGCTGGGATCTCCACCGCGAACAGCACCTGCCCCGACGCGAGCATTCGGTCGAGTTCGGTTTCGTCGCGGGGAAGCTCGGTGACCTTGAAATAGCGGGTATTCTGCAACGCGGCGAGGATCGCGCGCGAGAGATCCGTGTGCTCCTGCAGCAGGACAGCGGTCGGAAGATCGCGCGGGGTCGTGTTGATGGCATACCCGAACAGCATCAACTGCACGAGCGGCACCATGATGATCATCGCGAACGAGACGCGGTCGCGGCGGAGCTGGATGAATTCCTTCACCAGCACCGCGTAAGTCCGCCGCCAGAAGCCGAAGCGGGGAATACGGTGCGGGGGCCTGTCGGGGATGACGTGCGCGCTCATTGGTAATTGTCCCGCGCACGGCTCATCAGATCGATGAACACGTCCTCAAGCGACGGCTGCGCGCGCTGCCAGTCGAGATTGGCACGCTGGTGCTGCGCGACCGCCGCGTCGAGCTTTTCCACATCGCGGCCCGACACGTGCAGGCTGGTGCCGAACGGCGCGACCATATCGACGCCCGGCGTGCGGGCCAACTCATCCGCCAACGACGCAAGCCCGCTGCCCGAAGGCGCACCGACGATCCAGGTCGTCAGATGTGAGGACTCGATCACCTCATCCACCGTGCCGTGCACCAAGACCTCGCCATAGGCGATGTAAGCGATCTCGTGACAACGCTCCGCCTCGTCCATGTAATGCGTCGACACCAACACGGTGAGGCCTTCGGCCGCGAGAGCGTGGATCTCATTCCAGAAATCGCGCCGCGCCTTCGGATCGACGCCGGCGGTCGGCTCGTCGAGCAGCAAAAGCTGCGGGCTCGGCAGCGTGCAGGCCCCGAGCGCGAGCCGCTGCTTCCAGCCGCCCGACAGTTCGCCCGCGATCTGCTCTTCACGGCCGTTGAGCCCGAGCCGTTCGATCGCGGCGCGCGCCGCAGCGGCGGGACGGGCGAGGCCGTAAATGCGCGCGACGAATTCCAAATTTTCCCGTACCGACAGGTCTTGGTAGAGGCTGAAGCGCTGCGTCATGTAGCCGACCTGGCGCTTGATCTTGTCGGTCTCGCGCCGGATGTCGTAGCCGAGGCAGGTGCCGGTGCCGGAATCAGGCGTGAGCAGACCGCACAGCATACGGATGGTCGTCGTCTTGCCAGAGCCGTTCGGCCCGAGGAAGCCGTAGATCGTGCCGCGCTTCACCTGCATTGACAGATCGCGCACGACCGTGCGGCCGTCGAACCTCTTCGTCAGCCCATGCACGTCGATGACGACGTCGCTCACTGGCTCTGCCCTTCCGACAGCGTGACTGTGACCGGCTGGCCGACACGCAATTTGTCCGGATCGGCCGTGCGCGCCTCGATCAGATAGACGAGCTTCGCCCTTTCTTCGCGGCTGTATATCACGGGCGGCGTGTATTCCGCGCTCGAGGCGATGAAGGTGACTTTGGCGGTGATATCGCCGGCACATCCGTCGCAGGAAACCTGCACCGTGTCGCCGTAGTGAATGCTAGCTAGGCGCGTCTCGGGCGCGAAGAAGCGGATTTTCAAATTGCCGGGCGGCAACAGCGACAGAACCGCGCGGCCCGGCGGCGCGGTTTCGCCGGGCCGGAAATAGATCTGCTGCACAATGCCGTCGCTCGGGCTCACACCGCGCCGGCGGTCGAGCCGGGTCTGCGCCCAGTCGAGATTGGCTTTCGCCTGCCGCAGCGCTGCTTCCGCATCGTCATAGGTCTTGCGGGTGCCGGCAGCCGCGGTGAGCAATTCCTTCGCGCGATCGAACGACTGCTGCGCATTCGTGACGGCCGTTTTCCTCACTACCAGGTCGGATTGCTGTAGGTCGGCGTCGAGCGTGAACAGCAGGTCGCCTTTATTCACGCGATCGCCTTCGCGGACCTTCAGCATTTCGACGCGGCCCTGCTCGTCCGGGCTGACGAAGATGAGATCGGCTTCGACCCAGCCCTGCAGGACGCGCGGACTGTTCTGCGCGCATCCAGCGAGAGCCGCGCAGGCCAGAATGGCGGCGGCGAGTGCGCGTCTCATGGTGCCCTCTGCGGGCCGAACAGAAGCTCGATATGCGTGCGCAACATGGCCGGCACGTCGAGCGGCTCGAAGCGGTCGAACAAGCCGCTCCACATCACCGCTATCAGTCCGGGCGCGGCGATCAGTTGCGGGAAGTCAATCAGGCCCGGCGGTGCCTGGCCGCGCTCCGCCGCGCGGCGCAGCACGACGCGCACGGCCTTGAGCACGCGCGCGAGCACCTCGCGGTAATAGAACTCGGCAAGGTGGGGAAAGCGGCGGCCCTCGGTGAGGATCAGACGGATTACATCACGCCGGCGCGTTTCATAAATTTCATGCACGAACAGCGCCACGATGCGCTCGGCGAGATCGAGCATCGGCACGTCGGCCTTGCCCAACGCCTCGATTGACCCCACGACCGGCGCCAGCATGTCGCGCACAATCTCCTGAAACAGCGTCTCCTTGTCGCGGAAATAGAGATAGATCGTGCCCTTGGCGACACCGGCGCGCTTGGCGACGTCGTCGAGCCGCGCAGCCGCGAAGCCGGCTTGCGAAAACTCGTCGAGCGCAGCGACGAGGATCGCCTGCCGGCGTTCGATCGCCCGCTCCTGGCGGGATGGGAGGCGGCCGCCGCGGGCTGCGGCCGAGGTGGCCGCCCGTCGTGCGCCGCGAGCGCCGCGCGGACCTGGCCTCTCGGCCCCTTTCCGCGATCCAGTCCCACTCCGCGCCATGCCGGCCCTCCACTGACTGACTGGTCAGTCATAATTTAGCCATGAGCCGGTGATCGCGCAAGGGAACGAACCGCCGAATTAATGGATAAGCGACCTTAGCCCTCGGCGTCGCAGAAGAATGCGCGGATGACGCACTCCTTCGCGCCACGCTTGTAACAGGAGCGCAAGGTGGCATTTTGCGCCGCTCCTAATCGCGCGGCCTGACCCCAGCCGCGCCCGCCGCAGGCATTGGAGTAATCCACGGCCATGGCCGCGCAGCCGTGCTTTACAGTCGCGACCACGCGGCAGGCATCGCTCTGGCATTTCGACAGCGCGTCGCGCGCGCCTCTTCCGCATTGCGGAAGTCATAGGCCTCGCCGTAGGCGTCGCACGAGCCGATCGCCAACGCGCCGGCCGCGCGCGCGGTCTGCACGGTGACGTGCAAAACCGCCGCGGTCGCGGCCAACAGCGTGCCCACGACCAGCGCTCGGATCACAGGCGTGTAGATCTGGCTCATCGCCCTCCTCACCCGTGCTGGGAGAGGAAGCTGGAGCGAGTCGGGGGAACCAATCAATGATTCGCGTCGCGCGACCTCTCAATTTCCGCCTTGACGGCCGCAAGCGACTCAGGGGTGTCGACGTCGGTGGATGCGGCCGGTCCGGCGGCCGGCACTTCCGTGACAGCTTCGCTGTAATTCCCGATCAGATTGCGCGCCCCGATATCGCCGTCCACAGCCATGAGATCGGAAAAGAAGCGGCGCGACCACAGCACCGGATTGCCGCGCCGCCCCTCGACGGTCGGCACCACAACGAGCGCGCCGCGCTCCGGGTCGTAGGCGGCGATCAGCCGGTTGATCAACTGCGTATCGACACGCGGCATATCGGCGAGGCAGACGATTGCCGCATCCGCTTCTATCGGCACGGCGGCAATGCCGGTCTTCAACGAGCTGCCGAGGCCGTCCGCATAGTGCGAATTGTGCACGAACTGAATCGGCAAGCCTGCGAGTGCCGCTTCCACCTTGTCCCGTTCATGACCGGTGACCACGATCACGGGCTTAGCCTCCGACGCAATCGCCTGCTCGGCAGCGATGCGCACCAACGGCTTACCGCCGATCTCTGCAGTCAGTTTGTTCAGCCCCATGCGGCTCGAGCGCCCGGCTGCGAGCACGACCGCCGCCACGCGCCGGCCCTCATGCTTGTCTTCGCGCGGCTGCGGCCGCGTCACGATTTCCATCAGCAGACCGCCGACGCCCATGCCGGTGACGTCGGCGCGCGTGACGGGAAGACCCGCGAGCAGCCGCATCAGCACCCAGTCGAAGCCGTTTTCCTTCGGCGAGCGCGCGCAGCCGGGTGCGCCGAGCACCGGAGCTCCGCGCAAATTGCCGATCAGCATCAGATTGCCCGGATCGACCGGCATTCCGAAATGCTCGATCGTGCCACCGGCGGTCTCGAGCGCCGCCGGAATGACGTCGCGGCGGTCGGCGATTGCCGACGCGCCGAAGACGATCACCATCTCAGCGCCGGCCGCGAACACCTCCTCGATCGCACGCGCGAGCTTTGGCTGTTCGTGCGGCACGCGTTTTTCTACGACGATGGTCGCGCCCGCGGGCGCGATGCGCGCGGCGGTGATCTTCAGCGTCTTCTCGATGACCTTCGGCACAAGGCCTGGCAGCATGGTCGAGACGATGCCGACCTTGCGAATGCGATATGGTGCGACCCGTACCAGCGGCGCGCGTGCCTCGCGCAGCGCCGCGTCGCGCGCCTCGGCTGAGACAGCGAACGGAATGATCTTCACCGTCGTAATCATCTCGCCTTCGACCACAGGCTTGTACGCAGCAAGCGTCGCGATCGTCACAGCCTCGTGCACGCGGTTCAGCCGATCGATGGCTTCACGATCGACGACGAGCACGCCCGGGTGCGCGGCGAACAGATTGCAGCGGCCGGTGAACGCCTTGTCGAGACGCACGCCCCCGTTCGACACGGCAGCGGCAATTTCCGCCGCGGCCTGGTCTTCGCTGACGTCACCGGGCTCGAGCCGCGCAACGACGATCTCGGAGATACCGGCAGCCGTGAGCGCCGCAACTTCCTGCGGGCCGATACGCGTGCCTTTCTTCAGCACCAGATCGCCCTGTCGGATCGAATGCACGGCCGTAGCGCCGATCGCCTCGGCCACGGGGACGGCGCCGAATTTCATGCCGCTTCCGCCGCTCTGTCGGCTTCCAGCCGCAGCGCCTGCGTGATCTCCGCCAAGATGGCGACGGCGATCTCCGGCGGCGACATCGCCCCGATCGGCAGTCCGATTGGGGCATGAATGCGCGCAATATCCGCGTCGGTGAGGCCCGCCAGTTTCAGCCGTTCAACTCGGCGCGCATGCGTCTTCTTCGAACCCAGTGCGCCGATGTAGAAGCAATCGCGGGCGAGCGCATGCTTGAGCGCGGGATCGTCGATCTTCGGATCGTGCGTGAGCGCGACGAAAGCCGTGTAGCGGTCGACGTTGAGCGGCGGCAACGCTTCGTCTGGCCATTGCGCGATCACCTTCACGTCGGGGAAGCGCTCTTCCGAAGCAAAAGCGGTGCGCGGATCGACGATGACCACATCGTAGCCGACGAGCGTGGCCATCGGCGCGAGCGCCTGACTGATGTGCACCGCGCCGGTGACGACCAATTTCGGCGACGGCACATGCACGGTCAGAAAAACGCGGCCCTGCGCCGTCTCCTCCATGCCGCTCTTGCCCATGCGCAGCCGCTTCTGGATCAGGGCCGCGAGCGGATCGCGCGCGACGTCGGGCGCCTTGACCAAACGCTGTGCGCCGCTGTCAACATTTGTGATCACGACCACCGCACGTCGCGCCGCGCGCTCGGCGTTCAAGGTTTGCAGGATATCGAGATTCAACTGACCTTCTCCACATAGACGCGGATGGTGCCCCCGCAGGAGAGCCCTACCTTCCACGCGGTCTCGTCGGCGACGCCGAATTCGAGCATCTTCGGCTTGCCGCTCTCGATCACGTCGATCGCTTCGGTCACCACCGCGCCTTCGACGCAGCCGCCCGACACGCTCCCCAGGAAATTGCCTTCCTCGTCGATCGCCAGATTGGAGCCGACCGGGCGCGGCGCCGAGCCCCAGGTCTCCATCACGGTCGCGAGCGCCACACCACGTCCGGCTTTGCGCCAGTCCTCCGCGGCTTGGAGAATGTCTTCATCGCGTGCGAGCATCTTGCACCCTCCTCTCCAGTGTCATGCCCGGCCTTGTGCGAGCCAGGCCATGACACGAAATGATTACGCCACCTTCCGCAGCATCTCTTTTGGATCATAAGCCTTCGCCGGCGCGCCCGAGAGCGCGCGCACCAGATCCGTCATTGACTCCAGATTGTGGATCGGCCGCAGTTCATCAACGTGCGGCAGCATGGTCCGCACGCCCCGTGCCCGCGCTTCGAAGCCCTCGAAACGCAGCAGCGGATTGAGCCAAACCAGCCGGCGGCACGAGCGGTGCAGCCGGTCCATCTCGAACGATAGCGTATCGTCGACATCACGCTCAAGGCCGTCGGTAATCAGCAGCACGACCGCACCCTGCCCGAGCACGCGCCGCGCCCATAGCTTGTTGAAAGCGCGCAGCGACGTCGCGATGCGCGTGCCGCCCGCCCAGTCGGCGACATGCGCCGAGCAGGCGGCCAGCGCCTCGTCCGGATCGCGCTCTCGAATCGCGCGCGTCACATTGGTCAGCCGCGTGCCGAACAGGAAGGTCGCGACACGCTTCTCGCGCTCGGTGATCGCGTGCAGAAAATGCAGGAACAGCCGCGTGTACTGGCTCATCGAGCCGGAGATGTCGAGCAGCGCGACAATCGGCGGCTCCTTCTCGCGCGGTCCGAGATATTTCAAATCGATCAGCGCGCCACCGCCTTTCAGGCTCGCGCGCAAGGTATGCCGCATGTCGACCATGCGGCCGCGCCGCGCCGCCGCGAGCCGCCGCGTGCGCACGCGGTCGAACGGCAATGCAAGCCTCGCGATTTCGCTTTTGGCCGCGGCGATCTCCGCTGCGGTCATCTGCGCAAAATCTTTTTTCTGCAGCACCTCGCGATCGGACACCGTGAGCCGCGCGTCGACTTCGATCTCCCGCTCCTCCTCGCCACGGCTCATGCTCGAGAACAGCGCATCCTGGATGCGCTGCGCACCGGCTTCGGGGGATTTCGGCGTTTGCGGCATGGTTTCGGGCAGCATGGCGGCGAGCATCTTTTCCAGCAATCCGCGTCGCCGGAAGAAGATGCGAAAGGCCTGATCGAAGATGACCGAATGCTCGTGCTTCTTCACGAACACCGCATGCAGCGTCCAATAGACGTCGTCGCGGTTGCCGACATGCGCGACGTGCAGTGCCTGGATCGCATCGATCACCGCTCCGGGACCGACCGGCAGCCCGGCCGCGCGCAACGCGCGAGCGAAGTAGACGATGTTGTCGGCGAGGCGGCCTTCTTCCATCTACTCAGCCGCCTTCAATTCCGCCTTCGCTTCGTCCAAGAGCGCCTTGATCTTGCCCTGGTCGATGCGGGCGATGTCGTCCTGATATTTCAAGAGCACGCCGAGGGTGTCGGACACTGTCGCCGGATCAAGCGCCACCGCGTCGAGCTCGCTCAGCGCGCCCGCCCAGTCCAACGTCTCGGCGACACCGGGCACCTTGAACATGTCTTCCTTGCGGAGCGCCTGCACGAAACCGACGACCTGCTCGGACAATTTCTTGCCGATGCCCGGTAGCTTGCGGCGCAGGATTTTCAATTCGCGCTGCGCATCCGGATAGCCGACCCAGTGATAGAGGCAGCGGCGCTTGAGCGCGTCATGCACCTCGCGCGTGCGATTGGACGTGATCACCACGATCGGCGGACGCGGGGCCTTGATCGTACCGAGTTCGGGCACCGTGACCTGGAAGTCGGCAAGCACTTCCAAAAGGAAGGCTTCGAACGCTTCGTCGGTGCGGTCGAGTTCGTCGATCAGCAGGACCGGTGCGCCATCCGGGTCCGGCTCCAAAGCCTGCAGTAGCGGCCGCTTGATGAGATACTGCTCGGAAAAAACGTCGTGCTCGATGCGCTCGCGATCGTGCTCGCCTTCGGCCTCGGCCAGACGGATCGCGATCATCTGCGCGCCGTAATTCCATTCGTAGACTGCGGCGGCGACATCCAGGCCTTCATAGCATTGCAGCCGAATAAGCTTGCGCCCGAGCGTGCGGCTCAAGACCTTGGCGATTTCCGTCTTGCCT
>Ga0207819_1000129_pt1 | contig 14854 bp, 17 predicted proteins | sample LuqExpMetageno42_FD_187800 | JGI IMG/M metagenome (GOLD analysis project Ga0207819, IMG submission 187800) | Tropical forest soil microbial communities from Luquillo Experimental Forest, Puerto Rico - Sample 42 (SPAdes) | ecosystem: Environmental > Terrestrial > Soil > Tropical forest ...
CTCGACTCTCGATTTGAAACTCGACTCTCTTGAAGCTCGACTCTCACGCATTTCAGGCGCAAAGTTCCATTATCACCGACCGAGGCAATGCCCGCATGGGTCGGTGGCTGAGAGACCGGTCGACTCTCGCCTGTAGAAGGCAACGGTGAGCGGCATGTCCAAGGCATCAAATCCAGTTTGCCGTAAGTGTAACCAGCGTATGCGTTGGTTTAGCACGGAGATTGCCATTCCTCCACTCGCTAAGGCATACGAGGAGCGTCACATCGACGTTTTTCACTGCGATACTTGTGATAAGTACACAGCGCTCGCCGCGGCCAAGAAACCGCGAACTGATCGAGCCGCGTGAATTCCTCACTCGAGCTTCGCCTTGCGCGCAATGCAAATCGGATATCGACGCCTCACTATTTAGCAACGCTGCGACAATAATAGCCGTCATCCTGTTTAGTGATGACCACCTTAATCGGACGCTTACATAGACTACGGTAGTAGTAGGCGGCCTTTTGCGCGTCGCGAACATCCACGTCGTTCAACTTGAATGTCTCGCCGGGCCTCATTTGTTTGAATGGGTATTTCTTGTAGATCCTGGTTTTGCCCTGACTGCGTTTTTGCATGGGTTTGTGCGAACTTAAAAGCTGCTTAAAGCGCGTGACGACAACTGTAAAAAACACACTTTGCGCCATCACAAACGGTGACAACTTATTGCGGAACAACACACAGAGTTCCGCTTTCGGAACACTACGACTAACTCACCTTCGCATTGGCCGGGCGCAAAAAAAGAGGGCTGCCTGTGGGATCGCCAGCCTCGAAGTCAACCATCATCATGAGATGCCGTTTCCCGGCGGAAAAACGGCCAATCCAATTTGTTCCAAAAAAGCGCTGTCCACATAGATTCACATCGGCCGCTCCAGTTGGTGAAGCGGCCAAATCACAAACGCACTAACGGTCATTTGTTTTCACAAAATGAGAGGGTCGCCCGCTTGCGCTTCGAGCGGCCCTCGGCACAGTGGCCGCTTCGAACGGGAAAGAAGCGGCGAAAGCGCGGACAAACTAGTTCGTTCCAAAAAAGAGAGAGCTGCCCAAGGGGATAAGGCAGCCCTCCCAGTACACATACACACTGATCGGCCGCTTCTGGGGCTTCGGGGGATGGGACGAAGCGGCCAAACTGCAAACGCACAACGCGATAATTTGTTTCAATCTCCTCGGCTACTGGCCTTACTCCTTGGCTACTGGCCTGACCGCAACGCGTCGGCGCATGCCTAGCCTCGTGGCTGGCCGTATGCATCAAAGCACCAGACGCGCCCGGCGAAATAGGGTTCCAAGGTCAAGTTGTGCAATGCAGAATCCTTGGGCAGCAAATGGCAGCAACGGGGTTTCTGTTTGACGCAGCCCGTCACTTTCGGGCACACTCTCAAGCGAGACGGCTTGGTATCCTGGGGATGGGAACGTGGCCAAGATTTATCCGTTGGTTACCGTCCTGCTGATTGCTGCGGCGATGGTATTAGTTCGCATGATCGTTTAGACGACGTGCGTCAGCTCGCTCTCCTCCGCAGTGCGCCTCGAACATCTCAATGGCGCTCGTGATGCCGTATGTGAGACGACTCTCGCTCTCGACCGGCAACGTGCCGACGATCTTGTAGAGGCCAGGCGCGGCGCTGTGTTTGATAAAGTTCATTACGCGTTCTTGCTCAGGCTTAGACGGGCGCAAGCAATCTCCGCCGGAGTTTCTTGTCACTTTGACGATACTCCCCTGGTTGTTAGCGCCAACGTGCGGACCAACGTGGTCCAGCAAACAAGAAACCAAAGAAACTCGGGCCACGATAATAGCCGCGATATATATGCGCCGGTCTGGACGAGTTATTAGACCGCCGCTCCATTGCACTGTCGGCTACCGTGCGCTCGCTGCCTTTGAGGACAGCGATCATCCGAGAATCTCGGCCATAGACGTCTTCGCGCAGCTGCAGCTTGCCCTGCTCGTCCACAAACGCCGTTTGGTAGGTCAGGTGCACTGGTATAAACCTTGGAAGGTTGATATTGATCTCCTTGCCGCCGAACATCTGTTCTAAACGCGCCTCACTGTAGTTCTCGTCCGGCACCACCAGCGACAACAGCTTTTCGGCGTAGGTAAGCGGATTCTCAACCCGCATGCAGCCATGGCTATAGGCCCGCCGCTCGCGTGCAAACAGGTACTTGTCCGGCGTGTCATGTTGGTAGACCAGGAACTTGTTAGGGAAATTGAAGCGGATGCGACCGAGCGCGTTGGCAGCGCCCGGTGGCTGCCAAATACGGATGCTACCGTCCCGGGTGTAGTCGACTTTCAAACCAATACGATCGAGTGCCCGCGGATCTTCCTGCAACGCTGGAAGGTACTCTTTTTCGATGATTGACTGGGGCACGTTCCAAGTAGGGTTGATGGTGATGAATTTCATATCCGCGCTAACCATCGGGGTCGGTAGAGCGGGTTTACCAACCACGAGTTTAGTTTTCCAATATGCGTGTCCTTCATTGTAAAGCGTCAAAGTATAGTCTGGTACGTTGACAATGACGTACGGGTTGCCGAGATCGCGCGGCAACCAGCGCCAACGTTCCATATTGACGACAATAGTATCGATTGGATTGACCAACTGGGCGCGCGTTTCCCTGCGTTCTCCATTGAGCGCGCGCACGGTATTAGGACCGAGATTGCCATCAGCGCCGATGTCATTTTCGGTCTGGAACGCCTTCACCGCATCGCGGACGGCCTCGTCATAGAGCAGGTCGTCCTTATTACCTGGGATGTCGAGGCGTTTACGCAGCACGGCAACGCGCGTGTCCCGCATTCCGGGACGTAGGATCTTCCCATCAGGCACGCTTATCTGCGGCTCTTCCGACATTCCAGAAGGCTTAACATCGGGAGCGGCCGACCCCTTGCGCAACTCGGCAAGTTTGTCCCGAAGCGCCTTGAAGCCTGCATGCGGCGGGTTGAATGCATCGAGTACCTTCCCGACGTCGTTGCTTTCAGCGAGCCTAGACAAGACGTCGGTCGGATCCGGTGCAACTAGTTCATACTGGATATCTCTTCCGACGCGGGTGAAGTGGATGCGGCCGATCTGTGCATGACGCACGAAAGTTAGTGCAGACACGGTGAATTTGAGTTCGGTTTTGGCCAGTGCGTCAATCGTGACCTCCGAGTTGACATCGGGTGTGGGATAGTCGTTTGGATCGAGGCCAACTGCATCTGCCTGTGAAAGGTAGGCAATCGCCGATTTAGCACGTTCGTTGACAGAGTTGTTGTTCACCCATAGAGGCGCGTAATTATGCGCGCTGTAGTAGGCTGCGATGCCCTCACGGTCAGTTTTGCGGCTAACTAGGCGATCGAGCGCGCTGCTCGTTATCAGTTCGCGTAGCTTGTTCGGCACGCTACTTTCCGCGCTGATGGCCTGTGCGGTGTTTGCTGTGGGGCCCTGGTTTAGTTCGGCCGGCGTGACCTGACGGACTGCGGGTGCAACCTCCTTCTCCATCAAGGGCGGAAGAGACGTGGGGTCCACTAGTGGTACCTGCGCCACGCTGGCATAGCTTGCGAACATTAGGGCTACGGCAAGGCCGCTCGAAACGAAAAAGCGATCGAATCTGACACCTTTCACGTATCTCACCAACGACTGAGAATTGTTTTTTGTCCGTATGATACGCTGAGCGATAGTAGCAGGTGGTAGTATCAACTGCCTATAAGATGCGGCGTCGCGCTTGTCGAATTAACTAACTAGTGACTGACTGGTTCCAGCCCTCAACACCGTATCGCAAGTCCGGTCTGCTTTATCGCAAATTCCGCGATCACTTCGGTAAGGACGGCGATGTGCTGGTCATCAAGGCACCTTCTACCACACCCAATCCGACGCTCGACCAGTCCATCATTGACGACGCTATGGCCGACGACCTGGCTGCCGCCTCCGCCGAGTGGCTGACCGAGTTTCGTGACGACATCTGGGGATGGGTAGGTAGGGAGCTGATTGAGGGCGCCGTCGATCATGGCGTACAGAGCCGTGTGCCACAACCGGGCATCAGTTACTACACGTTCTGTGACCCATCCGGCGGTGCGTCCAACAGCTTCACGACGGCCGTAGCACACAGCGACAACGGTACCGCGGTTCTCGACTGTCTTGTGGAGATCAAAGCACCATTCAATCCCGACCGTGCCACTGCTGACGTCGCGGAAGTGCTTAAGTCTTACGACGTGTATAAAAGTACTGCAGATCGATATGCGGCCCAGCGGGTAGTCGCGGCGTTCGCGCGTCATGGCATCGCGTTAACGCACTCGGAGCGCGATCGTTCCCAGACCTGACTGCCTACCCCCGTTCATCACGGGTCGTGTCCGGCTGATCGACAACAAGTTGCGAGCACGATGTTTCGGGCGAAATGCGTACCGCTCACGATGGACCGCCCGAAATGCCGCTTTGGTTTCAACAATACAGTTCGATGATCGAAGACCGGCTTGGCGCGAGCGCAGCAGCAATCGGTCCGCGGCGGGCATGAGCCGGCTTTGCTTCACCGGCGCAAAATAAAGAATCTTAATTTTGGCTCGTCGGAAAAAGATCGAGCAGTCACTCAATCAGCCGTAGCCGAAGCCTTCCCCACCATAGACAAATAAAAGCCCCGCGCGCGGCTCGCGGGTTTGGGGATGCCGACGCGCAGGGCTGCTGGCGGATGGTAGCGGAGGTTGAGCTGCCGGGTCCTCCAGATTGGCGATGAGATGCGCAGATTCGAAGCAGAACGGCAAATTAATTTTGGCGTAATAAAAATACTCCGCTTGTAGTTTCGGCAAGAGGGACACTGGCACTGTTAGTGCGCGATGCTTTGGGAGGAAGTGTGCCAGGGTCGCAGAATGCGGCCGGTATGCGCGGAAAACCGAGCGGGGCCAACAATTGGCGAGCAAACTGAATAATTAACGCTTCTTTAGTTTATTTATAAAGATTTTAGGTTGCGCTAGGGAACGTATAGGCGGCTATTCATTTTTTTGTATGTGTTTGGGAGTGGTTTAGGTAGGAGGTCGCCAATGACCCTTGCTCAGCAATATAGGAACTTAGCTGCAGGGCTTCGGGCTAAAATTCGCAGCGAGAACAACGAAAAGTTTAAAGCCGAGTGGGAAAGCCTAGCGCAGTCTTATTTGCGACTCGCCGAACAGGCGGAACTGCACGACCAAACTGACTTGGCCTCCGAGCCAATTTTTCGTGGCAAGCCCGCATAGCAGCACCGTGTGGAACTGTAACACCGTGTGAGGCAAGTGCTCGAACCTCACGACTATCGTTGCGCGTTTTTTTGGAAATCGAGGTTGTGGGTTCCAATCGTGAAATGGAACACTGTAACCCAGGAGAAGGGCGACGACTAAATAACCAAAGGGAAGTTCCATTCACGCGATCCCAAGAATGGTGCAGCTGCGCGCATCAGGCTGGTGGAGCCCGATCTGAAGGATCCACGCAAAAAACAGCATGTGTTTGAATGCGATGAATGTGGATTGCCGCGCACCTACTTAATTGATCAGGAAAGAGCGACGGCGCGGCATTGACGGCCGTGCAAATACTAGGACACGGCTCGCGCCGAACTCGTACGAATGGGCATTCTCCGGCGTCGTCCCCGCTCTCAAATCCACAGAGAACTGACGAAGCTCGCTCCGATCAGGATAATAATGCCGATTAGGACAATAACGACGACAAGAAATGCACAAGCGCCGGACCAACTCGACTGGGCAGCGAAACCATGTTCCGTCCAGCGTGCTTGCGCGATCTCCTTGTGCATCGCCGGGGCGCCGGCCGCCTCCTCATCCGTCCCAAGTGGCGCTGTCGCAAGATCGGGCCGAGGCAACTTATCGATGCCGCGTCCCGCGTCTATCTTGCCGCGCAATAGACTTGTTGTTCCGTATTGAACGGTCATTGCATCCCCTCCTTGCGACGTTTTCTCTCGTGGACGATGCGTTTCTTGTTTTCAGTTGCTAGCTCATCAATTATCATGCAGTGTGCAGATACACTTGATCGACAACAGCGCCATACAGATCGGTCACAACGACCCGTTCCTTAGGTGAGTACTGACGGTTACGGGCTAATTCACGCGCCATGCGGTATGCAGCCGCGCGCGCCTCAATGTTATTGGCGAGCATCTCGTGGTTGGTATTGCCGGCCGGACCCGGAAGCAGGTCAAACGAGTACAATGGCATCATTATAAAACGCCGCGGCTGGAGATTTGTTGCGACGGTGGTCGCAGTGTTCCGAAAGCGGAACTTTGCATCTAGTTCTGAAAGAGGCCAACGGGGACCGCACCGAACTCTTACCCTGGGTCGCGCGTTTATCGTTTGGCCGGTTCACCCCCTGCTTAGTGTGCCGACTGAGGTCGCTCCAAGAGTGGTGGGGCGGCCCTCGGACCCGCAGCGAGAGGTTCCTGAGGAACTCGCTGTTCCAAGCCGGGGAACCAAACTACAGCAAAAGGTTGTTAGCGTTTCGAAGCAGCTCTAAATGTCTAAATGAGTGAGCGTTTCGACGATGTCTGTACATTCGAACGGGGTTACTAGAGCTTAGTGCATTGTTGATAATGGCTGCTGTGTCGGCTCGATGGCCTTGAGGTCGAGTTGTAATTGGTAGATGAGCCCCTCGGGCGGATACTTCACGGTAACCTCGCCAAACTGCTGGGCCGCTTCTAACAGGATTACACTTCCGAAGCCTCTCCTTGTCGGCGGCGACACTCGCGGCCCACCAGCTTCCTTCCACGAAAAGACAAACGCTTCGCTGCCATTGCTCCGCTCAAGTTTGCCCGAGATCGAAACACGACCTTTGGAGGACGATAAAGCCCCGTATTTGACGGCGTTGGTTGCAAGTTCATGGACGATCATTGCGAATTGCTGCGCGGCCCGTGGCGAAATGGCGATCTCACAGCCATCGACGGCGACGCGTTTGGGATCGAGCATGGACTGACTGCTAAGTATTTTGGCAAGCGATGTACCTTCCCAAGCGGCATCGGCAAGCAACGAATAAGCTTCCGATAGTGCTTGCAACCGACCCTGTAATACGATGTTTGCTTCCGCGACTGTCTTTGCTTCTTTAAGCGTGTTTGCGATAATTGCCCCCAGCACGGCAAATAAGTTGCGGGTTCGGTGCGTCAATTCGCCAACAAGCAAACGCTGATGTTCCTCTGCGCGTTTGCGAGCGGAAATGTCCATCACTGTGGCGAGGATTGCAGGTTTCCCATCCCGGCCTACAGGATTAAGTCCAATTTCAACGGGAAACTCACTACCATCTCTTCGTCTGCCGCTGAGATCACGACCAAGACCCATCAATCGCACTTCTGGCTTTTCCTGGTAAGACGCTCGCAGCTTCTGATGATCGGCCACATGGCGTCCAGGCACCAATGTCTCGACGCGCTTTCCAACTAGCTCCTCTCGCTTGTAGCCAAACAGTTTTTCTGCGCTGGAATTTACCAGCTTGATTGTTCCGCTTTCATCGACCAAGACGAAGCCGTTTGGTGCACTTTCAAGAAGGACACTAATATTGCGTTGTTGAAGAACCAGACGCTCAACGAGTCTACTGAGCACCACGGCGATGGCCACATCCACGCCGCTGATGAGAGTAAATAGTACAAATTCAACAAGTTCACGCTGACCTGTTTTCGAAGAAAAAAATTGCGGGATAACGAGATACCACGCTGCAACAGCAGACAAGAGCGTTGCGAAAATTCCTGGCCAGAGACCACCGACGAGAGTGGCGAGGATGATGGCCGGATAAAAGGTAGTAAATACTTGTACGTTAGCGTATTCGCCGACTAGGCCGCGTATCAGCACGGCAAGAGCGACCATAACCAAAGCGAAGCCGTAAGCAGCCAGTAAATTGTGCCGCACGCGTAAGACGCGTTCGACCCATGGGTAGATTTGAAAACCAAGAGAGAATGGCACCGGAACCCCCCTATGCCCGAGCGCCAAGATCCTTACTTTAACTGTACTACCTGAGTACCTACAAGTACCATACGTTGACTACATTGTGCCTCTGTCGGGTAGCGACATGCGGGCCAAGCACAAGCGTTCAGAAGCACGCATTCCTAACTGCGCCAACGGCCTGCTGCCTTCCACCCGGCGGCGATCCGTGCGCCGGAGCGAGTTCAAGAATTTCAAATGGAACCCAAGCGCTCGGGTGCAGTTATTGCGATGCTCGCGTAAATCCACGAGTAGGTCTGACCTTGGGACCTGGGCGATCTTTGATGCACGGGGTCGCTCCCCACAGGTGCGATCAAGTAGCCGGTCCATTGTTAGGCGGAGACGCCGGGGGTCGCTCCCCCGGCGTACTCAGTTCGCGGCTCGGCATTCTTGATGCGGTTCTCAAGAGCAATTACAGCCAGGTCCAATTACTGCAAAGCCGCAGCTTCGTACGCGGAGCGCCGTTACCGCATCACGCCCCAATGATGGCAACGATGTCGCGGGTGGCCGGATCGATGACCAGTATTTCATCGCCGACCATGATGTAGTCAAAGCCGCGCCATTCCGGGCTGATGTCGATGACCTCCACGGGCAGCGGATAAAGATGCACGCTGGCCGGCACTCTGGTCCCGACCGCCACGGTAACATTCAGATGCTCCGAGGCCACCTTATGCTGGCGCAGGATCGTGCTGATCCGCGTACGCTGCTCGGTCGATAGCATCGCGGCACCCGCGGCGCCTTGGCCGGTCGTGCCGCGCGTTTCCGTTTTGTCGCTGCCTTGACCGGTTGTGCTGCGCGATTCGTTTTTGCCCGCCGGCAATTTGTTTTCACTGGCGTTGACACCACGGTTCATATGCAATGTGTCCCGGCCATGCACCTCTGCCGGGCTAGCTTGGCCATGCGGAACCACATTTTGCTCGCTGCGCTCTGGCGATATGGTGCCTTGCCCCGTGGTCTCCGGCGCTTTGTGTGTGCGTTGCGTGAGCGGTGGCGCCATCTTTTCCGCCGGCGCATTTTGCTGTGCTGCCGGGGCACGTCCCGGGTGCTCGTCAGTCTTCGTTCCTTGCGCGAATGCAATTCCGCCGGCAATCAATACGATGGCGGTTGTTGTAGATAGCAATATTGTGGTTCTCATGGATGTCTCCTCCAGACACCCCCGCGACCCGTGGGAAAAACGTGCGGTGCTAATGTTAGTTCCGCAAATCGAGAGCCGTATCACCGGAGGTGCTTAAACAAAATTTGATGTGTACGCCGGTGGAACTTTCATGACTTTCCACTCGGTCAACCCATTTGTCAGTCCGAAAAATACCGTACAACTGTGGGTGCGAATACATTTTATTAGGATGTCACTGATTGCCTCTGCGATCGTTGCTCGGCGGGTTTCTGATGGTGCGCGAGATTGCTTGCGGTATTGACCAATGCAAGATGCGAAAACGCTTGCGGGAAATTACCAACCAGACGTCGGGTGCGCGGCTCATACTGCTCACTCAATAGACCGACGTCATTGCGCAGCGACAGGAGATGGTTGAATAACCGTAATGCGTCACCGTCTCGACCAAGCATGAGATAAGCATCGGCAAGCCAGAAGCTGCAGGCGAGAAATACTCCTTCGCCGGCGGGAAGCCCATCGCTCGCCGTAGCGCTATCGTAGCGGAGCACCAGGCCCTTCACCATAAGGCGGCGCTCGATTGCCTCGACAGTCGAGATAATGCGCGCATCGTTCGGAGGGAGAAATCCGATCGCCGGAAGCAGCAATAAGCTTGCATCAAGTTCTTTCGAACCGTAAGCACGTACAAAACTGCCAAGCTCGCTATCAAAACCTCGCGAGCACACGTCGGTATGGATACGCTTACGTATCTTTCGCCATTCTTCCACCGGTCCCGGAAGATTGAAGCGCTCCGCGCTGCGGATCGCGCGATCGAAGGCTAGCCAGGCCATCGCTTTTGAATGGGTGAAGTGCTCGCGGCCGCTGCGCACTTCCCAGAGGCCTTCATCCGGCTCGTGCCAGATATTCGCAAGGTGCAGCAAAAACTCACGCTGCATGCCCCAACCCGCCTCGTTGCTGCCGAGGCCGCCTTGTCGGGCCTGGTGGAGCGCGTCCATAACCTCACCGAATATATCGATCTGGAGTTGCCTATGCGCTGCATTACCGATACGCACCGGCTTCGAATTTTCGTAGCCCGGCAGCCATGGCACCTCCCACTCGGTCAAACGCCGCTCGCCACGCATTCCATACATAATCTGGATCTGGCGCGGGCTGCCGGCGGCCGCTCGCAACAACCACTCGCGCCACGTTTGGGCTTCGTCATAGTAGCCGGCATTCATCAGCGCGAGCAGCGTAAGTGTTGCATCGCGCAGCCAGCAGTAACGGTAGTCCCAATTACGCGGACCGCCGATGTACTCAGGCAAGGACGTGGTCGGCGCCGCCGCCATGCCACCGGTTGGTGCATAGGTGAGTGACTTGAGCACGATCAGCGAGCGCGTCACCGCCTCGTCCCAAGGCCCCTGGATCTTGTTGCGTCCGGCCCACTCAGTCCAGAATTGCTCGCTCGCCCTCAGGCAAGCAAATACGTCAATGGGTTCAGGCAAGTTTTCATGCGAGCGTGTGAACGACAGAACAAACGGCAATTCCTCTCCCCGTGCCACCGTGAAATGGCCGACAGTCTTGAAGTTCTCCCCACGCATACGCGTAAGCGAGCGCAATACCGCCATGTCGGGACCGGCTATGCCACGAATCGTCGTGTCGTCGACACGCGTCACCCAAGGCACGATCGCGCCGTTGGCAAAGCGCAAGATCAGTTCGCTACGGAACGCTACCTTTCCCCGCTCGCCTTTGACGATGCGGATGAGGTGGGCGTGCTGCCGGCGTGGTGGCATGAAATCAATCAAAGTCGCGACACCTTCGTGCGTCTCGAAGCGAGTCTCCAGAATGAGGGTGTTTGGCCGATACCGTCGCGTTACGCGGGTGGCGCTATTTTTAGGCGCGATGCGCCAACGTCCGTGTTCGGGCGTGCCTAGCAAGGCAGCAAAGCAGGCATCCGAATCGAAACGCGGCCAGCACAGCCAATCAATCGAACCGTCACGGTTGACCAATGCGGCGGATCCGAGGTCACCAATCATCGCATAATCTTCAATACGCGATGCCATGTCAGTTCGTTTGCCCGCCCAATCCGCAACAGCCTTGATGCCGCCCGCTGAATTCGCGAGACGGAATGTCAGTCGGGCACGGCATCTCGGTCCGTAAACCAATAAAGATTGCCGAGCGGACAAATCCGTCCGGCTGGCGTCGCTTTGTCGCCACCCCGAATTCTTGCAAGAATCTCTTTCTTGTTCGAGCCGACCACAAGAAAGGCAAGGTTGCGGCAACTCTCAAGTATGGGATAGTTCAGCGTGATCCGGGTTTCCGGCGTCTCACCGACAACAACGAGAACCCAGTTGCGGTCTTCCCGCTGCGCCAACCTGTCCGGGAACAATGACGCCGTGTGCCCATTCTCACCTACGCCCAACAAAACCACATCGAAAATTGGCCGGTTCCCAGCCAGTCGTTCCTCGCCGTAGTAGACTTGTAGGAGCTTTTGATAGTGGGCCGCAGCTTGTTCCGGAGACAAACCTTCTGTCGGAATGGGGTGAATGTGATCTTCAGGGACTGGAACGCGTGAAAAGAGGGCTTCATAAGCCATATGGTAGTTGCTGTTCGGATTATCGTGCGGCACGAAACGCTCATCACCCCAAAACCACTGCACGCGACCCCATGGAAAGCGCGATGCAATCGCATGGCCGGCGAGGCGGTGATAAAGAGACCGCGGAGTTGATCCGCCAGATAGACAAATCGCGAACTCGTGCTGGCTCATGGAGGCGAGGGCACACAACCATTCGGCAACGTATTCCGCTGCGCCCTCGGCAGTTTCGAAAATACGCCATTCGCCCAGTTTTCCGCTCTGGTTACGCATTCAGCGAGGCCTCTCCCAAAGGCGGATGCCACCAACAAATGCCTTGTCGTTGCTGCCGCGTTCCGTGTGCGGCGGTAATTTATTTATTTTCTTAACATTGCCACCGCCAAGTACGACATATTCGGGTTCGAGCGCCGCACTTAAACTTTTAACGACCACGGCCACATGCTTACGCCACTTTTTTAGTCCCGAACGTTTCAATCCCCTGGTGCCAAGATAGTGTTCGTAGCTCTTGCCTCTTTTATACGGAAGGTGAGCGATCTCCATTGGTTCAATCACATCATCAATGATCATGGCGGAACCCAAGCCAGTACCTAGGCCGAGAAACAACATGCGCCCGCCGCGATAACTCCCGAGTGCCTGCATAACAGCGTCGTTCACCACTTTGACGGACCGGTGAAAGGCATTCGCAAAGTCGAAACCGGCCCAGCCAGATCCAAGATTGCAAGGTTCGGCAATCGGCCGGTTGCCGGCAACCGGGCCCGGATAGCCGATCGATACGACTTGATAGGTCCAGCCCTTTGTCAGACTGTTGACCTTCGCGACCATCACTTTGGCCGTCAGCTTTGGTCCGGACTTGAATTTACATCGTTGGGGCGGTTTGCTCAGCCCCATTTTGACATGGTTGCCACCGATATCGATGACAAGTATCGTGCGGACATTATCGCGTGAGCATTTGGCATTCGCACCCGGCATCGCTAGGCTCGCTTCATCGCACGCCTTTCGGTGATGACGTCCACATCATGGCCGGCTATCACCGGATCGTGCGAGGGGCCCACCGTCCTCGCGATATCTCGTGACTGCTCAGGTCCCCACGTATTTGGATCATAGTCATATAATGGTGTATCGGCATTAAGAATTGAATCGACAACTCGCCATTGCGCTTCGGCGCTGTCCTCGCGCGAGAACAGCGTTAGATCGCCCTTCATGGCGTCACCAATCAGGCGCTCGTAGGCATCCATTTCTTCGCCGCTCTGGTGCAAGACGTTGAGTTCAACATCTTCGCCAACCATCGTCTCACCCGCAGCCTTGGCCCTGGCACCGATTGCAATCACAACATCTGGCGACAGGCGAAAACGGAAATAATTAGGCTGGCCCGCTTTATCTTGTTTGAAAATTTGTTGTGGCGGATACTCCAGATCGACGATGACCTCGGTCGCCGTAACCGGAAGACGCTTTCCAGCGCGCACCAGGAATGGCACCCCGTGCCAACGCCACGAGTCGATGTAGAGGCGCAAGGCAGCAAACGTTTCAACGTCCGAATCCGGCGCAACACCTGGCTCATTGCGATAGCCGCGATACTGGCCGCGCACCAGCTCGGATGGGTGAAGTGGTCGGATTGAATTAAACAATTTGACCTTTTCGTCGCGCAGGTAACCACTTTCGCTGCTCACCGGGCACTCCATCGCCAGGATCGAGACGATTTGCAAAAGATGATTTTGAATGACATCGCGTATGGCGCCGACTTCTTCGTAAAAACGGCCCCGGCTCCCGACGCCAAAGTTTTCTGCCATGGTGATTTGCACGCTGTGCACATAGTGACGATTCCACAGCGGCTCGAGAAAGGCATTGGCGAACCGGAAATAAAGCAGATTTTGGACAGCCTCCTTGCCGAGAAAGTGATCGATCCGAAATATCGAGTCTTCGGAAAATACTTTGTGCAGCGTTCGGTTGAGCTCCTGGGCGGATTTCAGGTCGCGCCCAAATGGCTTTTCGACCACAACGCGGGCTTCTGTGGCACAATGAGACCCGCCCAGACTTTCGACGACAGTCGGAAACATGCTCGGCGGGATGGCAAGATAAAAAAGCGGCCGCTTGCTCGCACCGAGTGCCACCCGCATCGCCTTAAACGTTTCAATATCTTTATAGTCGCCATCGACATACTTTAGGAGATCGGTAAAGCGTCCCACGGTTGGCTCATCAAAACCGTCCGATCGGCTGATTGCGTCGAGCACATGGGCTTTGAAATCGTCGATTTTCCATTTAGATCTCGCCACGCCAACGATCGGGACGTCAAGCCGCCTACGGCGGAACATTGCGTAGAGGGCGGGGAAAATCTTTTTGTGCGCGAGGTCCCCACTCGCACCGAACAGGACCAAGGCGTCGGATTGCAACGGGTTCATTGCGTCTCCTAGCGACGAGCGGATACTATCTTATTTGCCGTCAATTCAACGTGGCCGCCAAATTCGTGACGCATAGCGGACACCGGGGCCAATGCCATCGGCGTGCCGGGATGGCCAGAATTCGCTTGTTGCACCGCGTCGATCGACAGTGTGCGAATCGTGTTGATGGAAAGGTTATCGAGGGAAAGAGCCTGTTCAGGTGCTTGTCCGGACAGGCTAAACAGAGGTTGGATACTCGATGCTGTTTTAGTGGGCATCTCAGTGTGCCGTGACGTCTTAGTCGTACGTCCCATGACCCCCTTCTGCTAACCGACAAGCCAGGTTTTGGGTTCCAGTCCGGCCAGACAAGACACCGATCGGCGGTACAGCGATCCGCGGCCGGGCACCGGATTACCGCAGGGGGACAGCAACGGCGGCTTTTGCCCTAGGACTTGTCCTCATCGTCCGCGCCGTGTACCGACCATTCATGCGCAATGCTGGCAGTCAGGATAGCCTTATCCAGGTCGTCGGTGACTTGGCGGACTCTCGATTCCGCATCGGCGATGGCGTCGCCGACATTCGCCTTGGTCCGATTCCAGGCACGGCCGCCCTGCGCGGTCACGATCAAGCCGAGCCGTTCGGCCAACTGCGCGACGTCTTCGCGCGACGCTCCGAGGTCGGATTGGATTTCTTCGGCAGCTTCCGCTGCAGGACGATTCGCGCGCAGCCTTGCGCGCTTCCTTGACGGTCTCACGCACCATGTCACGTATGGTTTCGGTGCCGTTGCTCACGACTCCACTCCCGCTAACGCACAAATTGATTGTATCAACCCGCATAACCGTAACCAGTTCCCGTTAGTCCGGTAACACGGAATCTTC
>Ga0207819_1000138_pt1 | contig 14300 bp, 16 predicted proteins | sample LuqExpMetageno42_FD_187800 | JGI IMG/M metagenome (GOLD analysis project Ga0207819, IMG submission 187800) | Tropical forest soil microbial communities from Luquillo Experimental Forest, Puerto Rico - Sample 42 (SPAdes) | ecosystem: Environmental > Terrestrial > Soil > Tropical forest ...
AAACCCCGCCAGTGAAATTTGCAAGGCCAGCACTTGAGACGACGAATGAGACACACAAACCGCCGACGTTCCCCGTCTTCCTCGCCCGGGTGCTCCTGAACGACCTGTTCGGTATTGGCATACTGCGCCTCGCCGAGGGGCTTATCTTCACCATTCTGTACATCTGTTTGTTGCGGTTGGGCAGTCACTCGATCGCGACCTCGGTCATGGCGCTACTGCTCACAGAAGTCAACCTTGTCTTGCTCTGCGTGGCGATCAAGAAGTCCCTCGTCGGCAGCGAATGGGGAGCTGATCATTCGACGCCCTTCTGGTCTTGGCGGCACTTCGCCTACTTTTTCGCGCAGGACTGCTTCTTCATCTGGTGCAGGGGGACTCTGGGATTTTGCGCCGGAACTGCCCTCGCGAACTCTGTCCTCCGGCGGATGGGATGCCAGATCGGCCGCAGGACGATCGTGATCCAGCCTATGCAGTGCTCCGACTGGAATGCTGTGAGCTTCGGCAACGATTCTGTTATCGACGGTTTCCTGCAGTTTCACACCTTGGAAAACATGATGCTGAAGGTGAAGCGGACCCACATCCAGGACGGCTGCGCGGTCAACTTCGGCGCCACGGTCATGGGCGGCGCGATCATTGAGCGGGAGACAACACTTCTGCCGTTGTCCCTGGTCCTCAAGGAGATGAATCTGCTCACCGCCATGTACGAGGGCAGCCCGGCGGAGCCGGCCCGTGGCTGATTACGTCCGTTGTTGGCAGTCTGGAGGTTAAGCGCAAATGGGAGTTCGAGCCATCCGCAGCGGCAACTTCTCCGTTGCAGTCATTAGTCGCACTGACTTGGTACAGGGTGCGACATATGCCCCTCAAATCTTCGGGCCGCACCAACGTCTGAATCTTGATATGACGGTAAAGAAATGAACCCGACCCTTCCCTTTCCGATTGCTACCCACGCACCTCGCCGCCTGCTGCTCCAGTTTTCGTTGGCCCTCTCGCTCGTGTGGGGCCCGGCGCTGTTGGCTGACACCGTGGTGCTCACCAACGGCGACAAGTTCACAGGCGAGATCAGAAAACTCGACAAAGGCGAGCTCTCCATCAAACTCAAATACGCCGATGACCCGCTCGTGATGGATTGGAAAATGGTAGCCAGCTTGACGACCGAGAAACCCTTGAAGATCACTTTAGACAACGGTAAAGAGCTCAGCGCCAAGCTTGAGCCGGCCAAGGAGCCCGGCCAGTTTCTCGCTGTGGGCACTACGACGCCGGTCGAGCTGAAGGCCGTCGTCAAAGCTGAGCCCGCCGTGCCCAAGCCCAAGGGGTTTGACGACAGGTTCGCCACCGATACGTCTTTCACCTACGACTACACCGGTGCCTCGGCATTCCAGAATCTCTTTTGGTACACCAACATCGCCTATTACGGAGACAAGTGGGAGCCGCTCCTCCTTCTCAATCAGAACTTCAACAGAGCCAGGGGCCTGCGGTCGAGCTCCCTCAGCTATGGAGCGTTGAGCGTCAATTACTATCTGACCAAGCACGTATACCTGTTTCCCTGGCTGGCCGGAGAAAAAGCGAAGGTCGCCGATTCCGGCTATGGCACCTCTGTTCAAGCAGGGGGCGGTGTCGGATGGGCTTTTAGCCGCGAAAAGAAAAACAGGCTACTGGTGCAGGGAGGACTTGTCGCGGATAAGGACACCATCTCGTTGAAGCCACCCAGCCAGTTCCCGAACGCGCCCGACACCAGGCTGACCAGCACCTTCCCGGCCACCATGCTTGGTTTCAATTGGAGATATACCCCTAACGACAACGTTACCGTCCAGACCAGGTTCGTTTATTACCACGCACTCGACAGCAGCGTACGAAACCAGAACCAGCTCCTGACGGGCGCCGAAGTTGATATCCCCCTCTTCGGTCCCGTGTCGCTGACGTTTCAAGCGCAGGACTTCGCTAACCCGTTGGGCACAACTTCTTGGACCAAGCGGACGCTGAACTTATCGACCGGCTTTGAGATCAGCTACTGACACGCGAAGGAGACCCGAGCAATGAATGAGGCCAACGTTGTACCCGCGCTGCAAACCGCAACCGGTCCCACCGGCGCGCAGGCTGAAGTCTCAATTCTCCAGATCTTCCTCGAGCTTCTGATCATCGGAGCGACGAGTTTCGGCGGCGCTGTGCCGTATCTTCGCCGAAGCCTCGTAACGAAACGGCATTGGGTTAATGACAAGGAATTCGTGGAGATGCTGTCTATCAGCCAGAGCCTTCCCGGTTTGAATGCGACCAATATGGCGGTTCTAGTCGGAGAAAAGTTGCGCGGCATGATGGGCGCCATCGCTGGAATAATCGGCATCTGCCTTCCAGGCGGATTGTTGATGTTCGTGGTCGGCATCTGCTATCGCCAGCACGGGGATCACGCTTTTGTTACCGCGGCGTTAAAAGGGGTGTCAGCAGCGGCAGTTGGCCTGATCCTGTTCACGGTGGTGAGTCTCAGCAAGAAGTCTCTTTACGACAACTTCGATTTCGACTCAATGTCCCAGAGAACTGGAGGATTCGGAAGAGGACACCCCGAGGAATCACGAGTGAGGATCGATGCCAGATCGAATCGGAATCCGTCCACATGCATTTCCTGAACCCAGTAGCGAAGACTATCTACAATCATTCGTCGGACGATCGGATGATTTGCATTGAGGGTATTGCCGGTGCCAGTGTAGTTGGCATATCTGGAGCGGTCTTGGTCCAGGATGTAATACGTGCTGTTGTCCACTCCCCGAAAGCTGAGCGTCGCGCCAGCTTGGTTTCCTTCCGCCGTGTGGTTGAAGACTACGTCTAGAATGACTTCGATCCCAGCACGGTGTAATGCCTTAACCATGTCACGAAACTCATCCACTGGGCCTGATCCGTCCCGCCGCGAACTGTAAGCTTGGTGGGGAGAGAAAAACGAGATTGGCGCATATCCCCAGTAGTTCATCAACCCTGGTGGGCAATCTTGAGCGTCGAATTGAAAGACCGGCAGGTAAACCAACTGCTCCAGAAACTCGCTTTGTCGCGGCTGCAGGAATACCAAAAAGAGGGCGATCATATATTCGGATCGGTCCTACAACGACAAGGGCCAACAGGTTAACGTCGCCGATCAGTTCGAATACATGCTCAGCTATTACCAGGTGTTGCCCAAGGATTTGCCGGACTTCAACAAGTACATCCTCGATTATCCGAACGCAGGAATGCCGAACGTGCAGAACACCTTTCGCTGGGAGCGGGTGAACTTCGGCCTTAAGCCAACACTGTTTATCATCCAGGTCCTGACGATGCGCGGCGACAAGTCCGGTGAGGCTGCGTACGTCATTGCGGATAAGCAGCTCTATTCGAGTCACTACTTTGAGACCTCGCTCGATCTCACTTTCTTGATTCTTGGCGACGATCCCAAGCACCCCGGCTTTTATCTGGCGAAGACCATGGCCTGCGAACAAGCGCTGTTGGCAGGCGGTTTGAAGGCCTCGATGGAACGAAAGATAGCAGTGAGCCGCTCCGTCTCAAATCTGCAGAAGTCGTTAGCTTACGTCAAAAATGTTCTCGAGCATCAAAAGTAGGTGGCCCGTAAGCATACTTGACCGGGTTTTTCATTTAAATGCGCCAGTATTTTTGGTAGCGCTAAAACGACCGGCTCCCTTACAATCCTGCCATGCGCCGCTACCTCTGTGCCTTCATCTTGGTGGGCATGTGTGTCTGCTCATGTCTCTTAAGGGCTGAAACCGACGAATCGGAAAGCCAGCCTATCGAAATCTCTACAGTGACAGACAGCACGAATCGATCATCGGCTGAGATGATGAGCGCGTTTCGTGAGAAGATCGCCCCCCATTCGAATCTCTTCTCTCTAGTCCCCAACCTCGACGATTCCTCTGGACTCGTGTTTGAAGCGGACTGCAAGTCGCGTGAGCAATCCAACGATGCGTACGTATGCTTTTACACGAGCTACTATGCCGGAGGGGTTATCAGGACCCCCTTGGGCAGTGGCATGTATGCTGCGAAGTCGGCAGGTGACGTCGCTAACAACCTGCTCGCCTTGATGGCTCAGGACGTAGCCGAACGCTGGAATAGCACCATGCGGGGCAACGCCATCAAGATCATGGAATCCTGTTTGTCTGCAACCTCCAGTTGCGCGGTGCCTGTCCCGCTCACTCCGGAGCTACGCACGAAAATCTTGAACCTCGCCCAAGCCCTACAAGAGGGGAGAACTTAGGAATGACTCTACCTCGCGCGAAGAGAGTCTGACTCGCGGAGGAGCGCGGTTGGCCCATTAGTGCCGAACTTATCGTTCGGCCCCCTGAATCGCCATTCCGGCGTTCCTACCCGCAAGTCGGGGGTCAGCGCTCAAGTACGCAGAGCAGTGGGCTGTAATCGAAGCCACCGCTGAGCACGATTGGCATATCAGCCGCTTGCATTCGAGGTGTATAATACGGTGCGTACTCCGGGCCTGCCAGCACACGCCCAGAATCGATGACGGCGGACGAGCTGCGAGCGACTCCCCTCCTCGATTCTGTAGAGGTTGGCTAACCCACTTCGACCTTGCCTCATTCTGTGGCGCAGTCGCGCCTCGTGCGTTCACGACTTTATAGTGAACCGCTGGCTAGCCACTTCGGGCGACATTTAAGACCTCGAATAAATAAGCGTACCTCGGACGCGCGGCACATCTGCGCGAGAAGGAGATTTCCCATGAATCGACGTAAGAACCGTCCACGCTTCTTTAACTTGATTTGGATCGCTAGCCTCGCCTTCGCCGTCCTCTGCCTATTTACCGCCGTCACTGCATTTGCCGAGGACAAGTCCCAAAACGAGAACCAGCGCGTCACGGAATCCGGGCAGGCGCTCGACGCGCTCGTCAACAGTGAAAACGGCATTCCGACCGACCTGCTGAACAAATCGGAATGCGTGATCATCCTGCCGTCTGTCAAGAAAGGCGGTTTCATCATTGCCGGTCAATATGGTAAGGGCTTGATGACCTGCCGGACTGGCCAGAAGTTCGATGGTCCCTGGAGCGCACCCATCATGATGCAGTCCAGTGGCGGCAGTATCGGGTTTCAGGCCGGTGGGGAGGCTGTTGATTACGTCATCCTGGTACTCAATGACAAGGGCGCACGCACGGTTATGAACGGAAAAGTCAAGCTGGGCGCCGACGCCAGCATAGCCGCTGGTCCGGTGGGGCGTACTGCGGAAGCTTCCACCTCTGGCAACATGAGTACGGAAATGCTCTCCTATTCCCGTGCGAACGGTGTATTCGGCGGAGTGTCTTTGTCAGGAACCTCCCTTGGGCCTGACAACGGCGCGAATGCGGATCTCTACGGGAAGAAAGTGACGGGGGAGGAGATCTGGGCCGGGAAGGTACACGCGCCTGCAACTGCTAAGGACATGCTCGCACTGTTGGAGGCCAAGTCCCCAAAAAACCTTTCGTCGGGCAAGCAGTGACAGCAGGCTCCTTAAGGTTTGTTCCTGACGGACGCAACAGCGATGCCAGAAGCCTGGCGGGGCAACAGCCCAGCAACTGATGTGTGGCAGTTTTGTTGGAAGATTCTCCCGTCGAATTCAGAGTAGCGGGCTGAATGTCACTGTTGCCTCGCTTTGGCAATCGCCTGAACAAGAAGCGGCTGCATTAAGGTGCAGTCATGAAACGAAAATGGTGGAGCTGGAGGTGTTTATCTAATTTCAGGAGGAGAAACAAGAATGAACTCAGGCAGCCGTTGGACAAGCAGCGGTGTGGCCGCAGTCGTGGGAATGCTGTGTATTGCCTTTGCGGCCTCGATGAGCGCGCAAGTACAGTCGCAGACAGCCACGACGAGTGGGGCGCCAACAAAAGAGGTGAAGATTGAGACCGGCGAAGTCGTGGCTGTCAAAGGCAATGATCTGTTCGTCAAAATGCCTGACGGTACGATTCGCGACTTTCCCAACATTCCCGGGAACGCCATGGCTACAGTGGGCGGCAAGAAGCTCGGTATCCACGAGCTGAAGCCCGGAATGAAATTGCAGCGCACGACTGTGACCACCACCACGCCACAAGTGGTAACGACCATCGAAACAGTCACCGGCAAGGTCTGGCACGTCAATCCACCCGTATCCGTCATACTCACTCTGGAAAACGGACAGAATCAGATGTTCAAGATTCCAGAGGGGCAGAAGTTTACGGTGGACGGGCAGGAGACCGATGCTTGGGGACTGAAAGATGGGATGAAGGTGACAGCGACGAAAATTACTACGGCCGAGGCAAGTTCGGTCACTCAGAAGACTCAAGTAACCGGAACGATGCCGCCTGATGTGCCCGTATTGATCGCGACAGGTGCGCCCACACCAGTGCCGACTGCTTCAGCAACAGCGGGTAATGCCGGAGGGGCGACTGCCACTGGGACTGCAGCCGCTACACAGACCACGACAACGGAACCGGAACAATCGCAGGCGACAGTGAGTCGCTGGCCTCTTTTCGTAGGACTTCTGGCAGTCATCGCGATTTTGGCCTGGCTTGGAAACAGGTTCCTTCGCAAGAACCACGCTCAAACATCGGCAAAGAGGTAAGAACGAGGGTTCCTGTCGAGTCATTGTTTTGCCCATTCAGCATAAACAACAAGGAGAAGCGACCATGAAATCGAATGTCATTTGGGGGAAAAGAATCTTGGTATTTGCAGCAGCGATGCTATGTCTAGCCTTTGCAGCGTCGACCAGCGCACAAGTGCAAAGCACCACAACCACGACGAGTGGAATACCGACAAAAGAAGTGAAGATTGAGAGTGGCGAGGTCGTTGCTGTAAAGGGCAACCATCTATTCGTCAAAATGGCGGATGGCACACTCCGCGATTTTCCCAATGTGCCCGAGAGTGCCAGGGTGACAGTAGACGGACAGCAGCTTGGTATTCACCAGCTCACGTCCGGCATGAAATTAGTGCGTGCGACCGTGACAACAACCACACCCCAGGTGGTAACGACTGTCCAGACTGTTACCGGCAAGGTCTGGCAAGTAAATCCACCGCTTGCCGTCATCCTCACATTAGAAGACGGCACGAATCAGGAGTTCAAGATTCCAGACGGCCAGAAGTTCATGGTGGACGGTACAGAAACGGATGCTTGGGGCCTGAAGAAGGGCATGGTCGTGACCGCAACCAAGATCGTGGAGGAACCAGAGACCGTTGTCACCAAAAAGAAGATAGTAGCAGGATCAATGCCGTGGGATGTTCCAGTTCTGATCGTTAAATGAGAGCCCACGCGAGGACCAGGCGCTGCAGCAACGACGATCAGTGCAGCATTGGCTGCTAGCACGGAAACAACATCCGGTAGAGGCGTGTTGCGCCCCGGACGCAGAAGCGTGAAGGCAGCCGGCTCACGTGGATGGCAACATGAATCGCCCCATTCAGGTGGTGGTCGGTGTGAATCTTGTCGCCCTTATGCTTGCGGCAGGAGTGTCTGCCCAAAACCAGACACACGCAAAAACAAACACACCACACAAAGAAGCCGCTACTCCGCATACGTTTGGCGAATCCTACGCTACGCTCCTGCCTGAACAGAAACGCCTGATAGACGATTTCGTCCAGCGATACAACCAGACAACCGGCGGCAAACTTAATCCAGAACAGGCTTACGATGGTGCGCGCGTGTCAGTCCGAACAACGTTCGATGCTGTGACCCACGCGCTCCTGTCCACCAAACTGACGAACGAAAAGGGCCACAGCCTGGGGCCTGCGATCGGCCTAGTCGAGGCTCTCGACCAGGTGCTGGGAGAAGAAACAGGGGCAGGAGGGGACAGGCAGTTCCGCATGTACGTTTACCTCAAGCCAAATTCGGTCGATATCCTGAGCAGCAGCCGTGAGTTCTTCCACGACAAGGACAATACTATTTATCACAAAGGATTTCCGATCAACTATCGGCTCAAGAACGGCCCGCCTTCCATCCAATTTTCGATTACACGAGACGAGCGGATGTCTGACATCGACGTGGATTACCGCTCGTCAACTTTTCCCAAGGCGCTGTTCGACGGTCACCTCACTGCGGGGAACTCAGACGTGCGTGCCGGAGGCAATCTCACCACGCACGACGACCGCTGGGAGGGATTAAATGGTTGGTGGCGACAAGTCTTCGGTTTCTCGCTGGGTAGCTCTGCGAAGTCCTCCAACGACGCAACAACAGGAAGAGCGGCACCCATCCCGGTGAACCCGCGCGTGACCGCAAGTGAAGGCATCGATGCGAGTGTTAACGATTTCCTGAAGTCCTGGGTAGTGGAGAAGCAACCACAGAATGCGATCGCGTATATTTCGCCGATCAGCTATCCCTGTCTGGAAACGATGGCTGCGAAAAAACAGAAACCGATTCCGCTGGGCATGGTGAGGTTCAACACCATGATTGCGATGAATCAATTCAACGCGAGCCTGGGCAATGTCAGCTCTGTTGAAGACGTGTTTGAGGCCGCCACGAATTGGAAGCCCGATCTGAAAGAAAAGAAAAACGCGTATCCCGCAGAGTTTCGGCTGGTTGAGGTGCCTGCGGACATGGCCCGGGACCAGGAGTGCGTTCAAACGCAAGGCGAGAATGGCAAAAAGGAAAAAGGGGAGTTCTACGGCGCAGCGGTTCGCGGAAAGCTGGGCGATGGCCGCAATAAAGTGATGTCGCTGCTGTGGACGAAAGAAGGCAAGTACTGGCAGATTGTCGCCATTCGCATCGACGACGGCAGCGCTGCCGGAATTACCCCGAAGACAGGCGTCTCCGCAGCCGCCACAGCGGAGCCAAAGACTATCGCTGGCGATCCCAAGGCAGTTAGCGACATCACCTCATTCTATGAAGCTTGGGTTGTTAAGCGGGATACTGCCGGCGCGGCGAGCTATGTATCAGTTCATTCGTACCAATGCCTCGCCACTCCGTCGGCATCACAGAAGGGAATGAATCCCGCGGATCGAGTACAGAAGGCACTGGCAAACGCCCTTGCGAGAGTTCCGGTGGAGCCAAACTTGCCTGAGATGATGTCGAGTGTTCAGCCGGTGAACGAACTCGTGCGCCCGGTTGAGCAAGGAAACTCGAACGCGTTTGCCATAATGGCAGTGCCAGACCAGATGGCTGACAGCTTTCTTTGTCAGAGCCGCCATCTACCGGAAAAAACATCAGCACTAAACCCCAATGATGCGAAGTACGGAACCTATTACCTGTCCGCCAGCCGGCTTAATTATGGCGAGGAGGAATCACCAGCGCTGCTCTTGCTTTGGACAAACGAGAAAGACATGTGGAAAGTCGTCGCGTGGGCCGTTGAAGTACCTTAGGTGGACGGGAAATGCTGATATCCTGGACGGCAGCTGATTCATCGCGCCGGGATCGTGACTACTGGCAGGTTTTGCTTATTGCTTGTGTCAATCATGGTGAAGAGTTCCATCAACGTGCGAGTACACAGAACGCAAAATCTTTGAATTTTCAGTTCGGAGACTTGCCCGCGAAATCAAACTTAGTGTCCACCTGATCGCGGTCCGATTATGGCGACGACTGGCGGCAGGGAGCGCACAATGGCGAGTCCAGAACGGCTTCGAACTATTCTTGTCATCTTTCTTGCCCTTGTATGGGCTCAGAATGAGTCCAGAGCGCAAACTCCTGGCACGAGTCCGGCGGGCGGTCCGCAAGCGCAGCCTCAAGCACAGCAGAAAAAGCATCACCCATGGAACGTCTGGGAGAACAAAGCGTTTTCTGTGACATTCATATTCACCCCGGTGTTTGACGCCTCCGGATTTGTTCAGGATGCCAACAACATTGAACAGGTGGGGGATCAGCCAACCAAGGGCCAATTCCGTGCGGAAAGGATAATGTTTCTCGGAAAGCTGAACTTCAAACGGCCATGGGGCTATTTGCTCGCATGGAACTTTAATGGTTTCGAGGCTGCACAAGGCAACCACTTTTCGAACCTGGATGCGCGGCTGGATATTCCCCTGTTTAACCTCGGCACGTTCAAGATTGGCCGCCAGAAAATAGGAATGAGCCAGGAGTGGTTAATGCCTGGAGTAGACATGGTGTTTATGGAGCGCAGCACCACGGACTTGTCCTTCGTGCCGCAGCGAAACGTCGGAGCGATGTTAACAAACACTTTTGCCGATAAACGGGGAATGTGGTCTGCCGGATGGTTTAATGACTGGTTTGCGAACGATCTTAGTTTCCAGGCAAACGGCAATCAGTATACGGGGCGTATCAGTTACCTTCCGGTCGACCGGGACGAAGGTCGAACTATCTTTCAGGTCGCTGCAGGCCTCTATTACCGAGAAGCTCAGAACGGGAAACTGCGCTTTCGAGCGCGGCCCGAAGACAATGAGTCTAACTATTTTGTGGATACTAAATCCTTCCCTGCCGACCATTCCACGACAACGCAACTAGAAGCGACAGTCCAGAAAGGCCGGTCCATGATCTGGGGGGCCCTGGATCTAATGCCTGTCGCAGCACCCCAAGCACACAACCCGTTCTTTTGGGGTGGGTATATCGCAGCAAGCTATGTCTTGGCGGGCGAGCCCCGGCACTTTAATCGAAACGGCGGTTACTACACGTCCGTCGAACCGCCCAGGTCGACCCTGTGTCGAGGGGGCTGGGGCGGCTGGGAAGTGGGTATGCGGTACACCTATGACGACTTGTCTTCAGGAACGATCGACGGTGGGCGGATCGGCCGCTGGACACCTGCGGTGAGTTGGTATCCATCGGGTGGTTGGCGCTTGGAAGCTAACTATGGCTGGATTGTTTTGGTGCGGGGCGGAATTACCGGCTACGCTTCTACCTTCCAGGGACGGATCCAGTGGAGTCCCCACGGCGGGTAGAAAAAGGCGTCCGATCAAAAAGTGACCCAAAACCCGAGAACTAAGCCAGTTTGAAGTTGAGAGATCGTAGCCTGTCGTGGTTCTCTGGAACAGAGAGAGGAGAACCAGGGATGGCAAAGCGAGGGCACACGCAAGAAGAGATTTTGCGGGTACTGCGAGAGGCGAGTCGGGGTGGAGATCTGCCGCTAGCACGGCATTAGCCAGCAGTCGTTCTATTTGTGGAAGAAGAAGTACGCCGGCCTTCGGCTGAGCGAGTTGCGCGAGTTACGGCAGCTGCGAGACGAGAATGGGAAGCTGAAACGGCTGGTAGCGGACCTTTCCGCATGCATCTGGCGTGGCGCTGGTTCACCGGGCTGGGCTTCGATCAGTCGATTCCGCATCACTCCACCTTCTCCAGGATAACGGTAGCTATTGCTCTCGGCCACATAGATGAATCGCCCGGGCCTATACAGAAGGCACTTGGCGAATCCGCTTGCGACAGTTCCGCAAGGGCAGAGTCTCTCGGACATGATGTCAGTGCTCAGGCGGTCAATGAACTCGTGTGGAATCACCCGCGCTGCTGTTGCTTTGGACGAGAGAGAAGGACCAGTGGAAGATCGCTGCGTAGGCAGCGGAAGTGCCGTGACCGGGGACCGAAGCGTGGGCTAGGGAGGACAAACACCCCATTGCCTCATATTAAAGTTGAGCAATCGCAGCCGCAGTCAATCCGGCAACTCAATGATCCGAGCGATCTTCCAGGACAAGTCAGGCTGCCGACCAAACACGAATACAGCCTTAAATCGAGCGCGGATCGGCGCACCCTGCCCAAATGACGCCCTGATGCTGTCCACCTCATCCATCTCAATCGCCCAATTGTCATGAACAGCGATTTCAGAGGACAAAATCATTGCTTCTATATCGTACCGTGCAAAAGCGTGGCGAAAGAACGTTTCGACCTGGTGCTTCCCGCACATGCAACGACCATCTTCGTGTACAGCCACAACATCATCAGTCAGCAGATCCGTTAATTTGCGGACTTCACTGCGTTTCACGGCATCATTCAACGCCTTCCGTACCGCAGCAATCTTCGAGCGATCCAAGCTGTTATCTGACTTCGCCGTATCCTTCACCCTCCCTCCTAGGTGAGCCACAACTCGCTAATGAACCTGCAGCTCAAATGACATTCGCGTTGGACACCATAATGTGCGCAACCAGAAATCACGGACACTCATTATGACAGCGAATCGTAACGGTGCCCGCGGAACCACCGATCCTGCCACGATCCTGATTCCAGCACTAATTTTAAATCTTGCGCTGCCCAGGCGGTCGCGACTGATCTTCCCCTTGTATTCGTGTATGCGGAATAGGAACAGAGGCTCTACCCTGTAGGCCAGGCACCCGCGTTCGGAATTCCTGCTTGGTCTATATTTTGGGCTCCGAGCCATGAACCCATCGCGGCCTTGCTCCACCATATTAATAAACCGCTGACCATTGCTCGCGGTGTGTATTGGTGGGGGCCGATAACATCGAGAAAGCCACCGTTTTCGGGACCAATGTTCGGTCCTGACGCTCGCACCTGGTAGCGCTCATCCTGGAAAACCTGCTGAAGGGAAACTGGCCTGTTCGCTCGGGCAAGTAGAAACGAACTTGCCAGCACACAACCGCGGAATGATGATAACATTAAATGCGAATCGGTTTAGCCGCCGACCGTCCAGGGCTCCCTTGAGCGTACGAAATTAGACCACATCGGCTGAGGACTATTCGTGAGCCGGATCCCTCAGAATAACCCGTCGCAGATCTGCAAGAATCTGCAATGTGAGGTTTCCTCTCGATCGTACATTGCGCAATTTGTCCCCCGACGAATACATCGATCTTTGAGTTGGCGAAGATCTGCCGTATTCTTTGTCTTATTTATCGCGGGGCTCTCAAGCCCGAGCGCAGATCGTAGCTGCCACGCGAGCGTCAGGCCTGACCTCGCCTTGGCAGTAGCAACAGACTCTGCCGGACCGGACCAATCCGCTGCTCGAAGCGACGAGCAGGAAGAACACGGAATCTCGCGAAAGGCCGCGGAGGTCGTCCGCCTCTTCGGGTTCCCAATCACGAATTCGATGATTGTCACATGGGCAGTTGCCCTCGCGCTGACTGTTTGGGCGCGCATGGCTACCCGCAACATGAAATCGGTGCCTTCGGGCGCGCAAAATTTATGGGAATGGATGGTCGGCGGTTTGCGGAGCTTTCTTGAAGGAATCATAGGCCCTCAGTTGGTCGACCGAACCTTTTGGTTTTTTGCGACCATTTTCATTTTCATCCTGGCCACGAATTGGGTGAGCCTTATTCCCGGTGTGGGCACGATCGGTTGGGGTCATCGGACGCCTCACGGGTTCGAGGTTGACCAACCACTGCTTCGCGGCGGTAATGCCGACGTCAATATGACGTTTGCTATGGCCTTGATTTTCTTTGCGTGCTGGATCGTTTGGGCACTTCGAGAAGTTGGACTCAAAGGATTCCTAAAAGAACTGTTCGCACCCAAGGGTGAAAACACAGGCTTGATGAAGGTGTTAATGGTGGCGGTTTTTTTCCTTGCAGGATGCCTAGAGATCGTTTCGATCTTGTTCCGGCCAATTTCGCTTGGGTTTCGACTTTACGGCAATGTCTTCGCAGGCGAAAACATGCTGGATGCCATGTCCAGACTGATTCCGAACCTGAGTTGGCTGCTGCCAGTTCCGTTCTATCTGCTCGAAGTATTGGTAGGTCTTGTGCAAGCACTGGTCTTCATGCTGTTGACCGCCGTGTTCACGATGCTTATTTGCCAGCATGAGGAGAGAAGCGCCCCTGAGGCGGCACACGAATAAATGAGGAATCGTACGGATTGGCCGCGTTTGAGTGCGGACATCGAAGAAAGGAAGAAATCATGATCGGAAGTATCCACGTTGGTCTGGCGGCGCTTGGAGCGGCCGTGGGTGTGGGGCTGATTGGCATGGGGGCCTCGCAAGCAGTAGGCCGCAATCCAGAGGCTTCAACAAAGATCCTGGTCCAGTCGATCCTTGCCATTGCTTTCGCTGAAGCGATCGTGTTCTATGCCTTGTTTCTCGTGAAGTAAGACGAGCTTTCAGAGAATGTGCACTGAGCGACGAGACATGCGGGCTTTCGGAGGACAAACATGCACCTTCTAGTATTCCTTGCGGCTGCGGATGGCGGAGGACAGGTCGAGGAGATCGCTAAGACATTCGGCGTCGATTGGCCCCATCTGATCGCACAAATGATCAGTTTTGGGATCGTTTGCCTGATTTTGCAACGGTACGCGTACAAGCCTGTGCTTAAGACATTGGAACTGCGACGCCGACAAATCGCGGAAAGCGTGGCCAACACGGAGAAGATCAAGGCGGAGTTGGCTCAGACCGAAGTTCACCGTCAAGAAATGATGACGCAAGCCGGTACTCAAGCCAACAAACTGATCGAAGAAGCCCGGTCTGCAGCTGGACGCGTAGGTGAACAAGAAACTCAGAAAGCAATAACCGCCGCTGAGCAGAT
>Ga0207819_1000150_pt1 | contig 13618 bp, 16 predicted proteins | sample LuqExpMetageno42_FD_187800 | JGI IMG/M metagenome (GOLD analysis project Ga0207819, IMG submission 187800) | Tropical forest soil microbial communities from Luquillo Experimental Forest, Puerto Rico - Sample 42 (SPAdes) | ecosystem: Environmental > Terrestrial > Soil > Tropical forest ...
GAGGAGAAGAAGGGCTCGATCCGCGGTTGCACCGTCGCGTGGACGGGAGATTCCAATAACGTGTTGGCCTCCTGGATGCATGCGGCCGAGCGGTTCGATTTCACGCTGCGAGTCGCAACGCCGACCGAACTTCGGCCGAAGAAGTGGCTGCTCGAGTGGGTGAAGTCGTCCAGCGCGGCAATAGAAATCGGCGACGATCCGGATGCCGCCGTGAAGGATGCCGACTGCGTCGTGACCGATACCTGGGTGTCGATGGGTGACAAGGACGGAAAGCACCGTCACAACATTCTCAAGCCCTATCAGGTCAACAGCTCGCTGATGGCGCGCGCCAAGCCCGATGCCATTTTCATGCACTGCCTGCCGGCGCATCGCGGCGACGAAGTCACCGATGAGGTGATGGACGGCCCGCAGTCCGTCGTGTTCGACGAGGCGGAAAACCGTCTGCACGCGCAGAAGGGCCTGCTTGCCTGGTGCATGCACGCCGATGCGTGAGTCGGTTCCCCCGGCGCGCCCCTCGAAAAATCGCGTCCGCGCGCTACATTAGCCGCCATGACCCCAAGAACCGAGATTCCCTCGCGCGCGCCGTCGGCGCTCGCGATCGACGATATTGTCCTTCCATTCGAAGTGTCGTCGCTCGATCTGCGCGGCCGCGTGGTGCGGCTCGGGCCGGTTGTCGACGACATTCTGGATCAGCACGCCTATCCCGCGCCGGTCGCGAAGCTGCTTGGCGAGGCGATCGTGCTTACCGTGATGCTCGGTTCCGCGCTGAAGATCGAAGGCCGTTTCATTCTGCAGACGCAGACTAAGGGGCCCGTGCGCATGCTGGTCGTAGATTTCACAGCGCCCGGAAAAGTTCGCGCCTGCGCGCGCTATGACAAAACGCGGGTCGCTGAGGCGATTGCAGTACGCAAGAGCGCCTCCGGCGAGCTGCTTGGCGAAGGTCACTTGGCCATGACCATCGATCAGGGCCCGGACATGAACCGCTACCAAGGGCTCGTTGCGCTCGCCGGCGGGACACTGGAGGACGCGGCGCACGAGTACTTCCTCCGTTCAGAACAGATTCCGACACGGGTTCGCATCGCAGTCGGCGAGGAGTTGCAGAGAGCGGCCGGCGGAGCCAACCATCGCTGGCGTGCCGGCGGGATCATGCTGCAGTTCCTGCCGAAGTCGCCCGATCGGGCGCGCGTCGCCGATCTGCATCCGGGCGATGCGCCTGAAGGCACCAAGCCGCATGTCGTACCGGAGGACGAGGCGTGGGTCGAAGGCCAGGCTCTCGTGAACACTGTCGAGGACCTCGAATTGATCGATCCGGCGCTGTCGAGCGAGCGGCTGGTGTACCGGCTGTTCCATGAACCCGGCGTACGTGTGTTCGGGCCGGGCGGCGTGCACGCCGAATGCTCCTGCTCGCGCGACGCCGTCGAGGCGATGTTAAAGAGCTTCTCGCAGGACGACCGCGATCACATGGTCGAGGACGGCCGGATCTCGGTCACCTGCGAATTCTGCAGCGCCAATTACGAATTCGCCCCGGGCGATGTCGGGGCGAACGAGGGCTGAACCTTCAACGAGGCCGGAGGCGCATAAAGACGTGGATATCCGGCACAAAGCCGGGCATGACGGCGGGAATGTTAACTTCTGCCCATGCGCTCGATTCTTTTTCTCCTCGCCGTCATCGCCGTACCGACCGCTGCCTTCGCGCAAAGCTGTCCGGCACCGCTTGCTGGCGCGCGCAAGCTGGTGCTCGTCGTTCCTGACGATTGGACAAGTACCACCGCGCGGCTGCAGCGGTTTACGAGAACCGCGCCGAATGCGCCGTGGCAGCCGGACAGCGGCCTGGTGACCTCGCTGATCGGCAAGAACGGCACAGGATAATCGTTCGCCTTCCGGCAATTTGCATTTCCCGGCGAGCCAGAGAAGCGCGAGGGCGACAAGCGCGCACCGGCCGGCTTCTTCAACATAGGCCGCAGCTTTGGCTTCGCGCCCTCGACGCGACCGGGTTATCTTCAAATCACGCGCGATACCGTCTGTGTCAATGACGTGCGCAATCCGGCCTACAACAGGATCGCCGCGCGAGGTGTGATTGGGCCGGCCGCACACGCCGAACCGATGGGCTACGTCCCGGAATATGCGCGCGGCCTGCTGGTCGATTATCCGACGCGCGCCGGCGGGGGCTCCTGCATCTTTATCCACATACGCAAGCCGACGGCGACCGGCACTGGAGGCTGCGTCGCGCTGCCCGAGCCCGCGCTTGACAGCTTGCAGGTTTTCGCAGCCCGTGGCGCGGTGCTGGCAATCGTGCCGAGGCCGGTGCTGGTTAGATTCAGAAGCTGCCTGCCACAATAACGGCGATCAATTGATCGTGCGCTCGCCGTACGAGCAGTCGAGCGAGAAAGCGGGAATTTCAATGTCGAAATGCTCGCCTTTTTCGGTGATCATCCCGTAGCTCCCGCGCATGAAACCGGATGGCGTCGGCAATGGCACGCCACTCGTATATTCATAGGAATCCCCCGGCTTGAGCACCGGCTCTTCACCGACAACGCCGGGTCCTTTCACCTCCTGCAAACGGCCGCTCGCGTCGGTGATCCGCCAATGTCGCGTCTTGAGCTGCACAGTCTCGGAGCCGAGATTGGTGATGTCGATCGTATAGGCCCAGAAGAAATAGCCGTTGTTCGGAGACGACCGCTCCGACAGGAAACGCGGGGTAACCGTGACCTCGATGCTGCGGGTAACCGCGCGATACATTTGCCGCCCAACATAAGCCGTGAGACCCTGCTGTTGAGATTAGGCCTCGCCGGGATTATGACCGAATCGTTGCATGGAAGAAAAGCCGACGATGGCAGCGTCTGATCGCGATCTGCGCCTCGATTTGTTCCGCGGGCTCGCGCTGTGGCTGATCTTCCTCGATCACATCCCGTCCAATGCGGTGAGCTGGATCACCATCCGTAACTACGGCTTTTCAGACGCGACCGAGATCTTTGTCTTTATCTCCGGCTATACCGCAGCTTTCGTTTATGGCCGCGCCATGCGCGAGAATGGCTTCATCGTCGCTTCCGCGCGCGTGCTGAAACGGGCGTGGCAGGTCTATGTCGCCCACGTGTTCCTGTTCGCGATCTATCTCGCTGAGATCAGCTATGTCGCGTCTTCGTTCGATAACCCGCTCTACACCGAAGAGATGGGCGTCCTGGATTTCCTCAAAAATCCGGACGTGACGATCCTGCAGGCGCTTTTGCTTAAGTTCAAACCCGTCAACATGGACGTGCTGCCGCTGTACATTGTTTTGCTGCTGTTCTTTCCGCCCATGCTGTGGCTGCTGCTGCGCGCACCGAATCTTGCGCTCGTCGGATCCGCCGTGCTGTATGCGCTGGCGCACGCCCTCGACTGGAACCTCGCCGCCTATCCGAACGGCGAGTGGATGTTCAATCCGTTCGCCTGGCAACTTTTGTTCACGTTCGGGGCATGGTGTGCGCTCGGCGGCGCCGCCAGGCTCTCGCCCTGGCTTAATTCGCCTTTGGTGGGCGGCCTTTCCATCGGCTATCTCGTCTTCGCCTTCTGCATCATGATGACATGGTACTTTCCGCGGCTCGGCGCGCTGGTGCCGCATTTCTTGAGCGACGTCCTCTATCCGATCGACAAGACCGATTTGGACGTGCTGCGGATTATGCATTTCTTCGCGCTCGCGACCGTCACCCTGCATTTCGTGCCGCGCGGCTGGTCCGCGCTGAAACGACCGATCTTCCAGCCGGCAATCGTCTGTGGTCAGCACTCGCTGGCGATATTCTGCATGGGGGTGTTCCTGGCCTTTGCCGGACACTTCGTCTTCACCGAAATTTCCAACCGGCTGATCACGCACGTCGCGGTCAGCGTCATCGGCATTGCGGCCATGGTTGCAACGGCGATGGTCTTGTCGTGGTATAAGGCCGTTGAGCGGGGACCCCGGCCGCCGTCAATCAAGCCGGGCTTCGCGGGGGGATCATCATGAGGGCGATTGCCCTGCTCGCGTTATTGGCGCTGGGCGGGCCAGCTTGGGCGGAAAACCAGGACGTTTGCCGGACGGCGGAAGCGCAGGTCGGCACCAGTTTTGCACTGCCGCATGCAGCGCAGAGCGTGGCCAATAAGCGATTGAACGTCTTGGTCGTCGGGGCGGGCTCCTCGGCCCTTCCGGGTCCCGAGGGGGTGCGAAAGGCCTACCCGGCGCGGCTGCAGGCGGCGCTCGCCGCAGCGATGCCGGATACGGTGGTCACCGTGGCGAGCGACGTGGAACCGCGCCGCAGCGCCGGCCAGATGGTTCGCGTACTTCCTGCCGCGCTCTCCAAGTTCAAGCCTCAACTGGTGATTTGGCAGATTGGAACCGTGGACGCGATGCAGGGCGTCGATCCCGATGAATTCAGCCAAGCGCTTGAGGAGGGCGCTTCGATCACCCGCGCAGCCGGAGCGGATTTGATACTGGTCAATGCGCAATACAGCCCGCGGACGGAATCTATGATCGCCTTGGGCGCATACGCCGATTTGATGCGCCGTGTTGCATCGCAACAAGAAATGCCCCTGTTCGACCGGTTCAGCGTGATGAAGACCTGGGCCGATTTGGGGATATTTGATTTTTACGCGAAGACGAAAAAACTTGACACCGCGGAACATGTGCACGATTGCATTGGACGCCTTTTGGCCGATCTCGTCCTGGACTCGGTCAAACTCGGAGAGCCGCAGCCCCAAAGCGGCCGCTGAAGGCCGGAACTTTTTTAATCCGGCGGGAACTAAATATGCTGGGGCCGGGAATTCTTGCTTGCGTACAAGTTCCACACTGATCTCGACTTTTGCACTTTTCGCCGGTCTGCTCGCTGCGCCCGTCATGGCGTCGGCGGCGGACAAGCCGCCCTGTCACGCGCCGCTCGACGTGGTGCGTCTCGCCAGTCCACTCATGCATATCGGCGCCAAGCTGACCCGCCACGAGGCCGTCACCATCGTTGCGATCGGTTCCTCCTCGACCTGGGGCGCCGGCGCGAGTTCGCGCGATGCCAGCTATCCGAGCCGGCTCGAAGCGGAATTGAAAGCGCAATTTCCAGGCTCGCCGATCACAGTACTCAATCGTGGGGTCGGCGGAGAAGAAGTGCCGGACATGCTCAAACGCTTCGATGAAGCGGTGATCGCGGCGAAGCCCGATCTCGTGCTCTGGCAACTCGGCACCAATTCGGTCATCCGCGATCATTCGTTGGATCAGCATGCCGCGCTCATTCGCCAAGGTCTCACGCGCATCCGCGCGACCGGCGCCGACATAGTGCTGATCGATCCGCAATATGCGCCCAAGGTCGTCGAGAAGGCGCTGGCGCCGCGAATGGTGGCGCTGATCGCGACCTCCGCAAAAGCTCAGAACGTCGATCTCTTCCCGCGCTTCGAAATGATGAAGCGCTGGAGCGAGACGGACCGTCTCGCCTTCAACGTGTTCACCGCGTCTGACGGGCTGCACATGAACGATTGGGGCTATGCCTGCATGGCCAAAGGCCTCAGCCTTGCGATCGTTGACGCCGCCAAGCGGCCGGTGCTGTCGGCAAAGGTGAGCCCGGCCAACACCGGCGTTCCGCTCGTCACGCATTGATCGGACCGCGCTTGCGGTCCGCTTCATCGCCGAGTCGATTTAAGCCGCCATTTGCGAGCGAAGCGAAGCAATCCGGAATTTGCCCGGATTGCCGCGTAGCTGCCTTCCCGGAAATGACGAGCGCCTCACACCTTCTCCAGCGCGCCCAACAGGTCTTCCAGTAGATCGTCGACGTGCTCGAGTCCGACGGACAGACGCAACAGCCCATCGCCGATGCCGAGCTCCGCACGCTGTTCGGGCGTGAGGCGCTGATGCGTGGTCGTCGTCGGATGCGTGATCAGGCTTTTCGCATCGCCCAGATTGTTGGTGATGCTGATCAATTTCAGCCCATTTTGAAATCGGAACGCGCCCGCCTTACCGCCCTTGATCTCCAAGGCGATCAGGTTTGAACCCGCGCGCATCTGCTTGGCGACCACAGCCGCCTGGGGATGATCCTTGCGTCCCGGATAGACGAGGCCCGTGAGCTTGTCGTGGCCCGCGAGCCGGTCGGCAATCACCGCCGCGCTCTGCGTCTGCCGTTCGACGCGGACAGGCAGCGTCTCCAGGCTTTTCAGCAGCACCCAGGCATTGAACGGCGCGAGCGACGGGCCGGTCTGCCGCAGCAATTGATGATAATGGTCGGTGATGATCTTCTCGGTCGAGAGGATGCATCCGCCGAGAACGCGCCCCTGTCCGTCGATATGCTTGGTCGCCGAATAGACGACGACGTCCGCGCCGAGTTGCAGCGGGCTTTGATAGAGCGGCGTCGCGAACACGTTGTCGACCACGAGCTTCGCCCCAACCGAATGCGCGATCTCGGCCACCGCCGCGATGTCGTAGACCTCAAGCGTAGGATTGGTCGGCGTCTCCATGAACAGCACTTTGGTGTTGTTGTTGACTGCCTTGCGCCACTGTTCGAGATCGGCGCCATTGACCAGCGTATGCGTCACGCCGAAGCGGGAGAGCCAGTCCTCGATCACCCACCGGCACGAGCCGAACAAAGCCTTCGCGGCGACGACGTGGTCGCCTTGGCGTACGAGGCCCATCAGTGCGGTGTTCACCGCAGCCATGCCGGTCGCGGTCGAGCGCGCGGCTTCCGCTCCTTCGAGCGCGGCCATGCGCTGCTCGAACATGCTCATCGTCGGGTTCGAATAGCGGGAATAAACGTAGCCCGGGATCTTGCCCGAGAATCGCGCCTCGCATTCCTCCGCGCTCGGATAGATGTAGCCCTGCGTGAGGAAGAGTGCTTCCGACATCTCGCCGAACTGCGAGCGCAGGGTTCCGGCGTGAACGAGACGGGTTTCCGGGCGGTATTTGTCGAATGCAGACACGCGGACCTCCTCTTTCGTCTGCACCGGCCTTGGCCACGCAGACAACAAAAAACCCGACCGGAAATATCCTCGGCCGGGCACACGCGTCCCCGGCCTTTTAGCGAGTTGTTTTACGTGGCTGCAAGCCGGCCGGCTCAAATGACCACGGGATAAGGGGGGTTCTAGCGGCGAGGCAACCTTTCCGTCAAGCCGGGGGTCGGGTTAGATCGTCGCAGCCCGGAGGCCGTATTGGCGCTGACCTTCGCCCTAGAAGACAAGGGCATCCTGCCCGACCGCATGATCGCCGCTCTCACGAGAGAGGGCGCGATCTTGCCTGCGTCCGAGTTCGCACCCGACCAGATCCAGCCGGCGAGCCTCGACCTCCGGCTTGGCGACGTCGCCTATCGCGTGCGCGCGAGCTTTCTGCCCGGTCGGACCACAGTGGCGCAGCGTATCGACGAACTGAAGCTTCACGAATTCTCACTCGCCGAGGGCGCGGTCCTCGAAACGGGTTGCGTCTACATCGTGCCGCTTTTGGAAAGCCTCGCGCTGCCGGATGAGATCGCCGCTGCGGCCAATCCGAAAAGCTCGACCGGGCGGCTGGACGTGTTCACCCGCGTGATTGCCGACGAGACGCGCGGCTTCGATCGCATCGAGCCCGGCTATCACGGCCCGCTCTATGCCGAGATTTCGCCGCGCACGTTCCCGGTGCTGGTGCGCGAAGGCTCGCGCCTGTCGCAGATCCGCTTCCGCCGTGGCCACGCGCTGCTCGATGCGGATGCGCTGCGGGCGCTGCACGCGCGCGAACGGCTTGTCGATGCCGACAATGCCGATGTCAGCGAAGGCGTCGCGGTCAGCGTCGACCTCAGCGGCTTTCCGCCGCTCGCGGGCGGTGAGGGGCGCATCGTCGGCTATCGCGCCAAGCGCCACACCGGCCTAATCGATGTCGAGCGCCGCGGCGGCTATCCGGTCGCCGAGTTCTGGGAGCCGATCGCCGCGCGCGCCGACAAGAGCCTGATCCTCGATCCGAACGAATTTTATATTCTCGCCTCGAAGGAGGCTGTACAGGTGCCGCCCGGCTACGCCGCCGAGATGGTGCCATTCGATCCGCTGGTCGGTGAATTCCGCGTGCACTATGCGGGCTTCTTCGATCCCGGCTTCGGCTATGCCGGCGCGGGCGGCAAAGGTGCGCGCGCTGTGCTCGAGGTACGCTCGCGCGAGGTGCCCTTCGTGCTCGAGCACGGGCAGATCGTGGGCCGCCTCGTCTACGAGAAAATGCTCGCGGCGCCGGACAAGCTTTACGGTCAGGGCATCGGCTCGAATTATCAGGCGCAGAGCCTGAAGCTGAGCAAGCATTTTAAAGTGTAAGCGCTCTAGTCTCGGAGCCTCTCCGTCGTCATGCCCGACGTCTTAATGCCGATGGCCGTGAGAAGACGTTGATGACCGGGACAAGCCCGGCCATTACGAGCAATGGGGGGTATGGATTTCGGGCTCACGTGCTTCACGCGTGCCCCGGCATGAGGCCCGAAGGCCTCAATCTGCCGCTTCCTCGGCCTCTTCGCCTGCCTCGACGATGTCTCCCTTGCTGAAGAGAATTCTCTTGAGTTCTTTGCGCCATGGGAGTTCTTCGGGCGGCTCGTGGTATTGATCGACTGGCATGGGACCTCAGCTCTTAATAGGTTTCGCGAGATGGCGAGCGAGTGACAGCAGGTGGAAAACCGGCTAGGACAAAGGCCGAGCGCGGGCGTAGTTCAATGGTAGAACGGCAGCTTCCCAAGCTGCATACGAGGGTTCGATTCCCTTCGCCCGCTCCAGGTACTTAGCCCATTTTTAGTAGGGCTGTTTGCAGCCAGTTTTGCGACGGCGGTAGCGCGGCACTCCGTAACCCTTTCCACAGCAAAATTAGACCATGGGAAGTCAGGACGGCCATCAGAGACGGCAGGCGGGCAAGCCGAACAGCCGAACCGTTGGCCGCATCTATGAGGACATATCGACGGGCGGCCAGTGGTTCTGGTGCCTAAACGATCGGGCGCATTCACCGCGGATCGTGGTTATGCGCCAATCAGAGCGAAGGCAATGCTCCTGCTGAAGCTGCGGTGGATCGAGCGCGGGCCGCACACCGGAGTGGATGAAGAACCGGCCGGAATGCAGGCGTGCTATTGATTAACTCCGCGTCGGCCTCTTACGGTCAGTCGGGTGAACGTCGGCAAGGATCGGTGCCCCATCCAGCCCCCATTCTCTTCGCTTAAGCCACTCTTGAACTTCATTACGCCTGCGATCGGCCTCGCGAGGATCCGCGCAATTCGGTTCATAGGCGAGCGGCGGCTGGTCTGCTTTGGGCTTCATATAGCGGCCTCCACGAGGACATGACTACCACTTGCGCCCTAGAACTCGCTTACAACATTTTTGCAAATTGCTCTGTCGGAGAAAACGAACCGGAAACCAACCCTCGAAACAGAAAGGCCGCGCGGGTTGGGCGCGCGGCCTTCCGTCGGTGCCGGGTTCATGAGCCGGTCGGCTCGCTCGCATTCGCGCTCAAAGTCACTGCGGCGGCTGCTTGCCAACCTCATTTGCCTGCACGCAAATGTAGCTGATTTGGCTCGCCGTTCCTACGATCCCTTGCCCTGCCGCTTGGCAGCGATCTTTGCTGGAGAAATTTCCGACGTGGAGCATGTTTGAGGTGGCGGCGTTCGTCCCGATTGTAAGGACCAGCACTAGCCAGAATGTGGTCATGGCCTCTCCCTTGTCCGCAGATAGGCTACACAAAATCGCGCTACTTCCAACCAGAGGCCCCGCGAATGGCATGCGCCTGCACAGTCTGCTGGCGAAACAACAGCTCAACGTCAGGTTCATCATCAACGACAAGGATAAGGAGGCTCATGCTTGTGCCCTCGTTTTAGCAATCGATGCTGCCGTCCGGGGCAGAATGATCCGGAATTCAGTGAATTCGCCGGGCTTCGTATCAACGTCGATCAGCCCGGCATGTTGTTTCACGATGATGTCGTAACTTAACGACAAGCCAAGTCCGGTGCCCTCGCCTGGCGGTTTGGTCGTGAAAAACGGGTTGAACATCTTCTCTTTCACGCTCGGCGGAATACCGATCCCGTTGTCGCGGATCCGAATTTCGACCCGGTCTCCCAAGCTCTTCGTCGTAGCCTTCAGGATAGGCTCATAATCTCCGTCACCGCGGTGCGCGCTTCTTTTCGTGGCAGCATAGAACCCGTTCGAAATCAAATTGAGTAGGACCCGAGTGATCTCCTGAGGGAACAAATCTACTTCGCCTGCGGCAGGATCGAACGAGCGTTCAAGCGTGATGTTGAAGCCTTCTTTTTCAGCCCGAGCACCATGGTACGCCAAGTTGAGGCTCTCCTCAGAGCCGAGCAGCGGATGTGGTCAGCGTGTCGAGCACGATCTGAAGATCGAACGTCGATCGACTGATCACCTTGAGAACGTCGGCGGTAGCGGTTTGTTGCGCAAGCGACTCGGCCAGATCGTTGGTGCGCTTCTGCACCTCTTCAAACAACCTTACATTTTCAATCGCGATAACCGCTTGGTCGGCAAAAGTCCTGACGAGCGCAATCTGGTTTTCGGTGAAGGGTTTAACCTCGGAACGGCGAATGGTAATCACGCCGATCCTGTCGTCTTGCCGCAGCAACGGCACAGAGAGCGTCGTATGAAAGCCAAGACGTCGCGCCATCTCATTCGCGATGGGAAATTCGTTAGCATTTTGCGCGTCTTCAACCTGAACAGGAGCGCGGTCGATGAAAGCGCGCCCCGAAACTCAATCGCGCGTGATGGGCCAATCGAGAAAATCGACTGGTATGGGACCATGGTGCGCGGTAACAGACAGTTTGCCGCCTCGCTGCAAGAAAATGATTGAGTCATACGCTTCACAAAGTCGAGAAGACGATTCGACGAGGGTATCAAGCACTGCCTGCAGAGCGAAGGCCGATCGGCTGATGACCTTAAGTACGTCAGCCGTAGCAGTCTGTTGTTGAAGCGATTCACGTAGTTGGTTAAGCAGTCGCGCATTCTCGATAGCTATCACCGCCTGTGAGGCGAAACTCTGAACCATCTCAATTTGCTTGCTGGTGAAGGGCCTAGCTTGGCGCCGATACATATTAATCGTGCCTATTAGCTCATTTTCTTTGAGCATCGGCACTGCCACAAAACTTCGTGCTCCTACAGTGTCAACGAGAGGAACGATAAATCTATTCTTATTTGTATAAGACTGATCGTCCCGAAGGTCTGGTATATTTACAACGCGGTTCGTCTTGAGAACTCGGTCGAGCGGAACACCCGCATTCTCCCGCAAATCGATTACGGCACTGCGTCGCAAGACGTCGTCATAACCTTTTGGGTTGTGAATCGCGACGGGGCGGAAAATACAGCCGTCGCGCAAAAATAAATTGCCAAATGTCGCCTGGCAGAGCCGCGTCGCGTTCGACAGCAACGTGCTGAATACGGGGCCAAGGTCGCCAGTCGAGTTGGAAATGGCGTTCAATACTTTAGAAGTCGCTATTTGCTGCTCTAGAGCATCATTGCGCTCACGGAGCAACTGGGCGATACTTGGTTTTTTCGGAGTAACGTGACGGCGTCCGATCATTGCTGGCTCGGATTGCTTCCGCTTGCCGTCCCGTTCCGCTCTTGCGGATCTGCCTCGCCTCATGGTCGCGCCCCCGAGGACAGCGCACATAGTACCTGCCCGGCTGGGGCTACCGGAAGGGGGCACGCCTTTCAGAAGACGGGTAGTTGGGGCCCATTAGGGGGTCATTGCCGCTCCGCCTGCGCCATCAGTTTCACCAGCACGTTCGAAACAGTTTCAATTGTTGGTGGACGGGGAGACACAGGTCCGCCATTGCCGGGTCATCTGGTCGGAAGGAATCCGTCTCGGCGTGCATTTTGAGTAACGTTCTGAAAGTCTAACGCGCCTGTTGCAGGTCTCTCTCGGTCCGAGCGCAAATGAAGGCCCCGCGTCCTGGGGCCTTCTAATTGCCCACGCTGTCATGGTGCGCCGCATCGTCCGATCTTGAGCTCCTTGCACGGATCCTTCACCTGCTCGATGCTGCCGAGGATCTTGGTGCCGAGCTTGCCGTCCAGCTTCCTGACCACCTCCATCGCGTATTCGTCGTTGACAATGTCCCGCGTGGCCGGATCGATGCTCACCTTGCCGCGCGGGCCGGACGCCGAATAGGTCTTGATCGTGTTGACGAAGGCCTCGGAATCGAACTTGCCGTTGAGCTTCTTGATCGTCTTGAACACGGCGTCGATCGCGTCCCAGGCATTCGCCGACTCGAAATCGGGGTAATTATCGGGACCGTAGGCCGCGTGCCAAGCCTTCACGAAGGCCTTGTTCTCCGGATTGTCGATGTCATTGCTGTAGGAGCTCATCACGATCGTGCCGATCGCGGCGTCGCCCATGTCCTGCAGTTTGCTGTCGGGCACGACGTCCTTTGGGCCGATTAGCTTGATGCCCGCCTGCCGCATCGCAAGCTGCCCGTAGGTCTTCACCACCGCCGCAGCATGCGAGCCGGACGGGATGAATACGAACATGCAGTCGGGCTTCGCATCCTTGATGCGCTGGAAGAACGGCGTCATGTCCGGCACCTGCGCCGGATTGCCCATGGGAACGGCGTCGGTGATCTTCCCGCCGCCTTTCTCGAACGCGGTCTTGAACGCTTCCGTCGAATCCTTGCCGGGCGGGAAGTCGGTGTAGGCTGTGGCCGCCGTCTTGCAGCTCAGCTTGTCCTTGGCGTACGACCCCATCGCATAGCCGTCGTGCCACATGCTGAACGAGAAGCGCACGATGTAGGGTGAGAGCTGCGTGATCCAGGCAGTGCCTGCGTTGGCGATGATGAACGGGATCTTGGCTTGCGTGACCACCGGCGCCATCGCGATCGCGGACGGCGAGAACACGACGCCGAGCAGCAGGTCCACCTTGTCGTGCGTGATGAGTTCGGTCGCGACCGTCTTTGCGTTCGCGCCTGACGGCGAGCCTTCGTCGCGCTTGATCAATTCGACCGTATGCGGCGCGATGTCCTTCGCGTGCAGCTTGAGATAGAGGTCGAAGGACTTGTCCTGCACATCGCCGAGATCGGCATTCGTGCCGGAATAAGGTAGGATCAGGCCGATTTTGATGTGTTCCGCGCGTGCGGGCGAAGCCAAAGCCAAGCCCACGGCCGTGCATGATAGCCACGTCGCAAGACGCATGTCGTTCTTCCCCGTTTTATATTCTGCAAGGCTAAGCCGAGTGCAGCCCGGCTTGCAAGCAGCGGCGGAGGTGAGGTCAAGGCTGGCGGCAGAACCAGCCGTGCGCGCGTCCGCCGCAGACGATGCCGGATGCCGCAACGACGATGCCAGCCGCCTCGACGTGAAGACAGGCGAGGTGAAGGAGTGGCCGTCGCCGAGCGGGCCAAAGTCGGAGCCGTACGGCATCGTCTTCACCAAAGGCGCGCTCTGGTACGCGGAGACGGCGGCAAAGCCGAACACGATCGTCCGCTTCGATCCCAAGACCGGGCACTTCCAGAGCTGGGCCATTCCCGGCGGGGGCGACATCGTGCGCAACATGGATGTGACGCGCGACGGCAACCCCGTGTTCGCGGGCAGCCTCACCAACCAGGTCGGCCTCGTGGAGGTCGCGCAGGAGCACGCGGCATCGACGCAGCATTAGCGAGCGTTTGTGGCCAGCGCCCCCTTGAGGGGGAGGTGAAGAAAGGAGGGCGCTTAGCTCGCCGTGGCCGTT
>Ga0207819_1000157_pt1 | contig 13466 bp, 8 predicted proteins | sample LuqExpMetageno42_FD_187800 | JGI IMG/M metagenome (GOLD analysis project Ga0207819, IMG submission 187800) | Tropical forest soil microbial communities from Luquillo Experimental Forest, Puerto Rico - Sample 42 (SPAdes) | ecosystem: Environmental > Terrestrial > Soil > Tropical forest ...
CCCAAAGCCATTGCGATGCTAAAGCGCTTGCTGAGTCAACTGCAGCCCACCACGCTGGCTCGCAATAAAGATTCAAAACCCGGCCCGAAAACGAATCAAAGTTGCGCCGAATTCATTGATCAATTGACCGGTAAATGTCCAGCTCATCGCGCGGCAAGCTTGAGCCTGTATTCCAGGCCATGCTGGAAAAACGCGCTACGTCTGGGCGAACTTATCGACGAACGACCCAAACTCGAAAACGATGGCCGCGCGATTGGGACTAGTCCGGCTTCATCCTCGCGCTTGGCGACATTCGCGAATAAATCTACGCAAACAGAAAGACCGCCTGGCGGCGGTCTCTCCGAAATCAGAATAGGTTGCCCGCGCTCATTCTGAAAATCAGCGATTACGTTCCAGAGCTTGCGCCGATAGGCAACGAGCCTGTTGTGACGGCGTTCGTCGACAAGTTTACTCTCGCCGGTAAGGATACTGGTCTGGAAAAAATATTGAAGGATAAGGGGATCACAACCCTCGTTCCGATTGGTGTTACGTCGCATAATGGCGTTCTGTTCACGTCAGTCTCGGCTGCTTTTCGTGGTTTTAACGTGGTTGTGCCGGTGGATGGAATGTCGGGCAATAACGCCTATGAGGATCAGCTTGCAGCTTACACTTTGACGAGTTCGATCGTTTACAAGGTCACGCTGACCAGCATCGACATGATCAAGTTCGCAGAATGAGCGCGGGTCAACTCAATCTGATTTCGGAGAGACCGCCGCCAGGCGGTCTTTCTGACGTTGACCCGCGTGAACTCTTACCCCAGGCTCTCTCGCAGGCCCTCCGTACAAGCGACTGAAGCTCAGCGCACCTTAAGGCCGATAAACGACGAATACGCTGGTGAGTAATGTGAATAAGGACCGAAGAACTGCGCTGCTGTGAAATCTTTCACAGGCTCGCGCCGCGATCCCGTGCAGGATGATACGAGCAAGGGGCTCTAGGAACAACACCGCCGTACCACTCTCGGATTTATAATTTTAGAGCAGTTCCCGTCTTAAACCGAGGAACCGTTATGAAATTTATCTTCATATCGCTTCTATTCTCCGTAGCCGGGTTGATCATCTGGAGATGGCGGGTGATCGAAGACTCAAATTATGAGCATCGGCGACGTTATTATGAGCATCTTGTAAGTTCCGAAAAGCACAGCGCAGAAGCGGACTTCTAGAGTCGCGGCGTCGCCATATTGCGGCCCATCGCTGCCCTGCCATTCGTGAAATTCAAGGCCCCAGAACCACGGGGCTTCGCGCGGTGCATGGGAAACGGCCTCGTAGATGCGGCCGACATACCGTCCTTCAAAGAGGACGTTGTAGCTTTCCGAATATTCGGCGTCAGCTTGACAGCTGGTGTGCCCCGACGCGCCGCCACTAACGACGCGCCGGGATTTGAAGCCAACCGCTTACGTCGCCGATCCAGCCCGCGGCGCACGGGTGAAACAGACCTAACGCTCACATCGCGGCGGTCTTGGAGCGGGCAGGTCGCGCGAGCTGCTGCTCTGGCTCCTTTTCACTTGCCGAAGGTGTCAATGGCGGCGACGCGAGCGCATTGGTCGTTGCCGCCATGATTTGTTCCTGGTCGGCCATGATCCGCTCGAATGCTCCGCGGGCCCAAGCCTGATACTCCTGAGCCAGATCAAAGTATGTCTTGGTTCCGCACATACGTTCTGCGGCCTCGCGCGCTGCGTGAGTTCCGGTACGGCGCCGGTCGAACCAGACATTCGCAAGCGCCTGCATGTTGTCCAGAACCTTTCCCTGGTTTTCCCAAAACTGGCGCGCATTTTCTCTAAACGAGGCCGAAATTTCGGAGCTCTGCAGAAACATCTTCTGCATGTTGCTCCATTGTTCAGTGAAATCCGTACTCATAGCGGGGCTCCATCGAGTTGTTGAACCCCCGACCCGTGTTGGCAAAAGAATATAGCTAAGAGGTCCGTACGAGCAAGGACGATCTGAGAGACAAAAGAGCGCAGGCCCGTTTTTCTTAGTCGCGCATGTTCTATTCGAAGCTAACACCTATTCGACGGCGGCGCTGAATTCCTCTTTTTTCTTTCATGGGAACGCCCGCTGATCCCTTCAGTGAAAGAGGCCGCCATTTGCGGCGGCCCCAGTTTGTCCGATCTCAAAAATGGCTCAAGGAGCAGTTTCAAGCAGAATTGTTAGAGCCTGCGTGACAGCAAAGGCAAACGCGGCCCCCGACAAGATCGCAAGCCCCAGTTTGTACGTCATTGACATTCAGACACCCTATTTTCTCGCCTTCAAAGTTCGTTTGGAACTCACCTAATGTCAAAAGTTCCATAGCAGGGGTGCGAGTGTCCTTGAGTTGAATCAAATCGCGTTTCCGGGAGCAAGCCTGAGCAAATCGGTTCTCGGCTGTGCCGGCGAGCCATTGCTCTTGTTGATCGCTGGCCAAAATCGCGGCCGGCAAACAGGAATCCTGTGGAGCGTAGTCGAGGTCAACTTTGCCTCTCAGACTTGCTCAACGATTTGGCAAGTCACGGTTGATCCAAAGCCGCCACTCAAGGACGGCGCTACCAGGGGTCCATCCTTTTCTACCCAATCGATGGAAAACAAGAGCGAGCGCTCAACTTGATCGGTGTACAAAGCCACGGAATATCCAGCGGACTGTGGCGATTACAATCCCGCCAATCACCCAGAACAAGGTGAGTGGGACAAACATGGCTATCCAGATCACCCATGACTCTTTGTCCTGACCCAAAAGAACTCCGATCAACTTCTTAGGCGACATGAACATTCGGTTGCGGGTTTCCGAACACCGCTGGCTCGCAAGGTGAAATTCGGCGGGGTTATCGCCCTCATATCCTACTGGCCCGTAGATCAGATAAGCGTTTTGCAAACAACTTTCGTACACCCTACTGGCGCTCTGGTTTTGATCGACCATGAGATAGATCGGGACGCCTATAAGCCAGAGGATCGAAATCACCACGCCAATTCGTTGCCAGCCGCTCATGTATTCTCGCTTCGCAGGTATTCTCCTGGTCAATTGGCCTGGCAATGAAGGCAATACGAAGCTGATCGAGGCAATTCACTAAAGCCCTTGTCCTTCAATCTCTGCCGCACCGCGGTAACCTCTCATTGCACCGCGGTAGAGTCCTGTATCCGTTACATACCCACTACTTAAAACTAGACACGCATCAAGCTCGCGTTTTTCTGCGTGCGCCCGGCGGCCCTCTTTATTTCTGAGCAGAACACACTTTGATCGTTTTCATGGCGGACTCAGCATCTTCCCGGCTTTTATAAATTGTATCAGTAGCCACTGTTATCGTTTTAATATCGGTGATGGGTCGCTTATCGCTGACAGTACATTTCTGCGTCGTCAGATCTCGCACGATATAGAATTCTGTGGCCCAAATTGGCGTCGTAAATGAAACGCTGAGTAAGAATATGATTCCAACCAAGACCTTTTTCATTGCAAGCCTCCTGGTTGTTTAGCCGTTAAACGTCGCTGGTACTCAGTTGTTCCCGTAGGTCGCTTATTCAAGAATTTGCAGCACAGAAACGGTCATCCGTGGCATCAGACCGGCTTTCGCTGTTATTGGCGCTGGAGTCGCGCTCAACGGGAGGGCGTCCGCGGCGGTTGACGATGGGTCCCCCACCCTGGCCTCGCGCCTTCAGTCCGAGGACCCGCGCCGCTGTCGGTCAACCGCGGGCCGAAACGCGGCGTCTCGCTCACGGCTCGCCTGCGAAGGCGAGCGCGGATCGCGGAGGGGCGTGCCAGTGTCCACCCAGCTCGAGCGTCGCCGAATTCGACTGACCATTTGTAGTGTCAATGACGCATTGCCAGCGCGCGACGGCCGGCCATTCCGGGCCGGTGATGTCGACTGTCTCGTCGGCACCATTGAGTACAATCAGCAGCGGCCTGCCGCCCTCGGTCACCGCGCCCAGCACGTACGCGAGGAAGCGTCCGTTCGGAAAATTCCAGTCGGCTTCGCCCATTTCCGCGCCCTGCGGCGTCAGCCATTTCACGTCGTAGGAGCCGTCCGCCTTCTTGCCTTCCACCCAGCGATACGGTTTGAGCTGCGGAAAGCGCTGCCGCAGGCGGGTCAACTCGGCGACGAAATCGGTCAGATCATCGTTACTGCCGAGCCGCGACCAGTCGACCCAGCCGGTCTCGTTGTCCTGACAATAGGCGTTGTTGTTGCCGTCCTGCGAGTTGTTGACCTCGTCGCCCGCGAGCAGCAAGGGCACGCCCTGCGCGAGAAACAGGCACGCTAGCTGATTACGCCGCAGTCTTCGCCGCAACGTCAGAATGTCTTTATCGTTCGTCCGTCCCTCCGTGCCGCAATTGGTGCTCAGGTTATCGTCCGAGCCGTCGCGGTTCTCCTCGCCGTTTTTCTCATTGTGCTTCTGCTCGTAGCTTACGAGATCGCCGAGTGTGAACCCATCATGCACAGTCACGTGGTTGATGCTTGATCGCGGCCCGCGCCCGATGTGCTGAAATTGCGCCGACGATGCCGTCATGCAATGCGCGAGATCGCCGATCAGGCTGCCTTCGCCGCGCCAGAAGCGGCGCACCGTTTTGCGGTAGAAATCATTCCACTCCGACCAGCCGGTTGGAAAGCCACCGACTTGATAGCCGCCCATGCCTAAATCCCAGGGTTCGGCGATCAGCTTGACGTTGCAGAGCACTGGATCCTGCCGGATCGCGGCGAAGAAGGAGGCATTACGGTCGAAGACGCGGTCACGGCCGAGCGTGGTGGCGAGATCGAAGCGGAAGCCATCGACATGAAATACCTCTACCCACAGCCGCAGCGAATCCATCACCATCTGCAGGACGCGCGGATGCGCGAGCTTTAGCGAATTGCCGGTGCCGCTGAAATCGTCGTAGTAGCGCGGCTGATCGGGCTTGAGCCAATAGTAGGAGGCATTGTCGACGCCGCGATAACACAGCGTCGGACCCATCTGGTTGCCTTCACAGGTGTGGTTGTAGACGACGTCGAGGATTACCTCGACGCCGGCGTCGTGTAGCGCCGCAACCGTCGAGCGAAAATCGTTGATCGCGTTGCCGGTGGCGTAACGCGCCTCAGGCGCGAAGAAGCTGAGGGTATTGTAGCCCCAATAATTCCTGAGCCCGCGCTCGACCAAGTAGCGATCGTCGAGAAAGGCGTGAATCGGAAGCAACTCGATCGCGCTGACGCCGAGCCTCTTCAGATGCGCGATCAGGCTGGGCTCCGACAGGCCGCGAAAGATACCGCGGGCACGCGGAAGCACATCCGGATGTTGCTGGGTGAGCCCTTTGACGTGGGCCTCGTAGATGATGGAGTCTTCCCAGGGAGTCGCGGGGCGGCGTGCCCGGCTCCAGGTGTGCGCGACATCGACGACGACCGACTTGACCATGAAGCGTGCATTGTCGCGCCGGTCGAACGACATGTCGGCCTGTTTGTGCCCGTTGCGATAGCCGAAATGCGCGTCATTCCATGAGAAATGCCCGTCTAGCTGCTTGCTATACGGGTCGATCAGGAGCTTGTGCGGATTGAAGCGATGGCCGGCTTCCGGCGCATAGGGCCCGTGTACCCGGTAGCCGTAAAGCTGGCCGGGCGCCACATGCGAAAGATAGACGTGCCACACGTCGTCAGCGCGTTCGGGCAGCGTGATGCGCTCGGTTTCGCGCCGCCCCTCGCGGTCGAACAGGCACAGTTCCACCTTGGTGGCATTGGCTGAGAAAAGGGCAAAGTTGGTCCCGCGGCCGTCCCAGGTGGCGCCGAGTGGATGCGGTGAGCCCGCCGAGACGTTACCGTTATTCGATCGCAGGAACGAAATAGACGGCAGCGAGGGGTGGGACAACAATCTGGAGCTCCGGAGTGTCACGCGTCACAACGGCGGATACCGCCCCCGCGTTCCCCACGTTGCTTCCGCCATAGATTGCGGCATCGGAATTGAGCACTTCGCGCCACTGGCCCGCGAAAGGCACGCGCACGCGGTAATCGCGCAGTATCTGCGCGGTGAAATTCACCACCACGACGCAGCGCTCGTGAGCCTCGCGACCTTTGCGCAGCCAGGCATAGGTACTGTTGCCAGAATCATCCGCGACCAGCCATTCGAACCCGGCGGCATCGCAGTCGAGCGCGTGCAAGGCCGGCAGCGCACGGTAGAGCCGGTTGAGATCGCGCACCAGGCGCAGAACGCCGGCATGCGCGGGCTGCTCCAGCAGATGCCAGGGCAGGCTGATATCGTGATTCCACTCGCTATCCTGGCCAAATTCCGAGCCCATGAAGACGAGCTTCTTGCCGGGATGCCCGTACATGAAGGAGTAATAAGCGCGCAGATTGGCGAAGCGCTGCCAATGGTCGCCCGGCATTCGGCCGAGGATCGAGCGTTTGCCGTGCACCACTTCATCGTGCGATAGCGGTAAAATGAAATTTTCCGAGAACGCGTAGTGCAGGCCGAAAAGGATATTGCCGTGATGATAGCGGCGGTAGATGGGATCCTTGGAGATGTACTCCAGCGTGTCGTGCATCCAGCCCATGTTCCACTTGTAGCCGAAGCCGAGCCCGCCCCAGTCGACCGGACGCGACACCATCGGCCAGGCGGTTGATTCTTCGGCTGCCGTGGTGGCATGGGGAAATTGCCTGAACAATTCCGTGTTGGTACGGCGTAGGAAGGCGATCGCGTCAATATTCTCGCGTCCGCCGAACTTGTTTGGTATCCAGCCGCCTTCCGGCCGGCTGTAATCGAGGTAGAGCATCGACGCCACGGCATCGACGCGCAGTCCGTCGACGCGATAGCGGTCAAGCCAGAACAGCGCATTGGCGAGCAGGAAATTAGTCACTTCGATGCGGCCGTAGTTGTAAATGAGCGTGCCCCAATCGAGGTGGCGCCCCTGCATCGGGTTGGCGTGCTCATAGATGGCGGTGCCGTCGAAATGCGCGAGCCCGTGCGGGTCATCGGGAAAGTGGCCGGGCACCCAGTCGAGCAGCACGCCGATGCCGGCGGCGTGCAGCGCGTCGATGAGCATCGCGAAATCCGCAGGCGTGCCGAAGCGGCTTGTAGGCGCAAACAAGCCGGTTGGCTGATAGCCCCATGACCCGTCGAAGGGATGCTCCATCACGGGGAGCAGCTCAACATGGGTGAAGCCCATGTCGGCGGTGTAGGCCGGCAGCTGCTCGGCTAGCTCGCGATAGGTCAGCCAATATTGGCCATGCTCGCCTTTCTTGCGCCACGAGCCAAGGTGCACCTCATAGATCGATATCGGCGCATTGAGCGAATTGACGCCGTCGGGCGCTGCGCGCGGCCGCGGCAACTTCGCGCTATCGATGACGACGGAAGCAGTGAGGGGGCGCATCTCGCTGGCGAAGCCGACCGGGTCAGCCTTCAGCAGCAGATTGCCCGCCCGCGTAATGATCTCGTATTTGTATTTGTCGCCTGCGCTTGCGCCCGGCACAAAGATTTCCCAGTAGCCGTTGCCGCGCACACGCATAGCGTGGCGGCGGCCGTCCCAGAAATTGAAATCGCCGACCACGCTCACGCGGCGCGCATTCGGCGCCCACACTACGAAAGCGACGCCGAGCACGCCCTCCAGTTCCATCGGATGCGCGCCGAGCTTGCTATAGAGTAACAGATGATTGCCTTCGCCCAGCAGATAGAGATCGAAGTCGGAGAGAACCGGCGGGAAACGATAGGGGTCCTCTAGCTCAACCTCGCTGTCGCCAAAGCACGCGCGCAGGCGATAATGCGTCGGATCGTCGAGCGGCCCGGCGAAAAGGCCGGCTGGATCGATGCGCTCGAGCTCGCGCTCGCTGCCGCTGCTGACCGCGACTACCCGGTTCGCATTGGGCAGAAAGACGCGGACTACGGTGCGGTTGTTTTCGGTATGCGGGCCAAGATAGTGGAACGGGTCGGCGTTGCGGCCGGCAAGGATCTCGCGGGCGCCGGGCGAAAGCTCGCTCATCGCACCACCCCGCGCTCTTCGAGAATGCGCCACGTGCCTTCGAGCGGGATATGCGTCCAGGCCGGCCGGTTGGTTAGTTCGTATTCGATTTCGTAGAAGGCCTTCTCGAGCAGGAAGAGGTCGAGCAGCCCACGAGCCTGTGATTCATCGGCTGGCCAGAAGTCCGTTTCCGTCAACGTCTTGCGGTATATCTCCCAGAACGCGCTCGAAAGACGCGCGCCCCATGAACGGATCCGCTGCGCGAGCATTGGGCGCTCTTCCGCGCTGACATTGGGCGCGCGGTCGATTGCGGCGCTGGTGGCGTAATCGACCGAGCGCAGAAATCCCGCCACGTCGCGCGCCGGCGGGGCCTTGGCGCGGCGATGCTCGAGGCTCTGCCGTGGCTCGCCTTCGAAATCGAGGATATAGGCATCGTCTTTGGCGATCAGCACCTGCCCGAGATGGAAATCGCCGTGGTGGCGGATCTTGCTGCCCTTAAAACGGGCCCCCTTGAGGCCTTCGATATGCGAGAAGATTGCCTCGCGCTGCTCGAGCAATCTCCGGGCGGTCGCGGCGGCAGGGTCGGCGAGAGAGCTGCCTTGCAGCATATCGAACACGCGGCGTGCGCGTGTGAGGAGCCCATCGCTCCACCGCGCGCTGTCCTCCGCCGAGATTGGCTCCGGCGCAAACCCCTCGACATCGTGGCTGGCGAGTGCGCGATGCAGCTCGGCGGTGCGCCGGCCAATCTGCCGCATGCGTTGAAGCATCGAAGTCATCTCGGATGTGTCCGCGGCAATTTCGTCGCGCAGCATTCGCTGCTCATCGATCAGGCGGTCAAGCGAGGCACTAGTGACGCCCCAGGCATCGCCCTGGTTTTGGATAAAGGCGTGCACGGCCGCGAGCGCCGTACGACTCTCGCCCTCGATCAGCTCGACCGTCCCGAGCAGTGCCGGCGCGTTGCGGAATTGCGCGACGTCGACCAGGAAACGGCCGATCTCGAATTCCGGATGCACGCCCGGCGTGACCTTGCGCAGGATCTTGACGACATACTGATTGTCGACGATTACGCTGCTGTTCGACTGCTCGCGATCGATTGCATTGACGCTCTTGACTTCGGGAGCCGGCGCGTCGGCAAAGGCCGAGGTCGGGCGAAACTCGATCTTCGGTCCCTCGCTGCCGACCGTTTCTCCCGCGCGGACCCTGGTCAGCAGAACGGAAATGAAATCAGGCTCGGCGGTCGCATCGAGTAAGGTGCCTTCGTTCGCTCCGCGCCGCACGGCCGCAAGCACGCTAGCCGGGCCCTTGTCGATCATGGTGTAGCGCGACCAGCGGACCGTGAGCGGCAGGAAATAGCGGCTGACGCCCTGTCGGCCGGTGGATTCGACGACCACGAAGGCGATGCGGCCGCCCTCGTGCTCCACGGGCACCGCGGCCGAGACCTTGGCCGAGATCGAGCGCGAATCCTTGTCGGCGAACCAGCGCCGCTCTGGCATGAAGCTCGGCAGCACATCGGCCTCGAAAATGCGCCGTGTCCAGTTCGACAGGGCATTTTCCCAGCCATGGCCGACGACGAGTGTGGTGATATCGCGCGGTAGCACCTTTTCCGGTTCGGTTTTCGGATTGACGTTGAGCTGGAACCAGAAGAAGCCATAGGGCGGCAGTGTCACTAGATAGGGCAAGTCGCCGATGCGGGGAAAATGCGTGCGTCCAAGCATTTCCTGCGGCACGCGGCCCTTCCACGGACTCATGTCGAGCTCCACCGCCTGCGCCGAACGCGAGATATTGGCAACGCAGAGGATTGCCTCATTGTCGAGTTGGCGCACATAGGCAAGAACCGCGCGATTGGCCGGGCGGATGAAGGTCAATGTGCCGCGCCCGAAAATCTTGGTCGACTTGCGCACGCTGATCAGGCGCTTCGTCCAGTTGAGCAGCGACGGCAGCGAGCGCGTCTGCGCCTCGACGTTGACAGCATCGTAGCCGTAGACCGGGTCCATGATGCAGGGCAGGAAGAGCTGCGCGGGGTCGGCGCGCGAGAATCCGCCGTTGCGGTCGGGCGTCCACTGCATCGGAGTGCGGACGCTGTTGCGGTCGCCGAGGTAGATGTTGTCGCCCATGCCGATTTCGTCGCCGTAATAGATGATCGGCGTGCCCGGAATCGAGAGCAAAATCGAGTTCATCAATTCGATCTTGCGTCGGTCGTTGTCCATTAGCGGCGCAAGTCGCCGGCGGATGCCCAGATTGATGCGCGCGCGCGGATCGGCGGCGTAAGTCGACCAGAGATAATCGCGCTCTGCGTCGGTGACCATTTCAAGCGTGAGCTCGTCGTGATTGCGCAGGAACATTGCCCACTGGCAGTTGGCGGGGATCTCCGGCGTCTGCCGCATGATGTCGGTGATCGGGAAACGGTCCTCCTGCGCGATTGCCATGTAGATGCGCGGCATCAGCGGGAAGTGGTAGGCCATGTGGCATTCGTCGCCGCTGCCGAAATATTGCTGAACGTCCTCCGGCCACTGGTTGGCTTCGGCCAGCAGCACCTTGTTGGCGGCATAAGCATCGAGCGCGGCGCGCAGCCGCTTGAGCACCGCGTGCGTCTCCGGCAGGTTCTCATTGTTGGTACCTTCGCGCTCGCAGAGATAGGGGACGGCATCGAGCCGGAATCCGTCGACCCCGCAATCGAGCCAGCGCTTCATAACCTGCACTATCGCCCGCACCACGCGCGGATTGTCGAAATTCAGATCCGGCTGATGCGAGAAGAAGCGGTGCCAGTAGAACGCATTGGCTTCAGCATCCCAGCTCCAGTTCGATTTTTCGCTGTCGGTGAAGATGATGCGCGTTCCCTGGTATTTTTGATCGGTATCGCTCCAGACGTACCAGTTGCGCGCGCTCGAGCCGGTCGGGCTGCGCTTGGCGCGCTTGAACCAATCGTGCTGGTCCGAGGTATGATTGATGACCAACTCGGTGATGACGCGCAGGTCGCGACGTTTCGCCTCCTGCATGAAGCGGCGGAAGTCCCGCATCGTGCCGAAGGCCGGATTGATGTCGCCGTAATCGGAAATGTCGTATCCGTCGTCGCGGCCGGGGCTCGGATAGAACGGCAGCAGCCAAAGCGTGGTGATGCCGAGGTCACGCAGATAATCGAGCCGCTCGGTCAGGCCCGCGAAATCGCCCACGCCGTCGCCGTTGCTGTCGCGGAACGCCTTGACGTGTAGCTGGTAAATGACGGCGTCCTTGAACCACAGGGCGTCATCGGCTGTCTGGATCGCAACGGCGATGTCGGACCGGACATCCATGGGTCGGCCTCACGTCATGCAACGGAAGATAAGGGCGGGGTCGGCCGCCGGATTAATGCGTAGACGCACGCCGCCCCATTCAAGCAGACGGCGTTCGCCGGTCGCCAAGTCTTCAATCTGGCGAACGGGCTTCCTACTGGCAGCGCCGATGTGATGATCGCCGAAATGCAGCCAGAATTCCTGCGGCCCGGCGGAGAGGGCGATGGCGCAGGCCACCGCGTTCTCGCCGTCGGTCGACTCCTTCAGAAAGCCGGTCACATTGTCGTTGTCGACCTGCAGGAATTGCAGGTTGGAGGTCTGCTGTAGCGCGCTGTTCTCGCGCCGAATCGCGTTTAGCCGCGCGAGATAGTCCTTGATATTGCCGGGCTTGTTCCAGTCGCGCGTCCTGATCTCGTATTTTTCCGAGTTGAGGTATTCCTCGCGACCCGGAATTGGCTCATGCTCGATTAGCTCGAAGCCGTTATAGATTCCGTAGTTCGACGACAACGTCGCTGCGAGCGCGGCGCGCGACTTGAACATCCACGGCTCGCCGCTCTGCAGCTGCACAGGCAGGATGTCCGGCGTTGTGACGAAGAAATTTGGCCGGAAATAATCGCGCTCTGGATAGCCCGTGATTTCGTTGAGATAGGCCTCGAGCTCGTGTTTGCCCGTCCGCCAGGTGAAATAAGTGTAAGACTGCGAGAAGCCAAGTTTGGCGAGGGCCTTCATCACCTTCGGCCGGGTGAAGGCTTCCGACAGGAATATCACTTCGGGGTGCCGTCGGCGCACCTCGCGGATAAGCCACTCCCAGAACGGAAACGGTTTGGTGTGGGGATTGTCGACGCGAAAGATGCGTACGCCCTGATCGACCCAAAACAGCAAGATCGTGCGCAGCGCTTCCCACAGCGCGATGCGGTCGGCATTATTGAAATCCGGGTTGACGATGTCCTCGTATTTCTTCGGCGGGTTTTCGGCGAAGCGGATCGAGCCGTCCGGGCGAAAGCGGAACCATTCCGGATATGCCTTCACCCACGGGTGGTCCAACGAGCACTGCACCGCGAAGTCGAGTGCGATCTCCATTTTGTGCTCCTGGCAGGCCTCCACCAGCCGGCGGAAATCGTCGAGCGTGCCGAGCTGCGGCTCGACCGCATCGTGCCCACCCTGTTCATTTCCGATGGCATAGAAGCTGCCGGGATCGTTGGGGCCGGCGTTGAGTGAATTGTTCTTGCCCTTGCGGTTGGTGTGCCCAACTGGATGGATCGGCGTGAGATAAACGACATCGAAGCCGAGCGCGGCGATGTCGGGCACGCGCGCGATGCAGTCATCGAAGGTCCCATGCCTGCCGGCGACGCTGCCCTGGCTGCGTGGCACCATTTCATACCAGGCGCCGCTACGCGCGCGCACGCGCTCCGCCAGCAAGGGAATGGTATGGCTGCGCGTCAGATCAGGCTGCGCCTCGGTCTCTTGCATCGCGGCAGCGAGCGCATCGTCGAGCAAAAGACTAATGTTGTTTTCTGCAGCGAACTTCTTGGCATAGGCTTCGACGATGAGCCGCGCCTTGCGCTCGCGCGGCTTGAGCTCGACCAGCAAATCGTGGCCTTCGCGCGCCGACAGCGAAAGGTCCTGCCCGGCCTCCTTGCGCAGAGTGAATTCCTTGCGCCAGGTGGCGAACCGGTCGGTCCACGCCTCAATCGCGAACAGATAGGCGCCTGGCTCCAACGGCGTGAAATGTCCGTGCCAGCGATCATTGTTGTACAGGGCCATTGGCTCGCGCCGCCAGTCCTTGCTGGTTTCCGGCCGCCACAACAGCGCGGCCGCGAACACGTCGTGGCCTTCGCGAAAAATATCTGCCCAGACCTCAACACTTTCGCCAGCAATTCGTTTTACCGGATAGCGGCCGCCATCCACGCACGGGTAAATGTCTTCGATGAGAAAACAAGGCGCGGTCGGATCCGGTAATGAATGTTCCCACGCGTCAACAACAGAACCTCGCGCGCGCACCGCGGTATGCTCCGCTCCGGGCTTCTTCATTGTTATGGTCTCGATCTACCCCAACGAAAACCACGGGAATTTCCGAAAGTTCCCTAGCAAAAAAATGGATGATTTGGCAGCAAAAGCGGGCCTTTGGGGGGTCGAACCCGGTTACCACGACGTCTTTGGCCGCTGGCACGAGACGAGCCTGGAGGTGCAGCGCGGGCTTGTTGCCGCCTTGTCGCATGGCCGCGCCCGCCCGCCGGACGTTGCGCCGGTGGGCAAACCCGTCCGGGCATTTCAAGGCGACGGCCG
>Ga0207819_1000163_pt1 | contig 13110 bp, 13 predicted proteins | sample LuqExpMetageno42_FD_187800 | JGI IMG/M metagenome (GOLD analysis project Ga0207819, IMG submission 187800) | Tropical forest soil microbial communities from Luquillo Experimental Forest, Puerto Rico - Sample 42 (SPAdes) | ecosystem: Environmental > Terrestrial > Soil > Tropical forest ...
CGGAGAACGAATTGAAGTTCCTAGAGATTTCCTTGGTGCGTCGCCCTTGCCGTCGACTCCAATTGTGAGATTGGCAAGCTCGCCAAAGCGACAGTGAACTTGTCGATATTCACCAGCGTCGAGTGAAACGCTTCCTCGTTGTACTCGAGAGCCGCTTCGGTGTTCTTGCGCACCGCCATCATGTAGTTCGCCTTGGTTTCCATCGACGGCTAGGCTAGGCGTTCGGTCTTGCATGTTCGAGCTGGCCCGCCCGCGACCGCTTGCCGTGGAAGTAGGCCCGCAGCCACGGGTGAGTTGAGGCAAGCATGGTGTCCATTGTGCCCGCTGCGATCACCCTTCCATCGGCCAGGACCGCGATACGGTCGCAAACCGTGTGCAGGCTGTCGAGGTCGTGGGTCACCATGAATACCGTGAGGCCCAAGGTACGCTGCAAAGTGGCTATCAGCGTGTCGAAATCGCCTGCCCCGATCGGGTCGAGGCCGGAAGTCGGCTCGTCGAGAAACACGATTTCCGGATCGAGCGCGAGCGCGCGCGCAAGCGCCACGCGCTTGGTCATGCCGCCGGACAGTTCGGAGGGAAACTTCTCGCAGACGCTGGCGTCGAGACCGACCATCTCGAGCTTGGCGACAACCAGTTCGTCGAGCAACCGCTCCGACAGCTCAAGATTTTCGCGGATCGGGAATTGCAGGTTTTCGCGCACCGTGAGCGAGGAAAAAAGCGCGCCTTGCTGAAACAGCACGCCCCAGCGCCGCTCCACCGACTGGCGCTGAGACTCCGACGCGTAGATGAGATCGACGTCGAAAACCTTGATTGTGCCCGCGCGCTTCGGCAGGAGGCCGATGATGGTGCGCATTAGCACCGATTTGCCGGCTCCCGAGCCGCCGACAAAGCCGAGGACCTCGCCGCGATAGACGTCAAGATTGACATGGTCGAGGACGACGTGGTCGCCGAAGCCGACCACAAGGTCGCGCACTTCAATGATCATCTCGCGGCCACCGTTGCCCTTCTCCATCGTTCACATCCCGATGGAAGCGAAGAAGATGGCGAAGAAGCCGTCGAGCACGATCACCAGGAAGATCGATTCGACAACCGAGGCGGTGGTCTGAAGGCCGAGCGACTCCGATGAGCCCTTGACCGCCAGCCCCTCCACGCAAGCTATCAGCCCGATCACCAGCGCCATGAACGGCGCCTTTAATATGCCGACCTCGAACGTGTCGAGCGAAATGGCTTCCTTCAGGCGGTGCACGAAGATATCTGGGGTGATGCCGCCGTAGAGCCAGCACACCAAACCGCCGCCATAGAGCGCCGCCATCGAGCCAAGGAAGGTGAGGATCGGCATGCCAATCAACAGCGCGACGATACGCGGCAGGACCAGCACTTCGACCGGATCGAAACCCATTGTGCGCAGCGCGTCGATCTCCTCGCGCATCTTCATCGAGCCAAGCTCGGCGGTGTAGGCGCTGCCCGAACGGCCGGCCACCATGATCGACACAATGAGCACGCCGATTTCGCGAAGCACCAGGATGCCGACCATGTCGACGACGTAGATGTCGGCGCCGAATTTGCGGAAATGGAAAACGCCCTGCTGCGCGATGATGCAGCCGATCAGGAATGTGATCAGCAGGATGATCGGTACTGCGCGCCAACCGACATTGTCGAGCTGGTGCACCATCGAGGTAAAGCGAAAGCTGCGCGGGTGACTAACCGCGCGCCCCACCGCCATCACCAGCGCGCCCAACATGTTGACCATCGCCGCGATGGAATGGCCAACCAGCGCAATGTTCTCGCCGATCGAGGCCAGCGCATAGGCGATCTGGTTGCCGCGTGGCGCCGGTTCCGGCTCCTCTTTGACACCGTGCAGTTCGTCCACCAGAGCGCGGTAGTTTTCGCGCAAGCCGAACACCTGCGTCGTGCAGCCGCGCGCCGAGAAAGTCCGCGATAGCCGCTCCAGCAGCCAAGCGCCGAAGGTATCGAGCTGATCGACCCGCGCCATGTCGATCTCGACACGCTTGATCGGTTCTCGCCGCTGTGTCTCGGCGTCGATCTCCGCCTCCAGGCGTCGCGCGTTCTCGGCGGTCCAAGCGCCGATGCCGGAGAGCTGGAGCCTTTCTCCGTGGGCGGAACCTTCTAGCAACATTGTGCTCATGCTAGGCAACCCTCTGATTTTATTATCTTACCATCGGCGGCGAGGCTGATAAACGGCTGGGCGGACTTGACCCCAGGCGGCGAAGCCGCCGAGGCTTCGGCGGAATAGGGCCCGATTCCCTTGACCTCATCTTTGACCTTAACGCTCGCCGTCGAACGCTGGCCGATCGCCGGCTCCTTTGCCATCAGCCGCGGCACCAAGACCGAGGCCGTCGTGGTGGTGGCCGAATTGGGCGATGGCAAGGCCTGCGGGCGCGGCGAATGTGTGCCCTATGCGCGCTACGGCGAGAGCGTCGACAGCGTCACCGCCGCACTCGAGGCGATGCGGGTGCCGCTCGCCGACGGACTCGACCGCGCAAGCCTGCAGAAAGCCATGCGACCCGGCGCCGCCCGCAACGCGCTCGACTGTGCTTTCTGGGACTTCGAGGCTAAGCGTAGCCGTCGTCCGGTGCACGAGCTCGCCGGCCTTTCTACCCCGCATGCCCTCATCACCGCTTTGACGGTCTCGCTCGGTACACCGGCCGCCATGGCGGAAGCCGCCATGAAGGCCGCCGGCCGCACGCTCTTGAAGGTCAAGCTCGGAGGAGACGGCGACCCCGCCCGCATCGCCTCGGTGCGCGCCGCCGCGCCGGAGGCGACGCTGATCGTCGACGCCAATGAAAGCTGGGACGATCGCAATCTCGAGGCCAATCTTGCCGCCTGCGCACAAGCTCGCGTGGCACTGGTGGAACAACCCTTGCCGGACGGCCGCGACCAGGCCCTCGCCGGGCTCAAACGGTTGATCCCCGTTTGCGCCGATGAGAGTGTGCACGACCGTGCCTCATTACCGCCGCTTGCCGGCAAGTATGACGCCGTCAACATTAAGCTCGACAAGACTGGTGGGCTCACCGAGGCGCTGGCCACGGCCGCGCAGGCTGAGCGGCTCGGTTTCAGCATCATGGCCGGCTGCATGGTGGCGACATCGCTAGCTATGGCGCCGGCCATGCTGGTGGCCCAGAAGGCGCGCTATGTGGATCTGGACGGTCCGCTGCTCCTCGCCCGCGACCGGTTCGACGGCCTCGCCTACCGCGACGGCCTGGTGTTCCCGGCCACGCCCGCGCTTTGGGGCTGATGGCCGTTATCTCGCTCAATTCGAGCAGTGAGGTCTCAACGCCACTATATCAAATTTATGATTTTGTTACCGAATTGTCTGCTGTGGATTGTTAACCAAGTCTTCCCAACGGGCGTCCGCCTAGCCTAGACTTATGAGAAGTTGCGTTGAGCAACCCACCGGCACAGCGGGGGATCAGCATGCGTATTCGGGACTTGTTACTTTGCCTTGCCGTGTTTGTCTGCGGCGTCACGTCGGCGTCTGCCACGATGCGCATCGCGGAAGACCGCGGCGGCCAGATTGGCCAATACCTGGAGACCTTCGCGACGGTGCGCACGTCCGGCGAGCGCGTGATCGTCGACGGTAATTGCCTGTCGGCCTGCACGCTGGTGCTTGGCTTGCTCCCGCGCGAGCAAATCTGTGCGACGCCGCGCGCGCGCTTCGGCTTCCACGCCGCATGGGCGCCGAACACAGATGGTCGTCCGATCACCAGCCCGATGGGCACGCAGGCGCTGTGGCGTATCTATCCGCCATCGGTGCGGCGCTGGATCAGCCGGCATGGCGGATTGTCGCGCCATATGATCTACATGGAGGGCAGCGAGCTTAACGGCATCGTCGCCAGCTGCGAGGGCCCGGCGATGCAACGCGTGCATTTGCGCTCAGGGCCTCGTTACACGGGCTCGGTGCGCACGCTGCGCTACGTGCCCGCAAGCGCCGCCAACGATCGCCGCTAGCGCCATCACCGCGTACGCGCGGCCACCGAACGCCCCGTAGAGCCACCCCGACAGACTGGTAGCGCCCGCCATAACCAGGCCGAGCGCAATTGCGAGATACCCTTGCGCGGTCGCGCCCTGCCCGGGCGGGGCCCTGCGCGCGACAAAGCCGAGCGCGCCGAGATGCGTGGCGCCGAACGACAGCGCGTGCAAAAGCTGCAGCCAGGGCAGCAAGACAGCGGGCGGATCGAACGCCATCGCCGCCCAACGCACCGCGCCACCGGCGGCGCCGAGCGTCATTAGCGAGAGGGGATTAAGGAACGGCGGCAATCGTCCTTGCAACGCGAACAGCACGATCTCCGCCAACACGCCGAGTGCCCAGAGGCCTGCGATTGCCGTACCATCGAGGCCGGCACCGTGCCATTGCAGCGCCGAGAAGCCGTAATAGACGGCGTGGCTGCCCTGGATGAGGCTTGCCGCCGCCAACACCGCGATGAATGCGGGGTCGTGCAAGAGATGCTCACGCATGCCCGCCGGCTTGATCGTCGGGTGCGCGCTGGCGATCGGTTCAAGTGCCATCGCGCAGATCGCGCAGATCACATTCGCCGCCACGATTAGCCAGATGAGATGCCGCGCCGGAGTGAGATCGACGGCGAGCCCTGCGACGAAGCTGCCGGCGATGAAGGCGACCGAACCCCATAGCCGCACTGGCCCATAAGCGCGGCCGCGCGCAGATAGACCCTTCAGCGCATAAGTCTCGGTGAGCGGCATTACTGGCGTGAGCGCCAGCGAGGCCAACGCGTAGGCGATCAGGATCGCAGTTGCGCCCTCGACCAAGCCGACCGCGACATAGCCTACGACCGTCAGCCAGCTCGCCACCACTAACACCGCGCGCAGAGCGTCGTGCCGGTCGGCGGTGCCTGCCGCCAGTGGAATTGCGAATACGCGTACGATCATTGGTATCGCCAGCACTAGGCCGATCATGCGCGGCTCCAGTCCCTTGGCCTTCAGCCAGACTGGGAAGAACGGCAATTGGATGCCGCCCATGACGAACAGGCCGGCGTAGAAGGCTGCGAGCCGCGGGGCAAAGCCAACTTGCAGGGGACCGGGGGGCCGCATGGCACCACCTTTGCTGGCCGAATCAAGCGGCCTCCTTCATAAACGGCCAGTCACGGATAACACATGCCGACCGAGCCGCTAGTGCCGGCGCCGGGCCCGCCAAGCGAAGAGCACTACCGGGCATTTTGCGCGCTGCTCTGGCAGAGCGAGCGTGGCCGCAGGCTGCTCGCCGAACATGCCCGCCGCACCCGCCAGCCCGACACCGAAACGCTGCTCGCCGCCATCATGCGCATCGAGTTGCGGCTCAAAGCCGATGCTTCCGTTGCGCATCGGCTGCGCGACGACCTGCGCATGCTGCTGGTCGCAATCCGCATGGCGCGGCCGGAGATCGACACCGCAGGCCCGGTGACGCAGGTAACCAAGCTCAAGCCGCTGCTCGACCTGCTCCAGCGGCGTCTCGACGCTCTGGCCGGGACGGCAGTCGCGGCTGCGGCCCCGACTGATAAAACTGCGCCCGCCCTGCCGGGGGCGGCACGCGGCCACCTCGCCGTAGTGCCGCGGCCGGATGAACCAGAGCTGCCAATCTCAGCGCCGGACGCGCAAGCACCCCGCCATCGCCGTCGTGCCGGGCGCCGCGATCATGCGGGCGATCGATTGCGTTGAGAACAAGTCCGTGGTCGCCGAGTCCAAGACTCCGAGCGCGCCTCCCGGCGCGCCGGCCACGCCGGGGTCTGATCCGCTCACTCCATCTTGGCGCTAAGCGAGCAAGAGCGGCTGGCGCTGTCTACGTAATCAGCTTGGAGAACAGCTCGGCGTCGACATTGCCGCCCGACAGCACGCCGACTACCACTTTGCCCTTCACGTCGAGCTCGCCGGCGAGTAGCGCCGCGAGACCGATGGCACCGCCCGGTTCCACCACGAGCTTGAGTTCGTTGAAGGCATAGCGCACCGCGGCAGCGACCTCGATGTCGCTGGCAATGAGGCCTTCGCCGATCAGCTCGCGGTTAATTGGGAAGGTCAATTCGCCCGGCGTGTTGGTCATCAGCGCGTCGCAGATGGTGCCTCTCATGCGCTCATTGTGCTCGCGCTGGCCGCTCTTGAACGAGCGGAGCGTGTCGTCGAAACCCTCCGGCTCGACCGTGTAGAACTTCGCCGAAGGCACTCGCGCCTTGACGTAGAGGGAGATGCCCGCCGCAAGCCCGCCGCCGGAAGCGCCCACCACGACGGTCTCCGGCTTCACGCCCAATCGGTCGAGATCCTCTACGATCTCGCGGCCGATGGTGCCCTGCCCAGCAATAATCAGCGGATCGTCATAGGGCGGCACCAGCGTCGCGCCGCGTTCGCTCACGATCTTCTTGGCGATCGCTGCGCGGTCTTCCTTCTCGCGGTCGTAGAGCACGATCTCGGCGCCGAGTGCCGCGGTACGCTCGCGCTTGAGGTGCGGCGCATCGCTCGGCATTACGATGGTCGCGCCCAAGCCAAGCAGCTTTGCGGCCGCCGCAACACCCTGTGCATGGTTTCCGGACGAATAGGCCACCACGCCGGCCGCCCACCGCTCGACGGGTATCGAGGAAATCTTGTTGTAGGCGCCGCGGAATTTGAACGAGCCAGTGCGCTGTAAAGTCTCGGCTTTCAGAAACACACGTGCGCCGAGCCGATCGTCGAGCGCCGGCGCATTGATCAGCGGCGTGCGCACCGCGACGCCGGCCAACTGCTTAGCCGCTGCGTCTATGTCGGCGATGGAGGGATTGATCTTGTCGATGGCGCCCATGCTGCAAGGCTAACGCCGCGCAACGTACGGCCGCAAGGGTCCTCAGGCAGCGGCGTAGCTTTGCAACGTGTCGCTTGCATCACGTGCTCAAGGAACTTGTTGGCGCTCTTTTGCCATGTCATGGCCACAGCAAAGTCGCGGCAGTCGTGGCGCGACAGTTCCAGCGCCTCCAGGCAGGCGCACCGCAGATTCTCGTCGAGCACGCCGATCGGCGCCTCGCCGATCACGTCGCGGGGCGCCGTAGCCGGAAACGCCGCAACCGGCACGCCGCTTGCGAGCGCCTCGAGCAGCACCAGTCCAAAAGTATCGGTGCGGCTCGGGAAAACGAACACGTCAGCGGACGCGTAGATGTCGGCCAGCGTCTCGCCGTGGTGCGCGCCAAGAAACACCGCGTCCGGGTAGGACTTCGCCAGCTGAGCGCGCGCCGGTCCGTCACCGACCACGACCTTGCTGCCGGGCAATTCGAGCTTGAGAAAGGCTTCGATGTTCTTCTCCACCGCGAGGCGGCCAACGGTGAGGAAAACCGGACGCGGTAGGTTCAGCACCCCGCGACCCCGGGGTCGAAACAAATCCGCGTCGACACCGCGCGGCCATAGCCTCACGTTCGTGAAGCCGCGCGCGCTAAGTTCCGCGGCGAGCGTCGGAGTCGCCGCCAGCACCGCGGCGCCTGCGCAATGGAATCGCCGCAGCCAGCCCCAGGTGACTGCGCAGGTCAAGCGTTCAGGCACCGGCAGTCGCTCCGCCAGATAATCCGGAAAGCGTGTGTGGAAGCTAGTGGTAAACGGCAGGCGGCGCCGCGTGCAAAGCCGCCGCACGGCATGACCGAGCGGGCCTTCGGTCGCGACATGAACGGCGTCCGGCCGCGAACGGTCGAAACGACGCGCGATCTCTCCCGGCCCCGGCAGCGCCAGGCGGATCTCCGGATAGCTCGGCAGCGGCAGGGTCCGGAAATCGCCCGGCGTGAGGAATTCGAGCTCCGCGCCGAGCGCGCGTGCCTCGCGCGCGACTTGCCCGAGCGTGTGCACCACGCCGTTGACCTGGGGGTGCCACGCGTCGGTAGCGACCAGAATTTTCATGCGGCTTGTGCCCGTACAGCTGCCTGCGTTAGAGCCGGCTCCGGTTCAGCGTCGCGGCCAATCTCGGTCCAGCTGATGATCTCAAAGCAGCCGTCATAGCGCTCGGCTATCGCCGTGCAGCTCTCCACCCAGTCGCCGCAATTCATGTAGCGCACGCCAAAATCGTCATGCATCGCAGCGGTGTGGATGTGGCCGCAGATCACACCGTCGACCTGATGATGATCCGCCTCAGTCGCCAGCGCTTTCTCAAACGCGCCAATGTAATTCACCGCGTTTTTTACCTTCAACTTGGCCCATTTCGACAGCGACCAGTATGGTACACCGAGCACGCGGCGCAGCGCGTTGAACAGCCGGTTGGCGGTGAGTGCTAATTCGTAGGCCTTATCGCCGAGCAGTGCCAGCCAGCGCGCCTGCGTCACCACGATGTCGAACATGTCGCCGTGCACAACCAGATAGAGGCGGCCATCGGCGCCGTCGTGAATGGCGTTCTCCACCACCTCGATACCGCCGAAATGCGTGCCGTAATAGCCGCGCAGGAATTCGTCGTGATTGCCGGGGATGTAAATTATGCGCGAGCCCTTGCGGCCCTTGCGCAGAAGTTTCTGCACCACGTCGTTGTGCGCCTGCGGCCAGTACCACGACGAGCGCAGCGCCCAGCCATCGACGATATCCCCGACCAGATAGATGGTGTCGGCTTCGTGCCGGCGTAGGAAGTCGAGGAGTTTGTCGGCCTGGCAGCCGCGCGTGCCGAGGTGGACGTCGGAAATGAACAGCGCGCGAAAGCGTCGCGTGTCGTCTGACGTCACGGTGCGACGATTTCCGATGTGAGATCCATGCTTGCCAGCATTACCAGTGCGGCGTCTCAGTTTTATGACGGTGTTGTTTACCTATATTAACTTTACGCGGCGATTGCATTTCGCTGCGCCGGAAACGCGTCAACGTGCAGAGGCCAAAGATCGATGTCAGTGATCTCGCAGCCTTCGCCTAGTCGTCGAACGCGATTCGATCCGTGAGAGACAGCAACCGAGTGCGACAACGAAGCGAGAGGGGTTGACGCCCAAAGCTCCGAGCCTGACATTCGCTGCTCACAAAAACATCACGTCCACGAGGTGCTCCTATGGATCTCGGAATCGCCGGCCGCAGGGCCATCGTTTGCGCGTCGAGCCGCGGGCTCGGCAAGGCCACCGCGCGCGCGCTGGCTGAGGCCGGCTGCGAAGTCGTGATGAACGGCCGCGACACCAAGACGCTGGAGACCGCCGCGGCCGAGATCGGCAAGGCGACCGGTGCCAAGATCACCACGGTCGCCGCCGACGTCGCCTTGCCGCTTGGACAGAAGTCGCTGCTCGCCGCCTGCCCTGCCCCGGACATCCTAATCAACAACAATGCCGGTCCGCCGCTGCGCGATTTCCGTGAGCTCACCCGTCAGCAGATGATCGACGGTGTGATCGCCAACATGATCGTTGCAATCGAACTGATTCAGAAGGTGATCGGCCCAATGACCGAGCGCAAATTTGGCCGCATTGTGAATATCACCTCGGGGTCAGTAAAGGCCCCGCTGCCCGGCCTCGATCTGTCATCTGGCGCGCGCGCTGGATTGACCGCCTTTCTCGCCGGCGTCGCGCGCACCGTCGCGAGCAACAACGTGACCATCAACAACGTGCTGCCTGGCGCCTTCGAAACCGATCGTCTGCGCGGCACGCTGAAGAAATGGGCTGAGCAAAAAGGCACAAGCGTCGAGGAGGCCGCCGCCACGCGCGCCGCCACCATTCCGGCCAAGCGCTTCGGCCAACCGCATGAATTCGGCGCGGCCTGCGCATTCCTGTGCTCGGCACAGGCCGGCTACATAACAGGCCAGAATTTGCTAATCGACGGCGGCAATTTCAACGGCGCGTTCTGACCCAGCGCGATTGGCAAGAAGGCCGCCGTCGCCGCCGGCCTCATTATGATAAGCGAAGCGCTTATTTTTGCGGTCCCGCTCCCGCTCCCAACACCTCATCCCAGCGCCACGCCACACCAATCGAAAGGATGTCAACATGCGATTGCACGCTGCCGATATAGGCGACGCCAAAGGGGTTGAAGGGTGTTATTGATGTAGCGAACCATGGATTGCCGGAGGCCGCCGATATATTGATCGACGTGTCTCGGATGAAGATGTGCGAGTAAGCCAAATTGGCTACTAAGCCCCGCCAAATCTGGTAGCTTGCGCCAATCGATGCCCAGAACCGATCATTATCGGGTATTACCGGCATACGCACTTGATCGGTGACGGGCGAAATTTCATAGCCGAAACCGGTACGCAAGCTCAGCCGATCGGACGCTTTATATTCAGCGCCGATTGAGAATAGCCAACCGTCCTTCCATTGGAACGGCAGGGTCAAAAACGGTGACGGCGGCAGCGGCGTCGATATGACCGAGGTGCCAATGCGATTCCAGTTGGTCCATTCGACCGTCCCGAGCAGTGTCCATTGTGGATCGATGCGCTGCCGGAGACCGAGGGACAGGATACTAGGCGCGTTGACCGTAAGGTTTGCTGGAAGAGCGCCTGGACCTCCTAAAGCCGGGGGCGGCAATGTTAAGGTCCCCGAGAACTTTTGGTCGATGCCTGAACGATAACCGACACCGATGACCGTAGCAGGCGTCGGTGTCAAAGTGACGCCCGCTGTGAAGCCGTAACCCCATCCATTGGCCGATAATCTTGCATCAACCGGCGACGGGAAGATACCGGGAGGAATACCGAAGGGGTTTGGTGGGACCAGTGCGGACAGTCCGTGTTGAAAAGCCAAGTTGGCATATTGAATCTGCATACCCGCTCCGATGCTGATCCAATCATTGATGCGGTAGGCAACGCTTGGCGTCACGTTGTAAGTCGTCAGGTTTGAATCACTTGCCCCGTAATCGCGGCCAACCCAATTCTCGGGAAAGGCGACCGAAAGGCCGAAAGGCGAATTGAATGATAGGCCTACCCAAAGATTCTGGTTGACCTGATAGGAAACGGTAGTGCCTGGGAGCAGCGCAGCATTGCTAGTGTTGCCGGTGCCGGCTTGCGGCACCGCAACTAGTGGGGTGAGTGGGCCCGGAAATGGTGGTCCAGCAAAAGTGCTGCCTGCGCTCGGAAAATGTGACGAATAGGGCAAAATGCCAGCGTATGTCGACGAGCTTTGGATGCCGGCAAACTGCGTCATAACCGCCGGATTCCAGAACATAGTGGACAGGTCTCCGCCCGCAGCGACACCGGCGTACGATGTGCCCTCCCCGTAGGCGCTCTGTTCGCGAATCCCGAGACCGCCGGCGTTTGCCGCAGGGCTCGCTGCAATCAATACCCCAACGCTGCCGCATGCGAGCAGCAACGCCCTAAGTCCCCGGACCAACATGATGAAGCCCCCATTTGCTACCGCGTTGCACAGAACGGAAGAGAACGAACGCATGTAGCGGAATGCTTACATGGTGCCTGTGGAGTCGCCCACCGACAATGCCAACGAGTTGGCGGGAATGGGTAAATTGCACATTATTTGGGATACTGTTGCTTTACTGCCACATAACTCGACAAGCCGGCCCACCGGAGGAAACGTCGGTAAGAAGGAAGGAAAAATGAGAGTGTTGATAGCCTGGGGGCAACTCGGTGCCCCCAACCAAGCAACGTTTAGGCTGCGAATTCCACGCCGAGCCGCGTCGCCGTGCGCCAGATCACCCGGCAACGCTGCCACACGTGATCGGACTCGACCACCAGCACGAAATCATCCGGAATGCCGATCTGACTCGCCACGTCTAGACACGCGCCGCCCGGCGACAGGTTGCGCACGCCGCAGTTGATGCTGCTCGCAAGACTGAAGTTGATCTTTGCCGGCTTCAGCGTGCGATGGCGCCCGCCCTTACGTCTTTCTTCCATGTCCATGGATTCTCCGCCCGGTTCGGCACCACGCAGCGCATCTTACCCAGCCTGGCTTTAGGCCATGGTGAAACTGAATTTCGAAATCCAGCAGTGGCCGTTTAACTTTGCCTAACCATGGCGCAATCGAGCGCAAGGACGGTGCTGACCGGCACGTGTTCGGCCCGAACGCTCCGAGCCGGATCGATGGGCTGTTTCTCTACGTCGCGGGACTCGGATCAGGCGGAGGCAAGCCTCCACGCGTTTGCTCGTGGCCTCTGGCGCGCTCCCCCGCCAGCATCCATACTTTGCCGCATGGTCGAACGACCCTGCCGTACTAATTCAGACCTTAAGCACATCTGGCAGTGGCTGCTGCCCGACACCCCGCTACCCACTTGCGGCACCAATCGCAAAGATGAGGATACGTGCAAAGACGCCGCAGGCGCGGACAACTTGGGGCCTCAAACACTCGACCAGCGCTGACCTACATCTTGCTCCTCCATCACCGCCGGCGCATGATCGGCCCGACCCGCCTGTGCGCTACTTTCAAAGACAGACGTCAGGGAGAAACCATGAAGCTCGTTCGCTATGGAGCGGCCGGCCGCGAGAAGCCCGGCATCATCGACTCTGACGGCAAGATTCGCGACCTGTCGCGCATCGTGTCCGACATCGACAGCGCCATGCTCGCCTCAGGTGGCCTCGCTAAGATCAAGAAGGCCAATTTGAATCGGCTGAAGGTTGTTCCCGGCAAACCGCGCCTCGGACCTTGCATCGGGCGCGTGCGCAACTTCCTCGCCATCGGACTCAATTATTCCGACCACGCCGCGGAAGGCGGCAACCCGATCCCAAAGGAACCGGTGGTGTTCAATAAGGCCCCGAGCTGCATCTGCGGCCCGAACGACAACACCATGGTGCCGAAGAATTCGACCAAGCTCGATTACGAATGTGAGCTTGCTATCATCATCGGCAAGCGCGCGCGCTACCTTGAGAAAGAGAAGGCCATGGATGTCGTCGCCGGCTATTGCATCGGCAACGATGTCTCCGAACGCGAATTCCAGATAGAGCACGGGCAGACCATCGCCAAGGGCAAGGGCGCCGAGACCTTCGGCCCGCTCGGCCCATGGTTCGTCACCAGGGACGAGATCAAGGACCCGCAGAACCTCAAGATGTGGACGAGGGTCAACGGCGAGCTGCGGCAGAACGGGACCACCGCCAACATGATCTTCGATTGCCGCCACATCGTCTGGTACTGCTCGCAGTTCTTCGTGCTCGAGCCTGGCGACGTGATCGTCACCGGGACCCCCGCCGGCGTCGGCTTGGGGCGGAAGGTGCAGCCGCAATACCTGCAGCCGGGAGACGTGGTCGAGCTCGGAATCGACGGCCTCGGCGCG
>Ga0207819_1000169_pt1 | contig 12893 bp, 10 predicted proteins | sample LuqExpMetageno42_FD_187800 | JGI IMG/M metagenome (GOLD analysis project Ga0207819, IMG submission 187800) | Tropical forest soil microbial communities from Luquillo Experimental Forest, Puerto Rico - Sample 42 (SPAdes) | ecosystem: Environmental > Terrestrial > Soil > Tropical forest ...
CCAGTGGAGGGCCTGCCTTACGCGCTGGTTTGCGCCGCGGCAAGCGGCTGTTCCCTAGGGCGTCCAGAGCGGAAAAGGAGATCTGCGTGGGCATGTCGGCTCAACCGCTCAAAGCCGAAGAGGAAATATCGCGGCCGCTTCTGCTAAGGGCCGCAACCCGACGTGAGCATCGGACGCCCTCAATGCGGTAAGGTGCCGTCACGGTCGAGGAGCGGAGTACCTGATGGCTGTCAGTTTGCCCGATCTGAAGACGTTCTTGGTCGCGACACCTTTCTTCGCTGGCCTCTCAGACACAAGTCTCGATCTCCTGACCTCAATGCTCGTCGAGCGTCGCTTCAAGGTCGGCGCCACTGTTGTAGCGGAAGGAGAACCGGGGCGCTCAATGTATATCATTCACTCCGGCGAACTCGTGATGAGCATGCTCGGAGAGTCGGGGCACACGATACGCATAGCGGACTTCGGGCCTGGCGATTTTTTCGGCGAAATGACGCTGATCGAACCCCATAACCGTTTAGGCACCGTCGTCGCACACAGCGCAACCGTGCTGTACGAGCTCACAGCTCAAAACCTCTACACATATTACAAGGCCGATATCCGTGCGTATGTGATGGTGCTGCAGAACATCAACCGCGAGCTCTGCCGGCGGCTCCGCCGTTCCGACGATCGCGTTGCCAGACTTGCAGACGCTTCACGCGATCAGTGAAGCAAATTCGCATGCGTCCCCACCGCAGGCCGTTCTGCGAATTGTGAAGTGCTTCCCGCTTAGTTCTTGAAACGATGCGCGGGCTTCGACCGAATTTGAAGCCTGGGCTGAGCGGCCCAACATGGCCGATTACCGAAAACGCCGCGTGCCGACCTCAAACCGCTCCCTCCCCGCGGCAGGTCGCAGCTCTGGCAAGACATTGAGAACACGAGCAATTTTCTGTTCGTTTTGCCAACTTACACTTTTTGCGGGTAATTTCGTATTACTCAATCGTTTATATTCCTATTTCAGCGCGTGCATTATTCCTAGTCACCTAAGCAGTAAAATGAAATAAGCCGCTGGGATGCTGGGCGTGGTAGGGCAAGCTCTCGGCCGATGATCTCGCGCTGTTCGGCTCCTATCACTACGACCGTCTTTTTCAGTTATGAGTCTGCGCCCTAGCACTACTTTGGCAGATTTTAAGCGGTGAGGGATTCCCAAATCAGTTTTTCTGTGACTCATGGGTGGTCGGCCTTCGGAGGGGTCGACCATGCGATCGGACTGGCAGAAGGAGCTTGGACACTTTCTCAAGCCATTTCTGGCTCGGTTGGGGCATAAGGCGCGGCGACAGATGTGTCCTCTTTACGTGAGAGGACTGATCGGTCCTGGCGACCGCAAGAGCATTCAGCCGATGGCGGAGCGGTTTGCAGTTGGCGAATACGATCAATTGCACCATTTCATCGCGGGCGGGGTATGGGATGCCAAGCCTCTGGAAACAGAGTTGCTCGTCCAAGCAGATAAGCTCGTCGGCGGCAGCGATGCCGTGCTGGTGATCGATGACACTGCGCTCCCCAAGAAGGGCACGCATTCGGTTGGCGTTGCTCCGCAATATGCTTCGGCGTTAGGCAAGACCGCGAACTGCCAAATCCTGGTATCGCTGACGCTGGCGCGAGGCGAAGTGCCGGCCATGCTGGCATTGCGATTGTTTCTTCCCGAGAGTTGGACGAGCAAGCGGGCTCGGTTGGAGCGAGCGGGTGTTCCGGCCGAATATCGAGCGGCACGAACAAAACCGGAAATGGCTCTGGCCGAGATCGATCGTGCCATTGCGGCCGGTGTGCGCTTTGGCTGCGTGTTGGCGGATGCCGGTTATGGACTGAGTGCGCCATTCCGCCAGGGGCTCACAGCTCGCAAACTTGCCTGGGCCGTCGGCATTCCTCGTCATCTCAAAGTGTATCCCACCGATGTGCAAATGGTCTGGCCGGTTGCCAAGCGCGGTCGGCCGCGCCAGCGGCACGTTCCTGACATTCTATCGATACCGGCCGAGGAGATGCTCGCCAACGCCAAATGGCGCAGCATCAGTTGGCGTAACGGCACCAAAGGAAAGCTCAAGGCTCGTTTTGCTGCTGTCCGGGTGCGGGTCGCAGACGGACCTCCACAGCGCGTCAGGGATAAAGGTCAACAGCATCTGCCGGGTGACGAGGCTTGGCTCATCGGCGAACACAGGGTGTCGGGAGAGAAGAAATACTATCTCGCCAACCTGCCAGCGAACACCGACCTGCGCGCCTTAGCAGCAACCATCAAGGCACGTTGGGTTTGTGAGCAGGCTCACCAGCAGATGAAAGAAGAACTCGGCCTTGATCACTTCGAGGGACGGTCCTGGCAAGGTCTTCACCGCCATGCGCTTATGACGATGATCGCTTACGCGTTCCTCCAGCACCGTCGGCTTAAAGCGGCAAGGCGGGAAAAAAAGAAACGACGGGCCGCCGCCTCAACCAACTTTGCCCGCCGTACGCCACGCCATCCTCGAACTCTTCGCGCGACCACCGCCGCAGCAATGCCCGCACTGTCGAAAATCGATTTGCAACGAGTGGCAGCATGAGTAAATCTGCCAAAGTAGTGCTAGGACGTGCACTCATAAAATCTGTGATGTCCGATTTTCGCGGTAGAGCAGACATGTGCCGATCAACACACAATGTCGCTTTTTTTACCCGAAGCGGACACTGTGACTCGGCTTTTTCAGCTTGAAAAAAGTAGGTCAGGCAGCAAGGTCGCGAAGTGCAACATCCAGCAAGCGTTCGCGATTGCGTTCGCCTTTAGCGGCTGTCGCCTGGCCAGTTAGCACAAAAGATAGGTGAGGTTTCGACACGCTTCCGTTCAGCTTCATCCGAATAGCAATGTGCAGATAGCCAATCAGCCTTTGCTCGGCGGCGAAAATCTACGTCTCGTTGCCTGCAATTCCCGTATCTCGCGCCGGAGCGTTTCATCATCTTCCTCAAGCTGTGCCTGTTTCGACTTGGGCGGATCTGCCTTGCGCAGTTTGTCCAGCGCCTTACCTACGGACAGCTTCTCTGTCGTCACTAGGGCCTCCCATACTTGAGAGTGCAATGCATTGTTAGGATAAATCCTGAGGGGTCGTAGCGCAATGGCCGCGCGCTGTTGGCCCTTGGCGGACATGCTCTCGCGCGCTTCTGCGATCCGAACTTCGTGCTTCACTTTCGGAACCGAACATGGAAAAGCGGAGGCAATGGCGCGATAAACGGCTTGCGGCCCTCATCAGTCACAGACCAACAGCCGTAAGAGCGGGCGGTTAGTAGAAGCTGCAGCCCGCCAGCTCCACTATACAGAGTGAAACTGACCCACGACGCGCATTCATATACATCCAGATGTGGCCCTTAGCTGGCTTCGTGCTGGCCGCTGATGATGTCAAGCGAGAGCTCGCGACGAGCTGTTCTGTTCGAGCGTCAAAATTGCTTTGCACCCCCAACCAAATGCAGCTCCTTGCGAAGCCAATCCGCGAAGATGCGCACAGCTTTTCGATGTTTGGCTTGCGGTGGAAAGACAAGATAGTGACCGATGTAGGAAATATCTTTTGCTCGGCCGTCGAGGGGCGCCACCAACTCGCCACTTGCAAGTTCGCGTTCGGCAAGTCGTACGGATTCTAACGTGACACCAAGTCCGTCGACGGCCGCAGCAATCGCCATAAAGCTGCGATCGAAACGGTAACTTCCGGGACTCGGTGGAGAAATGTTATTGCCCGTGAACCATGCACTCCAACGAACGCGTTTTTGTTCACTTTCGATCAATGGCAGCTTTACCAAATCCGCGGGCCCGCGGATCGCTCCAGCCATAGAAGGTGCGCACAGGGGGCGTACGAGTTCCTCGCCAAGCGGCAGAACTACCATACCTTCCTGACGCGGTGGGCCGTAGCAGATGTCGGCATCAAATTCATCATTACGAAACCGTGGATAATCGGTCCCCGCGGACAGCCGCACTTCGAGTCCAGGATGTTCCGCGAGCAACCTTCGTAGACGTGGCATTAGCCATTGCGCTGCCATGCTTGGAGCGCAGTGCAACCGTAGCAGATTTGAGGAACGCGCACCGGCGGTTTCCAATCCATGCCGCAGTTCGTCGAAGGCACTGGATACGCGACGCAGTAATTCGTCGCCAGCAGCGTTGAGCCGAACGATTCGACCGTCGCGCTCGAAGAGAGTCGTTCCAATCTGCTCCTCAAAACTGCGAATGGCGTGGCTCACCGCGCTCGGTGTAAGTCCGAGCTCGCTAGCGGCCGCACGAAACGATCCTGTCCGGGCGGCGGCCTCGAATGCGCGCAAACCGGTGAGAGGTAGCGAGGCCATTTTGATAGGTGAACATATTTCACCAATAGGTGCAAATTTCGCGTTTTGCTGCGCCGCCCAATCGAATTAATGCAAACCCTATCGAACTGGACGTTGCGGAGGACACATGCTTTTGGCGGGCAAAACGGCGATCGTTTCTGGAGCAGCGGGGCCACGGGGCATCGGCTTCGCTACGGCAAAGACATTTGCGGAGCAAGGCGCCCGCGTCGCCATTCTTGATTTAGATGGGCCGGGCGCGGTTAAAGCGGCCGCTGAACTCGGCAATGGTCACGTTGGCGTTGGCTGCGATGTTTCGAAAAAAGCCGATTGTGAGCGCGCGGTGGCCGAAGTCCTGAAGGCCTTCGGCCAGATCGACATCCTCATCAACAATGCAGGGATCACCCAGGCGATCAAGGTTTGGGATATAGATTCCGCGAGCTGGGATCGCATCATGGATGTGAACCTACGTGGTGTATTTTATCTCTCGCAAGCGGTGATACCGCACATGCGCGCCCGTAAGTCCGGCGCAATCGCCTGCACGTCCTCGGTTTCAGCGCAGCGTGGCGGCGGAATTCTCGGCGGTGCACATTACTCGGCATCCAAGGCCGGTGTACTTGGCCTCGCCAAAGCAATGGCGCGCGAGCTGGCGCCCGACGGGATCCGCGTCAATTGTCTGACCCCGGGGTTAATCCAGACCGACATTAACGCCGGCAAAATTCCCGATGAAAAACGAAAAGAAATACTCGAGGGCATTCCGCTCGGGCGCCTTGGCGTTCCGCAAGATGTAGCCAACATTTTCCTGTTCCTGGCTTCAGACCTCTCATCCTACACGACCGGAGCCGTCATCGATGTTAATGGCGGCATGCTCATCCACTAACGGCTGCGATCGTATAGGAGAAAACTAATGCACGAGCCTTTGATCGGACATAACCAGTCGCTTAGTGAGAGAGCCTATTCGATCCGTCGCACAGCGCTGCAAATGGGAAAAGTGCAGGGTCAAGGCTATATAGCGCAGGCATTGGACGTCGCCGACATCCTCGCCGTCGCCTATTTCCACGCGATGACGTATCGGCCGGCAGAGCCGGAATGGGAGGGGCGCGACCGCTTTTATCTGTCGATTGGCCACTACGCGATTGCGCTCTATGCCGCACTTATCGAAGCTGGGATCATATCTCGCGAGGCGCTCGAAGATTATGGCGGCGACGACTCCCCATTACCGATGTCGGGCATGGCCGCTTATACGCCCGGAATGGAAATTTCCGGCGGATCGCTTGGGTTAGGTCTTACGATCGCGGTGGGAGCCGGCCTCGGCCTAAAACGCAAAAGCTCGAAGAGTTTTATCTACAACCTGCTTTCTGATGGCGAATTGGGCGAAGGTGCGACGTGGGAAGCGGCCATGTCGGCAGCGCACTGGAAACTCGACAATCTCATCGCGCTGGTTGATGTCAACAATCAGCAGGCCGATGGTCCATCCAGGTCTGTTTTGTCGAGCGAGCCCGTCGACGCGAAGTTTCGAGCTTTTGGATGGTACACCCAGCGGGTCAATGGCAACGACGTCGATGCGCTTGTGGCTGCTTTCGATGCTGCTCGTAAGCACGACGGCAAAGCACCTCGCGCCATCATTTGCGATACGCTGATGGGCAAAGGCGTGCCTTTCCTCGAAGCACGCGAGAAAAATCATTTCATTCGCGTCGAAAGTGATGAGTGGGACAAAGCTATCGCAATGCTCGATGCGGAGTTCGGAAAATGAACCACAAAAAGACGTTTGCCAAATCTGATCCGTCGAAACCGAAGCTGACTACATCAGCAATGATCGCTTCGATCGCCGCCGAAGGACAGAAGACAAAACCAGCACCGTTCGGTCACGCGCTTGTCAAAGTTGCGAAGTTGCGGCCGGACATCGTCGGCATGACCGCTGACCTCGCGAAATATACCGACCTGCATATCTTTGCACAGGCCTTTCCCGACCGATTCTACCAGATGGGCATGGCCGAGCAGCTACTGTTCGGGGCTGCGTCCGGAATGGCCGCCGAAGGCTTCGTGCCGTTTGCGACAACATACGCGGTGTTTGCATCGCGCCGCGCCTACGACTTTATCCACCAGACGATCGCCGAAGAAAGCCGAAACGTCAAAATTGTGTGCGCTTTGCCGGGCCTCACATCGGGGTACGGGCCCAGCCACCAGGCCGCAGAAGACCTGGCCCTCATGCGTGCGATTCCAGGCATGATGGTCATCGACCCCTGCGATGCTCACGAGATCGAACAGGTGGTACCGGCCATTGCCGAGCATCGCGGCCCTGTGTACATGCGGCTGCTCCGCGGACAGGTCCCACTCATTCTTGATGACTACGGATATCGATTTGAACTGGGCAAGGCGAAGGTAATTCGCGACGGTCACGATGTGCTTTTCATCTCGTCTGGTCTACTCACCATGCGCGCGCTTGAGGCGGCCAAGAGACTCGAAGCCGACAATCTCGACGTCGCGGTGCTGCATTGCCCGACCATCAAACCGCTCGACGAGGCGACGATCCTGCAGGCCTGCGCAAAGCCCGGCCGCATAATCGCAGTAGCCGAAAATCATACCGTTAATGGCGGTCTCGGTGAAGCTGTGGCGACGCTCCTGATGCGCTCGGGTGTGCATCCGCGTTTCAAGCAGATAGCGCTGCCCGATGCATTCTTGGATGCGGGAGCTTTGCCGACGCTCCATGATCGTTATGGCATATCGACGGCGTCAATGTGCCAGACTGTTAAAACCTGGCGCTGACGCGAGGCACGACAGGTCTCGGTTCAGGGCTGGCGCAGCCCCCTTCGGCAAGCAAAAGAAGAGAGAGTTTGCATCGGAATTCAGACAATCGAATGCCACCTCAAGGGAGGACAGAATGTCCAACGTGTTTAGAAAAAGAATCACCCGTCGAACGGTTCTCGCCACTGTCGCTGCTATACCGCTAGTTTCGATTGTTTCGCGGCGCGGCGATGCGGCGGAATTCACTCTCAAATTTGCAACCGGTCAAGATCCGTCGCACCCCGTCAACAAACGGGGTCGCGAGGCGATCGACCGCATTAAAGAGGCGACGGGTGGGCGGCTCGAAATCAATCTTTTTCCGGCGAACCAGTTGGGGTCCGACACAGACCTGCTCGGCCAAATCCGAAACGGTGCCGTCGATTACATAAACATGGCTGCGTCGGTTCTCGCGACGCTCATTCCGACTGTTGGCATTGTCAACACGGGATTTGCCTTCGCCTCGTATGACGAGGTGTGGAAGGCGATGGATGGCGAACTCGGTCAATTCATCAAAGGCCAGATCGAGAACGCCGGCATTCTTCAAATATGCAAATCCTGGGACAATGGATTCCGACAGATCACAGCATCAACGCGCGAGATCAAGACACCCGACGATCTTAAAGGCTTTAAGATGCGTGTGCCCGCGGCGCCGATTCTAACGAGCCTATTTCAGGCGCTCGGTGCCGGTCCGACTCCGATCAACTTCAACGAAGTTTACTCGGCGCTTCAGACCAAGGTTGTCGAAGGCCAGGAGAATCCGCTGCCGATTATCGCGACCGCAAAGCTCTACGAGGTTCAGAAATATTGTAGCCTCACGAGCCATGTCTGGGACGCTTATCTTATCCTCGGTAACCGGCGCTCGTTCTCACGCCTGCCGAAGGACGTTCAAGAAATCGTAACGCGCGAATTCAACAAGGCGGCAGACGACGAGCGTGCTGACATCGCCGCCCTGTCCAAATCGTTGCAGGCTGAACTGACGAGCAAAGGTCTAAAATTCGTCGAGGTCGACAAGTCAGCATTTCGAAGCACACTTGCTAAGACGAGCTTTTATAATGACTGGCACAAGAAATTCGGCGATAAGGGCTGGAGTCTCCTCGAGCAGACTGTAGGTCGGCTCGGATGATAAGCACCGATCTCGTCGAATTCCCTTTCGCCACTGGCAAAGGGCTGGCAGCAAGGGCCGACCGACTGCTGAGCCTGATCACCGAACCGGCGGCGGCCTTCGCGGTGGTCGCCGAGGTCGCGATCCTGCTCACGGGAGTGGTCTCGCGGTTCGTCTTCAACCATCCGCTTACGTGGTCGGATGAACTCGCGTCGATCGTGTTTCTGTGGCTCGCGATGCTCGGCTCGGTGATCGCCCTGCGCCGCGGTCAGCATATGCGCATGACCGCGCTTGTCGAACGGGTCTCCAGCGCGAGGCAGGGGCTGCTCGAGGCAGTCGCGACGCTCGCGCCTGCGATCTTCCTCCTCCTGATACTCGGCCCGTCCATCGATTTCATGCAGGACCAGGGCTTCGTCCATACGCCGGCGCTCGACCTGAACGACAGTGTGCGCGCTGCGGCCCTGCCAGTTGGCGTCGCGCTCATGCTGGCGTCGAGCCTCGCGCGCTGCGCGCGGTTGGGAGTGCGCGAGCTTGCGCTGGCGATCGTCAGCCTCGGCGCCTTGGCCGCTGCACTTTATCTTGCCAGCCCCTTGATCGTCGCGATCGGCAACTGGAATTTATTCGTATTCTTCGCCCTGCTTCTGGCGCTCGGCGTCCTCGTGGGCGTGCCGATCGCCTTTTGCTTCGGCCTCTCGACGGTCGCCTATCTGCTGGTCACGACCACAACGCCGCTGCAGGTCATTCCGGGCCGCATCGACGAAGGCGTAAGTTCGCTCATTCTGCTCGCCGTGCCGCTATTCATTTTGCTGGGCTACCTGATCGTCATGACGCGCATGGCGACCGCCATGGTTAACTTCCTAGCCGCTCTCGTCGGCCATGTGGAAGGCGGCCTCGCCTATGTGCTGCTCGGCGCGATGCTACTGGTCTCCGGCATTTCCGGCGCCAAGACGGCCGATATGGCCGCGGTCGCGCCGGTTCTCTTTCCGGACATGAAGAAGCGCGGAATTCACGAGGGCGAACTTGTGTCGCTTTTGGCAGCATCTGGCGCCATGGCGGAGACGATTCCGCCGTCGATCGTGCTGATCATCATCGGCTCGGTGACCGGCGTATCAATCGCCGCGCTCTTCACCGGCGGCATACTCCCTGGCGTCGTGCTGGCGCTGGCGCTGGCCTTCATCGCGCGACGACGCATGGCGGAGGGCGCTGGCGCCGAGCGCGGCGTGACGAAGGCGCGCGAGATCGGTCGGACTTTTGTCATTGCGGTGCCGGCGCTGATTCTACCGATTATCATTCGCGTCGCGGTGATGGAAGGCGTTGCGACGGCGACCGAGGTCGCAACGATCGGCATCGCCTACGCAGTCGTCGCGGGAATACTTTTTTACGGCTCGTTCGACTGGCGAGAACTCTATCCCGCGCTCGTGGGCACAGCCGCGCTCGCAGGCACAATTTTGTTTATTATCGGCGCGGCGACGTGCATGTCGTGGGCGCTGACGCAGTCGAATTTCTCGCATGCGCTCGCGAACGCCCTGTCGCACATGCCTGGTGGCAGCTACGGCTTCCTCGTCGGGTCGATCGTTGTCTTCATCGTGTTGGGCAGCGTGCTCGAGGGCATACCGGCAATGGTGCTATTCGGGCCGCTGCTCTTTCCGGTCGCCAAACAACTCGGCGTGCACGAAGTGCATTACGCGATGGTGGTGATCCTGGCCATGGGTATCGGGCTGTTCGCGCCACCCTTCGGCCTCGGTTACTACGCGGCCTGTTCGATCGGGCAGGTAGAGCCCAATGCCGGCCTCAAGCGCATCTGGGCCTATCTCGCGGCCCTCGTCGTAGGCCTACTCGTCGTCGCCTTTGTGCCGTGGATCTCCACGGGCTTTCTCCCGTGACGCGCCGGAAGCGCGCCTGACGCCCGCAGGCTCCGGTTCGGCGGGATCGCAAGCAACAAGATGGTTTAGAAATGTCAATCCATTCATTAGCCGCTGAGTCGTCGTCGAAGTCGTCGGCTGAAATGAACGGGCGCATGGCCGACGCGATCCGTTTTCTCTCGCTCGATGCGATCGAGCGCGCCCAGGACGGCCATCCTGGCGCGCCCCTCGGCTGCGCGGAAATCGCGACCGCGCTGTTCACGCGCCACATCAAGTGCAATCCCGCCGATCCGCTCTGGTTCGATCGCGACCGCTTCGTCATGTCGAACGGTCACGGCTCGATGCTCGTCTACTCGCTCCTACATCTGTCAGGCTACGCTGGATTTCCGATCGAGGAGATCAAGCGATTCCGCGAACTGGGCTCGCATACGCATGGCCATCCCGAGCGCGCCCCGAATCTGGGCATCGAAGTCACGACCGGTCCGCTCGGGCAGGGCATCGCCAACGCGGTGGGTATGGCCGTTGCCGAAGCCTGGCTCAACGCCACTTTCGGCGACGACATCGTCGACCATCGCACTTGGGCGCTTGTAGGCGACGGCTGTTTGCAGGAGGGAGTTGCACACGAGGTCATTTCCCTCGCGGGCCACCTGCGCCTCGGCAAGCTCTGCTTTCTCTGGGACGACAACCGGATGACCGACGACGGCCATACCGAATTCGCGATTTCCGAGGATGTTCGAGCGCGATTTAGGGTCGCCGGCTGGCAGGTGATCGACGCCAACGGACATGACGTCGACTCGGTTTCCGCTGCGATGCTGTTGGCGGAACGCGATCCGCGCCCGACAATGATCGCGTGTCGCACAATCATTGGCAAAGGCCTGCCGCGGCTTGAAGGCAAACGCGGCGCCCATGGGGGCCGCGTCTTTGCTAAGGATTTAGAAGAGGCGCGCGCAGCTGCTGGCTGGATGCAGGAGCCGTTCAAGGTTCCCGACGAGGTCGCCGCCGCTTGGAAGGCTGCGGTTGCTGACCGCAATGCGCCGCGCTACGAGGCGTGGCGTGCGCGGGTCGCGGTATTGCCGGCGGAAAGGCGCGCTATGCTCGACCGCCTGATTAGGGGCGACCTTCCGCGGACGTGGATCGAAAGCCTCACCGCTTTCCGACAGAAAATGGCAGCCGAACGTCCGGCCCGTTCAACTAACGAAGTGACAGCCGACATCGTCGCGCTGCTCGCCGACGCGGTCCCAGAACTCATTTCAGGCGCGCCGGATCTCGAGGGACCAACCAATTGCAAGCGCGCGCTCGAGGCATTCAACGCTGAGAATCGCGCGGGCCGGTACCTGCATTACGGCGTCCGAGAGCACGCCATGGGTTCGATGATGAACGGCATGGTGGCGCACGGCGGCGTGTTGCCGCTCGGGGCGACCTATTTCGTCTTCTCCGACTACATGCGTCCGGCGCTGCGCATGAGCGCACTCATGGGGTTGCCGGTCGTCACGATCTACAGCCACGATTCGATCGGCATCGGCAAGAACGGACCGACACATCAACCGGTTGAATATCTGGCCTCATTGCGCGCCATGCCGAACATGGCGGTGTTCCGGCCGGCCGACGGAGTCGAGGCTGCAGAATGCTGGGAGCTCGCTCTGTCACGTAGGAATGGCCCGTCGTCGATGGTGTGCTCGCGCCAGGCAGTGCCGCCAGTTCGCGCCGACGATGGCACAGTCAATCTTTCTGCGCGCGGCGCCTACGTGCTGGCGGAAGCCGACGGCGCGCGGCGCGTCACCCTGCTTGCGTCCGGCTCGGAGGTTGCCGTCGCGCTCGCCGCGCGCGAGATCTTGCACGCGAGAAACGTTCCGACGGCCGTCGTCAGTATGCCCTGCTGGGAATTGTTCGAGGAGCAAGACGAAACCTACCGTGCGGCGGTGCTCGGCGTCAGCGTCCGCGTCGCGATCGAAGCTGGGGCGCGGCTTGGCTGGGACCGCTGGCTCGGCGACCGCGGCCGATTTATCGGCATGAACAGCTTCGGCGCGTCGGGGCCCGGCGACGACCTGTTCGTGCATTTCGGAATCACGGCCGAAAACGCTGCGGAGACGGCGATTCGGCTTCTCGGCTCCAAATTTGTCTGACCGAAAGCGGAAATCCATGAACCCCACCGCTCGCATAGTGTTCCTCGACCGCGATACGATACCTCCCGACGTCGCGCTTCGGCCGCTCGCTTTTCCGCACGACTTGCATGAATTTGGTGCCACGACGCCAGAACAGGTCGCGGAACGTATCGCCGACGCCGATATCGTCATCACTAACAAGGCGCCCGTCCGCGCCGAGGCGATCACCAGGGCGCCGAACCTGCGCCTCGTCGCGATCGCCGCGACTGGGTCGGATGTGGTCGACGTCGGTGCCTGTGAAAGTAACGGCGTCGCCGTTTCCAATATTCGCGGCTACGCCGTCAACACCGTTCCCGAACACACGTTTGCACTCCTGTTGGCGTTGCGACGCAGTCTCGTTGCCTATCGCGATTCCGTGCGCGCCGGACGCTGGGGCGAATCCGGCCAGTTCTGCTATTTCGACCACCCGATCAACGATCTTGCGGGCGCGACGCTCGGAATCATCGGCGATGGCGCGCTAGGGCGCGCGGTCTCCGACATCGGACGGGCGTTCGGAATGCGCCCGCTGTTCTCATCCTACAAGGGCGTCGCCGGCATGGGGCCTCTCTACACACCGTTCGAGGAGGTGCTGCGCACGAGCGATGTGATCACACTGCATGCGCCCCTGACGCCGCAGACGCGTAACATGATCGCAGCCGCTGAATTCGCGCTTATGGAGCGTAAGCCCCTGCTCATCAACACGGCGCGCGG
>Ga0207819_1000177_pt1 | contig 12602 bp, 8 predicted proteins | sample LuqExpMetageno42_FD_187800 | JGI IMG/M metagenome (GOLD analysis project Ga0207819, IMG submission 187800) | Tropical forest soil microbial communities from Luquillo Experimental Forest, Puerto Rico - Sample 42 (SPAdes) | ecosystem: Environmental > Terrestrial > Soil > Tropical forest ...
CGCGGCTGGTCTCAGGAATGCGTCGGCAAAAACCGTCCGGGTCGATAAGTACGGTGGTGATACCGCGCGCGAGATCGGCCGCATCCACCTCAACGCGCCAGCGCCAGGGGACGTGCTCGACGGCAAGTATGTCATCGTCTGGCGCAAGAGCGGCGAGAACTGGCTGCTAGACAGCGTCATCTGGAACTTTACTCAGTAAGGCGGAGCATCCGTGAGCCGCTGCCGCTTTCCTGGGTCGGTCGGGCTTTATTCCTCCTGACAGATTCAGATTCATCTTCATCTTCACGCACGATCAACCGCCCCGTCGGCTTGAGGTAGATCAATGCCCGGGCTCATGCTGGCCCGCAGGATGCGGACGCCGGTCAGGCCCGTGATTTCCACAGAAGCATCCCGAGGTGGCCTTAACGGCGCTGAAGGAAGGTCCATGTCGACGGCGGAAACCACATCCTCGACGAGCTTTGCCCGGCAGTCGGAAGCTCCGGCGGACAACGTTGCCCCGAAGCCAATGGCGGTACCGAGACCGGCGCGCAAGCCACGTCGGCCAGTGTGGCTGCTGGTTTTGGCTTGCGTCGTGGCACTCGGCGGCGCAGGCGGCTGGTATTGGTGGCAGCAGCAATTGAATGCGCTACCACCTTATATCGCCAGCGCCAATGGTCGGCTCGAAGCGGAACAGGTCGAAATCGCGACCAAGTACCAGGGCCGGATAGCCGTCGTTCTCGCCAAAGAGGGTGACATGGTCCAAGCGGGCCAGGTCCTCGCGCGTATGGACACGGACGAGCTCCAGGCGCAGTTGCGGGCGGCCCAGGCCCAGGTCGTCAAGGCTCAGCACGAAAAAGTCATGGCGGAAGCACTCATTGCATCGCGCGAGAGCGAGTTCGTCTTTGCCGGTCAAGAGCTACAGCGAACCAGCATACTTAACAAGCAAGGGTGGGCGACCCACGAGCAAGTCGACCAACGGCAGAACCAGATAAAAGTCGCGCAGGCAGCGCGTGAAACCGCTATTGCCGCCAGGGACGCCGCCGATGCTCAGATCGCAGCGGGGGAGGCGGAAGTTACCCGATTAAATAAGCAGCTCTCGGATTCAACGCTTGTAGCCCCGACCTTCGGCCGCATCCAGTACAAGCTTGCGCAGCCCGGCGAAGTCCTTCAATCCGGCGGACGGGCCCTGACGCTGCTCGACTTGAGTGATGTCTATATGACGATCTTTGTACCGGCGCGTGTTGCGGGACACCTTTCCCTCGGCGACGAGGCGCGCGTCATTCTCGACCCCGACCCGGGCTACGTGTTCCCGGCAAAGGTTACGTTTGTTGCCACCGAGGCACAGTTCACGCCGAAGACGGTCGAGACCGCCGAGGAGCGTGAGAAACTGATGTTCCGCGTCAAACTGTCGGCCCCGCCGGAGTTACGGACGCGCTACGAGAAGATAATCAAAACGGGGATACGCGGCATCGGCTATGTCCGGACCGAGCGGGAAGCAGCCTGGCCCGACAAGCTGACTGTAAAGCTGCCATGACGGCGGCTGCCGCATGGGTGCAACAGCTATCGCACCGCTATGGTCGGACCGTCGCGCTCAACGACATAACCATCGAGATACCGGCGCGTTGTATGGTCGGGCTCATCGGTCCGGATGGCGTTGGCAAGTCCACGCTGCTGGCGCTGATCGCGGGCGTGCGGCGGATACAGGGAGGTAAAGTATTCGCTTTGGATGGCGACATGCGCGATGCCGGGCATCGCCGTTCCAGTCTGCCGCGCATCGCCTATATGCCGCAAGGCCTCGGGCGGAACCTCTACCCTACGCTAACTGTATTTGAGAACCTCGATTTCTTCGGCCGCCTTTTCGACCAGCCCAGGAGCGAGCGCGAATGGCGCATCAACGAATTGCTCGCCGCTACCGGGCTCGATCCGTTTCCAGACCGGCCGGCCGGCAAATTATCTGGCGGCATGAAGCAGAAGCTCTCACTCTGTTGTTCACTCATTCACGATCCGGACCTCTTGATCCTCGACGAGCCGACCACGGGCGTCGACCCACTGTCGCGCCGCCAATTTTGGGAGCTGATCGACCGTATCCGCGCGCGCCGACCCGCAATGAGCGTCATGGTTGCCACCGCCTATATGGAAGAGGCGGAGCGGTTCGACTGGCTTGCCGCGATGGACGGTGGCCGCGTCATCGCCACTGGCTCAGCTGAAGAACTGAGGACGCAGGGCAATGCGTCGACGCTCGACGAGGCGTTTGTCAATCTCTTGCCGGAAGCAAAGCGCGCCGGTCATCAAACGGTGGTGGTCCCTCCGCGCGTGAAATCTGAGGGTCCGCCCGCCATCGAAGCAGAAGGACTCACCCAGCGCTTCGGCAAATTCACCGCCGTCGATCATGTCAGCTTCCGCATCGAGCGCGGGGAGATCTTCGGGTTTCTCGGCTCCAATGGCTGCGGCAAAAGCACAACAATGAAGATGCTCACCGGCTTGCTGGCCCCAACCGAAGGAGAAGCGCTGCTTTTTGGGCGTCACCTCGATGCCGGCGACATGGCGACGCGCAAACGCGTCGGCTATATGACGCAGGCGTTCTCGCTCTATGGCGAACTGACCATCCGACAGAACCTGGAACTGCATTCCCACCTGTTTGACCTGCCCGAGGACCGGAGACAGGCCCGCGTTCAAGAGATGCTCGAGCGGTTCGATCTGCTCAGCGTTGCCGACAGCCGGCCCGATAGCCTGCCCTTGGGGCAAAAGCAGCGTCTGCAGCTTGCGGTCGCGGTCTTGCACGGGCCGGAGGTGCTGATCCTGGACGAGCCGACTTCGGGCGTCGATCCGGTGGCCCGCGATTCTTTCTGGCAGTTTCTGATCGGCCTGTCGCGCGACGAAGGCGTGACGATTTTTCTGTCGACCCACTTTATGAACGAGGCGGAACGGTGCGACCGCATTTCCTTGATGCACGCCGGCAAGGTGCTGGCCGTCGGGACGGCGAAAGACCTGACGCAGCGCCGCGGCATGACCAGCCTTCAGGACGCCTTCATCGCCTATCTCGAAGATGCGGCCGGCGTTGAACTGGGAGCGAAGTCGGGCAAGTCCGAGGCGACTCCCGAAACGCCCCGGCCAGCGGTCTCCCCGGCGTCAGTCACCTCGCGGTTCGATTTGGCCCGACTGTGGGCCTATACTCGGCGAGAGACGCTCGAAATCCTGCGCGATCCGATCCGGCTCGCCTTCGCACTTCTTGGTCCCCTGATCTTGTTGGTGACCGTCGGCTACGGCATCTCGTTTGATGTTGAGCACCTGGCCTACGCCGCCTTCGACCAGGACCAAACGACCGAAAGCCGCGAGCTGCTCGAACACTTCGGGGGATCCCGTTATTTCACCGAACATTCGGCCATTGCCGGCGAGACCGAGTTCGACCATCGGCTCAAGAACGGAGAGCTGAAGGTCGCGATCGAGATCCCACCGAATTTCGGCAAGAATTTCTTGACCGACAAAGCGCCCGAAGTCTCCATCTGGCTCGATGGCGCGATGCCCTTCCGTGCCGATACGGCAAGCGGCTATGTCAGCGGGATCGAACTGACATATCTGGCCGATCAAGCCGCCAGAGGCCACATTCCAGGGCTCCAGCCGCCGGTCAATCTCGAGGAGCGCTTCAAATACAATCAAGCATTCAAGAGCGTCTATCAAACCATCCCCAGCTCTATCATGCTCGTGTTGATCCTGATACCGGCGATGATGACGGCGGTCGGTGTCGCCCGCGAGAAGGAGACCGGCTCGATCGCCAATTTCCGCTCGACGCCGATTACCGGGATCGAATTCCTGCTCGGGAAACAACTGCCATATGTCGGCATCGGGCTCGTCAGTTTCGTCACGCTTTTATTGACCGCGATCTATCTTTTCGGGGTGCCGGTAAAGGGTTCGGTCGCGGCCCTGTTCAGCGGTGTTTTCGTCTACATCGGCGCGGCGACCGCCTTCGGCCTGCTGATCTCCTGCTTCACCTCAACACAAATCGCCGCCATTTTCACGACAACGATCCTAACCATGGTGATCGGCATCAATTTCTCCGGATTGCTGGTCCCGTTTTCATCGCTTTCGGGAGGCGCCCTCTGGATCGGTCTCGGCTTTCCTTCGGGATGGTTCACACAAATCAGCCTCGGGACCTTCACAAAGGGCCTCGGTATCGCGGATCTCTGGCGCGACCTTGTGATGCTTGTTGTCTTCGCTCTGGGCTTTGTCGCCGCCGCGGCAGTGATCCTCCGTAAGCAGGAGACGTAATATGGCCTTTCGGGTCGCCAATATCTTTCGGCTCGGTATCAAGGAACTGTACAGCCTGCGGGCCGACCCGATCCTGCTGGTGATGATCGTTTATGCGTTCACCTTTGCGGTTCACGCACAGGCGACCGGGGCAAAGACCGAGGTAGAGAATGTGGCCGTCGGCATCGTCGACGAAGATGATTCTGAACTCTCGCGCCGGATCGCCGGTGCAATCCTTGAACCGCAGTTCAAACCGGCGGTCCACTTGACGAGCGACCAGATCGATCCGCGCATGAATGCCGGTCGCTACGTATTCGTGCTGGAAATTCCTCCCAAATTCGAACAGGACGTCCTCGCCAACAAACGCCCGACGGTGCAAATCGATGTCGATGCCACTGCGCTGACACAGGCAGGCGTCGGCGCCACCTATCTCCAGAATATCATCGAACAGGAAGCTTTGGGCTATCTGCAACGGAATGAGGGCGCGCCCCCCCTTCCGATAAACTTCGTGATCCGAACCGCCTTCAACCCGAATCATTACTCTGAGTGGTTCCTTGGGATCATGGCGGTGATCAACAACGTTACGATGCTGACGATCGTTCTGACGGGGGCGGCGCTCATTCGCGAACGCGAGCACGGTACCGTTGAGCATCTGCTGGTCATGCCGGTCAGGCCGGCGGAAATCATGCTTGCGAAAATCTGGGCAAACGGTCTCGTGATCGTCGTGGTCGCGCTCCTGTCGCTGTGGTTCGTGGTGCACGGGCTCCTGCGGGTGCCGCTCGGCGGATCGATACTGTTGTTCCTGGGCGGTACGGTCCTTTACGAAATCTCGGTTGCAGCGCTCGGCATTCTGCTCGCGACCTTCACCGGGACCATGGGGCAGTTCGGTTTGCTCACTGTCCCGGTGCTGGTTATCCTCAATCTGCTATCGGGTAGTGCCACGCCGCCGGAAAGCATGCCGGACTGGCTGATAAACGTGATGCAATTCACGCCCACCCCGCATTTCGTCAGCTTTGCGCAGGGCGTCCTCTACCGCGCTGCCGGCTTCGACATCGTATGGCCGCAGCTGGCCGCCCTAGCCGTCATTACGGCCGCGTTTTTCGGGGTCTCCCTGATGCGTTTCAGGAAGACGCTCGCGAGCTTCGGATAGTTGCGGCATCGCTTCTGACATGTGAGTTGGCCCGCCAATAAGCACCGACCGAGGTGCCAGATCCGAGGCATGCGCGAAGCTTTCTAAAAAGACGCGATCACGAAATGAATGCTTCCAGTTCGGCGCGCGCCAAACCGGCAGGCGCCGAGAAGGCGGTGAGATACGCTGTATCCATATCGTAGCACCCGGGCAGCGACTTCTCTCTTTCAAATTGAGTTTTATTTTTCTTATATGGAGACTAAAAAATCGCAACACATTTCGCAGAAATGGCGTTGGTTCTTTAACGTTGCAGCGGCCACTCACGGCAAATACAGCGGCGAGATGGAGGCCGCGTCGCCAAGCGAAGCGAGGCACCACATCGTCGCGAGGCACGACGATTGAAAATCGCGACGGTTCGCTGCGTCAGCAGAATGAGGGCCCTTCAATGGCCCGGGAGCAGAAGGAGACGATCATGGCGAAGGCGCTATCCGACACCGAGCGTGCATTGATGGATGCCTATTGGCGCGCCGCTAATTACCTCTCGGTCGGACAGATTTATCTCTATGACAACCCGCTGCTCAAGCAATCCCTGACAAAGGACCACATCAAGCCGCGACTTTTGGGTCACTGGGGGACCACGCCCGGCCTAAACTTCATTTACGTGCACCTGAACCGGGTGATCAAAAAACACGACCTCGACATGATCTATATCGCCGGACCCGGACATGGCGGGCCTGGTCTAGTGGCGAACGCCTATCTCGAGGGAACCTACAGCGAAGTCTATCCCAACATCACGCCCGACGAAGACGGGATGAAGCAGCTATTCAAACAATTTTCGTTTCCCGGTGGCATCCCCAGCCACGTAGCACCCGAGACGCCCGGATCCATCCATGAGGGCGGAGAGCTCGGCTACGCCGTTTCGCACGCCTATGGAGCGGCCTTCGACAACCCAGATCTGATCGTTGCCTGCGTCGTCGGCGATGGCGAGGCTGAAACCGGGCCGCTGGCAACGAGCTGGCATTCCAATAAGTTCCTGAACCCAGCAGCGGACGGGGCGGTTCTGCCGATCCTTCATCTCAACGGCTACAAGATCGCCAATCCCACCGTTCTTGCCCGGATCAGTCACGAAGAGTTGGAGCAGTTATTCCGCGGCTATGGCTACACGCCGTATTTCGTGGAGGGGGACGAGCCGCGAACGATGCATGACCTGATGGCCGAAACTCTCGACACCATCATCGGTGAGATTGAGCGCATCAAAACCGAAGCTCGCCGCGATGGTTCTACGAGACGACCGCGCTGGCCGATGATTGTGCTGCGCACGCCCAAGGGCTGGACCTGCCCCAAAGAGATTGATGGCAAACGCACGGAGGATTACTGGCGTTCGCATCAAGTGCCGATGGGAGAGATGCACGAGAACCCGGCACACGTGCGCATCCTCGAAGAGTGGATGAAAAGCTACCGACCAGCGGAGCTATTCGACCAAAACGGCCGGTTGCGGCCTGAACTGGCCGAGATCGCCCCTCAGGGGCATCGCCGCATGAGCGCCAATCCGCATACGAATGGCGGTCTGCTGTTGCGCGACCTTCGGCTGCCGGATTTCCGCGATTACGCCATCGAGGTCACTGCGCCTGGTGCTGTGTTCGCCGAATCTACGTGGGTGATGGGCAAATTTCTGCGTGACGTGATGAAAATGAATATGGATGCTAGGAATTTCAGGCTTTTCAGTCCCGACGAGAACAACTCGAACCGCTGGCAGGATGTGCTCGAGGTGACCAATCGCGCTTGGGTCGCGGAACGCCATGAATGGGACGATCATCTTGCACCTGATGGGCGGGTCATGGAGATGCTCAGTGAGCATCAGTGCCAAGGTTGGCTCGAGGGCTATCTCTTAACGGGCCGCCACGGGTTTTTTTCTTGTTATGAGGCGTTCATTCACATCATTGACGCGATGTTCAACCAGCACGCCAAATGGCTGAAGGTCGCGAACCACATTCCTTGGCGGCGGCCGATCGGTTCGTTGAATTATCTGCTGTCTAGCCACGTTTGGCGGCAGGATCACAATGGCTTTAGCCACCAGGATCCCGGATTCATCGATCACGTCGTCAACAAGAAAGCTGAGGTCGTCCGGGTTTACCTACCACCTGACGCCAACTGCCTGCTTTCAGTTACCGATCACTGCCTTCGCAGCCGCAATTATGTGAACGTGGTCGTCGCCGGCAAGCAACCGGCGCCGCAATGGCTGTCGATGGATCAGGCGATTAAGCATTGCGAAGCCGGCCTTGGGATCTGGGAGTGGGCCAGCAGCGACAGAGGTCACGAACCCGACGTCATAATGGCATGCTGTGGCGACGTGCCCACATTGGAAACGCTCGCCGCTGTCGACCTCCTTCGCCATTACGCCCCCGAGGTAAGGGTACGCGTGATTAACGTCGTCAATCTGATGACACTACAACCTCAGAACGAGCATCCGCATGGCATCCCTGATCGCGAGTTTGACGTTCTCTTTACGACAGACAAGCCCATCATCTTTGCCTTTCACGGTTACCCGTGGCTGATTCACCGACTGACCTACCGGCGCACTGGGCACGATAACATTCACGTGCGCGGCTACAAGGAAGAAGGAACAACGACCACACCCTTCGACATGTGCGTGCTCAACAATCTCGATCGCTTCCACCTGGTGAGCGATGTGATCGACCGCGTGCCGAAGCTTGGTCCGCGGGCGGCTTATGCTAAGCAGACGATACGAGACAAGCTCGTCGACCATAAGCAGTTCATCTGCCGATACGGCGAAGACATGCCCGAGATCGCAGGCTGGCGATGGGGACGGGAAGCGGCTTCCGCGTCAGTACGTTCCACAGAGGCCGACAACGCCTGACTTTAGAGTAGGCGAACGTGAACATCTTCGCGATCAGACACGCCTCAGTGGTAAGCACATTCAGTTTGTGCAAAGTTGGACAACTTTCGATTTAGATCACGTTGATTTAGATCAATGCGGGAACCACTCGTTCTGCCGCCTTTAGCACACTAAAGGGTCTGCCCCATTTATGCAGCACAACACACCAACAGATCTGGTCAGAGGATTGAAGTATTACGGCATCCTCTGCCAAAAATGCGGAAAGCACGTTCCTCTGGTGCTTGATGATCCTGACCACCCCGAAGTCGTGCATACTGTGCACGGTTATAGGCCCCACTCATATCGTACTGTGGCCACACTGCCGAATATCATTCCGACGAGATGAAAAAGCGAGTGCTCACTCAGCTGCCGAACAAAGGTTAACCGTTGATTCTGGAGGTTTGCTATGGCGCATCGAGACTTCACGTTCAAAATTACCGATAAAGTTCGAATTCATCTAGATACTAAGCGCAATGCAGTTATTTTATTTGAGACCCTCGACGGAAAGTCGGTGCAACTCGAAGCAGACTACCAAACGATCAACAAAATACACGACCAGATTCAAAAGCTGGAGGAGCGTGCTTAATTGCGGCCCATGGGATCATCAACAGGAGTGCACGTCGATGTCGGTAAGCACAATTGGGGTAATTGGGGCTGGCGTAATGGGCAGTGGGATTGCCCAGGTTGCCGCCACGAAAGGCATCAACGTGGTCCTGCTCGATGTCAACGAGAAGGCTGTCAAGAAAGGCATTGACGCGGTCGAGGGCCGTCTCGGCAAGGTCGTCGCCAAGGGCAAGATGACCTTGGCTGAAAAAGAAGCGGCGGTCCGACGGATAAATGGCACGACAGCATACGAAGGCCTAAGGCCCGCGGACGTGATCATCGAAGCCGCGACGGAGGATTACGATCTCAAGACCAAGATTTTCAAGCAGGTGGATGCGCTGGTCAGCGCAGAATCCATTGTCGCCTCCAATACCTCCTCTGTATCCATCACCAAGCTTGCAGCCTCGATGTCGCATCCCGAGCGATTCGTAGGCTTGCATTTCTTCAACCCCGTTCCTGTCATGTCGCTGGTGGAGATAGTACGTGGGCTGGAGACCAGTGATGCGACTCATGACGCAGCTGCGGCGCTTGCGGAGCAGCTTGGTAAGTCGCCCGTCACCGTCAAAAGCGCGCCGGGATTCGTCGTCAATCGCATTCTGCTGCCGATGATCAATGAAGCCTTCTTCGTGCTGGCCGAAGGCTATGCCAGCGCTGAGGACATCGACAAGGGAATGAAGCTCGGTTGCAATCATCCGATTGGCCCGCTGGCGCTCGCCGACATGATCGGGCTCGATGTGCTGCTCTCCGTGATGCAGATTCTGCACGACGAGTTCGCCGACTCGAAATACCGGCCGTGTCCACTGCTGAAGGAACTGGTCGCTGCCGGCCATCTTGGCCGCAAGTCGGGCCGAGGCGTGTTCAGCTATTGAAGGAAGGAAGTGCCGCTGTGGCGAAAACGGCGTTGTGCACGCTTTCGGCAAGCCTTTGAGCATCGACGAAATTCCGATTCCGACGCTGGGGCCGGCCGAGGTTCTGATCAAGGTTGTTGCGACCGGCGTCTGTCACACCGACCTGCATGCTGCCGAGGGCGATTGGCCGGCAAAGCCTTCACTGCCGTTTGTGCCCGGGCATGAAGGTGCCGGGAGCCCGAACGTCGATCTTCATATCAATGATGCCAACGGGCGTTTGTTTGTCGGTGAATCAGATAGGATTCATGTGTGAACTGTTTTTGTCGCCGGTCACGTTTCAGGCTCGCCCGCGCTACATAAACGAACATCGCACGCTGGCGAATTTGATAAAGCGTGGCGTTGTCGCGCACCGCAAAATTTTGATGCGACTAACAAAGCGTGGAGAAAGATTAGTCGAGTATCTTCTTAATGACAGCGGCCAATTAGGATTGTGATCACGAACAACGGATCGACTGAACCATGAAAGTTGTAATCACAGCTTTAGGGCGAAAGGCTGCGAACGCGTAAGTTCTCTTCGCGCACGGACAAACAAAAACCCCGGGGCATGATGCCCGGGGTCCACAGATATTTTCGCAGACTGTCGGCGGCACTCAAGCTGGCTTTACCTCGATCTTCTTTGCAGGCTTTTGGGCCTCGGCCTTCTTGGGAAGTGTCAGCGTAAGCACGCCCTTCTTGAAGTTTGCTTCGATCTTGTCGGTCTCAACAGTTTCCGGCACTTCGAAGCTGCGTTCGAACGAGCCGAAGCTACGTTCCTGCAGGTAATAGTCCTTTTGCTTTTCCTCTTTTTCTTCCCGCTTCTCACCCTTTATGGTCAGCACCCCATCGGCCACTTTGACCTCAATGTTCTTTTCATCCATGCCGGGTAGCTTAGCAGTGATTTCATATATGCCAGGTCCGAACACGCCAAGAGGATTCGTCGTGACCACCTTGCTCGGTTTAGCGGGGGCGTTTCTTGCTACTGCGGTGGGAGTGGAAACCGGCATACTTGGGCCACGCCAATTTAGTGGCATTATAGGTGCTTCCATCGGTGCGATAATTATCCTCTACGTATGGCATCGGCTGGTGTCGGCAGGTCTCATTCGAGACCATGGTCTCGAAAAGCAACCCTGAGCAAGGCGCTCCTCCGAGCAAAAAAGAGGGCTTTTGCGTCGGATTGCAGCCCTCGAAGTTAAGCATCATTTCGACAGAGATGCCGCTTCGGGGAAGTGGGCGCCGTTGGTCGACCGCAACTTCGCCATCGCCGCCTTTTCCTCGCCGATGGCTGGTGTCGCAGGACCAGGATTTCGGCTTGCAGCGCCACCCGTGACCGGACCAGGCCGACCACCGCGCACCAAATAAAGCTGCATAATTCCCTCATCGCAACGATAGTCAGCCGATTCGCAGACGATCGTCACCAGGGTTAGGTTTGCGGTAGGGACAATGCCGCGATCGCGGAAGTGACTTGCGATAGTGCTTCCTGATCAATGGCCGTTGGGAAAAAAATCTGGTAGCCTTTCAAAGCCCGTCACGTCGGGGGTGGTAAAGAAAGAATGAGCAAAACGGCATATCGAGCCGCGATTGCGGCACTCGGGCTATGGCTTGGTTCCTGCGCAGCCACCTTCAATGAACCGATTAATTTACCGGTGGCGTCTAATGCGGCAATTGTTCCGCCCGGGGCTCCGCCGAATGTAGGCGGCAATACGGTCGTGGCGATTGCATTTTCCGGCGGCGGTACACGAGCGGCCGCTTTTGCCTATGGCGCCATGCGCGGTCTTAACCGTCTGCCAGCCGGGGCACGCGGTACGTATTTCGACCGCGTCATTTTCATTTCAGGTGTGTCTGGTGGATCGGTCGCCGCCGCTTATTTCGGTCTGAAAAGACGCGCCGCGCTAACCGACTTTCGCGAACGATTTCTCTTAAGGAACGCCGAAGAAGACCTCAGTACCACAGCCGATCTCGTGAACTTGGCTCGCGGCTTGGGGGGCGGGGTAAACGATTCCTCGCGGCTGGCAGGTTGGCTCGATCAAAACCTGTATGAGGGAGCTACATTGGCCGATCTCTATCAACCGGGTAAGCCTATCGTTTGGCTCAACGCTTCGGACCTTTACAATCGCACACCGTTTGTGTTCCATCCGGTGACGTTCGAGGCATTGTGTAGCGACCCACGCAAGTATCCGATCTCGCAGGCGGTTGCGGCCTCGGCTGCCGTCCCCGTGGCTTTTGTTCCAATTGTGCTCGCCAGTTTCTCCGGCGCATGTAGTGTGCCGTTACCACCGTGGGTCGATCGTGTTCTCGCAGACCGGAATGCCGGGGCTCAGGCCCGGGCCTTTGCGCAGGCACTCAAGCGCTATCGGGATCCGGCACAAATTCGTTTCGTGAAGTTGGCCGATGGCGGCATCACCGATAATTTCGGACTGTCCGGTGTCGTCATCGCCCGCGCGGCCGACACGCAACCTTATGCGCCCCTTACCCGGGACAGAGCCGTACAATTGCGTCACGTGGTTTTCATCGTGGTCAATTCCGGATTGCCTCCGCAGGGAGAATGGGCACAGACCGTCCAAGGTCCATCTGGAAAAGAAATGATCGACGCGATCACCGACACTGCCATCAATTCCGCGGTACGGAGCGGATTCGATGCATTCCAGCTAACCGTCAAGAACTGGGAAGACGCAATCCGCAAGTGGCGATGCGCCTTATCTCAGGCCGAAGCGGTAAAGCTTGGTGCAACGAGCGATTGGCGTTGCAGCAACGTCAGCTTTGAAGTTGTGGAAATCGATTTCTCTCAATTGGATCCTGCGCGCGCCGCAAGGCTCGACCGTGTGCCAACCAGTTTTCATTTGCCGGAGGAAGAAGTCGACCTGGT
>Ga0207819_1000183_pt1 | contig 12511 bp, 10 predicted proteins | sample LuqExpMetageno42_FD_187800 | JGI IMG/M metagenome (GOLD analysis project Ga0207819, IMG submission 187800) | Tropical forest soil microbial communities from Luquillo Experimental Forest, Puerto Rico - Sample 42 (SPAdes) | ecosystem: Environmental > Terrestrial > Soil > Tropical forest ...
TGCTTCCTTCTCAGCGAAGGAAGGCGTGGATACCCGACACAAGGTCGGGCATGACGGTGGAAAGGGCAGAGCGACTACAAAACCTACGCTGTGAGACTTGGACTCACAGCGAGCGTTGAATCGTCTCCACCCGGTAGCATTCGATCACGTCACCTTGCCGCATGTCCTGGTAGTTCTCGAAGGCCATGCCGCATTCCATGCCGGCGTTCACTTCCTTGACGTCGTCCTTGAAGCGCTTGAGCTGCGACAGCTTGCCTTCGTGAACGACGACGTTGTCGCGGATCAAGCGCACATTCGCGCCACGCTCGACCGAGCCGTCGGTGACGCGGCAACCGGCCACGTTGCCGACCTTGGACACCTTGAAGACTTCCAGGATCTGCGCATTGCCGAGCATGGTCTCGCGCAAAGTCGGCGCGAGCAGGCCCGACATCGCTTTCTTCACGTCATCCACGAGATCGTAGATGATGTTGTAGTAGCGAATTTCGATGCCGGCGCGTTCCGCAGCTTCGCGCGCTTCCTTGTTGGCGCGCACGTTGAAGGCGATGATCGGCACGCCGGACGCTTCCGCCAGCGTGACGTCCGACTCCGAGATGCCGCCGACGCCGCCGTGGAGCACGCGCGCGGCGACCTCGTCGGTGCCGAGCTTGTCGAGCGCGCCAATGATCGCTTCCAGCGAGCCCTGCACGTCCGCCTTGACCACCAGCGGGAATTCCTTGCGGCCGGCCGATTTCGCCTGCGCCATCATCTGCTCGAGCGAGCCGCGCATGCCGGAGGCACGCGCCGCCATCTTCTCGCGCTTCTGGTGCTGGCGATAATCGGTGATCTCGCGCGCACGCGCCTCGTTGGCGACGACGGCGAGACGATCGCCCGCGTCCGGCGTGCCGGAGAAGCCGAGCACCTCGACCGGGGTCGACGGTCCCGCCACCTGCACTGCATCGCCGGAATCGGACACGAGAGCGCGCACGCGGCCCCATTCCGCGCCGGCAACGACGATGTCGCCGGGATGCAGCGTACCGCGCTGGACGAGAACGGTCGCGACCGGACCGCGGCCGCGGTCGAGCTTCGCCTCGATCACGGTGCCTTCCGCTTCGCGAGTCGGATTGGCCTTCAGGTCCAGAATTTCGGACTGCAGCAGCACCATTTCGAGCAGCTTGTCGATGTTGAGCTTCTCCTTGGCGGAGACCTCAACGTCGACGACGTCACCGCCCAGCGATTCAACCTGGATCTCGTGCTGCAACAGATCGGTGCGCACGCGGGTCGGATTGGCGTCGGCCTTATCGATCTTGTTGATCGCAACGATGATCGGGACCTTCGCCGCTTTGGCGTGATTGATGGCTTCGACCGTCTGCGGCATCACGCCGTCGTCGGCCGCGACAACCAGGATCACGATGTCGGTCACCTTCGCGCCGCGCGCACGCATCGCCGTGAAAGCGGCGTGACCAGGCGTGTCGATGAAGGTGATCTTACCGCCCGATGGCGCCGCAACCTGATATGCGCCGATGTGCTGGGTGATGCCGCCGGCCTCGCCCGCCGCGACTTCCGCCGACCGGATCGCGTCGAGCAGCGACGTCTTGCCGTGGTCAACGTGACCCATCACGGTGACGACTGGCGCGCGCGGCGCCAAGGTCTCCGGCGGATCGGGCGTATCGAACAGGCCCTCTTCCACGTCCGATTCCGACACGCGGCGGACCGTATGGCCCAATTCTTCCGCGATCAGTTGCGCGGTGTCGGCATCGATTACATCGTTGATGGTCGCCATCTGGCCCTGCTTCATCAGCAGCCGGATGACGTCGACGGCACGCTCGGTCATGCGGTTGGCAAGTTCTTGAATTGTGATCGCGTCCGGGATCGTCACCTCGCGGACGAGCTTCTCTTTCGGCTCGTTGGAGATGTGACCTTTCAGACGCTGTGTACGGCGGCGGAACGCGGCGACCGAACGTTCGCGCACATCGTCCGCGTTCATCGCGTTGATGACGGTGAGACGGCCTCGCTGTTTCTCGGCACCGACCTTGGGAGCGGGCCGTGGCGCAACGGCCGGACGGGTGAGGCCGCCGCTGCGGCGGGCACGCGCGGGCGCTTCCTCCTCTTCCGCTTCGACAGTTAACTTCTTTGCCGGAGTTCCGACGCGCTTGCTCTCGACGGTCGTGCCGTCCCCGAGCCGCTTCTTCGCAACCTCGTCGGCTTTGCGCTTGGTTTCTTCGTCGTGCTTGCGGCGCGACTCCTCGTCGCGCTTGCGCGCATCCGCAGCCTCGCGCTCGACCTTGTCCTTCGCCTCCTGCACCGCACGGCGCTTCGAATCTTCCTCAGCGACGCGGCGCTCTTCCGCCTCGCGCACCCGCGAGTCGGCCAGCGCATGCGCGCGCGCGGCGCGCTCCTCCTCGGTCAGCGTGCGCAGCACGACCCCCGACGGCTTAGGCGCTTCCGCCGCAGGCGTACGCGCGGCCGGAACCGCTGCGGGTCCGCGTCCGCCGGGCGCCGCTGCGTGGCGCTTCACCTCCACGACTGGCTCGGGCTTCGCCTCGCCTGGCGTGGGGATGCGCCGCTTCACCTTCTCGACGACGACCTGCTTGCTGCGGCCATGGCTGAAGCTCTGCCGCACCACGCCCGTTTCCGATCGCGGCTTGAGGGTGAGCTTGCCGCCGCCCACGCTCAGTTTCTTCTCGCCGGGTGTCTTTATGTCAGTCATTCCGTACTTTCGTCGTTATGCGCCGGGTGTGGCGGCGCAGTTCCGCGACCTCGATTCGAGGCGAATTGTTTGTCCGGTAGCGCGCGAGACGTGCGGCGCGAGCGAGGAAAGTCTCGCTCCCGGGCCCGGCAAGCAGCGCAGCGTGTACCACATTTGGGCGGTCCAGTGCCAAATCCAATTGGGCACCCGAAAAATGCTCGATAACGACCGCCCGGCCGCCATCCGTCGGCGAAAGCTTGCGTTTTCCGTCCGGGGCCGCCTCGTTCGCGTGAATGACGGCCAGAACGTCGCTTTTTTCGAGCGCGGCTTCGACTTTCGCGAACCCCGCAGCAACCAGCCCAGCTTTCGCCGCGATCGCCAATGCATCGAGCGCGGAACGCTCCAGCAGACGATCCACGAGGTCGGCGAGATCGGCTGCAGCCCGGACGTCGCGTTTGAAGCCGCGGGCGAACACGTTGCGTTTGACCGCCTGTTCAATCGACCCGCGCGTGCCGGTGATCCAAAGCCCCCGGCCCGGCAGCTTCCGTTTGACGTCCGGCACCACCGCGCCATCCGGACCGATCACAAACCGGATCAGCTCGGAGACGGGCCTGACCTCACGCGTGAGCGCGCAGGTGCGCTCGGTCCCCGGGGCAACAGATGCCGCCCCGCGGTCGAGCTCCATATCCTGCGCGACTGCCAGCATCAGTGCGTTACGCCTCCGCCGGAGCCTGCTCGGCTTCTTCCGCCGGCGGCGGATTGAGCTCGGCCTCGGTGATCCAGCCCGCCTTCACGCGCGCCTGCATGATCATCGCCTCGGCGTCCTCGCGGGAGAGATCAAGGCCCTCCAGAAAGCCGGACATATGCTTGGCCTCGCCGTCCTTGCGCTCGGTCCATCCGACAAGATCGTCCGTCGCGCAGCCGGCTAGATCCTCGACCGTCTTCACGTCGTTTTCGCCGAACGCGACCAGCATCTTGGTGGTGACGCCCGGAACCTCCTTCAGCGCGTCCTCGACCCCGAGCTCCTTGCGGCGCACATCGAGCTCAGCTTCCTGCTGCTCGAGATATTCGCGCGCGCGCTGCTGCAGCTCCTGCGCGGTTTCGAGATCAAATCCCTCGATGCCGGCGATTTCCTTCTCGTCGACGAGCGCGAGTTCTTCGATCGAGCCGAACCCTTCTGAGGCGAGCAACTGGCCAACCACTTCGTCGAGATTGAGCGCGTTGACGAACACCGTCGTACGCGTCTCGAACTCCTGCTGACGGCGCTCTGACTCTTCCTGCTCGGTGAGAATGTCGATGTCCCAGCCGGTCAACTGCGAGGCGAGCCGCACGTTCTGGCCGCGCCGCCCGATCGCAAGCGAAAGCTGCTGATCCGGCACCACGACCTCGATGCGCTCCTTGTCCTCGTCGAGCACCACTTTACTTACTTCAGCCGGCGCCAGCGCATTCACCACGAAGGTGGCAATGTCCGGCGACCACGGAATGATGTCGATCTTCTCGCCCTGCAGTTCGTTCACCACCGCCTGCACGCGCGAGCCGCGCATGCCGACGCAGGCGCCGACTGGGTCGACGGAAGAATCGCGCGAGATCACCGCGATCTTGGCGCGCGAGCCCGGATCGCGCGCAACCGCCTTCACCTCGACGATGCCGTCGTAGATTTCAGGAACTTCCTGCGCAAACAGCTTGGCGGTGAATTGCGGATGCGTGCGCGACAGGAAAATCTGCGGCCCGCGCGGCTCGCGGCGCACGTCGTAGATATAGGCGCGGATGCGATCACCGTTGCGGAAGACTTCGCGCGGCAACAATTCGTCGCGGCGCACGATCGCTTCGCCGCGGCCGAGATCGACGACGACATTGCCGTATTCGACGCGCTTGACGATGCCGTTGACGATGTCGCCGATGCGATCCTTGTATTCGAGATACTGCCGGTCACGTTCGGCTTCGCGCACCTTCTGCACGATCACCTGCTTCGCCGACTGCGCGGCGATGCGGCCGTATTCCAGCGGCGGCAGCGGATCGGCGATCGTGTCGCCGACCTGCGCGGCCGGATGGCGCTTGCGCGCGTCGTCGACCGTAATCTGGTTCGAGGGGTTTTCGACGTTGTCGACCACCAGCATGTGGCGGGTCAGCCGCAGATCGCCGGTCTTCGGCTCGATCTCGGCATGCACGTCGGTTTCCGCACCATAGCGGGAGCGCGCCGCTTTCGCGATGGCGTCTTCCATCGCGGCAATGACGATGCCCCGGTCGATGGCCTTTTCCCGCGCGACCGCGTCGGCGATCTGCAGCAGTTCCAGCCGATTGGCGCTGACAGCCATGATACTCAGTCTCCTTGTTTCGCTCTGCCGGCATGGCCGGACTTGAGTCGTCGATGTCGTTCTTCCCGCTTGGCCGCGCGCGCTTCGCGCTTGGCCGCCTTCTCGCGCCGCAATGCTTCGGTCACCAATTCGTCGGTGAGGACGAGCTTGGCTTCGCCCATGTCCTCGATCGGCAGAAGCACGGTCGCGTCTTCGCCTTCGGTATCGTCGCGCATCACGCGCGCCGCTTCGCCTTCGGTGCCGGCAAGCGTGCCCTTGAAACGCCTCCGCCCATCCACCGGCATGCTCATCTCGATCCGAACGAGATGGCCGGCATAGCGGTCGAAATCCGATTTGCGCACCAGCGGCCGGTCGATGCCCGGCGAGGAAATCTCCAGCCGATAGGCGCGGTCGATCGGATCGGCGACGTCGAGTACCGGCGAAAGCGCGCGCGAGACCACCTCGCAGTCCTCGACGGTCATGCTGCCGTCCGGCCGTTCGGCCATGATCTGCACCGTGCAGCCTTCCGAGCCCGAGACGCGCACGCGCACGAGCCTGAAACCAAGCTGATGCAGCACTGGTTCGACGATCGCGGCGACGCGCGCCGGAAGCCCCGGCTCGACGATCAGCCGCGGCTCGTCCTGTGCTGACGCGGCCGGAGCCGCCTGTACCTCGCCCTGCGTCATCCTAAACAAAAAAGAGCGGGCCCCCGGGGACCCACTCTCAAAACCCGTTCGGTTATGAGGGTGTATTTACGCCCCGGAATATAGCGATTTTTCACGTTGTGGCAAGGGCGCTGTGCCCCGCCAAGGCTAACGCTTCCTTCAGAAAGCGCCGCTAAACAGAAGAAGACTGTCGGAATTGCGGATTCCGCCTGCGTTTGTGAGTAGTTCATGGCTGCACCCGCGTCGCTTCTTCCGGAACTCGAAGAGGTCGTCCAGCACGGCTCGGCGGAAAAGCGGGCCGAGACGCTTCGCCGCATTACGACTTTGTTCCTCGACGGCGCTCCGGCCTACACAGAGCGGTATGTGGCCTTGTTCGACGACGTAATCGGCTATCTGATCGCCGAGGTCGAACAGAAGGAGTTGGCGGAGCTCTCGCGTCGGCTTGCTGCGGCTCCTAACGCGCCCGCCGGGGTCGTCACCAAACTCGCGAACAACGACGATATTGAGATCTGCGGCCCGGTACTCGAGCAAGCGAACATTGCCGAGCCGGAACTCATCCGCATCGCCCTGAGCAAGGGCCAGCAGCATCTGCTCGCGATGTCCGCCCGGCCCGCGGTGAGCGAGGCGCTCGCCGACGTGATCGTCGCGCGTGGCGACCGCAACGTCGCGCGCTCAATCGCCACGAATTGCGCCGCGCGTTTATCTGAAAATGCTTTCACGACCTTGGTGAAACGCGCCGAGCAGGACAGCGTACTGGCCGAACGCGTCGGTACGCGCACCGACATTCCACCGGGGCTCTTTCAAGAGTTGCTGATGAAGGCGAGCGAGGTAGTACGGAAGCGGCTGCTTGCGACGGCAAAGCCCAAGACGCAGGCGGAGATCCGCAGAATCCTCGCCAAGGTGACGCACGAGGTCGACGCGAAGGCAGCGCCGCGCAGCTACGCCGCGGCCTTGGCAGCCGTGCGCGAGATGCATCGCGCGCGCAAACTAACGGAAGCCGACGTGGTCGCCTTTGCGAACTCCGGCAAATACGAAGAGACAATCGCGTCGCTGGCGACGCTCTGCTCGGTGCCGACCGAAGTGGTCGACCGTCTGATGAGCGGTGAGCGCGCAGACCCTGTGCTGATCCTTGCGCGCGCTGCAGGCTTCGGCTGGACGACCGTGCGCGCCGTCATTTGTTCGCGTCCCGGGGCGAAGACGTCCAGCCAGACGCTGGACGAAGCGTTCGAAAATTTTGAGCGCCTCACCTCGGCCACGGCACAGCGCGTCGTGCGCTTCTGGCAGGTCCGCCAAGGCACTGGCGAGTAATTACACTCTGCGGAAAATGAAATAGGCGGGCACGCGGCCCTCGCGCTTGGCTTTGGCTTCATAACGCGTTTCGGAATAGCCCGCCCACGGCTTGCGCCAATCGTCCGCCCGTTGCGCGGTCCAGATAAAATCCGGCGAGCGAAGTACGCGCATCAGCGCATAGTCGGCGTAGTCGGGAATATCTGTGGCGAAGCGCAATTCGCCGCCTACCTGCAAAATACGCGCGAGCCGCGTCAACATCTCGTCCTGAATGAAGCGGCGCTTCCGGTGCCGGCGTTTCGGCCACGGATCGGGATACAAAAGATCGATGCGCGAAAGCGAAGTGGCCGCAAGCCGATCGATCAATTCGCTCGCGTCACCGAAATGCAGTCGCACATTGGTAAGCTTGTGCGTCTCGATCCCGGCCAGCGCCTTCGCGATCGCGTTGACGAAAGCATCGGCGCCAATGAAGCCCGTACCCGGTTCAGCGACAGCCTGCGCAAGCAGATGCTCGGCGCCGCCGAATCCAACTTCGAGCCGGACTTGCGTAACCGTGGTCGAAAAAAGCGATGTGAGGTCCGGCGGCGCAGACTTACTGAGATCGAGCAAGACGCGCGGCAGAAGCGAATCGAACAAGGCTGCCTGGCGTGGTTTCAGCGCGTGGCCTTTGCGCCGGCCGAAGAAGGCACGCGAGGCGTTGTTTATGTTTCGCTCAGTATCCATACGTCATCGCCCGCGCAGGCGGGCGATCCAGCAATTCCTACACGGGCCGCATGCCCCGCTTTCGTGGGGCATGACAGCACACAATGGAGGGAAAGCTTAGCCCTACTGCACCGCGCTCTTGATCGCGTCGGCGAGATCCGTGCGTTCCCAGGAGAAGCCGCCGTCCGCCTCCGGCGCACGCCCGAAATGCCCGTAGGCGGCAGTGCGGCGATAGATGGGCCGGTTGAGTTGCAGCTTGCGCCGGATGTTGGTTGGCGTCAGCCGGAACAACTCGGGCAGCACATTCTCGAGTTTCGTCTCCGGCACCTTGCCGGTGCCATGGGTATCGACCAGCAGCGACATCGGATCGGCGACGCCGATGGCATAGGCGATCTGGATCGTGCAGCGCTCGGCAATGCCGGCCGCGACGACGTTCTTCGCGAGATAGCGCGCGGCATAGGCAGCCGAACGGTCGACCTTGGTCGGGTCCTTGCCGGAGAACGCGCCGCCGCCGTGCGGAGCATAGCCGCCGTACGTGTCGACGATGATCTTGCGTCCCGTGAGACCGCAGTCGCCGTCCGGACCGCCAATGACGAAGTTCCCCGTCGGATTGACCAGGAAATCTGCCGCGTTCTTCGGCATCCAGCCTTCCGGCAACGCCGATTCAACAGCGTCGGCGATCATCTCCTTGATCAGGCCGGGCGTGTATTTGTTGCCGTTGCGGCTTTCCGCATTGTGCTGCGTTGAAACGACGACCTTGGTGCAGCCGACCGGCTTGCGGCCGACATAGCGCACGGTCACTTGGCTTTTGGCATCGGGCTGGAGGTCGGCAAGCTGGCCGGAGCGGCGCTTTTCCGAGAGGACTTTCAGAATTTTGTGCGCGAAATAAATCGGGGCAGGCATGAACGAGTTCTTCTCGTAGACCTCGCTCTCGGTGCTGGCGAAGCCGAACATCATGCCTTGGTCGCCGGCGCCTTCCTCCTCGCCCTTCTCGTGCTTCTTGGCGTCGACCCCCATCGCGATGTCCGGCGACTGGCCGTGCAGCAGCACCTCGATATCGGCGCCGTAGTAGGAGAAGCCGTCCTGGTCGTAACCGATGTCACGAACCACATCGCGCGCAATCTTGCTTATCAGTTCCCGATCGACGACGACTTTTTCGCCATGCTTGCGGAACAAGGGCGCCTGGCCGCGGCCTTCGCCGGCGATGACTATTTTGTTGGTGGTCGTTAGGGTTTCGCAGCCGAGACGCGTGTTCACCTTGCTGTCGTCGGCGATGCCGAGCTTGATGTCGTTTTCGAGAAACGCATCGAGCACCGCGTCGGAGATCTGGTCGCAGACCTTGTCCGGATGACCCTCGGACACCGATTCGCTTGTGAACTGGAAATCGCTGTGAGCCACTGCCAAAACTCCTCCCCTGACGCGGTTTTAGCCGCGGTAGAAGGAGGTGCTTGTTGCAGTGAAAGCAAGGCAGGTCAAGACGTGGGCAAAGTGGGGTATTTTGCCCACACAGAGATCATTCCTCGCTGGCGATCTGCTCGACCAGATCGACAATTCGGCGGCGCAGCTTGCTGCTCTTGATACGCATGAATGACTTGGTCAGCGAGAGCCCGTCCGAGGTGGCGAGGAAATCGGAGACATAGGCGGGCGAAGGAGCCTCGTTCATACCGCCGCCGTGAGAGGCGCCCGTTGCGCCGGTCGGAGCGCCCTCGAAAAAGAATGAGACCGGAACTTGCAGGATATGCGCGATCTGCTGCAACCGGCTGGCGCCAATCCGGTTCGTGCCTTTTTCGTATTTCTGCACCTGCTGGAAGGTCAGACCGAGAGCGTCCCCAAGCTTCTCCTGGCTCATGCCCAACATCATCCGCCGCATGCGCACACGCGACCCGACGTGCTTGTCGATGGGGTTGGGCACCTTCTTCGCCATAACTTTCTCCTACGAGGCCATTGCCTGATCCCACCGTCGGCCTCAAGAGCGCAATCGACGAAATCCACGGATGGCTTAAGCCGGAGCAGCGATTTATCGCCGACTACTCAACGGCTTTGTCCAAATCATAAGTCTGATATGACGGCAGTTGCAAACAAAATTATTTGTATACGCAACAACTTGCGCTCGTTTATTTACATAAGAACGCGCCGTCTGACTAGAAGAACAGCGCTCGCCAGCAAAATCAATATGAATGCGGCGTTACCGTAGTCGGCAGATACTGTTGGCGGCAAAGCTTGCGGAAGGCTCGCATCGAGCACGCCTTCACTGCCGAGTGGCAGCGACTTGATGATGCGTCCGACCGGATCGACCACCGCTGAGATACCGGTATTCGCGACACGCACCAGCGGCAGACCTTCCGCAATCGCGAGGACGCGTGCCTGCTGGAAGTGCTGGTAAGGCCCGGAACTGATTCCGAACCAGCCGTCATTTGTCACATTCACGATCCATCCGGGCCGCTCGCCTGCGGGCATCGCCTCTTCTGCGAAGATTGCCTCATAGCAGATCAACGGGAGCACGTTGGGCGCACCGGCGACCTGCAGCAACCGGCGCCGATCGCCAGCCGAAAATCCACCGACCTGTTTCGTAAGCGAAACGAGCCCGATTTTTTCCATCAGCGGTTCGAACGGCAGGTATTCCCCGAACGGTACTAGATGCACCTTGTCGTAGATGCCGCCGATCGAGCCGTCGCTGTCGATGACATAGATTGAATTGTAGGCGCCCGTAACTTGCGAGCCGGTTTCGATCGCGCGGACGGCACCAGTGATCAACTTCGTGTCCGGCTTCACCAACTGCGCCATCTGCGCCAACACTTCCGGCTCGCGCGTCAGGATGAACGGGAAGGCCGACTCGGGCCAAATCAGATGGGTGATGCCGTCGAGGCCATCCTTGCCCGGGCCCGTCGCGGCGGTGGACAGGCGCAGGTAGCGCTCCATCACCTCGTCCTTGGCCGCGTAATTGAATTTCTGATCCTGTTGCAGGTTGGGCTGCATCAGGCGCAGCTTTACGTCTTTCACGAACTGCGTCGGATGCGCCGACAATCGCACCGCGCCATACCCAGCCATCGCCGTGAGCACCATCAGCGCGAGCACGGGCGCGCGCCACGGCGCCGGCGTATCCGCCTTGTCGTCCGCGAGAACCGCAGGACTGGCGGCAATAGCAACCGTCAGAAACGTCATGCCCCAGATGCCGATGAGTGAGACACTCTGCGCCAGCGCAAGCGGCTCGGTCAGCGCATAGCCGAAGGTGTTCCAGGGAAAACCGGTGAGCAGATGGCCACGCAGCCATTCTGCAATGGTGAGCGCAATCGCGAGCGCCAGGATGCGCAACGGACCACGGACCCACAGCAACCGAGCAAGCGCAAGCCCCAATCCGGTGAACAGTGCGAGATAGGCCGGCAGCCCCGCGACCGCGAAGGGCAACAGCCACGCGAACGTCTTCGCATCCACCAGGAAGGCGTAACCGATCCAATACAATCCGCAGACGAAATATCCGAACCCGAAGCACCAGCCGGCCAAAGCCGCGCTCAAGGTGCCGCCCCAGCGGCCCACGGCCGACCCGTCGATCAACCACACGAGCACCGGGAACGTAATAAACAGAACCGGCCATGCATTGACGGGCGCCATCGCTAACGCAGAGGCCGCGCCCGCGCCGAGCGCAATGGTGGCGCGCTGCCAGCCATAAGACAGCACCACCGCGTGCGCGGTGCGCACGAGGCTCAGCGGCGGAGTTTGCGTCGAGGCGATGCTCACGGACGCCGCGTCGGTTCGCCGGCGCTGCCCGGCGCTGCTTCGACGGCGCTGACGGGCGACGGCACGCCGTCCGTCTCGCTCCGGCGGCGTACGTCGCGCGCCCGCTCGCGCCTTTCTTTCAGCCGCACGATGCGCACGCGCTTGATCCGGCGCGGATCGGCATCGAGCACTTCAAATTCATACAGCCCTGGCCCCGGGATCAATTCACCGCGCAACGGCAGACGTCCGGCTCGGGTGACGATGTAGCCGCCGAGCGTATCGACTTCTTCGGCAGCGTCACCGAGATCGAGATCATGACCGACGATGCCGACAACATCTTCGAGCTTCGCCCGCGCATCGGCGATGTACGAACCATCCGGCTGATGCACGACATCGGGTGTATCGGCTTCGTCGTGTTCGTCGCTGATCTCGCCGACGATCTGTTCGACGACGTCCTCCATCGAACACAGTCCGTCGGTGCCGCCATACTCGTCGATGACGAGCGCGAGATGAATCCGCGACGCCTGCATGCGCGCGAGGAGGTCGATGGCGCGCATCGACGGAGGCACGAACAGGATTTCGCGAACGATCTTCGCGGTCGACAAGGGCGTCACGAGGTTGATCGCCTTCAAATCGAGATTGGCCGGCAGCGGACGCTTGCGCTTGGCATTCTTGTCGGGAGACACGAGCGCATGCGCAGTCATGTACGCGATGAGGTCGCGGATATGCGCCATACCGACCGGATCGTCGAGCGTGTCGTTGTAGACGACGAGCCGCGAATGGCCAGCGCGTTCGAATGTGCGGATCAGTTCGCCAAGCGGAATATCCTGCTGCACGGAAACGATATCCGCGCGCGGCACCATCACATCACCCACGCGCCTATTGCGCAGCGCGATGATGTTCTTGAGCATCCGGCTTTCTTCCGGCGAGAATTCGGATTCGCCGGGAGTCATCGCCTCGAGCATGTCGTTGAGCTCAGACCGCGTGCCGGGCTTGAAACGGAAGATCGCGCGGACAAGACGGCTGAACCAGCCCTCGCCTTCGCTACGCTTCTCGAGCGGCACGGGCAGGCGTCGCGCGTCGAAAGCCGCACCATCTCCGGAATTCGACATGTCGCTTTCAGCCATGGCCATCACGCAGGGTCCGTGGCTTCCGTGCGATACGGATCGGGGATGCGCAAGGTC
>Ga0207819_1000190_pt1 | contig 12385 bp, 9 predicted proteins | sample LuqExpMetageno42_FD_187800 | JGI IMG/M metagenome (GOLD analysis project Ga0207819, IMG submission 187800) | Tropical forest soil microbial communities from Luquillo Experimental Forest, Puerto Rico - Sample 42 (SPAdes) | ecosystem: Environmental > Terrestrial > Soil > Tropical forest ...
CGGCGGGACAATTGGAGGGCTGTGGGTCAAGAAAGGTCATCGAGTTATGTTTTCGTCGCGTCATCCAGATGAACTAAAGCCCTTGGTGATGAGTCTCGGTAGCCTTGCACAGGCTGGGTCAGTTGGGCAGGCGATCGAATTCGGCGATGCCCTATTTATCGCGGTACCTTACGGAGCGATACCACAGATCGGTCGAGATTATTCGGCTCTTCTGAAAGACAAAGTTATGCTTGACGCATGCAATGCGGCATTAGCACGCGACGGTCAGATTGCTGACGAGGTCGAGCAAAACGGGATCGGTGTCACCTCCCAGAAATATCTTGCAGGAGCGCGAATCGTGCGCGCGTTTAATACGCTGTCGTTTGCCACTTTTGCGAAAGAAGCGAACCGGCCCGATCCCAAGCTCGCCGTACCGATCGCCGGCGATGATCCGCAGGCGGTGCAAATCGCGGCCGATCTAGTACGCGATGCTGGTTTCGACCCAGTTGTAGTCGGGAAATTGGCTGATGCTCGACGATTCCAACGTGGGCAACCGGGATACGGACAGGCGGTGTCTGCGGAAGAACTGCGACGAAAATTGTCATTGCCATGAGTGTTTTTGTTCGGCTACGTCGAGTAATTCCTGCAACTCCACAAGAACAGAGGGCGGCATTATGGTCCTTTGTTTATTTCTTTGCGCTGCTCGCCAGTTACTACGTACTGCGTCCAATTCGCGATCAGATGGGCATCGCCGGCGGCGTGAAAAACCTGCCGTGGCTGTTCACGGCTACATTCATAACATTGCTTATAGCGCAACCTGTTTATGGCGCTTTGGTCGCGAGATTGCCGCGTACAAGATTTATCCCGGTGGTCTATCACTTCTTCGTCGTAAATCTGCTTGTGTTCTGGGTGCTACTGAATGGTGTTAGTAACACCGCTGTTGTTGCCCGAATATTCTTCGTTTGGCTCAGCGTTTTTAATCTATTCGCGGTTGCAGTGTTTTGGTCGGTAATGGCCGACTTATTCACTTCCGAACAGGGCAAACGGCTGTTCGGGTTTATCGGCGCTGGAGGCACAGCCGGTGCATTGTTGGGCCCGACAATAACGATCTGGCTTTCGGTCCCTTTAGGGCCGGTGAACCTTATGCTAGTGGCAGCCGCACTGCTGGAGGCAGCCGTGTTTTGCGTCCACCGCATCGAACACGCGCGACTAGGGCCCGTCGGCCCTCAAGAATCCGAACAAACGATCGGTGGCGGGGCGCTCGCCGCGATACCTGCGCTAGCGCGCTCGCCATACCTGATGGGCGTTGGGCTGTGGGTCGCCTTGCTGTCTTATGCGGCAACCATTGTTTATTTTGAACAGGCGCAACTCGTCTCTGCTTCGGTCGGCAGTGCCGGGCAACAGACGCGGATATTCGCGAGCATTGATCTCGCGGTCAGCGTGCTCACTTTGGCTACCCAGATTCTGATCACCGGGGAAGTACTTAAACGGCTGGGAACCGGTCTATCAGCAGCAGCCTTGCCGGCTGTCTACATTGTTGGCTTTGCGTTTCTTGGATTCGCACCAAGCTTGATCGTCGTAGTGATTGTTCAAGTGCTGCAGCGTTGGATGAATTTTGCAATCGCCAACCCGGCGCGGCAATTATACTTTACCGTTGTCTCACGGGAGGACAAGTACAAAGCGAAAAACTTGATTGATGTGGTTATCTATCGTGGAGCCGATGCCTTATCCGGTTGGATATTCGATACACTACAAGTACTAGGACTTAAGCTAGGTGCTATTGCCTTATATTCGATCCCTGTAGTTGCAGGTTGGTTTGTGCTTTCGTTGGCGTTAGGGCGCACCCAGGAAAAGCGATCGGCCGAGCTTGGCGAATCGCATTCTGTTGTGGAGGCGTAAAGATGAATTCTAGTATGACGCGGCGCCAATTCTCAGGACTTGCTGCCGCGGGTCTCTTCGCGCGCCGAGCAATGGCGCAAAGCGATTCATTACTACTGCGCGAGATCCCCAGGAGCGGGGAGCGCGTACCTGCTGTGGGTCTTGGCACGGCTTCAATATTCGATACGGCAGATCAGGCGACTCACAGCAAGGCCGCAGCCGTGCTGCAAACTTTGGTCGCGAATGGTGGGAGGATTATCGATACCGCTTCGACTTATGGCGACGCCGAGATCGTGATTGGAAACGGAGTTGACGCTGGTAATTTGCGGCAAAAACTGTTTATAGCCACTAAGCTGGAGGAACCTAGCCCTGCAGAGCTTAAAAGATCTCTGGCTCGGCTCAAGACTAACAGCGTAGATTTGCTTCAACTGCACAACGTGCACCGGCTGAATCAATCGCTGAGTCAATTCAGGGACTGGAAATCGCAAGGGTTGTGCCGCTACATAGGTATAACATCGACGTTCCACAACGATTATCCGGCAGTCGAAGCGGTGTTACATCGAGAGAAGCCCGATTTTGTGCAGATCGATTACTCGATCGAGGACAGAGGTGCTGAAAAGTGAATTCTGCCGCTGGCGGCAGATGTGAAGTCCGGCGTATTAACCGCTGTGCCATTCGGCCGTGGTCGTTTGTTCCATGCAGTCCGTGGCAGAGCGGTTCCAGACTGGGCCAACGAATTTGCCGGCAGCTGGGCGCAGTTTTTTCTGAAATACTTGCTTGGTGACTCACGGGTAACCGCCGTCATTCCGGGTACAGGCGATGTGAAACACTTAGCAGACAACCTTGGCGCCATGCGCGGCCGCCTACCGGACGCGACCGAACGTGCCAAAATGGTCGCATATATTGGGTCGCTATAAGCTTGCTGTGGGCCCACCATCATTTACGGCCGCAAAACGGCACGCGCCCGTGTAAACGTCGGCGCGGACAGCCAAACACTTAGGAACACGATTGATGAGCGACGTATGCACGCGCGGCCTCGACACAGGGTTCATCGCTTTAGGCTACGCGAAAGTGGCGGTTCTCGGCGTTCTTCAGGGCATCACCGAACTGATGCCGATTTCCTCTACAGCGCACATGCGCCTCGTTCCGGCGTTCTTCGGCTGGCCCGATCCGGGATCGGCATTTTCCGCGGCGATGCAACTAGCGGCTCTTGCCGCGGTAGTGAGTTATTTCTGGAAGGATGTTCGTGGACTGGCCGTCAACTCGCTCTCGGCACTCACGCGAGGCGCATTTGGCGATCAGTCGCTCCGCTTCGTCATCTGGGTGTTCCTCGCCACCATTCCGATCGGCATCGCGGGTCTGGCGCTCGCGCCCGTCCTTAACGCATGTAATTCGCCGCTGCGCCGCATCGAGGTAATTGGCTGGGCTTGCCTGGGACTCGCGGCACTTCTTGGCGTCGCAGAGGTCAAGGCGCAGCATCGCCGCAATATGCAGGCGGCGACTTTCTGGGATGCCCTGCTCGTAGGGATCGCACAGGTAGGGGCTCTGATCCCTGGTGTGTCGCGCTCGGGCTCGACACTTACCGCAGCACTCGCGCTTGGCTTCAAGCGTGAAGAAGCCGCCCGTTTCTCGTTCTTGCTCGGATTACCGGCGATTACGTTGGCGGGGCTGAAAGAGCTCTACGAGCTGCACAAAATCCATCTGAGCGGACACGGCTGGTCGGTGCTTGCCGTCGGATTGGTAGTGGCCTCGATCTCGGCCTTCTTTGCAATCTGGAGCCTTATGCGAATCCTCGAGCGGTTCTCAAGCTTCCCCTTCGTCGCCTACCGGTTCCTGCTCGGGCTCATCATTCTCGTCGGTGCGGCAGTGGGCTGGATCGGTTGAGCGGCCGTGATGAGGTCTCACGACCCTGTCTATCGAAAATGCAATTTTGTCGCGGCTGGCGTAGAATTGCGCGGCCAATCATGACTGGGTCAAGAACGGTCGGATAGTTAGTCATCGCCCTACGAAGGGAGGAGACAATGCGCAAAGCGGCTCTTCTGTTGTTGGTCGTCGCGTTCGCCCCGCAAGCTGCGGCCGCCAGAGGAGGGGGCATCAAGGTGCTTAACTCGATCCCCGAAGCTTACCGGGGAACGTGGGCGCCTAGCACGGGGGTTTGCAAGGACGGAGACAAGGCAGCCATCGTCCTGTCGGAGAAGGGATATACGGGTCCCCTGGGGAAGTGCGAGGTCGCTACGGTGAGCGAAACCGCAGGCCCGAAAGGGTCTATTTACTCAGCCCGGTTGCGCTGCGGCGACCAAGCGCAGCAAACAACGCCTGCCAATCTCATAATCCGGCCGGGCGACGCCAACCGGATCTCTGCCGGCTCCACATTCGAGAGCCTCAAGACCTATCAGCGCTGTTCCGAAAGCACCCCGGCCGCGAAGTAATGAACGTCGCTTGAGCCGCACGGTGGCGACGTGCGGCTCAATATCATCTCGCGTGCAATATTTGGTAAGAATGGCAATGTCCGTTCGCGGCACGATTCGGCAGCGGTCCGACCACGGCTTCAAGCACCTGCTCGCAACGGGTCGCGAAGGGCCACTTCCAGACTGAGACATCGCAGCGAACACCAACTTGGATTTGAACTGCAATTCATCGCAGGAAAGACGATAATGTTGCGTCTGACACTGGGAGGTGGCAATGGCTATGGAAGCTCCAGTTACAACCGCACTTGTCGCGGGCGTCGTTTCGCTCATAACATCCGGTGTCGTAACTGAGCTGCAAGTGCGACTGGAAAACAGGACCTTGTTTCAAGCGGAACGCGTTGCGCACGAACTTCTCATGACGCCCGGGTGGGACTTGCGCTCTTTCGACGCAATCAAACGCCGGTTAGGTGGGTTCGAGGATGACGAGATTAGGAAGGTCCTAATCCGTGCAGGAGCACTCCAATTCGAAGGGAAGCGCGGTCAGGAGAGGTGGGGGCTTCTTGAGCGCAACAGACACCGGCTCGAAGGAAAGCCCGGAGAGGGGGAGCAAACTGACACAGATTGAAGAGATATTCGGAAGATTTGGTATTCCTTGTTCAGCCGCATTGGCTCCAGTCGCTGCGTGCACACGGCTAGCGGCAACGAAGCCGCCGCCGCGCCGCAGACTAAGGTGATGAATTAGCGCCGCTACATATGGCCCAGGGGGCTTTGACCATCTTCCGGATGTCCTCAAGAAATCGTCGGCAAATCTCGACGGCCGCGGATTGCGCACTGGCGGGACAGTTATCATGATTGAGCCAATTAGAAATCTCAGCGCTGATGTAGCACCACAGGCGGTCGTTAACACTGCTCGGCAGGCAATGACGCGCCGCGGTAAGTGACATTTCTATGCTTAGAGTGGATTCCGGCGCCAAGACGGCGCATTGTAATTCAATTAACAATGCATGAAACAGTCCCAGGCTGCGGAATTAGAAACTCGCAACTCTTTTTCGAGTTGCTTCGCCGTGGGGCATCGGGGCAATGACCGACTGCGAATCGCCAGCATGCGCCTTCAGATGTCTGACTCCAAAGGCTCCTTTAACTGCTTGAAAGACTACAGGCGTTTTGCAATACTTGTGTGCCGTGCCGCGGAACAGCTGAGTGCGAAATGGCCATGGGGCGTCAGATCGATTCGCCAACGAACGCCGCGGAGCTGCCGCTAATAGCGTTCGAGCTTCCGAAATGGTTCGTCGAGCCGGCGGTGCGCTCGTGCCGGCTGTTCAACAGCACGCTCGATTTCATTTTTTACGATGTTTTGACACTGCGCGCCGCGCTGGCCGAGAATGACGGGCCGATGCAGGCCGAGCGCGAAAAGCCACCTTCGCGGATCATCGATTTCGATGCGCTGAGCGACCCGGAGGGGTCATTGCTCCTCATCGACGCGACTGCCGCACCTTATGTACACAAATACCAAAGCGTGAAGCAATTTCTCGAATCGCCTTACCAGGAAACCCGCGAGGTTGACATTGCCACAATTACAGGCGTCGGCAGCTCGGCACTGGGAAGCGCGGCCTTGGCTTGGGACATCTCAGCCGCGCTAAAAAAGCAGGTGCTGGCAATCGTGCCGGGCTATGGCATGGCTGATGTCGTTCTGCAGGCACTGGGCGGCTGGTTCGCCTTCGGCCTGCATGATTTTCTCAATAGCAAAACCCTGATCCAGACCGGGCTTGCAACGACCGCCCCCGAGACCGCGCGTATCGGGCGAAAACTTGCCGCCTCGATCCCGGAGGCATCAACCGCGCCCGGCGGCGCACCGGTCTTCCGCTACGGCTCGGGCTCATCGGACGTGCTTCATGCGCTGATGAAACATCGTGTGAATCGCTTCCGCTTGCTGGTCGGGCACAGCAAGGGAGCGCTGCAGATCAACAATGCAATCCAATCGCTTTCCCCCGAACGCACGCAGGGGCTACGCGTGGTTACGCTGGGCTGTCCAATCAGCGAAAATGTCGCCGGCGTGGCGTATTATCAATATCTGGGTTTGTTCGATGCACTCGGCCAGCTCAATGCCTGGGGTCATTGGCCTGAATATTGGCCACCGACCTGGCACAGCACCAATCCCGCGTTGCCACCGGCCATGGCAGTCGGCGAGATGACTTCCGCGTCAATACGCGACTGAAGCGACCAGGCCGAGCAAGTTCGACCACCCCTTGGCTCGGCAGCTGCGGTGCAGCCCAAACGCTAAATGCCCTCCTCCTTGTTCCAAGTCGTTAATTCGCCGATTTTTGAACTGCAAGATTTATCCAGTCATGGAGGAAGATAGACTCGAAGTATTTGGCCGCTTCGGCGTTATAGATGATCAGCCCGGCATCGCGATTTGGGCCGGTCCCGTCGGCCGACCAGTTTTGGCTGCTGACAACGACCGTCTCTGAGTCGACCACTATCCCTTTGTTGTGGACGTTTTTCTGAATGCGAAGATGCTCGACCGTGTCCACCCCGGCATCTTGCAGACTTTCAATCCATTGCTTGTTTTGATATTCGCTAGTGATCAGACGCACATCCAGCCCCGCATTGATTTGCTCCGCCAGCGCGGCAATGAGCTCCATGTGAGTGGGCTCACCTGTATCTTTTTGCGGATCAACCGTGTGTATATACTGTGTCTGCATATAGATTCGCTTTTGCGCTGACTTGAGCAACTCGAGGATCGGCTTGCGATAGTCGTCTGGCGTAAGCAGCGGCTTGACTTTGATCGATGCCCTGACTGTGTGCGCGTCGAAAAACGTGCGCGCATCTCGGGCAGCTAGAGCCCATTCCGGCATGTCCAGATCAACTTGAACCGGTGCAGCCGCGAGGGCCGCGGCGGCGCCTTGTGCTGCGGCGGCGGCAATCGCAGTCTCGTTGTCCTTTAGCAAGTACGCACGGAAGACCTTAGCTAAACTTGGGCAGTCGCAGATCACGTGCCAGTCTCGATCGTTGTTGCGAATGGCCTCTTGAAGAGCTGATCGGTCGGCTGGGTCTATATCGGGCTGATTTGAGGTGTTCCAGTTTCCACTGGAAAGCCAAAAGGACCTACTGTCTTTGACCGCGACCTTGATGTGATACGAGGTCGGGAAAGCCATTGCTGGAGCATCGTGCCCCTGACCCGCCAGAGCCCACGCAAAGGTCATTCGTTTCTTGAGCGCCTTTCGCAGACCCTGTTCGGTGTCCTCCACGGTCTGCTCGCGCTTGCCCTTCGGCTCCGGGGGCGAATCAAGCGTCAGTGTGAGTTTATCTGGTGACTTCAATCCCCTAATCAGCGCTTTCTCGATGTGCGGCGCCGTGAATTCATAAATTCCAACCACAAGTTCTTTGTTGACGTTCTTCAAGAAATTCTGGAGCTGAGCCCAGCCTTGCTCCGGGCTGGCGTGCAGAATTAACGTCATTTGGGCTGTAATCGGTGCAAGAGTAACGCCCGACGGCGGTTCGTATTTGACATGGGGTTTGCCGGCGCGAGCGGCCAACATTGGCGACTGTATAGAGTTTTCGAAATCAATCTGCCCCGGAAACTCAGGAACAGCGTACTCGGGTCGTACTGCTCCTGCGGCTGCCGTAATCAACAGAGCGGTCCCACCCGGGCCAGCGATTGTTGGCCGCGGATCGGCCCTCACATCGACAGGGATACCCGCAATTTCGCTTGGCACCTGGTTTTGAACCGCCTGCACATCTTCAGCCCGGGCCAGAACGACGATAGCGCGCTTGCGTGTAATCCAGTCATTCTCGAAATGCCACCCGACGTAAGCCATCGTAGCACGAGCCACCCGCAGCTGTGCCACGTTGGCGTTCAGTGCCGCCTGGGCTTCATCTGGACTTTCGGGAGCTTCAACGACCCCGTGCGGATGCAACGCGAGGGCGAAAGCCGAGCTTCGCAGGGCGGACGCCGTCTGCAGCCAGATTGTTCGTTCGACTTTTTGTGCGACGGCTGCGCTATTCGACGGCAGCCGCGCTAGGTTCATGGGCGGTTTGGTCTGCTCGTCAACAAATCCGCGTAGCGTCTTCCGTCCCGATGCAGCGGGTGTGCCCGGCAAGTCCACAATTTCCGGTCCGCCGCCGAACCGACGTAACTGTTGCATTATACCAAGCTTCGGATTGAGCCAGCTGATGTACCCGCCAGGCAGAATCTGCCGCGGGCGCGTGACCTTTCCGGTGAAGCTATAGCGAACGCCGGAAGCGAGAGTGGGATCGAAAAACCGTGGCGTGTAGAAATCAGAAACGAGGACATCGTCAACCATGTAAGCGTTTGCCGGATCCTCTGAGGGATCTGCTACTTCCACCAGATATTCGAACTTCGCCCCAGAGAGATCCTGCACATCGCCGTTGACAATTCCAATTCCAGCCGATGACACCAGCCAATTGCCGCTTGGATCAACCAGCATCTCCAAGCATTCGTGGCTTGCAGTCAAAGACCACGTCGGCCCCGCTTCAACGAGTGCGAAGGGCTGCTGGTGATCGGTTAGATGCAGGCCGGCTGCGCCCGCCTCCTCCGTGTCCTGCACAACAAATATGGGCCAGACACCGGGCTCGATTGCGTCGGGATCGGCAAGCGCGGTGACGGTCGCAGCGATATTCCAGATGGGCTGAAAGTCGCGCGCAACCTGTAGGTTGATGGCGGCGGCTACGCGCAGAATCTCCCGTAGGTCGATAGCGGCAACGCGAGATGCAATTCCAATCCGACGTGGCAGCATTTGCTCGCCCCCAGTGCGGTCTCATCCGGCTACAGATGTTGTAGTCACTTTACAACAAGATGCACGTATTGCACGTATCGTGAGAAATGAGATTTCTGCTATATGTTCGCACACCATGTGTCTCCTCAGAATCGCACCTCATGAAGGAACGCTTCCGGGTGTATTCATTGATACGACGGGAGGACGTCGACAATTTTGTCTGTTGTCCGTAACGCCAGCGCTGACAGCGTGAGCGTCGGATTAGCGGTGCCTACGCTCGGAAACGTGCCGCTTCCGACCAGGTAAAGGTTCGGATGATCATGCGACTGCAGCCACGAATTGACGACCGACGTTTTTGGATCGTCGCCCATCCGATACGTGCCCATGATATGACCGGCACCGCCGTAAGTGAGCGGCACCTCGATGCCATCGACATTGAATTTACCGGGATCGGTTTCCGCGACTTTGGTAAAGTCGATCGCCCCGAGCTTGCTGAAGATCAACTCCTTCATGCGAAATGCGGTGGCGATACCCCGCTTCGTATAGTCCGAGATATCGTAGGCAATCCGCGGACGGGGCAAATTCAGAGCATCCTTGACTGACGATAGCGTCACGCGATTGTCGGGATCAGGACTTTGCTCGACCGAGAATGCAATCCGGAACTGTCGCGAGATCAGACCGCCCAGGGTCTTGGTGAGGTCGACGCCGAACAGGGCGCTGTTGTCCGCCAGTTGGGTGAAATCCTTCTTGTTGAGTCCGCTGGCGTTCAACCCATTGATAAAATCAAGCGTCGTCGTCTGAGGGTCGCCGCCAGTGCCACCGACGGTCGCACTCCAAGCTTCGTTGCCCAAACTGATCCGGAAAGCGGCGCGCTGGCTGCGGAATGCACCGTCGCAGAGATCGCCGATGGCCGACGTCACGAGGGGACCGCGATAGGGAAATACGGGGTCCGGCAGCAATCCCCAGGTGAGATATTGGGGATGGTCCATCAGATTGCGTCCGACCATATCGCTGCTGTTGGCGATGCCGGTGGCGATCTGGTTGCGTGACATGAGCAAGAGCCGCGGCGTCTCGATGCCATTAGCGGCGACCACGTAGACCTTGGCTTTAATGGCGCAATCGACTCTGGATCGGCTCTTCTCGTCGTATTTGATATAGTTGATTCCGCTGATGCTGCCGTTCTCGACCAGAAGCTCGCTGGCGACTGCATGGTCGATCAGCTGCACGCCATTGTTGGTCGCCTCATTCAAGGTGATGGTCGCATCATATTTGGCCTGGATCGGGCAAATCGGAATGCAACTGGTGTTGCCGGCGCAGGCGCGGCGATTCCGATAGGGCTGGGAATTACGCGCCGCCGGCAGGCTCCGCACCCTCAGCCCGGTCACGGGCGCGGCCGTTCCAAGAAATTGGGTCTCGGCTTCGGTCAACTGCGCGACGGCCTTGCCGACGCGCTGGTCGAACAGCGACGGCGGAATCCGCGGCATCGGGTAGGCGTAGTTTGGGGTGGAGAACGTGATGCCGGCAAAACGCTGCTCGTCGGCATCGGCGGACACACCGAGCTCGGCCTCCGCTTTCTCGTACCAGGGGCTCACTGTGTCGTAGGAGATCGGCCAATCCAAAAAAGGAAAATCTGGCTGGCCCGCACCGTAAGCTTTTTTCATTTGGAAATCGTTAGGCACCAGCCGCGGCGTGAGGCCCATCCAGTGCGACGTGCCCCCGGCAAGACGTTCGTAGGTACTCTTGAAGGGCCGCGTCTTCCTATTCGGATCATCAGTATTCTGATCGAGATAAGCGACGCTCGTGTTTTGCCAGGTGGATTGGGACAATGTGAGCGCGGTCGGCCTGCCGACGCGGACAGTCGCCGGATCATCAGCCAGGTCGGGGGGATAGGGACTTTCCGGCACCTTGGCGCTGGCCGCATAAAAGCGAGCCATGGCGTCGTTGATATTCGGCTGAATGCCGGGCCCGGCCTCGAGAATAACGACTTTAATGCCTTTCTTGCTCAATTGATTGGCGATCAAAGATCCGGCAAATCCGGATCCGACGATCGCAACATCGCAGGTAATGCAAGTGTCGGCCATGACTGTCTCCCTCAGGTCTTCGCGGGATCAAAGAGGGCCGGTCTATTCGGATCGCGCGGATCGCGCGACCAGTAACCGAATTGCAAATTGCTGTAGCCCATCGGGTGGGCACCGGCGATTTGCCAAACCAACCCCTGTGTGTAGGCCTTCGGGGAAACGACTTGTGGCGTGGCAATCTTGTTCTTCAGATCGTCTGGTTTGTACCAAGAGCCGAGGTACCAGAGCAGGACGATGCTCCGCGCGAGGAATTTCATATCATCGGCGCTGCCGTTCACGCTGGGGACGATGTTGGCCAACGACTGGTGGTTGTCCTTGGCGATCTGCAGCAGTTTGCCGAATGACGACGTCGCGTCATTGGCTTTGATCCATGCAAAATATTCGTCCTTTATGTTGATCGGATCGACGCCAGGATCCGAATTCAAGATGTCGCTTTTGTTTTTGCTTTCCACCAATTCGGGCGCAAGAGTTTGCCGGCTGACTCCAGTGAGGGCCTCGGAAAGCAGCAGGAATGCCATCATGTCCGCGTCTGGTCCTTCCGCATTTTCCGCATAAGCCGTGTCGGCGAGAGGCAGGACTGCCGCGACCGCGGTCATCGCCACCGTTCCGGCGACCATGGCGCGCCGAGAGACCTCGCCGGCTTGCGCGAGAGGCCCAGCGCCCTCCGCGTTGCGTTTGCGACGATGATCCATCGATATTCTCCCGTTTCCCAGGCCCGTTGCACAAAGCCCGTGAGCAGCCCTGATTGATCTCGTCTTATTCCGGCGCCTTTTCCAACATGAACGTGAAATCCGATTGGTTCAGGTTCGGTTTACCGGGCTGCGGGTTCGACGCGCCTCTTTGAAATCCCACAGCGTTGCCGTGACAGCCGATACAGCTCGACGAGGCGAGTGGGACATTCCCCTGGCTGTAGGTCTCAAGCGTGGAATTGGCCAGGTATGTCGGCGCCGGCGAACAGGTCATGTCGGGCTGCTTGAGAAAGTCGGTCTTCGGCGCCGGAGTATCCGGGCTTTGCGCGTGCAGCGACGTGCAGGCAAATGCGCTTGGCCACTGCGTGCTGATCAGCATGTAATTTTTCCACACGCTGTCCTTCAGCAGGATATGAAAAATTTTGTTCATATTCTTGGCCGCATTGGTCAGCGGCGTTTCACGAACGATCTGACTCTTGAACGAGTCGTCGCTTCTGAACCTCAACCCGAGCGCTGTATCAGGGTCCCAGGGTCGCGGCGGCGTCGCGTTCACAATCGGACAGCGGGAGCCGCAATCCACGCTGTAGAAATTATACGGACTATCGAGCTTGTTGGCC
>Ga0207819_1000195_pt1 | contig 12297 bp, 5 predicted proteins | sample LuqExpMetageno42_FD_187800 | JGI IMG/M metagenome (GOLD analysis project Ga0207819, IMG submission 187800) | Tropical forest soil microbial communities from Luquillo Experimental Forest, Puerto Rico - Sample 42 (SPAdes) | ecosystem: Environmental > Terrestrial > Soil > Tropical forest ...
AGCCAACCGGAGAGCCTTCAATCGCGCGGTCTTCTCTCGAATAATCTTTGCTTGGACTTCGTAGTTCACGCTGAGATTGGGATTTTCCCGTGCAGCCTTCTCCAACCGCGATTGCATTCGCGTATTCTTCAGGTTTCCTTAGCGGCACGACTGGGCTAGGCGCGCCTTGTCGAACAGGACCGGCTCCAAACGGCAGGGAAAACCGCTAGCGTTGACCGGCAGCCGTTGTAGGCGATACGCATTGCGCCGCAGTCGTCGCATTGCTCGACATGGCCGCCAAGCACCGCCGTCCGGCACGCCGTGAGAGCGCCTATGATTCGGCGCTCGACGCGCCCGAGATGACCAGCGCGCGCCTGTCGAAACGTTTCCGGGCCATGTCCGCTGCGGATCGACTCTTGCCCGATTAAGGCGCACTGTTGTCGCGACCGAAACGCCAGCGCAAAGCGGCCGGCCCTTCAATCCGACCTTTCAATCCGGACCCTTTTGAGCGCCCGGTCTCCTCGCTCCGAAGCATGTCGGGCGAAAGGAAATCATATGCGTCCCCTCGTCCAGCCGCCGCCCTCGTCGCGTTGCGATCTGTGTGCTGGAGAGCTGCGACTCAAGCAGATTGATTGCGCCAACCGTGCACTTGAATTGGATTGCGAGACATTCGTCTGCGCGAAGTGCGGCCGTGAGCAGTCGTATGCGGTGAGCCATGACCGTAGTATCCCAGACCCCAAGGCCGCCTAGCGAACGAATATGTTCTCCGCGCTCCAATCGCCGATAGGCGCTGATCACGGTCGACCGCGATGCAGGTAGGCTATCCGAGTATCACTCGGATATGGTGGGTTTCGCCATCATCCATCAGCGGGATGTGGGTAGAACCGTGAGGCAGTGTTTGCTCATCCAGTCCTATGCGCGCAATACCGCGGCAAACTCCGGCGTGATTGTCGACTAACACCTCGTACCGCGTCGTGCGGTAGTGAAATACAATTTCAAAATCGCGCCATGTTTTGGGCACGCAAGGATCAACCCGCAAAGTGCTGCCCTCCACAGTGAGGCCCAAAATCGACTCGATACCTGCCCGATACATCCATCCGGACGAGCCCGTGTACCATGTCCAGCCGCCCCGTCCCACGTGCGGCGGAACGGAGTAGACATCCGCACACACCACATACGGTTCGACCTTATAGCGTTGAGCGGCGGCCCAGGTGCGCGCGAGGTTGATAGGATTGAGGAACGAAAGCAAATCCGCTGCCTTGTCTCCATCGCCAAGTTTGGCAAATGCTTGCACCAACCAGATAGCAGCGTGAGTATATTGTCCGCCATTCTCGCGGATTCCCGGGGGATAGCCCTTGATGTAACCGGGGTCTGGTGTGAGTTGATCGAAGGGCGGCGTAAAAAGCAGAGCAAGTTTGTCACCACGCAAGATGAGATTTTCGTCGACCGCCACCATGGCGCGAGCGGCGTGTGCCAGATCTGCCGCGCCGGAGATCACGCCCCAGGACTGAGCAATCGAGTCGATGCGGCACTCGCTGCTCGGTGCAGACCCAAGCGGCGTTCCATCGTCAAAATAGCCACGGCGATACCATTCGCCGTCCCAACCTTCTCGCTCAAGGGCATCGCGCAGCGAAGTTGCATGCTGCCGCCAGGATGCTGCACGATCATGTTGCCCCCGTTGGTCCGCAAGCGCGACGAAACTTGCGATGGTGGCGTGAAGAAACCAACCAAGCCATATGCTTTCGCCCTGTCCTCCGGCGCCGACCCGGTTCAATCCGTCGTTCCAGTCGCCCCCGCCGATCAGCGGTAGCCCGTGCCGTCCAAGCGCAAGGCTGCTGTCGAGAGATCGAGCGCAGTGTTCGAAAAGAGTAGCTCTCTCATCCGAGGGCATGGGCTGAAAAAAGGCATCCTGCTCGTTCGGCGCAAGAGTCATCCCATCGAGAAATGCTATCTGCTCGTCGAGGACAGTCAGATCACCAGTCGCCGTTACATATTGTGCCGTAGCGTAGGGTAACCAGAGCATGTCATCGGAAACGCGCGTGCGAATGCCCTTGCCTGAGGAGGGTAACCACCAATGTTGGACATCGCCCTCGGTAAACTGTCGCGCGGCCGATCTGACGAGATGCTCACGCGTTAGTCCCGGCAGCGACAAACAGAGTGCCATTCCATCTTGCAGTTGATCGCGGAAGCCATAAGCGCCGCTGGCCTGGTAAAAGCCCGATCGAGCCCATAATCGACAAACGATCGTTTGATACAGTAACCACCGGTTCAGCAAAATATCCATCGCGCGATCGGGCGTCCGCACCTGGACCGCAGTCAGCGTCTGGTTCCAGAACTTCACGACGTCGCCTAAGACCTCGTCAAGATCAACTGCGCGATATCGTTCGACTAGCGACAGGGCTTTCGAAGCGCTCGCCGCCTCGCCCAACAAAAATGTAATTTCGGCTTCATCGTTTGCCGGAATCTCTACGGTGGTTTGCAAAACGCCACACGGATCGAGGCCCGCGCCGACCCGGTTGGACAGCGGATTCCGATTTGCGAGTGCGGCTGGCAAAACGAAAGTGCCGTTCCGGCCTATGAACTCCGTGCGATCGCCGGAACACGAACTTTGCCGGCCAGCCAAATCGGCAAAAGCGACACGGGAGCCGAACTCCATGCGCCACGGATTTCGCGCGACCAACACACCGGTTTTGGGATCGATCTCCGTGACCACATAGGGTGCACAGGTGGTGCGCGAAGGTCCCAGCACCCACTCCACATAGGCCGTTATCGATAGCCGCCGAGGGCGGCCTGACATGTTCTTGATTTTCAGTCTGGAAATCTTGATGGGATCGTCGAGGGCCACGTATTGCAGGAGATCGAGGGCAATCCCATGCGATACGTGCTCGAACCGACTATAGCCCTGGCCGTGTCTGGCAATGTATCGGGACGCATCTTTGCGAATGGGAAGAGCGGTCGCCGTCCAGACATCTCCATTATCCTGGTCGCGTACATAAATCACTTCACCAGGGCTGTCGCTGACGGGGTCGTTCGACCGAGGCGTAAGCTGGTTCTCGCGGCTATTGACTGACCATGTGCAACCGCTGCCATCAGCTGACACTTGGAAGCCGAACGAGGGATTGGCGATGACGTTTATCCACGGTGCGGGCGTCAATTGCTCCCCGTCGAGGATGGTGACGTATTCCCGTCCATCCTGATCGAATCCGCCAATGCCGTTGAAGAATTCGAGCTGTGGCGGTGCGACGAAATCAGCCGGGCTCGCGCTCCGAGGTTTTGGACGCGGCGGTTCAACCGCAGGTGCGATTTCTGGTAGACGTTTAACTTGCTCCGCGAGACCGCCGCGCCGGCTCACGATCACAACGCGCGCTGCTGTCTGAAGGAGGGTTCGCACCTCGACGGACAATAGGTCGGCGCGCAGCAGAAACACGGCCCCTGGGGCTCCGTCTTTCTCAGATGGCGATCGCGACAGGCTTACACGGACAACCGACTCCAGAGCGGATTGCAGATCCTGAATATAAGACGTGCTTCTCTCGTTGACGATCACCAGATCCACTGCGAGCTGCTTCATCCGCCAGTAGGAATGGGCGCGGATCAGTTGGCGTACGGTCTCTAGGTGTTCGGCCTCGTCGATCCTGCATAGCACGATCGGCAAGTCGCCGGAGATCCCGTGCGCCCAAAGCGCCGATGGTCCAAGATCGTTGCGCTTGAGGATTTCAGGCGATGGCCGCAGCGTCGGATCGGAGTAGATGACGCGATTGGCCAGGCGCTGGAAGAGATGCGCCTCGTCCGATGTGATTCCGAGATGATGGAGTTGCACCTGAGCCTGGGTCCAGGCCAAGGTGGCGGCACGTTCAAATGCCGAAACGTCGTGGTGCTTGTCGGCGAGGCCGATTACCTCATCGCGCGAACGAGCGAGCAGCGTCCAAAATGACACACACACGGTCGCGCCCGGCGGGATGCGAACGCGCCGGCGGATGCTAAAGACCGGATCGAGGACCGTCCCGACCGTGTTTGAAAGAGGCCGGCCGTAGCTGATGGAAATCGGCGAAGACACGCCGTTGCCTCGTCCGAGGAAGCGCGCGCGGTCGGTCTCGAATTGCGGCTCTCCGGCGGCCTCGCCTTCCAAGACAGCCAGGTGGGCGGCCCATACTTCCGGTTCGTCCGGTGATCGTCTTCGACGGGTAGCCAGAAGCGCACCTAGTTCAGGCACCAACTCGGTCTGTACAAATAGCTTTGAAAATACGGGATGCGCCGCATCGTCGTTCGATGGCGTTAAGACAACCTCCGAATAAGACGTTACCTCGATCTCGCGCGAGCGCGCCCCAAGATTTGAAATCGATACGCGTCTGACCTCCCCGTCATCCTCCGGCGATACGACGACATCGAGAGTCGTCGTAAGGGTCCCATCACGCCTTGTAATTTCGGCGCGGTCCTCCGAAAACGCCACTTCATAATTGTCCGGCCTGGCGCCGCTGGGCTGAAAGCCCGCGGACCAAACAGAGCTGCTTTCGACATCTCGCAGATAAACATACGACCCCCAAGGATCGCAGGTGACGTCTTCGCGCCAACGCGATACGGCGAGATTGCGCCAGCGGCTGTACCCCGATCCGGCGGCGGTGATCATGACGGCGTAGTGGCCGTTCGACAGAAGATGGCTGCGCGGGACCCGATCGTGCGGCGAGCGGAAGCGGCGCAACCTAGGGGGCACCAGCTCGCGGATCTGCGCTGTCTGACTTACTTCTTCGGCGCGCACCCATTTGACGGCAACATCGCGCGGCGGCCGTTCCTGCAGCAAAAGCTCGGTCGCCTGGACGATCGGATTGGCATGAAAGCGCGTTCGCATCTTCCCTCCGCAGAGCGTGTTTGCGATGGCGACCAAGCTCATCCCTTGATGGTGCGCCATATAGGCACGCACGATGGCAACACTTTTGCCCTCTGGGATACGGCCCGGCGTATAGTCCAGGGCCTCATACCAGCCGTAACGGCCACACCCACCCATGTCGGCCAGACGGGAGAAATTTCGCACCGCGGCTGCCGGTTCGATCATGGAAGCGAGCGCCGTCGCATAGGGTGCGACGACAATGTTCTCGCTGAGCCCGCGTTTCAATCCAAGTCCGGGGACACCAAAATTGGAATATTGATAGGTGAGCTCGACATCGCGGAAATTGTACGCGGACTCCGAAATCCCCCATGGAACCCCTAGCTGAGCGCCATACTCGATCTGTCGGCTCACGATCAACCGGGCGGTTTGATGCAAAAGGCTCCCTTCGGGCTCGCGCATTACTAGTTCCGGCATCAGGTATTCGAACATCGACCCCGACCATGAGATCAGAGCCGAACCGCGGTCGATCGGGGTCACCGCACGCCCGAGTTTGAACCAATGTGTCGGCGCGATGTCGCCTTTCGCGATCGCGATGAAGCTCGCCAGACGCGCCTCGGACGCCAGCAGATCGTAACAGCTCGGATCGAGTGCGCCTTCGGCAGACTGATAACCGATCGAGAGCAACTGCCTGGCTGGATCCAAAAGAAAACCGAATTGCATCTCGTCAAAGAGTTGCCCGGCAACCTTATCGAGCCTTTCAATTCGTCGCATGAGAGCTTGGGCCGTAACCGCCGCTTGCTTCAATGCCGCAATGCAGCGGTCATTTTGCGCGACATCTTTGTTAGTGCCGCATGATGGTTGATCCGCTTTGTGCTGAATCAGATCTTCAATCAATGCCTCACAGTGACCCGGCAGATCAGCCAAAGTCAGCGCGCCGGATGAAGCCTCGCCAGCGGTGAGATGAATCCACGCCAGCAAACCATCGACGTCGCGCTGATGGTCCTGGACAGATGAAACAATGGCTTCTGCCCAAATCACCACATCGGCGAAGCCACCTATGTCACTATATCTATTCTCGAAAAGCGCTCGGGCGAGGTCTGGAAGCGTCTCGAACAGTCGTTTCAGGTTCGACAGTCGGACGGAAAAATCCGCCGGCGATTGCGCAGGCAATTTCAACGATTCCGCGAGTGAATCGAGCGCGATTTGAAGCGGCTTCCGGGTTTTCTCCAAAATTCTGCGATCGCTGTTCAGAGCGTTCAGAGAGTCTCGCGCGAGTTTCACCGCGTCCGCGATCCCGGCAAACGACTCCGGACCGATCAAAGGCGCCGCCAGCATTTCCCGGAAGGCGCCCCGCAGGACAATCAGATGCCCAGCAAGATTCCCGCTATCGACCGACGATATGTATTTTGGATCGAGCGGATAAAGGTCATGCGTGTCATACCAATTAAAGAAATGGCCGCGGAATCGCTCAAGCTTGGTCATTGTACCAAGCGTCGCTTCTAATCGATCGACGGCGGAGGTGAGCCCGAGCCAACCGAAATCTCGCGCGGCAAGAATCGAAAGAAGGTGGAGGCCTAGATTTGTCGGCGAGGTGCGGTGGGCCAGAACAGGCCGGGGATCCTCCTGAAAGTTGTCGGGCGGAAGCATGTGATCTTCCGCCGTCACGAATGTTTCAAAGAAGTGCCAGGTGCGCCGCGCCGTAAGGCGCAAGCTTTCCGTCTCCACGTCCGACGGCGAGCTCCGGTCGGGGCGTGGCGACCGGCTCACCCACCATGCGATGGCCGGCGACAGCATCCAGGCGCCGACCAACGGAGCCGCGATCAACCAAGACTGAATACCGGCGTAAGCAATGGCAACGGCCGCGCAAACAGACAATGCGACGACGCCGGCCATTCGCCGATAGAAGCCGACCAGTCCGAGTTCCCGATCGGAACTCGCCGCCGCGGCGGTCACCCACTCCAGCAATGCCCGCCGCAGATAAAGCCTCGACAACGTCCGGACAATTGCGTCGGCCATCAGCCAGGCCTGGTGTGCGAGCAGTGCCACTTGCAGGCCGAACTGCAACAAGGCGATTCTGAAATCCAGGCGAAGTGCGCGGAAGTGGCTGCCGGTCGTTATCCTGGAACGGCGCGGAATCACGCGTGCAACGAGAGGCAGGAACGCACTCAGCAGAAATGGAAGCAGAGCGAAGCCACTCCAGAGCAATGCGGCGACTGGCGGCAGCAGGAACCATCCGATCACGAGCGCAAGGAGACTTGCCAGCGCCGACAAAGTACGGCGAAGGTTGTCTACGAGTTTCCAGCGCCCAAGTGGTGGAATGTCGTCTTGGCCGACGCCACCGCCGCTCGCCGACTTGTTTCCGATGATCCAAGACAGCAACTGCCAGTCGCCGCGCGCCCATCGGTGCTGGCGGGATGCGGCAACGTCGTAACGCGACGGAAAATCCTCAAAGACTTCGACGTCGGAGACCAGCCCGGCGCGGGCAAAAATACCCTCCAGCAGATCGTGGCTGAGGACCGAGCTTTCCGCAATCCGGCCAGCGAGCGCAGCCTCGAAGCTATCCACCTCGTAAATGCCCTTGCCGCTATAAGAGCCCTCCTCGAACAGGTCCTGATAAACGTCGGACACAGCTGCCGCGTATGGGTCGATGCCGGTTTGGCTCGAGAACACGCGTTGATACAACGAGCCATCGCGCGCTGTGGGAAGTGATGGCGTCACGCGCGGCTGCAACACGCCATAGCCCTCGACCACACGGCGACACACGGGATCAAGCTTGGGTCGATTGAGTGGATGCGCCATTTTCCCGATCAGGCGTTTGGCGGCTCCAATCGGCAGCCGTGTGTCCGTGTCCAGGGTAATGACGTAACGAACACCCGGCGGCACCAGCGGTAGGCCACCGCCCACCGCCAAGAACGTGGTGTCCGTGGCGCCGCGCAGCAGCCGATTTAGCTCATGCAGCTTTCCGCGCTTGCGTTCCCATCCGATCCACTTGCCCTGACCCTCATTCCAGAGCCGCCGGCGATGGAACAAGAAAAAGCGGGGCCCGTGAGGTGCTGGTCCGTATTGTTTGTTGAGACGAACAATTCCCTCTATCGCCGCGCCCAAAAGCTCATCGTCGTCTGCTGCGTTCTCGGTGGCTGAGTCGGTCCAATCCGATAGCAACGCAAACTGTATATCGCCATCCGGGCTGGCGAGATAATGGATTTCCAACCGCTCGATGAGTTCGTTGATTGCCGCGCTGCTCGTGAGTAGCGTCGGCACGACGACGATGGTGCGTAACTCACTCGAAACACCATCGCGCAGCTCCAGCCCGGGGAGCACCGCAGGGCCAAACCGATCTGTGACCGCGCGGTTCACCAGGGTAATCGCCGCGTCTACCGAAATAAAGAGGCCCAGGAACGCAAGCGGCAGGAAAAACGATCCATCGGCGCCGGCCAAACTGACTGCTAGTAGTGCCAGCACCAGAAGCAGCCCGGCAACGACCACAATAGTTACGAGATAGCCTGATATTCCCACCGCCGCATTCGCGCGCACCAGCCAATCCCGCATCGGAGCCCGAAAGCCAAGTTTCTGTTCGAACGCCCGCCGTCCTTGCCCGATCAAGTAATAACCGGGATCGCGCCGGCGCGGATCTGGCTCAGCCGTTCCGGTTTGCTGATCAGCGTCGGCACGTTTTGCAATTAGGATTGCTTCACGGGCGATATCAATTTCCGACCGAGCCGACCCGCGCGCAAGGTCCTCAATAGCGCGGCGATACCGATCGCGCGTTGGGAAATCCATGTCGGCGACGTCGCTGCCGGCCCGTAACTCCTCGTCGACCAGACTGACGCATTCGAAGAAATCCGCCCAATCGAGTTCGGATATGAGCCGCATGCTAGTGACGATGTTGCGCACAGTGACGTTGGCCGCGCCTTGCCGCCGGTGCTCTTCGCGCACGATCTCATTGGCGTTGGTGCCCTGCGAACTCAGCCGCTCGTCCAGCCACAGAAGCGCCGGTGTCGTCGCCGGATCTTCATCGCGCAATCGGTGGACGAGCTGAACCGCAAAAGATCTCGTGAGCGATGAATGTGCAAACTCTCGCAGAGCCGCGGCGGCCACCTCGGGAGACCTTATCCCTGTACCAAGTAGACGCTCGGCCAAAGCGTCGGCAGCGTCACGCGATACTTGGCTGCCCACGATGAGATCGGCCAACCGCCGCAGATTCTCAACCAGCACAACACGAATCGTGATTGCGAGAGCCCATAGCTCGCCGATTGTCAGCGGCTGAACTCGCTGATAGGCCAACACGAAGCGTCGAAGCATCTCCGCTTCAAAACGGCTGTCCGTATGCGCAACAAAGGCCCAAGCCACTTCGAAGATGCGCGGGTATCCTTTAAACGGACCTTCCGCCAGCTTGGGCAGTTGACGGTAATAGCTCGGTGGAAGATCGGTTTGGATCTCGCGAATCTGATCTTCCGCAAGATGAAAATTATCGACCAGCCATTCGGCCGCTGGGGTAATGGGCCGCTTATCCTTGATGGCGGCTGCGATAACATGATAGGCGCCGAGAAGGGCTTCATCGTTGTCGCGAACCCGCTTTGCTAGAGGCCGCCCTCTCTCCGGTTGCGAACTGACGGACTGAGCAGCAGCCAAGCTCTCGGCGTGTTGTTCAAGGCGCTCGACGCTGAAAAGCTCTTCACGGATTGCTTCTTCGTTGGCCCATGGTGGAGCCGTGGATATCTTTGGTAGGAAGCTTGCGAATGGCCTGTTCAAATGAACCTCGCGACCTCGGAAATCGATGATATTGCGAGGAAACTTGAGAAGCGGGGACTATTAAGGCTGGCTTTGCAGTCTATGTGTTCCCATATAGGTATGCCGCAAACACATCAAGCAATTCGATCCGGCATGTGTGCGTTGCACCCCTGGGATTGAGCTTGAGGTATCCGGCGAGCTCTGTTGGCCCTTCCGTAAATTGATCTTTCGCACCTCGAAACTACACCACCTCCGTCAGCGTGACGTAGGGAACTAGCGAACAGGCGATCGGTGCATAGTAGAGAACTGCTGCGAAAGCTCTCTCAGCGGAGTTCCTAGGAGCAACCTTAACGGGCGAGAGATCAAAGAATCGAAATCCGACAGCCAATGGTTTGGTCCAACAAAGGACCGGCCCACGTGATCCTACGTCCGGTGCTCCTGCAAAAAATGGCAGAGCTTGTCCGTCCCCGCATGGATCAGGTTGTATTAGGTTTGCGGCGCCGTTTTGCTGATTATCTGGTAATGCCTGTCGTGTCGGCTGCCCCTCATGTGCCGGCGCGGTAAGCAGACTGCCTCACGCAGCATGATTGGAGTAGCCGACGCAGTTATCGGCAATTTCTGTCACGAATTCTGCGCCGGGCTTTGCAGGAAAATTTTGGTCCATACGCCCGTCGCATCGCTGCGAGATGCTTCAAAGCATTACTGCCGATAAACCAGGTTATCGGAACCAATCCTGCACCCGTAGCGCATACATCCCTGCATTCGTCGACAGCAAATAAATCGCACAACCGACGAGTGCCCCGACGATCGTGCCGTTTATGCGGATGTACTGAAGGTCGCTGCCGAGGACCAATTCGAGGCGGTCCGATACAGTCCGCGCGTCCCAGTTTTTTACGACCTCGGCGATTAGCGATCCGATCTCGCCACGGTATTGGATCAATTGTGATGCGAAGCCCTCGATAAGGTTTTCGATCAGGGTGCGGATAGATGCATCTTCCCGCATCGAATGACCTAGAGCGATTATTTTGGAATGGAGCGCCGAGCGGACGCTCGACCGCGGGTCAGACAATTCTTGCATCATCCGCTCCGAAAGCCCACCCCAGACGGATGCGATCCAGGCCCTCACCTCCGGATCATCAAATAGCAGGTTTTTGAGACGTTGGATTTTTTCACTCTGTTCGGGTGACCTCATCAAATCGTCGGTTAGTTTCGCAACTGCTGCTCGAAACTGATTGCGAGCGTCGTTGTCGCGTTGTCGTAAGCGGTGCAATAGATCGATTGTGCCGTCTACGGCCTCAGCTGCGATACGTCGATCGATGGTTTTGGGAATCCACCAGCGACTATGTTGCGCCACCATTTCATCGATTTGAGTTCTATGTGTCGCGATCCAGTTCTCAATCGTTTGCGCTACCTTTTCAAACAAAACGTCACTCTCTTTGCTAGTTGTAAGAACGTCGATCAGGCGAGCCAGCAGCGGCGCCAGATCCAGCCTTCGCAACTGTTCGCCGACAGTCTGCTGGATGAATTCGCTCTGCGCGCTGTCGCCAGCGGCGAGCAAACGCTTCAAGACTGTGACAATCCGGTCGGCAACTATCGATGCGTTTTCGGGCGATGTTAACCACGCGGCTATTTTTGCCGTGAAATCCGCCTGCCTCACTTTTGGGAGTATGACTTCTGGGATAAGAAAATTGCGCTCGACGAAGGAACCAAGCGAGCGTCCAATCCGATCCTTGTTGCTTGGCAAAATGGCGGTGTGCGGAATTGGAATGCCGAACGGGTGGCGGAACAGCACAGTGATCGCAAACCAGTCGGCTAACCCTCCAACGATTCCAGCTTCCGCCCCCGCGCGCACTAGCTGGACTAGCCACCCTTGCGAAGGTTCGAAGCGCGTTGCAACTGCGATCGCGACCATGAGGATCAAGAGTCCCGTTGCAAGCATACGATTGCGCCGTAACGCACGTCGCACCTGGGTCTCGTCCGCAGGTGATAGTCGCGGGATCGGTGGATGTCGCACGTCTACGGAAGTCATGGGATGTCTCGCACCTGTGTGGGACGATTAACACGGAACCGTGAATCGCGTCGGTCGAAACAGAGCGTAAGCGGGTGATCGTCGCTAAATCGCCAGCAAATCTTCAGCTTAAAAATGACCATAGAAGTCGTGTCATATTCTACAAACTGCGCCGGTGCCCCGCTTGGCCCAACCACAAGCAGGGAATTTTTTTGGCCCATCCACGGAACCGGCCCGTCGCCTACCGCATTTATGGGATTGGATGGGGACCCCCATGACAATACAGGCCGATCACAGCCGCCACGGGACGCGCGATCAGCTAACGCTCCTAATCGCGGCGGCAATTGTGCTTCTGTTCTTCGCGTGGACCTACTTCGACTAGCGCATAGCGAGCATCCGCCTTTGGTGGTGGCCAGGTAGCCGGGTGACCAGCCACATTTATCTATCTAGTTGGCAAAATCCAAAATTTAATGTCTCAGGAAGCCTGACGCCTAGCCAACGTCAATGAGCAGGAGGAACTTCGGTTCATTCGCGAAATTTCCAACGTGAGCGGCAATAATCAACCACGGATTGCCAATATACGATCAGCGATACGACAGCCGCGAGCACAAGCGTTGCCGCCATCATTTGAAGGAGCAGGAAACCGGGCGTGTCTTTGCTAGCAAACCAACTCGCAACATAGGCGCCTGCACTCAGGAGCGCGTCTGCTGGCCAAAGAATCCAATCCGCCATCACAGCCTCCGGCTAGCGTCCGCCA
>Ga0207819_1000211_pt1 | contig 11717 bp, 9 predicted proteins | sample LuqExpMetageno42_FD_187800 | JGI IMG/M metagenome (GOLD analysis project Ga0207819, IMG submission 187800) | Tropical forest soil microbial communities from Luquillo Experimental Forest, Puerto Rico - Sample 42 (SPAdes) | ecosystem: Environmental > Terrestrial > Soil > Tropical forest ...
CGCTGTCCACCACGTGCAGCAGCAGGTCCGCGCGCACGGTTTCCTCGAGCGTGGCGCGAAACGCCGCCACCAGGCCGTGCGGCAGGTCGCGTATGAAGCCCACGGTGTCGGACACCACGACCTGCGCACCGCGCCGGTCCGGGTCACCACCTTCCATCCAGACCTTGCGCGTGGTGGTGTCGAGCGTGGCAAACAGCTTGTCCGCGACGTAGCCGCCCGCGCTCGGATGCGTGAGCGCGTTGAACAGCGTCGACTTGCCCGCGTTGGTGTAGCCGACAAGTGCGACGATCGGGTACGGCACACGCTTGCGGCTTTCCCGGTGCAGGGCGCGCGTACGTTTGACCTTCTCCAATTCCTGCTCAATGCGCGCGATCCGCTCCTCGATCACGCGCCGATCCGCCTCGAGCTGCGTTTCGCCTGGGCCGCCAAGGAAGCCGAAGCCGCCGCGCTGGCGCTCGAGGTGCGTCCAGGCGCGCACCAGCCGCGTCTTTTGATAATTCAGGTGCGCCAGCTCCACCTGCAGCGCACCTTCACGCGTACGCGCGCGCCGGCCGAAGATTTCAAGAATAAGGCCCGTGCGGTCGATGACCTTCGCATTCCAGGCCTTTTCCAGATTGCGCTGCTGCACCGGCGAGACGGGGCAATCCATGATCACGACCGAGGCTTCATGGCTCTTCGCCAGGCCGGCAATCTCGTCGACCTTGCCTTTGCCGACGTAAGTCGCCGGCCGGATCCCGTTGAGCGTGACGAGCCCCGCCTCGACCACGTTGAGGTCGATCGCGCGCGCAAGCCCAACGGCCTCGTCCAGCCGCGCCTCAGGCGTGCGCGCATCCGCGTCGGACACGCGCGTGTTCTTGATCCAGGGCTCGATGACCACGGCGCGGCCAGTCTCGCCGGACTGGCCCGGACTCAAGCGGTCGCTGCTTTGATCGCGACGGCGATGTTCCAACTAGGCCTTGTCTCCGCCCGCCTCTTCCCCGCCTTCGAACAATTGGATCGGGTGACCGGGCATGATGGTCGAGATCGCATGTTTGTAGACGAGCTGCGAATGCCCGTCCCGGCGCAACAGCACGCAGAAATTATCGAACCAAGTCACAACGCCCTGCAGCTTTACACCGTTCACGAGGAAAATCGTGAGTGGGATTTTGGCTTTGCGGACGTGATTGAGGAAAGTGTCTTGCAGGTTTTGCGTACGTTCGGCGGCCATGGCCGTTGTTCCATTTTTGCTCGTGTCTCCGCACGAGACCTTTCATTGCCCGAAATCGCTCGCGGTCGATCGAGAACCGCTGCGGCCCGCCAAGAGACCCCACAAATCGGACCGCCGAGCGTGGGAAACACCATTAGATGGCACGTTTCGCTGCAGTGCAAGCAAAACTTAGGTCTGGGTTTGTCAAGTTGCTGAAATTATTACTCTTTCACACAATCGTGTTGGGATAGGACGCCGCCGCAGCGTCAGGTGATCTCGGCATGGGCGTGGAAATCGCGGCGCAAGGCTTTTGCAATCGGGCCGGGCCTACCCTCGCCGATCGGCCTGCCGTCTATCCGGACCACTGGCATTACCGTTTGGCTGGCGGACGTGACAAATGCTTCGCGGGCCGCGTGGGCCTCCTCGATCGTGAAAGCACGCTCTTCGAGCCGCAGGCCTTGCGCCGTAATGATGTCGAGCACGACCGAGCGCGTAATCCCCGGAAGGATGTCGTTTCCCAACTGGTGTGTGATCAAAGTGTCTTTCGCGACGATCCAAGCATTGGATGATGCGCCTTCGGTGACGTAACCGCGCGCGTCCACGAGCCACGCTTCGCGCGCGCCGCGATCCCGTGCGGTTTGCTTGGCGAGCACATTCGGGAGCAGCGCGACGGACTTGATATCCACGCGTTGCCAGCGGATGTCGGGGACCGTGACGACCGCAATCCCCTCCTGCGCCTGTGCCGCAATCTTGTGCGGATCGTTCGCACGCGCGGTGACGACGATGGTCGGCGGCGTTGCTTCGGCCGGGAATGGAAAGTCGCGCGGACTCGCCCCGCGCGTGACCTGCAGATAGACGATGCCGTCGCGCACGCGGTTCCGCCGCACCGTTTCGCGCAACACGATGCCGAAGGCGGCAAGCGACATCGGACGGCGGATGCGCAATTCACCCAGGGAGCGCTCGAGCCGCGCCATGTGTCGGCGCTCGTCGACGAGATGCCCGTTGCGCACCTCGCAGACTTCGTACACGCCGTCGGCAAATTGAAAGCCGCGGTCCTCGACGGACACCGCGGCGTGAGCGTGCGGCAGATAGCGCCCATTGACGTAGGCGATGCGGAACATTGCGCTTACTTAGCCGATTCCCAGCGCCTTGAGCTTGCGATGCAGCGCAGAGCGCTCCATGCCGACGAACTCGGCCGTGCGCGAAATGTTGCCGCCGAAACGGCTGATCTGGGCGACCAGATATTCGCGCTCGAACACCTCGCGCGCGTCGCGTAGAGGCAGGCCCATCAACTGCTCGCCGCCATTGCCGTTCGGCATATTCGGCACCATCGACCCGACGTCCTGTGGCAGCATGCTCGCATCGACGACTGCCTCCGGATCGCCGCCGGCGAGGATCATCAGGCGTTCGACGTTGTTGCGGAGTTGCCGCACGTTGCCCGGCCAGTTGTGCGACTGTAGCACCGCCATGGCGTCCTCGCCGATCCGCCGCTTGGGAAGGCCGGTCGCCTGTGAAATCTGCTCCATGAAGTAGTCGACCAGCGCCGGAATGTCCTCGCGCCGCTCGGCGAGCGCCGGCACGCGGATCGGCACGACCGACAGGCGATGGTACAGGTCCTCGCGGAAGCGTCCCTCCGCAATCAATGACTCCAGATTTCGCGAGGTTGAAGAGACGACGCGCACGTCGACCGAGACCTTCGAGGTGCCGCCGACGCGCTGGAACGTCTGATCGACCAGCACGCGCAAAATTTTGTTCTGCGTTTCGCGCGGCAGATCCGCAACGTCATCGATGAACAGCGTTCCGCCATGCGCCTCTTCCAAAGCGCCGGGTTTACGCTGCTCGGTGCCGTTGGAATGATCGACTCCGAACAGCTCAATCTCCATCCGATCGGGCGTAATCGCGGCGGCGTTGATGACGACAAACGGGCCGCTCGCGCGGCCGGATGTCTGATGCAGCGTCCGCGCCGCGAGCTCTTTCCCGGAGCCCGACGGCCCGACAATCAGCACGCGACTGTTGGTCGGCGCGACACGCTCAATCGCCTGGCGCAATTGGGAGATCGAGGGCGAGCGCCCGATGATAGTCGGCGACAGCGGCGCCAGCTGCTTGAGCTGCTTGACCTCGCGCTTGAGCCGCGATGTCTCGAGTGCGCGATCGGCGACCAAAACGAGCCGGTCCGCCTTGAACGGCTTTTCGATGAAGTCGTAGGCGCCCTGCTTGATCGCGGCGACTGCCGTTTCGATGTTGCCGTGGCCCGAGATCATCACGATCGGCAATTCGGGGCGTTCTTGCTTCAGCGCGTCGAGCAACTGCAAGCCGTCCAGACGCGAGCCCTGCAGCCAGATGTCGAGGAAAACGAGGTTGGGCCGGCGCATCGCAACCGCCGCAAGTGCGTCGTCGCTGTTCTTGGCGGTGCGCGTCTCATAGCCTTCATCTTCCAGGATCCCGGCAACAAGATCGCGGATATCGGCTTCGTCGTCGACGATCAGAATCTCGGCTGACATGAGGTCACTCATTCATGGACTTTGGCTGATCGCTTTGATCTGCATTTTCGGTTTCGCCTTCGGCGCTGAAGGTCAGGCGTACCCACGCGCCGCGTTGGCCGGGCACTTTGTCTGACGCATCGCGCAGTTCGATGCGGCCGCCGTGCTCTTCGACGATGCGGCCGACAATGGCGAGACCGAGACCAGTCCCCTTCTCGCGCGTGGTCACATATGGCTCGAGCAGACGGCTGCGGTTTTCCTTCGGCAGGCCGATGCCATTGTCGACGATGTCGATGACGACCTCGCTGCCTTCGCGCGCGGCGGTCAACCGAATAGACCCACGGCCGAGCTCATCCGGCGGTACGGCCGCAATCGCCTCGGTCGCATTCTTGATAAGGTTCGTAAGCGCCTGCGAGATCAGCCGCCGATCGAACCGTGCCGGCATCTGCTCCTCGCTCACGTCGGCTGCGATGTCGATATCCGGATGGCCCACGCGCATCAGGAACACCGCCTCGCGCACGACGTCGGAGATGTTCTCCGCTGCAATGACCGGCTTTGGCATGCGCGCAAAGCGCGAGAACTCGTCGACCATGCGGCGGATGTCGTCGACCTGGCGCACGATCGTATCGGTGCACTGGTCGAACACGCGGCGGTCGTCGACTATCATCTTGCCGTATTTGCGGCGCAACCGCTCGGCGGAGAGCTGGATCGGCGTCAGCGGATTCTTGATCTCGTGCGCGATGCGGCGCGCCACGTCCGCCCAGGCAGAGGTGCGCTGAGCGGCAACGAGTTCAGTGATGTCGTCCAGAGTGACCACATAACCGTGCTCGGAGGCCGACGACTGCTCGCTGGTGACGCGCACCGATAGATTGCGCTCGCGCCCGTCGCGGTTGATCGTGATCTGATCCTGCGCCCGCGCGCCGGATCGCGCGGCCTGCATCATCTCGGAAAGTTCAGGCAGGATTTCCGCCAGCGGCTTGCCAAGCGCCTCGGCCTCACTGCGGCCGATCAGCTTTTCCGCCGAGCGGTTGAGAATGCTGATATGGCTATGCCCATCGACGCCGATTACGCCGGCGCTGGCGCCCGCAAGGACAGCCTCGGTAAAGCGGCGGCGGCTGTCAATGACGTCTCGCGCGCGCAGGATGTCATCGTGCTGCGTGCGCAGTTCCTGCGTCATGCGGTTGAACGTCTCTCCAAGCTGCGCCAGATCGCCTTCCGACTGACGGACCGGAACGCGCACATGGAGGTTGCCCGTGGACACGGCATTTGCCGCCCCGATCAGTCGCCGGATCGGAGCGACCAGGCGATTGGCGAAATTCATGCCGATCCAAACCGCCGACAAGAGCACGATCAGCGCGATGACCGTGTACATGAGCGCGAACGCGACCTGCACGCCGATGCGCCGCGCCTCGATCGCGGCATATTCGATCACGCTCGCGCGCGTCGCCTGCAATTGCGGCACGACGCGGGGGTCGAGCAAACGTGTGACGTACAGATATTGGTCCTGATAACCGTCGAGTTGCACGACCGCCGCAACGTAGTTGGTGTCCGGCAACAGCACGACCTGCGGCTCAGTCTTGGTGATGTGCGGCAGCGCGTCCTTCGGCGGCATCGCGAACGTCTGCGTGACCTTGGTATCGGCACGCGCAACGATATTGAGATCCTTGTCGATGATGATTGCGGCCGAGAGGCCCCGCACCGCGGCCTGGAAACTCAAGAACTGCGCTAACTTGCCAGGCTCGGCGTCGAAAATCGGCTTGTTGCGGGTAAGATCAATCGCCATCACCAGAAGGTCCGAGCGCACGATCTGGGCGTGATCGCGTAGATACGCTTCCGCAACGATGAGAGAATTTTCGATTGCAGCCCGCGTACGCGTCGAGAACAGCCGGTCGAGGCCGCGATCGAGCGTCACGCTTGCAACGATGGCGACGAGGATCGCCGGTGCGGCGGCGATGATCGAGAACAGCCCCACAATGCGGACATGCAGCCGCGCGCCGGCATCACCCGAGCGGCGGGCCTGTATTACTTGCCAGACTTCGTGCGCGATGACCCCGAGTAGAAGGATGATCGTCGCCGCATTGGCGAGCAGCAAGGAAACGACGACGTAGTGACTTGGCGCGATCGGCGTCAGGTCGGCGAGCACCACGAACGTGATGAATGCGGACAAAAGCGCGAGCCCGACAGCCATCGGCCCGAGAATGCGTGCGTCCCGACGCTTCTGACGAACGGGCGCAAGCGTCGTGTCAGCGACGGCAGCTTGATCGGCGCTCATGGACCCCCGCGCGGCGCTGAACGCGCCGACTCTCACCGCCGGACGACAGACCGTCTGGTGGTGATGCTTTTATACAACAATGTTGCCAAATTGAGACGAATCCGCGGCGCAATCGTCCGAGGTTCGGTTAATGTCGGCGCTTAATTACCGCCCCGAAATACCTGAATATCCAAGTCTCTGATCTTTTTACGCAAGGTATTGCGGTTTACGCCAAGCAAGTCGGCGGCCCGAATCTGATTGCCGCGGGTGGCCGCAAGCGCCGCCGTCACCAGCGGATATTCGACTTCGCGTAAGATGCGGTGGTAGAGGCCGGCCGGCGGCAAGCCTTTCTCGAATTCGGCGAAATAAGTGCTCAGGTGCCGTTCCACTGCGGCGGAGAGTCCTTCTTCCGTGGTCGTCTCGTTGGCGGGCCCGAGCGGCATGGTCGGTCCAGAAAGTTCGTTCTCAATCACAGCCGCTGTGATCGTCTCCTGCGGATAAAGCGCTGCGAGTCGGCGGGCGAGGTTTTCCAACTCGCGCACATTGCCCGGCCAGCGGTGACGCTTGAGGCGATCGAGCGCCCCCTGGTCGATCTGTTTCGGCGGCAGCCCTTCGCGTTCGGCCTGCGCGAAGAAGTGGCGGATCAGGTCGGGGATATCCTCCGTGCGCTCGCGCAGTGGCGGCAGCCGCAACGGCACGACGTTCAAACGGAAGAACAGGTCCTCGCGGAAGAGGCCCTGTTGGATCAGCACGCGCAGGTCCTTGTTGGTCGCCGCGATGATGCGCACGTCGCTCTTGATCGGCGTGCGGCCGCCCACGGTCGTGTACTCTCCCTGCTGCAGTACGCGCAGCAGGCGGGTCTGTGCTTCCATCGGCATGTCGCCGATTTCGTCGAGGAAAAGCGTCCCGCCCTCGGCCTGTTCGAAGCGTCCCGCGCTGCGCGCATTCGCGCCGGTGAAGGAACCCTTCTCGTGGCCGAACAATTCGGATTCGATCAGGTCGCGCGGGATCGCGGCCATGTTGATCGCGACAAAGCTACCACCACGGCGCTTGCCGTAATCGTGCAAGGCGCGCGCGACGAGTTCCTTGCCCGTGCCAGACTCCCCTGAGATCATGACCGTGAGGTCGGTCTGCATCAGGCGGGCGAGCACGCGGTAAATATCCTGCATCGCCACCGAGCGGCCTACGAGCGGAATTGAGGAATCAAAATCTTCGCTCTTGGCGCCCGCCGGTGCCCTCTCTTTCGGCTCGGCCATCGCCCGCCCGACGATCGTGATTAGCTCTTTCAGATCGAACGGCTTCGGAAGGTATTCGTAGGCGCCGCGCTCGCTCGCGCGGATCGCCGTCATGAACGTGTTCTGCGCGCTCATCACGATGATCGGCAGGTCTGGCCGCGCCTTGCGGATGCGTGGGATCAGATCGAACGCATTCTCATCCGGCATCACGACGTCGGTGATGACGAGGTCGCCGTCGCCTTGCGTCACCCAGCGCCACAGGGTCGCGGCGTTGCTGGTCGAGCGCACCTCGTAGCCCGCGCGCGACAACGCCTGGTTCAGCACCGTGCGGATCGCGGTGTCGTCGTCGGCAACCAGGATGCTTCCGGTCGGCATCGTCTCTGTCCTCAAGCGTTCGCCGCGGACTCGCCCTCGCCGCTCAAGATCGGCAAGAGCACGCGGAATATCGTGCGATGCGGCTGCGACTCGCATTCGGTGATGCCGCCGTGATCGCCGACGATCTTCGCCACCAATGCAAGTCCGAGGCCACTGCCGCTGCGTTTGGTGGTGACGAACGGATCGAACAGATGCGGCATCAGATCCTCGGGCACGCCGGGCCCATTGTCCTTTACGCAGACCTCGAGCGGCAGTGATACGCGCGCCTTGCTGCCGTGAACGGACAATCGCACGCCCGGCCGAAATGCGGTGCTGAAGTGGATTTCACCCTCGCTGCCGGTGTCGCCGATCGCCTCGGCGGCGTTCTTAACCAGATTGAGAAAGACCTGGATCAGTTGATCGCGATTGGCGAGGACCGGCGGCAGCGAAGGGTCGTATTCCTCGACGATCTTGATGTGCCGGGCGAAACCGGTGCGCGCCAAGCGCTTCACGTGATCGAGGACGGCATGGATGTTGACGGGCTCGCGCTCGACCGGGCGCTCGTCGGCGAAGACCTCCATGCGGTCGACAAGCTTCACGATGCGGTCGGTTTCGTCGCAGATGAGCTTGGTGAGTGCACGATCGTCGTCGTTGGCCGATTGCTCGAGGAGCTGCGCGGCGCCGCGAATGCCAGACAGCGGATTTTTGATTTCGTGTGCGAGCATCGCCGCCAACGCGATCACCGAACGCGCCGCGCCGCGATGCGTGAGCTGCCGGTCCATTTTGTCGGCGATCGTGCGCTCTTGCAGCATCACGATCACGTGGCCGTCGAATTCCGGCAGCGGCGCGACGTGCAGATCGACCAGGCGCTCGCCCGGATTGCGCGGCGTCGCAAGATCGACCTTGTATTCGTTGACCGCCGAACCGCGGCGCCGCACCTGCTCGATAAGCGCCAGCAACGGCGAACCGAACGGCACCAGATCGCGCAACATGTGCCGGCGCAGCATCGGGATCGAAGCTTCGAAGAACTGCTCGGCCGCGACGTTCGCGTCGGCGATACGGCCATCGGGTGCCACCATGATCACCGGATGTGGCAAGGCATGCAGCATCGCGTCCGCACTGGAGATCGGCGCGCTCGCCAGGGCTTGTGCGCGGCTCATGCGGCTGCCCTCCACGCGAAGTCGTCATAGGCTTCGGCCAGAAGCCGCAACGCGTCGGCAGGCTGCTCCGCGGTGAGCACACGGCTGCGCTGCGCTTTCAATTGCTCCTGCGCAATGCCCGCGGTCGCTGCCGCGCAGTCGAGCGCCCAGCCGAGGTGTTTGCGCGCATGCCGACGGCCGATTGACGCGCCATGGTGCGCGATCATTTCCTCGTACAGGGCCGTGATGAGGGCGAACTGCTCGCGCAATGACGGGACGCCGGCACGGTTGCCTGTCGTTAAAAATTTTGCGACCTGGCCCGGAAACCACGGCCTGCCCTGCGCGCCGCGCCCGATCATCACCGCGTCGGCGCCCGATGCTTCCAGTGCCCTAAGCGCATCGTCGAAATTGCGCACATCGCCGTTGACGACGACCGGCACGCCGACTGCCTGCTTGACCGCGCGTACGGCCGTCCAGTCGGCGAAGCCATCGTAAAATTGACAGCGCGTGCGGCCGTGCACGGTGATCATCGCCACGCCGGCGACTTCGGCACGACGCGCAAGCTCGGGTGCGTTGATGCAATCGGTATCCCAGCCGAGCCGCATCTTCAGCGTGACCGGCACCTTCACCGCTCCGACCGTCGCTTCGACGAGCGTGAGCGCATGATCGAGATTGCGCATCAGGGCAGAACCGGCCGCGCCGTTCGTCACCTTCTTCGACGGGCAACCCATGTTGATGTCGATGAGATCGGCGCCCTGGGCTTCCGCGATACGGGCGCCTTCCGCCATCCATTCCGCTTCGCAGCCGGCGAGTTGCACCACATGGATGTCGATCCCGTGCCCCTCGCTCCGCACCGCAGCCTCGCGCTCGCCGCGGACCAGCCCCGCGCAGGCCGTCATTTCGGATACGACTAGGCCGGCGCCGAGCCTCTTGGTTAGGCGGCGAAACGGCGCATCGGTGATGCCGGACATCGGAGCGAGAATGACCCGATTCGGAATGTTTACCGCTCCAACAGCCAAAGGAGCGGCCCAAGAACCGAGAGATATCCGGTTTTTGCCGTCAATGCCTAACATTTATGCTCCAACGAGAAGTGCACACAGTCTAGCCAAAAGAGGCTGTCAGGCAAGTGTTGCGTTGCAACAATTGTGCATGCCCAAAATTCCGTCAACCTGAACTCGTCGGTTTGCCTGGCCGGCGGAACGCGGTTAAGCCTGAGGCAAAACTGAGAAAGGACATGTATGGCCGGGGTCGCCGCCATTGTCGTCGCCGCTGGGCAAGGTCTTCGAGCCGGCGGCGACCTGCCCAAGCAATTTCGGCGGATCGGCGGCAAGGCCATTCTGCGCCGGACCGTTCTCCGCCTCCTCGAAGTGCCCGAAATCACTGCGATCCAACCGGTGACCCGGCCTGAAGACCGGTCACTCGTGGCAGAAGCCCTGTCCGGGCTCGCGGTCCGCGAGCCTGTCCCGGGCGGTGCGACGCGGCAGGATTCGGTCCGCGCGGGACTGACCGCCTTGGAGGCGCTGGCGCCGGCGATTGTGCTGGTCCACGATGCCGCCCGCCCATTTGCCAGTGCAGGCCTGATCGGACGCACAATCGAGACCGCGCGCAGAACCGGGGCGGCCATTCCCGGAGTAGCCGTAGCCGATACAGTCAAAGGCGTGGACAGGGATGATCGTGTCACCGAGACGCTCGACCGCTCGCGCCTGCGGCTGATTCAGACGCCGCAAGGCTTTGCCTTCGCCTCCCTGTTCGCGGCGCATCGCCGCGCTGCTGCCGAGGGACGCACCGATTTCACCGACGATGCGGCGCTCGCGGAATGGGCGGGCATGCGCGTCACCGTCTTCGCGGGAGAGCCCGGAAATATCAAAATGACCAATCCTGAGGACTTCGCGCGCGCCGAAGGCATGCAGGCCGCGCAGCTCGGTGACGTGCGCGTCGGCAGCGGCATCGACGTGCATGCTTTCGGCCCTGGCGATCACGTCATGATCGGCGGCGTACGTATCGGGCACACGAAAGCCCTCACCGGGCATTCGGATGCCGATGTCGGCTTGCATGCGCTGGTCGACGCGATCCTCGGCGCGCTGGCGGATGGAGATATAGGCTCCCATTTTCCGCCCAGCGATCCGCAATGGAAGGGCGCATCGTCCGACCGTTTCTTCACCTACGCGCTCAATCGCCTGAAGCAGCGCGGCGGTGTGGTCGCCCATCTCGATCTGAACGTTGTTTGCGAAGCGCCCAAAATTGGGCCTCACCGTGATGCCATCCGCGAGAACATTGCACGGCTCGCCGGAATTGATGCAACACGGGTAGCGATCAAGGCGACCACCAGCGAAAAGCTCGGCTTTACCGGCCGCAGCGAGGGCATCGTCGCCTACGCCACCGCGACGATCCGATTGCCGTGGACATGAAGCGATGTTCGACGACGAAATAACGGAAGCCGTCAAGGCGTTTCTCGACGTGTGCCGGAAGAAGAAACTTACGGCGGCCACGGCCGAATCCTGTACCGGCGGGCTTGTTTCGGCGGCCATCAGCGAGATTTCCGGCGCCTCGCTTGTGCTCGACCGCGCTTTCGTCACCTACTCGAACGAAGCCAAAGAGCAAATGCTTGGGGTCGAGCCTGCAACAATCGACATCTATGGCGCGGTCAGCCGCGAATGCGCCGAGGAGATGGCAAAAGGCGCGCTCGCGCATGCACAGGTCGATCTCGCCGTCTCGATCACCGGAATTGCCGGTCCGACCGGCGCGGTGGCAGGCAAGCCGATCGGGCTCGTCTTCTTCTGCGCGGCTTCGCGCAGCGGGCGGCTAATCGCGCACGATCGCAAGTTCGGCGCAATCGGGCGCTCGAACGTACGTCGCGACTCGGTATTGCAGGCGGTCGCCATGCTGCGCGAGCTTGCTGAAACGGAAGAACCACAGCCGCCGAGTGGCCAAAGCTAACCGCTCACGTGCAAGTCGTGGGCGCCAAACCGCCTGCATCGGCGTGACGGTCACATCACGGCCAGCTTTCAGTCCATGTTGAGGCCACCCGCCCGGGCCCTGAGGTCAAAAGCGCCGGGCGCGATGGGTTGAAGT
>Ga0207819_1000213_pt1 | contig 11599 bp, 10 predicted proteins | sample LuqExpMetageno42_FD_187800 | JGI IMG/M metagenome (GOLD analysis project Ga0207819, IMG submission 187800) | Tropical forest soil microbial communities from Luquillo Experimental Forest, Puerto Rico - Sample 42 (SPAdes) | ecosystem: Environmental > Terrestrial > Soil > Tropical forest ...
CTACAGGTGATGGGGAACGCGACCGCAACGCCCTGAATCGTGTGGCACGCACGGTCGCATAACCACGACGTGCCAATAGGGGCGAGGATGCAGTCGAAGAACCGCCGCGCCGGTCATCATCCGGCGCGGGGAAGCGCCACTGAGCGCAAGTGAGGCGAAGTCCCGGGGGTAACTTTCTCAGGAGGTCACGATGTCGAATAGAGTGTTTGCATCTACTGAAGAGCGAATTGAACTGAAAGTACTCTCGCGCCGACAGGCTTTTTCTTTTCTCGGACTGACAGCCGCACTGAGCATCGTTGGACCGGGTGCGGTGCTGACCGCACCGGAGGCAAACGCTCAGACGCCCGGGATGGAACGGCGTGAAGATCGGCGCGAAGAGCGCCAAGAACGCCGCGAAGATCGACGCGACGATCGGGTAGAGCGGCGTGAAGACCGGCAAACGGGTGGCACCGACCAACCCACCACGACCGGCACACCGTCAACCGACACACCGTCAACCAATAGCGACTCAAAATAGCCGCACGTGCGCGGTCCGGCGAGGCAAAGCCGCTCTCCTCTCGGAGGACGGGGCCGCCGTACTACTCGTTGGAGGTGAATATGAAATTCGTCATGGTTGCAGCGATTGCGGCCGGTTTGGCGATAGCGTCCACTGGGGCTGAGGCAAAGGGCTGCTTAAAAGGTGCAGCAGTCGGCGCCGCTGCCGGCCACGCAGCTGGGCATGGGGTAATAGGCGCTGCAGCAGGGTGTTACATCGGCCATCGTCAAGCGCACAAAGCCGCCAAACACCAGCAGGACTATCAACAGCAGACGACTGGCTCCGCGCCGAACAAGTAATCGCGAAGAACGAGGCGGTTCACGCGTAGCCGCCTTTTTCACCCGCAGCAGTTACCGCGCGCCGCGCGTAAGCGTGGGGCACGCAATTCATTGGTTTTGTCGCCGGAATAATTGCAAAGTTCATCTCGCCGGCAGCGCAACGACACGGAAGACTCGCGGGCTCACCCGCTCGGTAATAGCTTTGATCGTCCCACCCTTACCCGCAGCGTCGCGCCCTTCGAACAGGACGATGACCCGAGCGCCCGTCTCTTTGACCCACTCTTGTAGTTGGCAAAGCTCTACCTGCAGCTTGTGCAACTCCTTTTCATAAGCCTTCCGCTTCATCTTGCCGTTTGCACGAGCGCCTTTCGCGTGCATTTCGTCCGAGACCGAGCTTTCACCTTTTAATGTCATGACCTTTTTCCTTTTTGAGCACTCTCCGCATTTTGCTGTCTTCCGTTCCTCGACCGAGCGGGTTCGCCGCGCGGATCAGCCGCCCGCAAAGCGAATGAAACTGCCGGCAAAGCTTGTCGTGACCGGGAAGAGGAGAATTATGACTGACGCGCTGCGTTGCATCCACTAGCCAACAGAATTGCAGCTACACTTCCAACGCTTTTACGGTAGTCCATTCCCCAACTACGCTGTCGGCCGGTTGTCGCGCACTTGGCCGGAAGCACTCTCGTTCACCGTCGGCGCCGGCTTTGGTTTATCGGTCGGCTCGGAATGTTTTTCAGGCCGAGTTGACGGCCTAAGCTTTTCGCGAATTGCCTGAAACATCACGTAGAGGGGCGGTATCGCAAAAATTCCGATAAAGGAGGCGAGGATCATGCCGCCAAAAACTGGAGTGCCAACATCGCGGCGCGCGAGCTGCGACGCGCCGGACGCAACGACCAGCGGATAAAGGCCGAGGATAAAGGCAAACGAGGTCATCATCACTGGCCGGAAGCGCAACCGTGAGCCTTCTGTAGCGGCTTCCAACAGCGGAACTCCCTTCTCTCGCTGTTCTTTGGCAAACTCAACTATGAGAATTCCATTCTTGGCTGCCAGTCCGATCAGCACGATCATACCAATTTGCGCGTAGAGATTGAGTGTCAGTCCACCAAGAAGAATTCCGAGAAACGAACCCAAAATTCCGATGGACACTGACAATAGTACCGGCACCGGTATGGTCCAGCTTTCGTATAGCCCTACAAGGAACAAATAGGCAAACAAGAGAGCAAAACCGAGGATGATTGGAGCTTTACCCTCGGCGCGCTTTTCTTGGAACGCAGTATCAGTCCATTCCCCTGTGTAGCCTTGCGGCAGCGTCTTGGCGGCGACATTTTCCATCGCAGCCAAACTCTGGCCCGAGGATACGCCGGGTGCCGGGCCCCCTTGAACGGTGACGGCGCGCCGATTGTTGTATCGTATCAACGCTGCCGGGCCGATAACGACACGTGTTTCGACCAGGCTCCGCAGCGGGATCATTTTTCCTTCGTTGTTGCGCACATTGATTCGATAGATGTCATCGATTTTCGCTCGATCGGCCGCTTCTGCCTGCACCTGAACCTGCCAGGTGCGGCCGAACAGATTCATATTGTTGACGAAGTAACCGCCAAGCGACGCCTGCAGCGCCTGGAAGACGGAGTTCAGAGGCACGCCGATGATTTGCGCTTTGTCCCGATCAATATCGAGATAGATCGAGGGATTGGTCGCCGAGAATGTGCTGAACACGCGGGTAAGCTGCGGATTCTGGTTTGCCGCGACCGTTAGGCCACGCAATGCCTGCGCCATCGCTTTTGGATCGCCGCCGCGCAGATCTTCCAGCACGTAGGTAAAGCCCCCGCCGGTCCCAAGACCGATAATTGGCGGCGGAGCGAGCGGCTGTACAATAGCATTTTCGATCTGGCGAAATTTTTGGCCAACCCGGCCAATAAGCGCCTCGACGCTGTGATCGCGCCCCTGCCGCTCCTCAAAAGGCTTGAGCGTCACGACCATAAAGGCCGCATTGGACTGTGAATAGTTGTCAATGTAATTCAAACCGACAACAGACGTAATATCTTCAACCTCTTTCTCATCCCGCAAAATTGATTCGGCTCGCTGGACGACGTCAGTCGTTCGCGCCACGGAAGAGCCGCCGGGCAGTTGCGTGACGACAAACAGCGCGCCTTGATCGTCCTCCGGAAGGAATCCGGTCGACGTCACTTTTCCAACTCCAACGATTCCGGCCATCGCGATGGCGACCATCACAATGCCTATCACTGAGAATTGCACGATGTGCCCTACGGTCGCGCCATATAAATCGCGAACGCGATCGATGCCACGCATCACATAGCCCATGATGCCGCGACGCGGGCCGTGATGCGGCCGCAGCAGGATGGCGCACAGTGCAGGCGATAGAGTCAGCGCGTTGATCGCCGAGAGGAGCATAGCGACGGCGATCGTCACCGCGAATTGCCGGAACAGTACGCCGGATATGCCGGGAATAAATGCGACGGGCACGAAAACTGACAACAAGACCAGCGTAATCGCGAGGATCGGCGCGGTTATTTCGCGCATTGCTTGCTTGGTGGCCTCGCCAGGTGTGAGCTCGGGATGTTCTTCCATCACGCGTTCGACGTTTTCCACCACCACGATGGCGTCATCGACTACGATGCCGATCGCTAACACGACGGCCAGCAACGATACTGTATTGCCCGAATAACCGACGGCCAGCAGCGCGGCGAACGCTCCAATCAGGCTGACCGGCACAGCAAAGGTCGGTATCAAAGTCGCGCGCACACTGCCGAGAAACAGAAAAACGACGATGACTACGAGAATGAACGCCTCGCCCAGCGTCTTTATCACCTCGTGAATCGTGTCCTTGACAAACTGCGTCGGGTCGTACGTGACCTTCCAGGCCAGGTCCTCGGGAAATCTTTTCTCCGCTTCGGCGATGCTATCTTTCACCGCTTGCAGCGTTTTGAGCGCGTTCGCTCCCGGTGACTGGTAGATGGCGATGGCCGCCGCAGGACCGCCGTTGAAACGTGTGGAGCGGTCAAGATTCGCAGCGCCTAACTCCACTCGCGCGACATCGCTAAGCCGAAGTACCGAGCCATCAGGATTGGTCCGGATCACGATGTTCTCGAAATCTTGGACCGTGTTGAGGCGACCCGTGGTCTGAAGGTTGAGCTGCAGCTGTTGGTCGTCGGAAATCGGGCGAGCGCCGATGCGGCCGACAGCAGCCTGGACGTTTTGTCCTTGGATGGCGTTGATGATATCGCCAGTAGTGAGTCCGAGCCCGGTCAGCCGATCAGTGCGCACCCAGGCTCGCATCGCATAGTCCTGCGGCCCCCACAATGTCGCGTCACCAACTCCAGGTGTGCTCTTGATCTGGTCGAGCAGATTGATAGTGACGTAGTTGGATAGGAATAGCGGGTCATGCGTACGCTTCGGCGAATAAACAGCGATGACGCCGAGCAAGGCAGATGATTTTTTCTTGACGGTGATGCCCTGGCGTTGCACCTCCGTCGGCAGGTTGGCCAGCGCCACCTGGACGCGATTATTGACGTTAACAGTGTTGATATCTGGATCGGTTCCCAGTTCGAACGAAGCGGTGAGTGCGTAACTGCCGTCATCACCGCTCGTGCTTTTCATGTAAATCATCTTGTCGACGCCGACGACTTGCGCCTCAATGACTTGAGCGACGGTCGCTTCAACGACAGAAGAATTGGCGCCGGGGTAAGTCGTGGTCACCGACACTTGTGGCGGCACAATATCCGGATATTGCGCAAGCGGCAGAGCATAGAGTGCCAATAGACCGGCGATCGTCGTGACGATGGCGATGACGATCGCAAGCCGCGGACGATCGACGAAAATGGCTGACAACATGGGTCAACCGCTCTTTAGGTTTGCCGGCATTGGAGCGGCCTGGACCGGCTGCCCTGGGCGAACGCTCTGGATCCCTTCCACAATGACCTGCTCACCGCCCTTAAGGCCGTCGTTGACGATCACATCAGGTCCAATTTCGCCGCCAGGCTTGATGCGCCTGATGGCCGCTTTCCCGTCCTCGACTACGAATACATAAGTGCCTTCCTGGTCGGCGATGAGCGCGGCCTGCGGGATCGTAACTCTCTCCTGCGGGTGTTCAGCCTCGACAACGACAGTGACCAGTTGACCGTCGACCAACTTGCCGTTCGGATTCGGCATGGTAGCGCGCACGAGGACCGTATCAGTCGAGCGGTCCACGGACACGTCGACAAAGTTGATCGTTCCTACTTGATCATACGTTGTGGCATCGGCGAACTGGATTTTTATTTTGAGATCCTTGGGGTTGGCACGCAACGTCAAAAATTCACGCTGGCTCACCGGGAAGCTCACATACATCGGATCTTGACTGACGATGAGTGTGAGGTTGCCGCTGTCAGGGCCGACGACGTTTCCTGCTGTTACATTGGTTTTACTGATTTTCCCGGCAATGGGCGATACGATATCGGTGTAACCCAAATTGATGTTTGCATTATCCAGCCTTGCTTGGTCGGACATTATGTCGCCTGCAGCTCGCTGGTCTTCAGCAAGGGCCTGGTCGCGCGCTACCGCCGTGCCGGCACTCTTCGCGAGCAGCTCTTCGGCGCGTTGCAGCTGAATTGCCGTCAAAGCCTTTGCGGCCTTGCTCCGCTCCACAGCACCCTTGGCCTGTTCTACGGCTGCTTGGTATTGGCCCTTCTCGATCTGATATAAATGATCGTCTTTCTTGACGGCGTCTCCCTCCTTGAAGAGAACTGCTTCAAGATAACCTTTTACTCTGGCCTGAATCTCAACGCGATTAGTGGCGTTTACCCGCCCAACGAAATCGCGAGTCTGCGTGACTTGCTGCCGCTGCGCATAGACTGTGCCGACTGGCGCTGCTTTCTCTTGAGCGTCAGCGGAAAGAGCACACAACCACAGCAGCACCGGAGCTATGCAGATACCGGCACGCAGCCACAAAAACCCGTCAGGAGTGCCGCTACTCAACAGCGAAACGTACTTCCCCGATCGCATTGAAATCCTCTCCACTGAAACTCGTATCGCGCCGATCCGGCGCACCAACGGTGAAGAGCTTTGGTCACATTCGTGGGTGGCGGCTCTACTTCTCAGCGCCAAGCGCATTCTTCGCGGCATCCATGACCGGCATTTCATGATTCTTTCGGCAGTAGCGCTCTAAAGCACGCACATTCTTTTGCATGGACCCAACCTCAATTACCGTATTGCCACGCTTGCCATTGTAGTAACCGCTCAACCAATTTGCGACGGATCGTGTGCTGGCGCCGAAATGTCCAAGCAAAAATTGTCGGCAAGTAATTTTTTCGACATCGATTGTTGTCTGCGCGTGAACGGCGGAAGCTACAAGAAATAGTGGCAGAAAAATTGAGAGAATGAATGTGGCTCTCATGAGATTCTCCATGCAATTGTTTTTAGTTGCATCAGTAATCCCCATCGGATGATAACTCAAACGGGCGTTCGATTTTGTTGATATAAGTCAACGGCAGGGCAAGCCTTTACGATTGGATTCCAGGCGAAATGGGATCGAACTGGTGTTATCGAGGAAAGAAGCGCTCTCGCAACTCCGCCGGGACATGCTTGGGGGGGACATACAGAGGTTCAGAACGGTTGCACGCGCCGCAGACGGCACGAGCGCGTACGTGCCGATGAATCCGGCCGCCAGTTCTCAGCATTCCGAAGTTCTTGGCGTGACATTCCTATTCGATCGTAGCACGAGATAATCGATCGACGCCGGTTTTGGGCCATTTCAACCTAGGTCAGGCCCCGCCCCGGGCGCACCTTCGCTGGACGATCGAATGTGGAGATTAGATGGCGAATTGGCGTCCGACTTCGACGACCATATCCCTCGGTAGTTGGAAATACTCGATCGCCTCGCTCGAGTTGCGCAGCAGGAACGAGAAGATGCTTTCGACCACGCGTGGCAACCCTTTCCGATCCTCGCGTGGGACCACCGTCTCGCGTCCAATGAAATAGGTCACGTTGGCGGGATCCACCGGGTAGCCTCTGTTCTGGGCACGCTGGAGCAAGGCCGGGAGGTCCGGCTGCTCCATGAAGCCATAATGGGCGTGGACACGCCAAACCTTCGGGGCGATCTCGTGCACTTCCGTACGGTCCTGCTCTCGAACGTAAGGGACCATGGCGGTGACGACGTTGACGATCACGATCGAGCCGTGCAGCGATCGGATGCGTCTGAGATGCCAGACCACGATGGGCGGGACGTCGCGCGAGAGGCGCGCCACGAACACCGCGGTGCCGGGTACGCGGGCGATGCCGCCGCTTTCGATCTGCGCCGCGATATCGCCGATCGGAATTTGCATTTCGTCCACTTGTTTCTGGACGGCTGCGGTGCCTGCCTGCCAGATCAGCATCACGCCGCAGATCGAAGCACCAAGCAGCAGTGGCACCCAGCCGCCTTCGGCGATCTTCAGCATATTGGCCGTCAGGAATCCTCCGTCCACCAGAGCAAAGCCGATCCCCATGGCGACCACCGCGGGCACCGGCCAATGCCAAATCTCGCGCATGGCGATCGACAAAAGAATGGTGGTCGCCAGCATCGTCGCGGACACGGCGATCCCGTAAGCAGCGGCGAGATTGCTGGAGCTTCCGAAGATGATCGCAAGCGCGAGCGTCACGATCATGAGCTGCCAGTTCACCGCCGGCAGATAGATCTGGCCATGCCCTGCGGCCGAGGTCTGCACGATTTGCAGTCGTGGCAACACACCTAGCTGGATCGCTTGACGGGTCATCGAGAAGGCGCCGGTGATGACGGCCTGGCTGGCGATGACGGTGGCTATCGTCGCGAGGATGACGAGCGGCAGCAGCAGCGGTGCGGGGCAGAGGTGATAGAAGATATTGCCTTCGGTCGGCGCGCCCGCCAGCACGTAGCCTGCCTGTCCCGCATAGTTGAGGAGCAGTGCGGGGAAAACCAGGCCGGACCAGGCGAGCCGGATGGGCATCCGGCCGAAATGACCGAGGTCAGCGTAAAGCGCCTCCGCCCCGGTGACGCACAGGAAAACGCCGCCGATGACGAGCAGAGTGGTGATCCCGCCGCCCGAAAACAGGTAACGCAAGCCCACAACCGGATTGAGAGCCCACAAGACGGAGGGATGCTGCAATATCCCCCACAGCCCGAGCAGCGAGATCGTCGCGAACCAGACCAACATGATCGGCCCCAGCAGCCGGCCGATGCGCTCAGTGCCGTGGTATTGCGCCGAAAACAGCGCGACCAGGACGACGACGGTGATCGGCAGCACGTATCGTCCCAGGTGAGGCGCTACGATATCCAGACCCTCGACTGCCGACATGACCGATATGGCCGGTGTGATCGCGGCATCGCCATACACGAGCGCCGCCCCGAACAAACCGACGAATATCAGGAGAGGATGCCGCCCCGAGGCTTTCCTGCGCAGAAGCGCCATCAATGCGAGGATGCCGCCTTCGCCATTGTTGTCCACGCGCAACGCGATGGTGACGTATTTCAGCGACGTGACGATGATCAGCGTCCACAGGATCAACGATAATGAGCCCAGAATGGCCGCCGGCTCCGAGCGTCCCGTCACGGCGATCACCGTCTTGAACGTGTACAGGGGGCTGGTGCCGATATCACCAAACACGACGCCGAGAGCCGCCAGGCTCAATGCCGCTACGCTCGAGTGGGTATCTGTGGAGTGAGGGACCTCAATCGTATGGCCAGACATGGTTGCCGCCCGCTCTTCTGATCCTCATGCCAAATCTCACGCCGTAACGAGCGCCTTATGGCGCTCGTTACGTGGCCGTTGCGTCCCACACAGAGCCTGTGTGGCTTAAAAACTTCACGCCTACGCGCGAGCTACTTCGTTCCTGTGGTGGTCGGCGGTGTGCTGGGAGGGGTCGAAGGTGCATTGCCGGCTGTGCGCCGGTCTTCGTGCCGTTCCATTCCGGGTGTCTGGGCATTCGCGTCGGACACGGTCAGCACCGTAGCCGGCAACGCGACGCTTAACGCGGCTGTTATTCCGAGAAGGGAGAACGCCTGTCGGCGAGAGAGAGCTTCGAGTTCGAGCGTATTATTCGTTTTAGCAGGAGCTCTATTCGACATCGTAACCTCCTGAGAAAGTTACCCCCCAGGAACTGGATGAGAAGATTCACATCACGCGAACCATTGCACTGATCTCCGTCAAACGGGGGGCCGCCAACGAGGACTGCATTTCGTCCAAGTCATCTAAGGCCACGCGCGTCTCGCGCGCCGGATACATGTCAAGCGAGATTACACGAGCAAGTATTCGCCCGACCGATTCCTCAGCCTGAGAAATCACCGTACGATCGATCTACGGCACGATGTGTTTCACCGCCACACGGCGCAAGCTCCTCCGTTCCACCGTACACAACGACGCGCCTGGCGCACCGTAGTTCTGGCGACGCAGACGCCATTGACCCGAACTCTACCCGCTCCACAGGCGTAAGCGACATGGGTCGTCAGACCTTCCGCTGGAGTTATCGGCGCAGCCATCATTGCCTGCGCAGAAGTTGCGATAGCCAATGCAAATACTGCAACGGAAACCAATTTGATCATTTTAACGTCCTCCGATGTGGAATTGTTCAGCCAATTTAAATAGCAACGAGAAAGAAAATAAGCTGCCCTTTTGGGCAACGTCTGGCGCCGGCCGTCCTCCAGAATCTTGAAAGTGCGCACAGTTCCACTAAGGACTTTATAGAAGTACTCAGCCGGCTGGTCAGCGCCGTAAATTTCACTACCGGGGCGGAACGATACGACTGCGCCCGGAGGCTATTAGGGCGTGAGGACGAAGCCTCGCGATCTAGAAATGTCGACCCAAATGATGCTGTGGGACGTCGGAGAAAATTCTTGAGCTCAAACGGCCAAGACCGACGTCCACTAACAGCTGCTTTTCAGACGCTCGCCTAAAAACCTCACACATTCGCTAGACTGTGACTTTATCCGCTAGCCGAAAAAAATTCCGCCGCCAAAAACGGGTGCTCTGAGAAAACACCAGACAATAGCTTGCAGCACGACAAAACGTGACATTTGTAAGCTGCGCGATGAAGCAGGCCAAGACGCTCAAAAACGAAGAACTAAAGCTCGTCTTAGCCTACATCGCAGTCCGCCGACACGCAGCCCGCAATAGGGCAATCATCCTCGCCAGCTTCCTCTCAGGAATGCGAGCGCATGAGCTTGCATCGCTGAGGATTCGTGATGTTATCGATGAGGATGGGCGCATTCGCAACGAGATCGTGCTGACAGCAGCCGAGACCAAGGGCAGACGTGCGCGACGTGTGTTCCTCAATGCGAAGCTGAAGCGCGAGCTGGCTGCCTATGTGAAGGGCGATTGCGCGAACAAGCCGCCGAGCAGTCCTCTGTTCGTCTCGCAGAAGAACAGGGCATTCAGCCCGAACACGATGTGCCAGCTGTTCCTCAACATCTACAGCGGATGTGGCATCAAGGGCGCTAGCTCGCATAGTGGACGGCGCACGTTCATCACTAATCTCGCGAGCAAGTCCGTCTCAGTCAGAGTGCTAGCTGAGCTTGCTGGACACAGCTCAATCGCAACAACACAGCGCTACATCGAGGTCAATGACGAGCAGCTGAGGAAAGCAGTCGAGCTGCTGTGAGCTATTCCAAATGGAAGCGCTCGAACGCTTGGTGAGGCCGTCGCAATCTTGCACTGTGTTTGGGCGGCGAATCGCATCCCAGTTCTAGGCACTCCCTAGGCGCCGTCGATAAGAGCGGGCGTAACGTGTTGACGCTGTTGGGCGATTTCGCTGCCCGAAGCAGTAAGGGCATCTTCGGCCTCGGACGTCTAGGAAGTCGGCGGGTCGCTGCGCGGCGCCGGCGAAACCACCAGTTCGCTGCTACAAGCCGTGCACCGCGCGCTCGCCCCGACGATCTCGCACGCGGTATCTCCCGATACGATGCCGCGCCCTCGGGCCGTCAGATTACCGAGCCTGCATGCTGCCGTGCGACGCGAGCCACTGCCCGTAGCTCTGGAATTTGATGCCGAGCTTCTCGTAGTGAACCCGCAGATAACCGTCGTTGCCGCGTTCGACCGCATCCGGCCAGATCTGCTGCACTTCCTGAGCAATCACGCCGACATACGGCTTCGTGCTTCCGTTGTAGGTGAAGCGGTACACGTTTAGCCCATTCCTGAGGTGCGAGAGCAGAACGATATCGTGCTTGAGCATGATATCCGAGCGCCGTCCGCGGCCGCCGCCACCGACGCGTCCGCCACCACCGCGCGCGCCACCGCCCAGACGCATACCGCCACCGCCGGCACGAAAACCGCCGCCTCCACCCATGCCGACAGCGCCTGCGCGCGCGCGCATTCCGGCGCTGCGAGAGTATCCGCCGAGTCCACCGGTGCCGCCACGTCCGCGCATATGCGTCGCCGCTTGACGCCCGCGTGAGGTATTCGCGGTTCGCGCCGCCGTGCGGTTTCGGGCTGTGGCATTCTTTCCGCCACCCGCGCGCTGCGAAACTTTCGATTTCGCAGCGCCTTTGTTTGACGCGGCTTTGTTCTTGGCTCCGCCCTGCGAGACACGCGATCCTTGCGTGGCCCGGTTTTTTGCAGCAGCCCTGTTCGTCGCGTTGTTGCGGTTCGCCACATTGTTTCGGGAGCCCGCCCTGTTGTTCGGGTTGATCACTTGCCGGCCGTTTGTGCCCCGGAAATCCCGCTGCACCCGCTGCCCGCCACGATTGCCCAGCGCCTGCCGGTGGTCGACGCGCGGCCGCCACGGATTGCCGGCGATCGGATTCGATGGACGCAGCCCGCTGCCGGGACGGTTGATGATGATGTTG
>Ga0207819_1000214_pt1 | contig 11595 bp, 9 predicted proteins | sample LuqExpMetageno42_FD_187800 | JGI IMG/M metagenome (GOLD analysis project Ga0207819, IMG submission 187800) | Tropical forest soil microbial communities from Luquillo Experimental Forest, Puerto Rico - Sample 42 (SPAdes) | ecosystem: Environmental > Terrestrial > Soil > Tropical forest ...
TGAACGCCGCCGTGCATGCCAATAACGACCCGGCAATCGTCAAGCTCTCCGTCCTGGACTAATCTCCGCGGGCTGAGTCGCCGGGGAGATCCTCTTGCCGACCGCCCTTATCGCCATCGACCAGGGTACGACGTCAACTCGCGCGATCGCGTTCGATGCGAATCTGTGTCCGCTCGCCAGCGCGCAACAGGAGCTGCGCCAGATCTATCCCTCGCCCGGCTGGGTCGAGCATGACCCGGAAGAGATCTGGACGACGACGGTCAAGACGGTGCGCGAGGCGATCGCCAAGGCGGCGCTTGCCGCCAATGACATCGCCGGCCTCGGCATCACAAATCAGCGCGAGACCGCCGTTATGTGGGATCGCACGACTGGCAAGCCGATCTACAATGCCATCGTGTGGCAGGACCGCCGCACTGCTGATTTCTGCGACGCGCTGCGTCGCGCCGGCCACGAGCCGGAGATCATGACCAAGACCGGGTTGTTGCTTGATCCGTATTTCTCGGCGAGCAAGATCGCCTGGCTGCTTGATAATGTCGCGGGCGCGCGCGCTCTTGCAGACACGGGCCGGCTTGCCTTCGGCACCATTGACAGTTTTCTGCTGTGGCGGCTAACCGGCGGCAAGGTACACGCGACCGATGCCAGCAACGCTGCCCGCACTTTGCTGTTCGATATCGGGCGCGGCGAATGGGACGAAGAGCTGTGCCGTCTTTTCTCCCTGCCGCCTTCGCTGCTCCCGCAAGTGCGCGATTGCGCGGCGGATTTTGGCACCACCGTTGTGAATCTGTTCGGCGCTTCGGTCGGGGTGTTCGGCATGGCCGGCGATCAGCAGGCGGCGACGATCGGGCAGGGCTGCGTCAGGCCCGGCATGCTGAAGTCTACCTACGGCACCGGCTGCTTTGCTTTGCTGAACACCGGCGCGCACCGCGTCGTCTCGCGGAACCGGCTGCTCAGTACCATCGCCTATCAGCTCGACGGCAAGCGTACCTATGCGCTGGAAGGCGCGATCTTCATCGCCGGCGCCGCCGTGCAATGGTTGCGCGACGGGCTGAAGATCATCGCCAAAACGTCAGAGGCCGACGGGCTGGCGGCGCGCGCAGATCCGGCCGAGCAAGTCTATCTGGTGCCCGCCTTTGTCGGTCTGGGCGCGCCTTATTGGGATGCACAGGCGCGCGCCGCGGTGTTCGGCCTCACGCGCAATTCGGGTGTCGCCGAGCTTGCCCGCGCGGCGCTGGAGGCGGTCGGCTATCAGACCCGCGACCTGCTCGAGGCCATGCATGCCGACTGGCCGACGGCGGCAAACGGAACGACCGTGTTGCGAGTCGACGGCGGCATGACCGCTAGCGATGTCACCATGCAGTTCTTGGCCGATATTCTGGCGAGCCCAATTGACCGACCGGTAGTGATGGAAACCACCGGCTTGGGCGCCGCCTATCTGGCTGGGCGGACCGCCGGGATCTGCCCGGAATTGGATGGTTTCGCCGCGCAATGGCGCCTCGACCGCAGGTTTGAACCGCGCATGAACAAGACCTTGCGCGAGCAGAAATATGCCGGCTGGAAGGATGCGGTGCGGCGGACATTAACGGCCCGGTGAAGGTTCAACGCAGGCGAAAGTCCTCATCCAGCAATCAATATAGCACCGGTCGTGGACGAGAACCTGGCTTGTGCTCAGCTTGTTTTCCACCACCGGCCTGTAGCGATCGCGCATCGTGCGCTTGCCCAGAACATCCCCGACGCCGGGCATTCATCTTGCTCAGCACGTAGGGTGATCAGCGGCGCATTCTCGAATCGGAAAAGCTCGGTGTGAACGAGTGTGCAAGCCATTGTCGGCGAAGGCGTGGTTCGAGCGCTTGATCTCGATCCTGCTCAACGGGTGCCGTAACGTGCGGTCTGACGACTATTACGGTGCGGTGGGGCGCATGTTTAACGAAACCGAATCCTCCCAACACTGCCTCCGGCAGTTTAAACGCACCCCATTCATTTATTGAGGCTTTTGCATCTGGGCCGGAGCCGTGGATTGTTGCGCCGCCGGCATGGCTGTACCAGCCGGGGCGCCGGTAAGGTGATCGATCAGTGAGCGGGCGGCGTCGCGGGCGCTGCGGTCGCGCATGGCATCGAGCAGCGGTGCGGCGGCGCCGGAGCGGCGAATGAGCGCTTCCGGGTCGGGTAGCACAATCGGGTCATCCCACGACCCCTGCACGATGAACGGCAGCTCAAAAGGAGCCGTCTCGGGCCTTGCGGCGGAGACCAAGGCGGCGGTGCCCTTGAGATCGAGCTCGCGGCTCGGCACCGAGGCGGACCCCGCGAGCGCTAGCCGCACAGCCGAGCCTTCGATCTTCACGTCGTCGACCGTGACGGTGCCCTGCATGATCTTCAGCGCCACCGCGATCTTTTCGAACGGCGTACGTCCGCTGCGGAATTCGCTCCCGCCGGACAACGGCCGCCGCTCCAGGCGGCGCAGCAGCTGCTCAGCATTGAGACCAGTTATCGCGCCGTTTTGCCCAGTGAGACTGGCATTGCCGTTCAGAGTGCGCGTAACGGCAAGCACGCTGTCGCCGCTGCCTTCGACTGCGAACACGATGTTGCCCTTGCCCTCCAGCCGGTGCAGCCCGAAAAGCTGACTCAGGCAGCTTTCCAGGTCCACGTCGGCGAACTGCATCTGCGATTTCAGGTCTACACCAGCATCGGAGTTGGCAAGCATGAGCGAGCCCTTAATCAAGCCGTCATACGCCTGGGCCTCGCCAACGGTGATCGTCAGATGTCCATTGCGCAAATTAGCGCCGATGGCGGTACGCCCGAGCTTGGCGTTCGCCATCGCCACTTTTCCCGCCGATAGCCGCAAGTCAACGTCGAGGCCAGAGAGGCCATCCAGCGTAATGCGCGCGTTATCCCATTCGTGCTGATCGACAGTGAGCAGGCGGATGGCCGAGACATAAGGCGTCAGATCGAGCGTGTCGGAGGCGAGCGTGCCTTGCACAGTTTTCCGCCCCTCGGTGGCGAAGGTGAGCACGCCCTCCGCGGTATTGCCGTCGAGTTCGACGTTGACGTTCGACAGGGCGACGGTATCGCCGGTCACGTTGCTCTGTGCCTTGATCGAGAAATGGCCGAAGCCGCCGCCAGGCACTGGCGGCTGCCCGATCCAGATTAGGGTATTTCGCAGCGAGGCTGCATCGGCCGCGATCGTGCCTTCAACCTTGAGCGTCGGCTTGACGCTGATCGCGCCCTCGAAGACGGTGTTGATCGGCTGGCTGGTGATGCGCAGCTTCATGCCGGAACGGTCGCCGGCGAGCGCGGCGGGAAAATCGCTCAACATTAGATTCATATTCAGCGGCTCGCCGTGCCAGACCAAGCGGCCGGTGGCGCCGAAGCTCTTGGAGATCGACGGCCAGGCCAGCGACAATTCCACGTCGCTCAACTTCTCGTTGACCTCGCGCGCCGCGCGGTGCACGACCACGGTGCCGTTGTTGATGCGCATCTCGGAGAACGCCGCGGTCCGCGGCGCGTCGTTACTTTGGCTGCGCGCCAGTGAATCGATCAAGCCGGACCAGTTGGAGCTTCCGTCCGCCGCCACATCGACCGCGATGCTCGGCCGCTCCAGCGTGACGTCGGCGATTTCGACCCGGCCGAGTAGTAGTGGGAAGAAGCGCAGCCGCGCAGTTAGCCGCTCGGCGATGAGCGCCGGGTGCTTGGCATCGCCTAAGGCGACATCTGCGAAGCTGACGCTGCCGGAGGGAAACAGCGAGACGGTGGCGTTGCCGCCAAGTGTCGGATTGAGTCCGGTGACCGCACGGATTTCGCCGATAACCTGCCGTTGCACGGCGTCGGCTGAGATCAGGCAACCCGCCGCGGCGAACAGGCCGGCGCCGACCGCGAGCGCGGCCAGCAGAGCTAAGCCCAGGCGTCTGAAGCCAATGGCGGCCGTCAAGGAAGGGGTTTCCGGTTGTTTTGGCGTCGATTTACAGCGGATGATACCATCGGTGACGCGGCCACCAAGCGTGTGCGCGCGCTCTGTGTCCCTTTCATGGCCGAAAAGTTAGGATTACCGCTCCGGCGTTGCATCGGCGATTTCGGCAATAAGCTTCTTGACGATGGCCTGGCCGAACGAATTGAAGTCCCTTGCCTCCAGCACGAATGCGCCCGGGCCGCCCACGACGTGCTCGCGGTAATAATTAGCAAGGCCGCCCGGCGGATTGGTGTGCTCTGGATTCCAGGGCAAAGGCCGCTCGCTCAGGATCGCCAGCCCGTTGATGGTCAGGCCAAGCGCCAGTGCCTCGTCGCGCGCATGGTCGACCTCGCGGCCGGCATTGTTGGTGCCATCGCCGGAGACGTCGATGGCACGGCGCTCAGCGGTAAACGGGGCGTGGGCGAATTGCGCGACGGCGAAATCGATGCCACCGCTGATCGAGGTGCGGTCTGCAAAGGAGCGCGGCGATTCTAGTAAACGGTCGCCGAATGATTGTGCCGCTTTCGCTCCGTCGATTAGCGTCCAGTCAATGACGACCTTCTGGTTACCGAAACCCGACCACTCCTCGAACAGCACGGCGATTCGGCCGTTGCGGCCCGAGCGGATGGCGTCGAGCACGTGTACATCGGCGACCGCGGCGGCATAGCCTTCGCGTTGCAGCTTGAATTTATCGCCGTCGACGCTGCGCGAGACATCGGCTGCGAACACCAGCAACAGGTCGACAGCTTCGGCCGCGCGAGCTGCGGGCCCGAGCGCAAACGCAAGAAGCAGGCAGACAAACAGGCGACGCATCTCAGCTCTCAAAACAGATGGATCTGCAAGCTTAGCCGATCTGACTTATTACGCCAGAACGCGCGTGGCCGGGAATGCGACCTCGACCAGGGTCCCATCCCTGACCTGGCTGGTGATACGGAAGCGCGCGTGGTTGGCCTCGGCCAGCGCCTTGGTGATCGGCAGCCCCAAACCGGTGCCGCTCGAGCCCCAGCGCGCAGAGGTGGCTAGCTGGCAGAACGGTTCGAGCGCAGTCTGCAGTTCCTTCTCGCTCATGCCGGCGCCGGTATCGCGCACCCGCAACAGCACTTCCCGATCGTCGGTCAAGGCGGTGGAGACAATCACCTGCCCGCCGGCGCCAGTGAACTTAATCGAGTTCGACAGCAAATTGAGCGCGATCTGCCGCACCGAACGCGCGTCGGCCAAGATCTGTGGCATGCTGGGTGGCAGCGAGGTACGAATGATCACCCGCTCCTGGTTGGCCTGCTGCTGCATGATGGCGACGCACTGCTGCACGAGGTCGTTGAGATTGACGGTCACGAACGTTAGCTCGAGTTTGCCGGCCTCGATTTTCGACAGGTCGAGCAGGTCGTTGAGCAAAGAGATCAGGTGGCCGCCGGAGCTGTGGATGTCCTTGAGGTACTGCCGGTAGCGCTCGTTGCCGATTGGCCCGAAGCGCTCATCCATCATCACTTCTGAGAAGCCGATGATCGCGTTGAGCGGCGTTCGAATCTCGTGGCTGATCTTGGCGAGGAATTCCGATTTACTGGTGGAGGCCTTCTCGGCCTGCTGTTTGGCGTTGATCAGCTCTTCCTCGCTGCGCTTCCAGGCCGTAAGGTCGCGCAGCACGGCGCAGAACTTCTCGCCGTCGGCGATCCGCCCCATGGTAAAGTAAAGCGGCACCAGACCGCCCCGCCGCACCAGGCCAATCGCTTCGCGGCCGGTATCGAGCATGGCCTTGCCGTCGCGCACTAGCCGAGCGAGATAATCCAGCACGCTGCGCCGGCTTTCCGGGGCGAACAGGTCGCCAAACGGCAGCTCGGTGATCTCGGAATGCTCGTAGCCGAACAGCGCCTCGGCGCTGCGGTTAGCCGACAGCACACGGCCGGCGCGATCGAGCACCAGCACGCCGTCGGTCGCGGTGTCGAGGATCGACTTGAGTTCCTCGTTCTCGGTCTCCAGCCTCCGCAGCGACTGGTCGGCGATGTTAGTGCGATCGTCGGTCACCGCGGCGTGTGTGCTGATTACCAGCACCAGCGCGCTCTCGTTGTTCCACGCCACGCTGAACAGGCGGCCTTCGACCGGCTTCTGCCTTTCGTTGACGGTGGCAATGGTGAGTGTCTTGCCGCCGTTGGCGGCGCCGAGAGGCTGGCTCGTGGTCTCGATAAACAGGCTGTCGAGCCCGCCGGCTTCAGTCAGCGCATCGAGCGTCGGATAGCCAGTCCAGTCGAGGAAAGCGCGGTTGGCGTAGATCAGGCTGTTGAGCCGGTAGACCAGGATGCCGATCGGCAAACGGTCGAGGATCGGCCGCTCTTCCCGCGTGTCGCGCGCGGTATCGCCGTTGCGGCCCGCGCGCGGCGGCGCGGCGGGCGCAGGAGGCGCAACCGGAACAACCGGGGTCGGAATTTCGGCACCGAAATCGTCAGCGTGCGGTAGTACGACCGACTCCCGACCGGAGGTTTTTTTCAACCGGTCGGTGAGCTCGCGGCCAAGTTCCTGGAAGGCGCTCCGCTCGCCCGGGCTGAGCGAAGGCGTGCTCTCGACCTGCGGTCGGAACGTCACAACATTGCTCGTGGGCGCATCCAGCGGCTGCGCGCGGCGCTGCTCCAGCGCCGCGATGCGCTGCACGTCACGGCAGATGCCAAAGCCGCGATAGCCGGCGAACTGGCGATCTCGATCGAGCACAGGCAGGCCCGACATCTCAATCGGCAGCGGCTCGTCCATGTCGTCGACCGGCCAATGCACCACGATGCCGCTCCAGGTGCCCCGCGCAGCGAGCGCGCTAGCGAACTGCCCCTGCTGATCGATCTTGAGGGCGGTGGCGATTTCCGCCCACGGACGGTCGAGCAGTGCGGCGACACGCGGTCCGAGCATTTTGGCGAGCTCTTCCATGCCGAACGTGAAACGTGTCGTAGCATCCATTTGCCAGATGAAGCGGAAAGGGAGGCGGCGCGCAGGCGTTTCCGCCGCAGTCGGACTTGGCGCAAGCGGCGGGGCTTGCGCCGTGGCGGCCCGCGCAATGTTGGCTGGCGCGGGATCGTTGAAGGCGACCAGCAGCGTGATCGTATTGCCGGCGCCGAGCCGCAATATGGTGGCGGGCCCAACCGCGATCTCGCCCTCGGCGCGGCCGTTGAGCGAAGCCTCGCGCGCCAGCGAGTCGGCACCGAGCGCGATGAGATCATGCTTGCCGCCGAAGCGTTCGAGCGCCGCCCGCGCCAACTCGATGGGTTCGCCGTCGGCGGTGTAGACAGCGGCCGGCTTTTCGAGATCCGCGAGAAGGCGTTGCGCACGGTCGGGCAGGCTCAGGTCCTTGCCGCCGCGTTCGGTTGAGACGACCAGCACTCCGGCGTTGTTGTCGGGGAAAGTGATGCGTGAGCAGAGGCAAATCAGCGCGCCACCGACGCTCGCGCCGAAGCCGCGGAGCCGCTCGAGCCGCGCTGCACCACCCTGCGGCAGCGTGCCGGCAAGCCGCGCGATCTGCGCGGCGGCTGCGTGAGTCGATTCAAATCTTTCCGTGGCTAGCGCGCCGGGTGACGGCGCGTCGAAGATCGCGGCGGCGACCGGATTGCACCAGAGGACACGCGCAGCGTCCGTGCTCCATAGCCAAACCGGCATCGGGCTCAAGGCATGCGCTGCGAGCCGCGGATCGCTGAGGCAGGTGAATTGGAACCCGGTTTCACTCATGGCTGCGCTTCACGGATTACGGCTAACGAAGCCTTAATAGGACCGCTTTGAACCCCCGTCCACGACGCCGGGAGCGCCATAAATGACCAAGCGGCGATAACCTTAATTAGTCAAGGTTCCAAGGCTGGCGATCTAATGGAAAAGCCATCGAGCAGGCCAATCAGGGATAACAGTTTCATCTCTCCCGCGCAGCAGACGACGATGACCACCGAGACCAAGACCGGCGTAAAAGAGGTGGGCGAGATGGCGCTCAATTTCACGCAGCGTAACATCGCTTCCTCGTTCGAATTCGCCGAGAAGGCGGTGCGTGTCGCTGTGATGAACCAGATCAGCTGCGCTGACCGCGGCCATGCTCGTCGGAAACCAACAGAACTGAACAGGGGCGGTACCTCCGAGCGCCGACCCCCGGCAGGGAATAGGCACCATTAATTTTGTGCAATGCAAAAGATTTTTATTGCATTGCACCAATTTAAGGACTATATTGCATTTACTAAGCCGTCGCGGTGCGTGTACTGAGTCCTGCGGCGGGACGCTAATGGGCGCGAGCCGCATACCGAGGGCGGGCGGCGCGCTGAAAGGTATTGGCCGCCCTCAAAGCCAAGGATGACACTATCATGGCCGAACCGACTACCGCGGCTAGCACGCCGAAACAGAAGCCGAAGCCGATCGTCACCACGCCCGCCTTCGAAACCCCCAAATTCGACATGCCGAAGTTCGAGATGCCCAAATTCGAGATTCCCAAGGTAGAATTCCCCGCCGCGTACCGCGAGTTTGCAGAGAAAGCGATCGCGCAGGCCAGGGAGAACTACGAAAAGATGAAGAGCGCTGCTGAGGAAGCCACCGAGACGCTGGAGGAGACCTATTCGACCGCCTCCAAGGGCTGCTCCGGCTACGGTCTTAAGCTGGTCGAGAACGCCCGCACCAACAGCAACGCGGCGTTCGACCTGCTCACCGCATTACTGAAAGCTAAGTCCTATTCGGAAGTGGTCGAGCTCGCCACCGCTTACGTGCGCGCGCAATTCGACGCCGTGACTAAGCAGGCCAAGGAATTGGCCGAGCACGCGCAGAAGGTTGCGACCGAGACCGCCGAGCCGATGAAGGAAAGCTTCAGCAACGTCTTTAGCAAGGCGGCGTAACGCTCCGCAAATTGAACAAACAAAGCCCGGGCCTCGCGCCCGGGTTTTTACTTTACGGTCGAAGCCGCTTGCCAAAACGCCCCCCTGAACCTAGGTTCCGGCGGCTCGTTGCTACGAGCTCGTGCAGGCGTAGCTCAGTTGGTTAGAGCGCTGGTCTGTGGAACCAGAGGTCGGTGGTTCAAGTCCACCCGCCTGTACCACCATCTCCGCAATTAATCTGGCTTCAGCAGTGAAATACCCAGCAGTGCGCGCCGGCGCAGCCAGGTGGTGGCGCGGTATTTCGGATCGTGCGTCACCGCCTGCATGCCGTCGAGCACTGCCAGCACGCGGCGTGGCCCGAGCATGTCGCCGAGCGCCAAAGGACCTTTCGGATAATTCAGCCCGAGCTCGACCGCAGTATCGATGTCGACGGGCGCCGCGATCCGCAGTTCGGCGATGCGACAGCCGACATTGACGATCATCGACAAGAGCCGCTGCACCACGAAGCCCGGACTGTCGTTGATCACGGTGACCGCAACTTGCGTCGCCGAGAGCGCTGCAACGGCAGCGCCCAAGGCTTCCGGCGTCGTGAGGGGTGTTTTCATCAGCGTGCGGCGACCTCTAAAATTGCCCAGCATGTCGACCGCGACCGTGCGCGCGGGATCGAGCTTGAGCCGCACGATCGCCGTGGTGGCATCCTCGCCGAGCGGCATCACAAAGCACACGGCGGCGTTCGGCTTACCGCCGACTTGCGTCTTAATGCCGGCGCCCTTGAGCGATTCGGCGAGCTCGCGGCCGCCATCCTCGTCGGCGATCCAGACCGACGCCGGCAATGGCTGCACCGCAACCTCCACTGTCGGCGGACTGGCAGCCGGCGGACCATCATAATTGTAGAAGCCCTGCTTGCTCTTGCGGCCGAGCAATCCGCCGGCGACCCGCACGCCTAATTGCGCCGAGGGCTGGTACATCGGCTCTTCGTAATAGCGCTCGTAAATGCTCTCCATCACCGCGTGGGTGACGTCGGCGCCGATTAAATCGAGCAGCTCGAACGGCCCCATGCGGAAACCGGCTGCCTCCTTCATCAAAAGATCGACCTCGCGCGGCGAAGCGATCCCTTGTGCGGCGATGCGCAGCGCCTCCGGACCGAAAGCGCGACCAGCGTGATTGACTACAAAACCAGGCGTGTCGGCCGCGACCACCGGATGCTTGCCGATATGGCGCACGAAGGCGGTAAGCGCATCGACCAGCCGCGGGTCGCTGCGCAGGCCGCCAATCACCTCGACCAGTTTCATCAGCGGCGGCGGATTGAAGAAATGCAGGCCGCCAACCCGCGCCGGGCTCGAGCAACCGGCGGCAATCTCGGTCACCGACAACGAAGAGGTGTTGGTGACGATCACAGCGTTCGGCGCGAGCCGCTTTTCCAATTCGCGGAACAGCTCGCGCTTGAGGGTGAGGTCTTCCACGATCGCCTCGATCACCAGACCCGCAGGCGTCACTTCGTCGAGCGAAGTGACCGGCCGAAGCTGCTGCATCACCTCTTGCTTCGTTTCGGTCATCATGCGGCCCTTGGCGACTTGGCCTTCTAGCGTCTTGTCGATTGATGTGAGCGCTTCGGCCGCCGCGCCTTGCCGCGTGTCGAACAAAAGTGCGGTCATCCCGGCCTGCGCGCAGACTTGCGCAATGCCGCGCCCCATGGTTCCAGCGCCGATCACCGCGACGACCAGATCGCTCCGCAGCAGATCCACGCCTATTTTCCTTCGAACTTCGGTTTGCGCTTCTCGAGGAAAGCGCGCATGCCTTCCTTTTGGTCGCGTGTGGCGAACAGCAATTGCAGCGCCTTGCGCTCAAGCATTAGCGCGGTCTCGAGCGGCGCGTTCAGGCCAGCATTGACGACCTCTTTGATCTGCATGACCGCGATCGGCGGCAATGCCGCGATCTCGCGCGCGATCTCCAGCGCGCGCGGCAATGCCTGGGTGCTCGGCGCCATCTCGCTGATTACGCCCATGGCGAGCGCCTCGCCTGCGTTGAATAGGCGGCCGGTCATCAGCAGCAGCATCGCGCGCTGGCGACCGACAAGCCGCGATAGTTTTTGTGTGCCGCCGCCACCCGCGAGTATGCCGAGCTTCACTTCCGGGAAACCGAGCCGTGCGCTCTCGCCGGCAACGATGATGTCGGCGCACAAGGCGAGCTCCATGCCGCCACCGAGCGCGAAGCCTTCGATGGCCGCTATGATCGGCTTCGGACAATTCATGATCGTGCGCCAGTATTGCTGCACGTTGCGCGCCATCACCTCAACTGGCCCGGCCTCGGCCATCTCGCCGATGTCGGCGCCCGCCGCGAAGGCCTTGTCGGATCCGGTGATGATCAGGCAGCGAATCTTAGGATCGGCGGCGCACTTGGTTACGTCCTCGGCCAGCCGCGTGCGCACTTCGATGTTGAGCGCGTTACGTACCTCCGGCCGGTTGAGCCGGAAAACGACAATGTCGTCCGATGGGTGTTCGGTCAGCAGGACTTCTGGCGCGGTCATAGCGGCTCACCAAATGGCGGGGGCACTTTTGTGCCCCCTCGCGTGCGCCGGAGTCAACGGAGGGAAATCGTAAGCGAAAACGCCGGCGATGATGTCGCCGGCGTGTCCGAAAGCATGGACGGATCAGCGGTACTGATAGCGTCCATTGTTGCCGATGTGGGCCGGCGGCCGATAATACGACTGCGAGGCGCGCGGCCATCCGAACAGGAAGTCGAAGAAGCTCGGGCCGCTGTAACCGCCCCCGCCGCCATACACGCCGACCGGCATGCGCACCGGTCTGGACGAAGGATCGGGCTTGCGCTCGATGCCGATGTCGG
>Ga0207819_1000222_pt1 | contig 11378 bp, 8 predicted proteins | sample LuqExpMetageno42_FD_187800 | JGI IMG/M metagenome (GOLD analysis project Ga0207819, IMG submission 187800) | Tropical forest soil microbial communities from Luquillo Experimental Forest, Puerto Rico - Sample 42 (SPAdes) | ecosystem: Environmental > Terrestrial > Soil > Tropical forest ...
CCGCGTCTATTGCTATGAAACTGGTCCACAATGGATTGGTGCGAAACACCGCGTCAAAATCCCTACGTGGTCGTGCGTCGCCAACCATTCCTCGACGTGCTTGGCCAGCGGCAGCGTGGACAACAAAATCTGCTACTTCGAGTGCTTCATCACCCTTCGGCATGAGCGCATGACGCGTTGGCACCCGTTGCCCGTCGATCACGACAACTGATTTACCGAAGTATCTTTCGAGCAGAGGGTCGCCACGCTCAGAAGCTTCGTGGATAAACGCAACTTCCACGGGCTGGGGATTGAAACGAGGAGTTAGCTCTTCCCATCGTTTCCGCAGCACGCCGGGCATAATCTCAATTGGCTTGGTGTCTGCCGGCAAGCTGGTAGCTTTTGTCATTGCAACGGCGAAGCGACCAAATGCTTGATTGCGGAAGAATGCGCCGAGTGCCGCCGCTTGCGCTGGGGTTGGATTTGGCAATTGGCTCGCGTGTAGCGGCTTGTCAGCGCCGCCGAAGTGACGGTCTTTCATTTCACGCCATGGCGTGCGCAGCACGGGATCGATAGCCGCGGCTAACAATCCGCACCCACCAAGCACGTACACTGGATGTTTTGGGTCGGCGAATTCTTCGTGGCCACTTTCATCGACAAAGAACATCAGACAATGCGGGTGCACCGTTAGGTTCGATCCGGCAATTGCCATTAGTCTTCTCTGCTGCCCACCGAGCGCGTCAGGTTCTGCGCGTAGCCCCATAATATATGCGCGATTTGTGCGAGGCGGGATATCTGCGCGCTTTGTGCGAGGCGGGTCTCTGCGGCCCCGGGCGCGGCCCCCGACGACTTTCCCAAGAAAAAGGGGTTAGGCTTTTTTGGCCTAACCCCTTGAATTTATTTGGCTCCCCGGGCCGGATTCGAACCAGCGACCAACCGGTTAACAGCCGGTTGCTCTACCACTGAGCTACCGGGGAACAAGGCCGGAGCCTCAAAGCAGGGCCGCCTATAACAAAGCCTCGCCGCTTTGCAAAGCCGGCAGCACTGGAACTGTGCCTATCGAGGAGGACGCCGGTATTGGTGGGGTATGGGAGAGGTGGAGGCCACGCCCGGAATTGAACCGGGGTACACGGTTTTGCAGACCGTTGCGTAACCACTCCGCCACGTGGCCATCCGGACGCTTTGATGCCCGTCAAAAGGGCTCGCCCAAGGCTCTCCTATAGAGGAGCGAGGCTGGCTCCACAATCCTTGTCGCGCCTTGCGTTTTTTGGAAGCCTGCCGCAGAACTGCCGCGTCATTCGGACCCAGCTCGAGACCAAGCAATGACCGATTTCGCCGCCGCGCGCACCCACATGGTGGACGGCCAGGTGCGCATCTCCGATGTCACGGATTTGCGAATTCTGTGGGCCTTGCAGACGATCGAGCGTGAGCGCTTTGTGCCAGCCGACAAACGCGATCTCGCTTATGTGGACTTCGACATGCCGGTTGCACAGGGCCGCTGCCTGATGAAGCCTCGGGTGCTGGCGAAGCTCTTGCAGGTCGCCGCTATCCAATCGACGGATCGGGTGCTCGATGTCGGCTGCGGATCAGGCTACTCGGCCGCAGTGCTGGCTCGCATCGCAGCGCAGGTTGTCGCGCTCGAAGAGAACCCGGAACTCGCCGCTCAGGCGAGAGCGGCGTGTGCCGGCGAGAGCAACGTCGAGGTGGTTACCGGACGACTTGCGGACGGCTACAGCGCGGCCGCGCCCTACGACGTCATCGTCCTAGAAGGTGCGACCGAGGTCGAGCCGGACTCGCTGCTGCGTCAGCTCAGCGACGGCGGCCGACTTGTCTGTATTCTTGGTGGCGATTTTTCTGCAAAGGCGATGCTGTACACCCGCAGCGGCACGGAAGTCGGTGGGCGGCCGGTATTCGATGCCGCCGCCGGTGTTCTGCCGGGTTTTGGCAAGCCGGCGGTGTTCGCATTCTGAACCGGATCTAAGCACCTCTTATCGTGACCAAAATGCCGCGCGGCGTCATTTTCGACAGCTTTGTCGGGGGCAGGGGTTTCAAGCGCAAACGCCTGAGATTATTGTTCCTCTCTGCTTCGGGGTGGGACAGGATTCTCAGGTCATTGGGATGCTGCGTCAGCGTTGGCTGAAATTTGCGCTCTTGGCAGCCGCCGCCCATGCGGCCGTGTCGTTCGCGGCGCGTGCCGACACGCTGGAAGGCTCGCTGGCTGATGCCTATCGGACCAATCCGACCCTTAACGCCCAGCGCGCCAGCGTGCGCGCGACCGACGAGAACGTGCCTCAGGCCTTGGCGGGATATCGCCCGCGCGTGGCGGTGACAGCGAGTGGGGGCCAACAGTCGTTGTCGACCACGAGCAAGCTCACGGCGAGCGAGCTCAATATTCCGGGAATCGGCGGCGTCGGCGGAGGTACGACCTATCCGTCGCTGAGCGGCTACAACTCGCCCTTCTCGACTGGGCTGACGATCACCCAGACTCTGTTCAACGGCTTCCAGACCGCGAACCGCACGCGGCAGGCCGAAGCGCAGGTGCTTGCCGCGCGGGCGGGCCTCGCCGTCTCGGAGCAGAACGTGCTGCTCAATGCCGTGATTGCGTACATGAACCTCCTGCGCGACGCGGCAATCGTTGAACTGCAGAAAAGCAACGTCGAGGTCCTGCAGGAGCAACTGCGGCAGACGCGCGACCGCTTCAACGTGGGGGAGGTCACCCGCACGGACGTGGCGCAGGCGGAATCGAGCCTCGCCGGCGGGCGCTCGCAGTTGCTGACAGCACAGGCGAACTACACCGCGTCTGTTGCCACCTATCGGCAGGTTATCGGCCATTCTCCTGGCCATCTCGCCCCGGCATCGCCGGTCGACCGGTTTTCGCCGAACACGCTCGAGAAGGCGATCGCGCTCGGCATCCAGAGCAATCCGGCCGTCGCGACGGGGGAATTCAACGTCGATGCTGCTCAGCTCAACGTCAAAATCCAGGAAGGCGCGCTGCTGCCGAATGCCGTTGTGCAGGGCAACGTGCAGAAGAACTACCTGGCGGTTGGCACGCTGCAGACAATGGAGAGCTTCAGCGCCTCGGTGCTCGGAACGCTGACGATCCCGATCTATCAAGGCGGTTCGGAATATTCGCTGATCCGGCAAGCGAAAGAAACGCTGGGGCAGCGTCGACTCGATTTGGCGACGGCGCGCGACCAGGTTCGCCAGTCCGTCGTCCAGGCGTGGGGCCAGCTTGATGCGGCCAAGGCCAATATCGAGGCCACGCAGGCGCAGGTACAGGCGGCCGAGATTGCCCTCAACGGCATTCGTGAAGAAGCCCGGGTTGGGCAGCGCACGACGTTCGATGTCTTGACCGCGCAGCAGACGTTGGTGAATGCGCGCGTTGCCGTGGTCACCGCGCAGCACGATCGCATTGTCGCGTCCTATACCCTGCTTGCGAATGTCGGCCGTCTCGATCCGGCGGTGCTCGGGCTGCCGGTGCAGGTGTACGAGCCGCAAGTTCATTACATGCAGGTGCGCGACGCTTGGGCCGGAACACGCAATCCCGACGGCCGCTGACGAGCGCACGCGACGCGTGTCCACAAGTTCGTTCCTGAAATCGCGACGCGCTCTCTGCCCTTGCCGCAGGGCTCTGTCGTATAAAGAGTTTCCGAAGGGCGATTCGCGGCTCCCGAACAAAGTCAGCAGCGCCCATGCGATCACGGTCCACTTGGGATCACGCGAATGAGTCAGACGGCGAAGGCGCAAGAGCCCTCAATGGAGGAAATTCTCGCCTCCATCCGGCGAATCATTGCCGACGACGACTCTGGCAAAAGCGCAGCGCGAGTGCCTGAACCGACTACGACAAAACCCGCGCCACCTGTCATGGCCGCGCCGCGTCCCGCGCCGACGCTAGCCGCTCCGCGCGTTCAGCCGCCGCCAGCGTCCAAACAGGACGAAGTGAATGCCGTTCTTGCGCAGGTCGAACCGGCGAAGCCGAAACCGCAACCGCTGAAACCTGCTCCGTCGCCGGCTGCGGAAGCGCTGGATCAGACGGAAGCGATGAAGACCCCGGGCTTCCGCACCATCGACGGCGCATCGGACGTAGCTTTTACTGGGCGGACACCCGATCCGGCGCAGCCCCGGCCTCTGCCGCCTGCGGCGACGGCGGCTGCGCACGCTGTGGAACGCGATCTGATCTCGACCGCAACGCGAGCCGCTGTCGATAACGCCTTTAATTCGCTGGCGAATACCGTGCTCGGCAACAATGCGCGGACGCTCGAGGACCTGGTCAAGGAAATGCTGCGGCCGCTGCTGAGATCATGGCTCGACGACAACCTGCCGGGGCTGGTCGAGCGCCTCGTGCGAGCCGAAATTGAGCGCGTTTCGCGCGGGCGCTAGATCGCCCGGCTGATTCGGCGCTTGATCTGCACCGAGAACCAGAGGCCGAGCGCGGCCAGCGCCGCCGCGGCGGCGAGGAACACCGGTGGCGCGCCGAAACGGTCGAACACGGCGCCCGAAATCGCGACGCCTGCTGTTTGGCCCAGATAGAGCGACGATGAGAACACCGCGACGGCGGTGCCGCGCGCCTCGGGCGTCATCTGCGTTGCCTGCGTTTGCAGCGTGTTATGCAGCATGTAGAAGCCAAGCCCGATGATGGTCGTCGCGACCGGCGCCATGTAAGCGTGCGGGCTGAACGTGAGCATCAGGTAGGCGGCGGCGAGTAGACATCCGCCGCACAGCGCAAGGGCGGACGGACCGAGCAGCGTCACCAATTGGCGCACCGAGAAGCTGTAGATCAGGCCGCCGATGGCGAACGTGCTGACGAAGATGCCGACGAGCGTGAAACTCACGCCGAAGCGCAGATGCAGATCGGCACCGACGTAAGTGAATGCGCCGAACATCGAGCCGAACTCGATGAAAGCCATCACGATCACGGTTCGCGCCCAGGCCGAGCCGAACACCGCTTTGTAGCCGGCAATGAACCCGGTCTTCGCCGCCTGCGCATTGCGCGCGCGTGTGATCGGGTTGCGCCACAGCTCGACGAACAGTCCGGACGTGGCGAGCGCGAGCAGGAAGGCAAGCAGAAAGAAAACCTTCCGCCAGCCAAAGAAGTCGCCGAGGATGCCGCCGGCAGCCTGACCGAACAATTGGCCGAGGATCTGGCCGGAGAGGAAGCCGCCGATCGCCTGTTGACGACGTTCGAAAGGCACGACGTCGCCGATGAAGGCCAGCGCGAGCGGAATTATCCAACCTGTTGCCAAGCCGCTACCGATCCGCGCCCCGACCAGGCTCGACAGTGTCGGTGCCAGCCCGCAGAGCGCGACCATCACGGTCGCAACGCTCGCGGCAAATGCCGCGCAGAGATACTTGCCGAACCGGTCCCCGATCGTGCCAGCGACGAGTTGCACGGAGCCATGCGCGAGCATGTAGAAGGTGACGATCACCGATGTCGCGCCGACGGTAACATTGAGGTCAGTCGCGATTTGCGGCAGCAGCGAATCCGTCACCCGCACCATCGCCTGCGCGGCGAAAGCCGCGATGGAGAGGAGCGCGATCGCGCTGGTTGCGTTGCCTTTCTGCGGATTGGACGCGGCTGCCAAACGTTGACTCTCGCTAGATGCCGGGGTTTCTAGCCCGCAGCGTGTTCAGAACAAAACGGCAATGATCGACAAAACCTACCAGCCTTCGGAGGTCGAAGGCCGCATCTACCGCATGTGGGAAAAGGCGGGAGCGTTTCGCGCTGGACGGCGCGAGCGCGCCGGCGCGGGAGCGTACTCTATCGTCATTCCGCCGCCGAATGTGACCGGCTCATTGCATATGGGCCATGCGCTCAACAACACGCTGCAGGACATCCTCTGTCGCTTCGAGCGCATGCGCGGTAAGGACGTGTTGTGGCAGCCTGGCACCGATCACGCCGGCATCGCGACGCAGATGGTGGTCGAGCGCCAGCTGATGGAGCGGCAGGAGCCCTCGCGCCGCGAGATGGGCCGCGAGAAATTCCTAGAACGCGTCTGGGCGTGGAAGGCCGAGAGCGGCGGCACCATCGTGAATCAGCTCAAACGGCTCGGCGCGTCGTGCGACTGGTCGCGCGAACGCTTCACCATGGACGAAGGCCTGTCCCGCGCGGTGCTCAAGGTGTTCGTCGAGCTCTATCGCGAAGGCCTCATCTATAAAGACAAGCGGCTGGTCAATTGGGATCCGAAGCTGCTGACCGCGATCTCCGATCTGGAGGTCCTGCCGGTCGAGACGAAAGGCCAGCTCTGGCATCTGCGCTATCCGATCGAAGGCAAGACCTTCGATCCGGAGGATCGCTCGACATTTATCGTGGTCGCGACGACGCGGCCAGAGACGATGCTCGGCGACACCGCGGTCGCGGTGCATCCAGAGGACGAGCGCTACGAGCATCTCATCGGCGCGCACGTGATCCTGCCTTTGGTCGGGCGGAAGATTCCGATCATCGGCGACGAATATTCAGATCCGGAAAAGGGCTCGGGCGCGGTGAAGATCACGCCGGCGCACGACTTCAACGATTTCGAGGTTGGCAAGCGGCATGGGCTGCCGATGGTCAATGTGCTGACCGTCGAGGCGAAGATCACCTTTGCGGATGAGGCCTTCGCGCGCGACGTATCGGCAGAATTTGCAAAGACGAAGAAACTTGAAGGCCTCGACCGCTTTGCCGCGCGCAAGGCGGTGCTGGCGCAGTTGGAAGAAAGGAACCTTGTCGAGGAGATCGAGTCGCATGGGCACGTCGTGCCCCACGGCGACCGCTCGAACGTGGTGATCGAGCCGTTCCTGACCGACCAGTGGTACGTAAACGCGAAGGAGTTGGCGAAGCCAGCGATCGCGGCCGTGCGCGAGGGCAAGACGACCTTCGTCCCGAAGAATTGGGAAAAGACGTATTTCGAATGGATGGAGAACATCCAGCCTTGGTGCATCTCGCGCCAGCTCTGGTGGGGCCATCAGATTCCGGCCTGGTACGGGCCGGACGGCAAAGTCTTCGTTGCGACGAGCGAAGCCGAGGCACAGTCGGAAGCCGACAAGCACTACGGCAAATCGACTGCGCTCAGGCGCGACGAGGATGTGCTCGATACGTGGTTCTCCTCCGCGCTGTGGCCGTTCTCGACGCTCGGCTGGCCGGACGAGACGAACGAGTTGAAGCGCTTCTATCCGACCTCGGCGCTCGTCACCGGCTTCGACATCATCTTTTTCTGGGTCGCGCGGATGATGATGATGGGCCTTCACTTCATGAAGGACATCCCGTTCCACGACGTCTACATCCACGCCCTTGTGCGCGACGAGCGCGGGCAGAAGATGTCGAAGTCGAAAGGTAATGTCATCGATCCGCTCGCGCTGATCGACGAATACGGCGCCGACGCGCTGCGTTTCACGCTTGCGGCGATGGCGGCGCAGGGGCGCGACATCAAGCTATCGACGCAGCGTGTCGAGGGCTATCGCAACTTCGCGACCAAGCTTTGGAACGCGGCGCGCTTCGCTGAAATGAATGCATGCGCGAACGTGCCGGGTTTCGATCCGCGCTCGGCGAAGGAGACGCTCAACCGCTGGATCGCGCATGAGACCGCCAAGGCCGCGGCCGAGGTGACCGACGCGATCCACGCCTATCGCTTCAACGATGCGGCAGGCGGGGTCTACCGCTTCGTCTGGAATATCTATTGCGACTGGTATCTCGAGCTTGCGAAGCCGCTGCTAACCGGACCGGACGGCGCGGCGAAGGACGAGACGCGCGCGATGGTCGCCTGGGCACGCGACGAGATCTTGAAGCTGCTGCAACCGTTCATGCCCTTCGTCACGGAGGAGCTGTGGGCGGTGACGGCATCAGGCGCGCGCAATGCGCCGCTCGCGATGAGCGAGTGGCCCGCGTTGCAAGGCCTCGCGGATGACAAAGCCGAAGCGGAAATCGGCTGGGTGATCGATCTCGTCACCGCGATTCGTTCGGTGCGCTCGGAGATGAACATCACCGCGCAGATTCCGCTGGTGCTCGCCGACGCGTCGTCGGAAAGCCAGGCAAGGGCGCAACGCTGGGCCGAATTCATCAAACGGCTTGCGCGCGTGTCCGAAATCTCGTTTGCCGCCAACCCGCCGCGGGGGGCCGTGCAACTGGTCGTACGCGGCGAAGTCGCAGCGCTACCGCTCAAGGGCGTGATCGACATCGGCGCCGAGCGTACGCGGCTGTCGAAAGAGATGGCGAAGGCCGACGCCGACATCGCCCGCTCCGATGCGAAGCTCAACAATCCGAAATTCGTCGAGCGCGCGGCGGAAGAAGTGGTCGAAGAGGAGCGCGAGAAGCGGGAAGAGGCGCTCGCGCGCAAGGCCAAGATTGCCGAGGCGCTGGAGCGGCTGAAAGGCGCGGAGTAGGGGTGGCGTCAAGCGCCCGCCGAAGGCGGGCCATCGCAAGTCGGCTATAGCCGAATTGCGCACATTCGCGCCTAAGCGTTCGCACCTCAGGATGACAGGAAAGATGGTGCTGAGACCTGCATCATGATCGATCCCAATAATCGCCCAGGCGGCGCGACGCTAGTGCTGACCGCCAAGTCGGCCGACAAAATCCAATTCTTCGACGCGGCTACTTTGTCGCATCTCGCCGACATCGGCATGCCCGGCTCGACGCACGAGTTGGTGCTGTCGCCGGACAGGCGGCATGTCTACGGCTCGGTCTATGGCGGCGGCATCTTCGGCAAGAACGTAAATCCCGACCGGCGCATTGCGGTCATCGATCTGGCGTCAAAGTCGCTGGTGCGCCTGATCGACGTCGGCGACAATCTCGCGCCGCACTCGGTGATGATGGATTCGCGCGGCGTGCTGTGGTCGACCGCCGAGCTGGGCGCGGCGGTGTTGGCGACCGATCCCGAGAGTGGCGAGGTGGAGCGCATCGACGCCGGCGGCGCGCCGCACTGGATCGCGATCAGCCATACGAACAGGAAGCTGTTCGCCTCGTTCAAGACCAAGGAGACGGTGGCGGTTCTGGACACCGATACGCATCGGGTCGCGGCGACCATTGCGATCCCGTACGGAGCAGAGGGCATCGCGGTCTCGCCCGACGGCGAAACGCTGTTCGTCTGCGCGCATCACAAAGGCGTGGTGCATGTGTTCGATACATTCAAGCATCAGTATCGCCGCACACTTGCCGTCGGCGGTGCGCCCGGCAGGGCGCGGCAGCTTCGCCGCGTGCGTGTCTCACCGGACGACAAATACGTCTGTGTCTCATCGCATGTCGACAACTTCGCTGCCGTGTACGACGCCGCCACGCTGACGCAGATCGCGGGCTTCGCCACGCCAAAGGCGCCCATGGGTTTCGGCTTCGCCGCCAATGGGCGGCATGCCTATTTGTGCTGCCATGATGCCGCGGTGATGCTCGAATTCGAACTCGCAAGCGGACACATCACGCGACAAGTTGAGACGGCAGCAGGCTGCGAATTCGTCCTGTCATACTAGGGGGAAAGCCATGCGCGTGTTTCTGGCTGGTGCGAGCGGGGTGATCGGGCGCGGGCTCGCCCCGCTCTTGGTGCGCGCGGGCCATCAGGTGACCGGTACGACACGCAATGCCGATAAAGCCAGCGCGCTGCGAGCGCTCGGCGCCGATCCGGTGGTCGTGGATGTGTTCGACGCGGCGAAGCTCAGCGAGTTGGTCGCAGCGGCGCGACCCGACGCGATCATACACCAGCTGACCGATCTGCCGTTCGCGCCCGGCACGCCGCGCTACGAGGAAGGTCTCAAGCGCAATGCGCGGATTCGTATCGAGGGCACGCGCAATCTGGTCGCGGCAGCACGGGCGGCCTGCGTCACGCGCATGGTCGCGCAGAGCATCGCGTTCGTTTACGCGCCGGGCGCGGGCGCGCGGGTCGAAACCGATCCGCTGGCCACCGGCGCGCCGGGGCTGTTGGGCCGGACGGTCGAAGCGGTGCAGGCGCTGGAGAATGGTGTGCTCGCGCTGCCCGAGGGCATCGTGCTGCGCCACGCCTTCCTTTACGGCCCCGGCACATGGTTTGTGGATGGGCCGGGGCGGACGCCCGCGGTGCATGTCGATGCGGCCGCGCAGGCCGCGCTGCTCGCGCTGAGCAAAGGTAAGCCGGGCGTCTACAATGTCGGCGAGGATGATCCCGGCCTGTCGAGCGAGAAGGCCAAGCGCGAGCTTGGTTTCGACGCGAGCTTCCGGCCCGACCCGCCACCCTGAGAAGCGAGCGCGTTTGCGCGAGCCTCGGAGGTTGACCGGCCGTCACCGTCATCCTTCGAGACTCGCTCGCTTCGCTCACGCGCACCTCATGATGACGACCGAAACGGTTTGCTCAGGAAGGGCGATCCCGCGAGTCCGTAGCGCCAGGGCATGTCCACCGCCTTGCTGATGCCGATGCGCTGGCCAGTCGCGATGTCCGGCTTAATCTCCCGCGCACGTAGTTCGAACGGCGGCCGATCGAGCGCTGAGCCGTTCAGGCTTCGATCGATGCCGAGCGCCTCGCCGAGTTTGCCCGGTCCGGAGCAGAGCGCGCGGATCTCGTTGACCCCACGCCGCCGTTGCATTGCAGCGAGGCCGGCGGTTGGCTGCAGCGCCCGGATCAGTACCGCGCTCGCTGATCCATCCGGCTCACAGACGAAGTTGAGACACCAGTGAATGCCGTAGGAGCGATACACATAGGCGAAGCCCGGTGGTCCGAACATGACGGCGTTGCGTTCGGTCGGTCCTATGTACGAATGGGCCGCGGGGTCGGTGTGGTGATAAGCCTCGACCTCGACGATCACCCCACCAACGCCGTTGACCAGTAGAATCGCCCCGATCAGCTCGGGCGCGACTTCGTGCACCGAGCGGGCGAAGAAGGCGCGGCGCAGGCGCGGCGGCTTCGTCATGCTTACTTAATCCCGCGCCTGCTGTTGGACACAAAAGAAAGCCGCACCCGCGCAATTCTGTGTCCGGCCGGCCACACCGGAGGAACATTCAATTCCGGACACAATGTGGACACTCGACGCGCCGCGATTTGGCCATACCCTCCGATGCAAGATCGTTCGGTCGTCGTAACGCAAGTCGTTGCCAGACATTAAGGTTTTCCTGTCAGACAAAAACAGTTGTCGAGGGGTAGGCCGGATCGCTCCGGCCGTTGTTGTAAGTGAAGGGGCGGGGCCCAGGTATTTGTAATGGACGCCAAGAACAATCTGAAAGCCAAGCTGCCAAGTCGTCACGCAACCGAGGGCGCCGAACGCGCGCCGCATCGCGCCTTCTACTACGCGATGGGGCTGACGACCGAGCAGATTCACCAGCCATTCGTCGGCGTCGCGACCTGTTGGAATGAGGCGGCCCCCTGCAACATCGCGCTGATGCGCCAGGCGCAGGCGGTCAAGAAGGGCGTCTCCGTGGGCGGCGCCACCCCGCGCGAGTTCTGCACCATCACGGTTACCGACGGCATCGCCAT
>Ga0207819_1000226_pt1 | contig 11283 bp, 7 predicted proteins | sample LuqExpMetageno42_FD_187800 | JGI IMG/M metagenome (GOLD analysis project Ga0207819, IMG submission 187800) | Tropical forest soil microbial communities from Luquillo Experimental Forest, Puerto Rico - Sample 42 (SPAdes) | ecosystem: Environmental > Terrestrial > Soil > Tropical forest ...
GGGGATGCAGGTTCGTGAGTGTCGAGACAGCGAACACCGTCAGGCTGCCGATCACCACCACCACGACGACGGTCTGCGCGTTGGCGACCGCCTTGGACCCGAGGACGTTGAGCAACGACATCACGCATATCAACAAGACAGCGAAGATCTTGATCCACGTTGCGTTCGAGTCGGTCAGCGCCGAGCTGGCGTAGCTGCCGAAGGAGATGGCCACCATGGCGGTGACGATGGCGTTGGTGGCGAGCACCAGCCAGGCGGTAATACCCGTGGTGTGGCCGTCGCCGTAGCCGCGCCGGACGTACTCGAGCAGACCACCGGCCGACGGAAAACGGCCGCCGAACTTGGCGAACGAGTAGCCCTGCAGGCCGGCCACCAGACCCGCGAGAAGGAACGAGATCCAGACCGCGGCACCGGCGACAGCGCCGGCCGCGCCGAGCAACGAGAAGATCCCTGCCCCCACCATCGAGCCCACCCCGATGAAGGCAGCCTGGCGAATCCCGAGTGACGGAGACGCACCCGACGTTGGCCCTTCGTTCTGCAGGCTGGTATCGCTCATGTGACCGACTCTCCGGTGACCAGCGTCGCGTCCGCCGTCGGGGTGGCCCAGTAGTGCCGAGCCACGAGCTTGCCGAGCTCCCAGAGGACGAAGAGGGCGATGACTGGCACCAAGGCCCACCCGAATTCACGCACGTTGATGGCGGTGGTGTCGAGCAGTCGACGCAGCGCGTCCAGCTGGGTCGTGAGCACGGCCAAGATGATCTCCGCGACGAGCGCCCGGTTCATCTGTTTGGAGTCGAAGGTGGCCACCGTCAAGATGCTGTCGGTCTCCGAGCGGCACTCGAGGGCGGCGACCACGAGACAAAGGGCGAAGGTCGTGAAGGCAATCGAGTTGCCGACCGCCACGGAGTGGAAGTGCTTGGTGCCGAGCTGGATCATCGAGAGCAGCCCGATCGTGATCGCCAAGCCTGCGGCGCCGACCGTGATCAACAAACGGGGGGTCAACACCGATTCGCCACGCGGCTTGGGTACCCGGGCCATGAGCCCGGGCGTTTCCAGGTCGAAGCCCAGCGCGAACCCGAAGGCCGCGTTCACGAAGAAGTGGATCCACAGGACCTGGGCCGGGTTGAAGGGCGCTCCCTCCGCAATGTCGAACAGCGACGCGCCCAAGAAGGTCAGGACGAAGACAACCAGGAGCACGAGGACGAAGCGGATGTACTTGGTGAGGTTGTCGAATATCTTGCGGCCTTGCTCGACCGCGTAGACGATCGTCGCGAAGTTGTCGTCGGAAAGGATCATACGACCGGCGTTCTTGGCCACTTCGGTGCCGCTGCCCATGGCGATCCCGATGTCGGCAGCCTTGATAGCCGGCGCGTCGTTGACCCCGTCGCCCGTCATGGCGACGACGTCACCCTTCTTTTTCAAGGTGTCGACGAGCAGAACCTTGTGCTCGGGCGCCACTCGGCCGACCACGCCGATGTCGTCGATGCGCGCCGCCCGCTCGTCCTCGGACATGGCGGCGAAGTCCGCCCCCAATATGGCCTCGCCGGGGATGCCGACCTGAGCAGCGATGGCGGCCCCGGTGGTGACGTCATCGCCGGTGATCATGCGGACTCGGATGTGTGCGGCCTGGGCTTCGGCCACCGCGGCCTTGGACTCGACGCGGGGTGGGTCGACCATCCCGACCAGGGAGGTCATCTGCAGCTCGCAGACGTGCGAGAGCAGGTCACCCTGGGGGTCGAAGACGGCAGGGTCGAGGTCGCGCTGGGCCGCAGCCATCACCCTCTGGCCCATGCCCGCCATCCGCTCGATGTTGCGCTGGGCCCGAACCGCCAGGTCCGAGTCCCAGGGAATTGAGGTCCCCGCTGACAACGCAGTGGTGGCGCGGTCCATCACGGCTGGCGCCGCTCCCTTGACGAAGCAGCGCACGACTAGTCGCCCGTCGACACTGAACTGGTGGAACGTGGCCATCAGCTTGTAGGTGGGGTCGAAGGGGAGGGTGGCCAGGCGGGGCAGGCTCGCTCGAGTCCCTTCGATGTCAACTCCCGCCTTGTGGCCGAGCACGAGCAGGGCACCTTCGGTCGGGTCACCGACCACATCACCCTCGACCAGCGTGGCGTCGTTGGCCACCAGGAAGGGGACAAGGGCGTCTTCGATGGTATCGGTCTTGCCCGCGACGTGCTCGACGCGGCCATCGAGGCTGTAGCCCGATCCGGTAATCGAGTAGCGGTCGGTCGGGTCGAGCACCTCGACGACGGTCATCTGGTTCATGGTGATCGTGCCGGTCTTGTCCGAGTTGATGGCCGAGGTGAAACCGAGGGTCTCGACGGCCGGGAGCTCCTTCACCAATGCGTTGCGCTTGGAGAGCTCGACGGAACCCAAGGACAAGATGACCTGGGTGACGGTCGGCAGCGCCTCGGGTATGGCGGCGATGGCGAGGGAGACCGCCGCCACGAAGAGGACGTCCCAGGCCTCATTGCGGCTCCGCCCCAGAGCGAACATCACGACCATGGTCAGCCCCGCTGCGGCCACGATCCACAGCGTGAGGTTATTCAGCTCCTTGGTGAGCGGGGACTGCTCGGCCGCGGTCGCAGAGAGCATCCCCGAGATCTTGCCCATTTCCGACTCTGCTGCCGTGGCAGTCACGATCATCACGCCGCTGCCGTGCGTCACCGGCGTGTTCATGAAGGCCATGTTCACCTGGTCGCCCGGGGACAGGTCGTCATCGGGCAGGATCGTGATCTCCTTTTGAGCCGGCACGCTCTCCCCGGTGAGAGCGGACTCGTCGATTTGGAGCGCGGTGGCCTCGATGATGCGCCCGTCGGCGGGCACCTCGTCGCCGGCGGCGAGCAGCACCACGTCGCCCACCACCACCTCTTCGGCGGGAATCTCGAGCTCGCTCCCACCTCGGCGCACGCGGGCCGTGATCTTCATCATCGACTTGAGCGCGTTCATGGCACTCTCGGTCTTGCCCTCTTGGCGAAGGCCCACCACGGCATTCACGAGGGTCAGCACGATGAGCAGGATCGCCGTGTTCCACTCGCCAATCGCCATTGACACGATCGCCGCGCCGAGGAGGATCAGCTGCATGTAGGTGCGGTACTGATCGAGGAAGCGCCGCCAGCGAGGCGTAGGCTTCTCCTCGGGAAGCGCGTTGGGGCCGTGCGCCGTCAGGAGCTGCGCGGCACGCTCGGACGAAAGACCCAGCGAAGGGTCGACCCCGAGGGCGGAGACCACTTCGGGGGAGCCGAGGGCGTACCAGGTCACCGCTCCAGCCTCCGCAGACGTTCCTTCCCCCGAGGTGACCTGGGTCATGAGCCGAGCGTGGCTACCAGGATCGCCTTGATGGTGTGGAGCCGGTTCTCGGCCTGGTGGAAGACGATGCTCGCTTCGGAGGAGAAGACCTCGTCGGTCACCTCGAGCCCGCCGAGCATGCCGGTGGCCTCCATGATCTCGGCACCGACCACGGTATTGGCGTCGTGGAAGGCGGGCAGACAGTGCATGAAGCGCACCTTTGGGTTCCCGCTTGCCTCGAGCAGCGCCTTGTTCACCTGGTAGGGCGTGAGAACCTTGACCCGCTCGGCCCACACGTCGTGAGACTCGCCCATCGAGACCCAGACGTCGGTGTGGATGAAGTCGGCGTCAGACACCCCGGCGGCGGGATCCTCGGTGATGGTGATGCGCGCCCCGGTACGTCCGGCGATCTCGTGAGCGGTGGCCACCACGTCGTCGGGGGGCTTCAGGTCTGCCGGCCCGATGAGGCGGACGTCCGATCCCATCAGCGCTCCCATGACCAAGAGGGAACGGCCCATGTTGAAGCGGCAGTCGCCGATGAAGGCGTAGGTCAGCTCGTCAGCGGGCTTGTGGGTCCACTCGATCATGGTCAAGAAGTCCGCCAGCATCTGGGTGGGGTGCCATTCGTTGGTCAGGCCGTTGTATACGGGTACACCCGCGTGGCGTGCCAGCTCTTCGACCTCTGCCTGGGCGTTGCCCCGGAACTCGATCCCGTCGAACATGCGCCCCAGCACCGCGGCGGTGTCCGCGATCGATTCTTTGTGCCCGAGCTGGGAACCCGAAGGGTCGAGGTAGGTGACGTGGGCCCCCTGGTCGTGACATGCGACCTCGAAGGCGGCCCGGGTCCTCGTCGAGGTCTTTTCGAAGATGAGGGCGACCTGCTTGCCTTCGAGGTGCTTCTCCTCGGTCCTGGCGTACTTGGCCAGCTTGAGAGCCTGGGACAGCTCGAGCAGGAAGCGCAGCTCGATCGGCTCGAAATCGATCTCCTTCAAGAAGCTTCGGTTTCGCAGGTTGAACACGCTGCCTCCTCCGCGACCGCTTGCGCGGTCGATTGATGGTCAAAAGGCGGGTTCGCGCTCGAGCGGACACGTCATGCAGTGCGAACCGCCCCGCCCACGCCCGAGTTCGAATCCCTCGGTGGTGATCACCTCGATGCCGGCCTTGCGCAGCGCGGTATTGGTGCTGGTGTTGCGCTCGTACGCGACGACGACACCGGGCTCGAGGGCGACGACGTTGTTGCCGTCGTCCCACTGCTCGCGTTCGGCTTCGAAGTGATCGCCGCCCGTCTCGACCACTCGCATATCTTTTACTCCGAGCGCGACGGCCATGGCCTCGACGAGACTGCCCGAGAACTCCTCGACCACCAGATCCTCGGCACTCTCGCCCGCCCGGATGGACCACGTCCGAGCCCCACCCACGACCTCGGGAAACAGCGTAACCAGGTCGCGGTCGCACATCGTGATCACCGTATCGAGGTGCATGTAGCTGCGCGACTTGGGCAGGTGGACCGCAAGGACCTGGGAGGCCGAGTCGGCGCGGAAGAGCTCGCGGGCGATGATGAGCACCGCTTGGGGCGTGGTCCGTTCGCCCATGCCGATCATCACGGTGCCGTTGCCGATCGGCTGGACGTCGCCGCCCTCGACATGACATTGGCCCCAGTCCTCCTCGGCCCCGCCGAGCCAGATGGGAAACTCCTCGCCCGCAAACATCGGGTGGAACCGGTAGATCGCCTCGATGAGCATCGATTCGGGCTTGCGCGCCGGCTTCGTCATCGGGTTCAGCGTGACGCCATCGAAAATCCAGCACGACGGGTCGCGTTGGAACAAGAAGTTGGGAAGTGGTGGCAACAACATCGCGTCCGGATCACTCGACTGCCAGACCAGGCCGAGGTCGCGCTGTACGTCCTCTCTGGTGATGCCACCGATCAGGAATTCGGCGACGTCTGCCGGCGATGCCTCCGATACCCACGACGAAGCTCGCTCGGTCGCGCCCAGTCCAACCTGGCGCTCGTTCAGGACATGTGTGACGAGCCATTCCCGAGCCTGAGGCGACTCGAGTGCCTCGGCCAACAGCGTCTCGGCTTCGAAGACCTCGACGTCGCGGTCGCGCATCAGTTCGCAGAAGGCGTCGTGCTCGCGCTTGGCCTGGGCCACCCACAGCACGTCGTCGAAGAGGAGCTCCTCTGCGTTCGAAGGAGTGAGGCGGTTGTGCTCGAGTCCGGGCCGGTGCACCATGACTCTGTGGAGCCGGCCGACCTCCGAGTGAACGCCAAGTGCCATATGTCAGTCCTCCTATTGCCTCGCGCTCATAGTTCGTCGTTGTCGCGTCACGGTCACCTCGTCACCACCGAAGACGTCGTCCGCACGCCTTCGAACGCAGTGGAAATGCGCGTCCCTCCGGTCGCGGCCACCAAGTCCTCAATGTCGGACAACTGGCCGATGACCGCTCGGTTCGAGGTGGCCAGGGCAAACTCACACGCCGCGGAGACCTTGGGCAGCATGGAGCCCTCGGCGAACTCGCCGGCATGGTCGCGCACGAGCGCATCGGGGTGCGCTTCGGTGATGGCCGCCTGGTGGTCAGTGCCGAAGCCCAAGTAGGCGGCGGGAGTGTCTGTCGCCATGACAAACACGTCGGCCTTCAGCGCGATGGCGAGGAGGCAGCTGGCCCGGTCCTTGTCGATGACGGCTTCGATTCCGTAGAGGCGACCTTCAGCGTCGCGGGCGACGGGGATCCCGCCTCCACCGGCGCAGATCACCAACGCGCCCGCCGCGACGAGGCGTGTGATCAGCTCCTGCTCGACGATTCGGCGTGGCGTGGGCGAGGGGACGACACGGCGCATGGCGTCTCCGTCGGGCCGGAAGGCCCAGCCGCGTTCTTGGCCAAGTCGGTTCGCTTCGTCGGCTCCGTATTGGGGCCCGATCGGCTTGGTCGGATTCGAGAACGCCGGGTCCCCGGGGTCGACTTCCACCATGGTGAGCACGGTCGCCAAGGGCCGGTGGACGGGCAGGCGGTTGGTCAGCTCCTGCTCGATCAGGTAGCCGACCATGCCCTGGGTCTCTGCTCCGAGCACGTCGAGTGGGTAGACGGGCACCGCCTGATACGCCGCCCCCTCGAGCGCCAACAGTCCGATCTGCGGGCCGTTCCCGTGGCTGATCACCAGCTGGTTGCCCTTGGCGAGCGGAGCGAGATGCGTGCACGCAATGGCCACGTTGGCCCGTTGGTTCTCCACCGTCATCGGCTCGCCCCGGCGCAACAACGCATTGCCCCCGAGGGCGACCACGACTTTCACGAAGCGGATCCTCCTACCGGAACCGTCGGGTACGGCGGCACCGGATCCGGCGTGGTCATCTTGGACTTTTGCATCCGATAGACAGGAATGCCGAGCACGAGGGCCCCAGCCGCCATGAAGAATGGCGCCCAGTAGACCCAGAAGCTGTGCCCGGTGTTACGCGAGTACACGATGAACAAGATGGAGAAGATCAACGCGACGACGGCCACGATCATGTCACGCACGAAGCGCGGCGTCTGGAGCTCGCGATGGTCCACGAGTCGCCACTTGATCTGCGCGAGTGCGGAGAAGGCGTACGGGATCGCGGCGGTGATGCCCGTCATGAGCACCAGCGTGGTGAACACGGTCGCTCCGCCCGAGCCCAAGAAGTTGATGATCATGGCGATTGACGCCAGGGCGGTCGAGGCGATGATTCCGAACGGTGGGACCCCTTGAGGTGACATCTTCTTGAAGGGCTCTGGGAACAACCCGTCCTTGGCCGCCGCCAGCGGCATCTCGGCGCAGATCATCGTCCAACCGGTCAGCGCGCCGAGACCCGAGATGATGACGGCCACCGCCATCACCTTTCCGGCCCAGGTGCCACCGAAGATGACGTTGGCGGCGTCGGAGAAGGGCGCAGTTGCATTGGCCAGCTCATGGGTCGGCAGGATCCCGAAAACAGCGGTCAGCGAGAGCATGTAGACGACCGCCGTCGCGAGGGTGCCGAATATGGTCGCGCGTGGGATGTTTCGATCAGGATCGCGCACCTTGCCAGCCGCGACTGCCGCTGTCTCCACACCGAGGTAGCTGAACAGGGCGATCGCCATGCCGCCGCCGATGGCGGCGATGGCGCTCTCGCCGCTCACATTCCACGGCGTGTAGTTGGCGCTCGAGATGAAGAACAAGCCGACGATCGCCATGAAGCCGACGGCGATGAACTTGATCACAGAGGTAATCACCTGGACCGAACCCATGTTCTTCACCCCCGAGAGGTTGACCAGGGCGGGGACCCAAAGCCCGATGAGCACCAGGAGCACCGAGTAAAAGCGGTTGTGGCCTTTGTTGATGAACACCTCGACGTAGAGCACCCACCCGACTGCGATGGCGGCGTTGCCGGCCCAGGCCGTGATCCAGTACGACCACGCGTTGAAGAAGCCGACAGTGTTCCCGAAGCCGGTCCTCGCGTAGGCGTAGGGGCCCCCATCGGCGGGAAGTCGCCGCGAGAGCCCAGCAAATAGGACGGCCAGAGCGAGAGCCCCGATCGTGGTCAGCCCCATCGAGACCAAGGTGATCGGACCATAGCCAGCCAGAGAAGTCGGCAGGTTGAAGATGCCGACCCCGATGATGGAGCCGACGATCAGCGCAGTAGCGGTGGTGAGCCCGAAGCCGCGAGGCGCAGCCCGGGCCGCGGTCTGTTCCTCGGCGGTCACCTCGGTCATCGACGCACCTCCCAGTTCTGCACTCAGGAGCGATTGTTGTTTGGACCGCGTCCAATTGCCAGTGTTTTCGGTACCTATCGAACCCCCACCACCCCGACCAGCGTCCCGGGGCTGTTCAGGAGTGGGGCTGATCTGGGAGGAGGCCGTAGGCAGAGCGCCGACTCGGGCGTCGTGCCATCCTGCCTAGGGCCCGACAGGCAGGCAACGGAGAGCTTTCAGCGGATTGGATGGTGTACTACCGGTGTGGGCGTTATGACGAGGAGCGCATGTCGCAGGTGAACGCACACCCCCGCGAGGACGCCACAGGCGACCTCCTGCCGTGGCACACCGCCCGCGTGGCTGCAGTGCTGGCGGCGCTCGACGTCGACCCGGCGAGAGGCCTCGGGGCGCTGGAGGTGGCGCAGCGCCAGGAGGAGTGTGGCCCGAACCGCTTCGCCGAGGCCGCGGTGGAGCGCCCGTGGCGGGCCTTCCTCCGCCAGTACCGCGATCTTATGCAACTCGTATTGGTGGCTGCTGCGGCCGCGGCGTTCTACCCGGTGCAGGAGTACGGCACCGCCATCTTGCTGCTCCTCATCACTGTCTTCAATGCACTGCTCGCCATGCGCCAGGAGGGGAAGGCTGCCGCCGCAGTGGCGGCTCTTTCCAAGATGATGGTGCTCACCGTGAGGGTGCGCCGAGACGGTGAGCTGCGCGAGGTGCCGGCGGGCGACCTCGTCCCAGGAGACGTGGTGCTGCTGGAAGCCGGGGACGTCGTTCCCGCAGACGGACGGCTCATCGAAGAGGCAAACCTCGAGGTCGACGAGTCCGCCCTCACCGGTGAGAGCGTCCCGGTTGCCAAGCAGGTCGAGGCCCTCGCCTCCGAGGACACCCCTCTCGCCGAGCGGGACAACCTCGCCTTCATGAACACGAACGTGACACGGGGCAGCGCGACCATGCTCGTCACGGCGACGGGCATGGCGACCGAGGTGGGTCACATCTCAGGTCTGTTGAATACCCAAGGATCGGACAAGTCACCGCTGACCCGTCAACTCGATGCGCTGGTCCGCCAGATCCTCGTGATCGCCGGGTTGGCGCTCGTCGTGTCGATCGCGCTCAACATGAGCCGCGGTCAGACGCTCACCGAGGTCTTCGCCGCCTCAGTCGCCTTCGCCATTGCTGCGATTCCCGAGGAGCTCCCTGCCGTCGTCACCGCGATCTTGGCCAAGGGAACAAAGATGCTGGCCGACGCGGGCGCCATCTTGAAGCAGCTCCGTTCCACCGAGACGCTCGGCGCGACCTCTGCCATCAACTCGGACAAGACCGGAACGCTCACGCTCAACCAGATGACAGCCACATCGTTGTCGCTCGTCGACCGGCGCTACAGCGTCGAGGGTAGCGGGTACTCGACACTGGGTCGCATCACTCACATCGCAGGACCCGGCGAAGTGGACCTCGACCAGTTCCTCCTTCCCATGGTGCTGGCCTCCGATGCCGAGGTCGCCGACGGCGTATTGATCGGTGACCCGACAGAAGGTGCGCTCGTCGTGCTCGCCGTCAAAGGGGGCGTCGACCCCGACGGCACTCGCCAGGCCCACCCGCGCCTGGCCGTGCTGCCCTTTGACGCTTCCTACAAGTTGATGGCGACGTTCCATCGCTTTGCTGGAGAAAGCCACACGACCGATGGCCGCACCACCCGGGACGGGTCCGAGGTGGTGCGCTGTTACGTAAAAGGCGCACCGGACCAACTTCTGGCCAGGGCCACGTCCGTCGTCGACGCCTCCCTCGAGGTCCGGGAGCTCTCGGCCGACGACGCCCGCCGTTATGAGGACGAAAACCGACGCTTGGGCGAAGAAGGTCTGCGAGTCATGGCTACCGCGTACCGCGACCTCAGCGCCGACGAGTTCCGGGCCGACGCCGACCTGCTGTCCTACGTGGAAGGGCTGACTCTGCTGGCCATGGTCGGCATCGTTGATCCGCCGCGGCCACAAGCCAAAGCTGCCATCTCCACGGCCAAGGCCGCCGGGATCAAGATCCGCATGATCACCGGCGACCATCTGGTGACTGCTCAGACCATCGCGCGAGACCTCGGGATCGAAGGCCGCGCCATCAGCGGTCAGGAGTTCGCCGCCCTCTCAGATGCCGAGGCCGCCGTGCAACTTGGCGAGATCGGCGTGCTCGCTCGGGTCACCCCCGAGGACAAGGTGCGGCTCGTGGAACTCCTGAAGCAGAAGGGCGACGTCGTCGCCATGACCGGTGACGGCGTCAACGACGCTCCGGCGTTGAAGCGGGCGGACATAGGTATCGCCATGGGGATCACCGGTACCGAGGTCTCGAAGGAGGCCGCCGACATGATCCTCACCGACGACGACTTCGCCACCATCGTCAAGGCTGTCGAGTTTGGGCGCGGCCTCTACGACGATCTGACTCGTTACATCCGGTTTCAGATCGGGTGCCTGTTCGGGATCATTGTGTCCTTCCTCGGAGCCAGCATCTTCAACGTGGCTCAGGGCGTTCCCTTCCTGCCCCTCCAGACCCTGTGGATCAATTTCACCGTCATCTTGTCCCAAGCAATCGGTCTTGGGTATGGCAAGCCGAGTGCGCACCTAATGGAGCAGGCACCTCGGGACACCAAGGCCCCCGTTCTTTCGGTGGGACTGCTGGCCTGGCTTGCGACTGTCGGGGCCGTGATGGGCGTGGTGACGCTGAGCTTGCTGACCTGGGGCTGGTCGGCGCACGGGGAGGCGGTGGCGCGAACAATGGGATTGAGCGCCTTTCTCGTCGCTGTGGTCCTGCTCTCCTTCGAGAGCCGTGACCTCCAGCGCAGTGCGTTCAGCCTCGACGTGCTCGAGGACAGGACCTTCCTCGTCGCCACTGGCCTCTCGGTCGGAGTGATCTTTCTCGGGACCACCTTCTCGGGGTTTCAGCGGTTTTTGGACACCGTACCGCTCGACCTCAACCAATGGCTCATCTGCATCGGAGCGGCGGCATGGGTATTGGTCATCACCGAGATGCAAAAGAAGCTTCGGCGCAAGCTGGCGAAGAACACCAAGGTGTGACCCGGTGACGAACTTCCGGCTGTGGCTCGAGAGCTTCGGCACCCTCGAGCTCGTCGGCGTCGAAGGGACCGGCAGCTACGGCGCCGGACTGACGAGGCTGTGGGTGCCGACGTGTCATCCGATGCCTGTGACCCAGGACTTCTTCTAAGGTAGTTGCGCCTATAACAATGTGGGAAATCGAGACGAATAGCGTGGAAAATCGTTCGGAAAGGTCGCCCGTCGCTCCTGGGTAATCGGGTTTTGTCGTAAG